>Ga0194127_10002740_pt1 | contig 23430 bp, 15 predicted proteins | sample TA2KigC100mmetaG_FD_148624 | JGI IMG/M metagenome (GOLD analysis project Ga0194127, IMG submission 148624) | Freshwater microbial communities from Lake Tanganyika, Tanzania - TA2015036 Kigoma Deep Cast 100m | ecosystem: Environmental > Aquatic > Freshwater > Lake | place: Tanzania: Lake...
GGGGGCCCGCGACGTCCTCCGCATCGGCTCGGAGGGCTTCGGCGCGCTGATGGCCTCGCTGGGCGTCGGCTCCGTGTGCGCGGGGCTGGTGCTCGCCTTCCGGCGGCGCGTCGATCCCATCCGCACGATGCTCGTGGGCGCCGGCGGCCTCGCGCTCGCCGACATCGCCCTTGCGCTCTCGCCGCGCGCCAACTTCACGCCCCTCGCCTTCGTGCTGCTCTTCGGCGCCGGTTTCGCGGCCGTCTCGCTGACGGCGACCGCCAACACGGCCATCCAGTCTCGGGTCCCCGACGCGCTGCGCGGCCGAGTGATGAGCGTCTACCTCACCGCCTTCGCGGCCTCGGTGCCGCTGGGCGGGCTCTTCGCCGGGGCGCTGGCCCGCGCCTGGGGCGCGCCCTTCGCCCTCGCCACCGGCGGCCTGCTCTCGGGGCTGGCGCTGCTCCTCGCCCTCTGGCGTTTGCGCCCGGCGGCCCTGGCCGGCTAGCTGGCGGCTTGCACCCTATACGCCTGTCGAGTATTCTTCCCGGCACCCTCCACGGCGGAACGGCCCATGTCCCAGCGCGACGACGACTCCCTGCGCGAGGTGCTCGAGGCGCTCACCCGCCTGCGCCTCAGCCACGACCGCCTGCGCGGCGAGCGCGCGCCCGGCGATGCGGCCGAGCGCCGCCCGCTGGCGCCGGCGGATGAGCCCGTCGACTTCTCCGACTTGCCCTGGATCGACGAGGCCGGCGCCGAGGCCAGCCTGGAAGCGCTGGTCGGCGCGACGGTCGGCCGCCACGCCGATGCCCAGGGACAGGTCGGCGAGTACCTGCGCCGCGAGGTCGAGGTCGAGACGCGCCTGCCGCATCTGCGCGGCCTGGGCGAGGCCCTGCGCGAGGCCCTGCCCGAGGCCGCCGGGCTCGCCGGCCTCGTCCAGGACGCCGACCTGCTCGCCGAGGCGCGCGCCGAGGACCTGCTCTTCCTCGACCTCGAGACGACCGGCCTGCACCGCGGCATCGTCGTGCTGCTTGGCTTCATGCGCCTGGGGCCGGGCGAGAAGCCGCTCACCTGCACGCAGCTTTTCCCGCGCGGCTATGCGGAGGAGGCGCCGCTGCTCGGGGAGTTCATCGCCCACCTGCGCCGGCACCCGCTGCTCGTCACCTTCAACGGCCGCGGCTTCGACGCGCCCTTCCTCGAGAGCCGCCTGCGCTTCCACGGCTGGTTCGAGCCCCTCGGCTACGCGCACGTGGACCTGCTCCACCTCGCGCGCCGCCTCTGGCAGGGCCGCCTGCCCGACTTCCGCCTGCAGACCCTCGAGCGGCGCCTCTTCGGTCGCCGCCGGCTGGCCGATCTGCCGGGCAGCGAGGTGCCGCGCATCTGGGAGGACTACGAAAGGAGCGGCGAGCTGCGCCACCTGCCGGGCATCTGGGAGCACAACCTGCGGGACATCGCCACGCTGGCCGAGCTGCTCGTGCGCGCGGTGCGCGAGCTGCCGCTCGTCGACGGCGAGCGGCCGGACGGCGAGGCGCCCGACGCCGAGGCTTCCGCGCGCGGCGCTCGCTGATCGAAAGGTCCTTGGCAAGCCCGCGCCGCTCGTGCAGTCTGGCGGGGCATTCGGTCTCGAACGCAGCGCGGAGGTGGATCATGCGGCAGCGCCTCGTGTCACTGCTCCTGCTCGCGGCACTCGCGGCGCCCCTCCCGGCCGGGGCCGGCGACGCTGGCGCGACCTATCGCTTCCTCGAGGAGCTCTACAACCGCTTCGACCGCGCGCTGCAGCCCTACCTGATCAGCGAGTTCGAGCAATACCTGGCCGTCTACCCGGCCGGTGCGCGCGCCGATCGCGCCCTCTACCTGCTCGGCCGCACTTACGAGGACGCGGGCGACCGGCACGCAGCGCTCGCCGCCTACGCGAAGCTGCTCTACCTGTACCCGACGAGCGACGAGCGCGCCGCGGCGCTGGACGCCCTGCGCGCCATCCTCGGCCGCGAGAAGTTCTACATCGACCAGCGAGGCCGCCTGGAAGCCCTGCTGCGCGAGGCGGACGGCTCCGGCAGCCGCGCGGACCGCCACTACGCCTACCTCAGCTTCCTCAGCAAGCTCGACGCGACGCGCCTGCACGAGCGCCTGCTCGCCGAGTGCACGGCCTTCAAGCGCGACTACCCGCTCGACGCGCGCCTGCCGCACCTCGACCTCTGGATCGCCGTCTCCTGGGCGAACAAGGGCGGCAGCCTCGAATCGGCCCAGGCCTTCCGCAAGTTCGAGGCGCTCTACCCGGAGGACCCCTCGCTGCCCTACGCCCGCTACACGCGCGCCGAGCTGCTCAGCCGCGAGCTGAACGGCGGCCAGCAGGCGATCTCGATCCTGCGCGGCCTGGTGGCGAGCTTCCCCGAGAGCCGCTATGCGCCGCGCGCGCTCTTCCTGCTCGGCGAGACGCAGGCGCGCCTGAAGGACTTCAAGCAGGCCATCGCCGACTACCGCCGTCTCGCCGACGAGTACGCGGCGGACGAAGCGGCGCCGGCCGCCCTGCTTGCCGTGGCCGAGATCCAGGAGCGCCAGCTCAGGGACCTGCCGGCGGCCGCCGCCACGCTGAAGGAACTGCCCGAGCGCTTCCCGGGCGAGGCGCGTGGCGTCGAGGCGCTCGAGCGCGCGGCGATGCTCGAGACGCAACGCCTGGGCGACCACCGCAGCGCCGCCGCCACCTTCGCCAGCGTGGCGGACTACTTCCCGCAGCACGAGCGAGCGGCCGAGAGCCTGCTCAAGGCCGGCAAGCTGCACGAGGAGAAGACCGGCGATCTCCAGGCCGCGCTCGCCTACTATCGCCTCGCGCTCGAGCGCTACCCGGGCGACCGCAAGGCGGGCGAGCTGGGGCGTCGCGCCGAGCGGCTGAGTCAGCGGCTCGGCGGCTGAGCCCTAGGCGCCGTAGACGCTGAAGCCCCCCCAGAAGAAAGGGTGTCCGCGCGCCTCGCGCAAAGCGCGGGCGGCGGCCCACAAGGCGCGCCCTGCGTCGGCCTCCGCCGCGGCGAGGTACTCGGCGTAGAAGGCCGCCATGAAGTCGCGCGTCGCGGCGTCGTGGACCCGCCAGCGGCTTGCGACCAGGGTCCGCGCGCCCGCCGCCAGGAAGCCGTGCGCGACGCCGTCCAGTTCCCCGCCCTGCTCCCCGAGGACTTCTCCGCTCTCGCAGGCGCTGAGGACGACCAGCTCCGCCGCTAGCTCGAGGTCGGCGAGGTCGGCGAGGAAGACGGCGCCGTCGTCGGTCGCCAGGCGCGAGAAGTGGGGGTTGTCGGCGCGGAAGCGGCCGTGCGTGATCAGGTGCAGATGCCGGCAGTCGGGCAGGAGCGAGAGCAGCGTTTCGCGGGTCGGATCGCGGTGCACCCGCGGCCGCCGGCCGGCGGCGGCAAGCTGGCCGGCGACGCCCGCGAGCTCGGCGCCGGTCTCGGGCGGCCCCACGCGGATCGCCCCGGCCACATGATAGCCGCCCGCCGCCTGTCGCCCTCGTCGCTTGCGGCCGAGCAGGAAGTCGGCGGTTGGCGTCCGCGTGATGAGGAACTGCTCGCCGAGGTAGGCGCTCCCATCGTGCAGGCATTCGAAGGGAACCCCGTGCAGGAAGGCATGGGGGATCACCGTGAGGCGTCCGTCCCTGGGGATGCGCAAGGCGAGGGGCGCGATGAGCGCCGCGTGCAGGCGGGCCAGCGCGCGCTCTGTCGATTCGCGGGCGAGCGCGAGGTCGAAACCAGGTCGCTCGGCCGCGAGGGCGGCGGCGTTCAGCTGGAAGCGGAAGCGCTCGCACGCGAGACGGATCTCAGCCTCAGTCGCTGACAGGGTGACGAGGCGCCGCTGGCTCCGCGTGAGGAGCAGGGCGACGATGCGATCGCCGGCTACGAAGTACTGAAGCAGGCACTCGTCGGGGCGCAGGACCGCCGCGATCTGGTCGAGGCGGGTCCGCTGCCAGGCGGCACCGCCCGGGTCGAGCCCCGCCACCTGTCGGATGTTGCCGAGGAGCCTGCGTTCGCGCGCCAGCAGCTCGCGACGCAGGCGTTCCAGGGCCGCGGAATCGCTGGCAGGACTCCCCAGCAGCTCGGCGTCCTCGAGTCGGCGGGTCAGCGCCGCGAGGGCCGCCCGCTCGGCGCGCTGGGCTTCCGGGATCACCCGCGTTCGCGCCGCTTGGCGCTCGCGGAATCCGCGCGCTCGCGCCCGCTCTGCCAGCGCGAAGATCGCGGCGAACTGGGGTCGGCGGGCGTCGAGCTGGAGGCCAACTTGCTGGGTGAAGAGCGGGTCGTAGCGGGCGAAGGCGCGCGTGCGCATCTCGGCGCCGGGAATGAGCCGGCGCTGCGCCTCGAAGGCGAGCAGCGCCCGGGCGAAATGCCGCGCCGCCAGGCGGCGCTCCCCGCGCTGCGCCGCGAGGTGGGAGAGGAGCGCTTCGAGCCGCAGCCGATCGCCACTGCTGAGCCGGCCGCGCTCGGCCAGCACCGGCGCCAGCGCCGCCGCCGCCGCGGCCGGCCGCCGTCGGGCCAGGCAGATCTCCGCGCTGAGGAAGCAGTCGTCGCGCGCGCCGCGCACCATGCCGAGCGAGGCATGGATCCGCTTGGCGCGCCCGACCAGGCGCTGGGCGCCGGCCAGATCGCCGAGCGCGAGCGCGGCCCGCGCCTGGACCGCGAGCGCCTGCGCCACGCGCGGCCGAATGCGCTGCCGGCGATAGTAGTCGAGGGCCTCGGTCAGCGGAGCGAGGGCGGCCTGGGGTTGCGCGAGGGCGAGAAGGATCTGGGCCTCGTCCACCCGGGCGAGCGCCGTGTCGAGCGCCATCGCTTCGCCGCTGAAGCCCGCGATCGCCTGCTGGATCAGGCCGTGCGCTTCGTCGGCGATGCCCAGCTCGAGGTACAGCTCGGCGCGCAGGCGCTGCGAGGCGGCAAGCATGTCCCGCTGCCCCGCGGTTGCGAAGGCCTCTCCGGCTTGTTCCAGCAGAGCGAGCGCGGCGCGGAAGTCGCCGCGGAGCCCCTCGAGGAAGGCGCGGTTGAAGCGGGCCTGCGCGAGGAGCGAATCGAGGCCGAGCCGCGCGCACTCCGCTTCCACCCGCAAGAAGAGGCGCCGCGCCGGCTCCACTTGCGACAGGCTCGTCTGCGAGATGGCCTGGTTCATCAGGAGCCCGACCCAGGTGGCGTCGCGTTGGCCAAGGCGATCGAAGATGCGAGCGGCCTCGCCGTAGCTCGCGAGGGCCTCGCCGTAGCGATCCTGCTGGTAGGAGGCGTTGCCGCGGTTCATGAAGAGCTTGCCGAGGTAGGCGAGGTCGCGGCTCCGCCGCAGAAGCCGTTCCGCCTGGCGACTCAGCGATTCCGCCAGGACCCGCTCCCCGAGCAGCGAATGGAGATGGACCCTGCCGACGAGGATCTGGCCGAGCAGGGCGGCGGCACCTGCGCGTTCCGCGGCTGCGCAGGCCTCACCATAAGCGCGGCGCGCGAGCCGCAGGCGGCCGGTGAAGAGATAGGCCTCGGCGCGACAGCGCCAGGCGTGAGCCAGCCCCTCGGGCCCAACGCTGGCCTGATGGCGGCGGGCCAGCTGCAGTAGCGGTCGCGAGAGCGCATCGGCGCGAGCGGGGTCGCTCATCAGGAGGGAGGCGGCGCAGTCCCGGGCGGCGGCGATCGCCGCGCGATCGGGCCGGTAGGCGGGATCGCCTAGACGCGCCGCGAGCAAGGCCGGCGTGAGGTCGCCTTCGGCGAGCGGAGGGGCAAGGGGTCGATCGTCCGATACCATGAGGCGACCTTCGCAGCAACTGCCGGCCGCCGCAGCCGGCGGCTGCGGTCGATACTAGCTGGGCAGGTCGATACGGATCAACTGGTCGGCGATGAGAATGGAGAAGCTCGCCGTGCTCGCGGGCAGGGAGGGAATCTCGAACTCCCCGAGGTCGGAGAGCGGGTACTCCGCGAGACCGTCGGCGCCGAGGGCCGCTGCCCGCGTCGCGGGCGGAATCGCCTGGCCCGAGTTCGCCATCAGCTGTCCGCGCAAGTTGCGACATCCGCCCCCCGCGTCCGCGAGCTGCAGCGCAAGGCGGCAGGCCCCAGCCTCGTAGAAGAGCGTCCGCTCGCCGGCAACGGCGGCGCTCCGGAGCGCGGGCGCGGACCGCAGAGAGGAGTCGGCCGTCAGCACCGCGACGACCGCCTGCACCGGGCGGCCGAGCCGCTCGATCCATCTCTCGAGAGCCGTGCCGGAGTCGCGAGCCCCACTCGCGACCCCGGCGCCGGCCTGAGACAATTGCAAGGAAGCCAGGGATCTCTCCAGCAAGTCCATGGGGATCGCTGGAAGCCGAGCATCTTCCAGTGCCGAGAGCAAACCGCGCAGGGCTTCTGCGTTCCTGGCGCAGCGAGGGCAGGCGGCGCAGTGTGCCGCGACTGCAGGGTCCTTCCCCTCCTCCACATGCGCCAGAATCGTCTCCCAATCAGGGTGCTGCACGCGCGGTGTCATTCCTCAGTTCTCCCGCTGTTTCTTCTCGGCCGCTTGCCGGAGTCTGCCTTCCCTCCAGTAGACGGAGCCGGCCCCCGGTTTGATAGCCCCGCGAGCGTTTTCTTCAGTCGCTCGAGGCAGCGTGCGCGCGTCGGTCCGATGCTGCCGATGGGGATGCCCTGCCGCTCCTGGATCGCCAGGTAGCTGGGCTGCGGTTCTTCGATGAAGAGGGCGTGCAGCAGGTCGCGGCAGCGAGGGTCGAGCGCGCCCAGGGCATCCCGAACCCGTGCGACCGCCTCGAGGCGCTCGAGGGCTTCCAGCGCCTCGGGCTCGACCAGCAGCCTGGAATCGTCCTCGAGTTCCGTGATGTCGAGCGTCGGCCGCTGCCGGCGCCGGGTATCGATCGCCGCGCGGTAGGCGATGTTGTAGACCCAGGCCGCGAGCCGGTCCGGCTCGCGCAGAGTGGCGAGCGAGCGATGGGCGGCCAGACAGACCGTCTGGAAGTGGTCCTCGCGTTCCGCCTCGGTCAGGCCGAGCCGCCGGCCCACCGCATAGATCAGCCGCCCGTAGTCGGCCAGGAACCGGCGCCAGGCCAGCTCATCGCCCGCGAGCATCGCGGCCACCTGCGAACGCAGATCCATGGATTCCTCGGGGTGAATCGCTGCCGCCAACGCGCGGCGCGGACTCGCTCACCCCCGCTTCAATAGGACGGGTCGCGAGGCCCTGTCAACCCGGGATCCGGCCTTGCCGATTACGTTGTCCGATATCTCGGCTGTGCGGCCCGGGATTTGTGGAAAATTGACGTTCTTTCCATATTGATGTACACTCCCGACAGCTCCATTCCTGGCAGTCCCCTCCGCATCGGCAGGTGCCCCATGATTCGGCTCCAGACTCCGCCGGCATTCCCGTTCCTTCGCGCCGCCGCGCTGACTGCTCTGCTATGGGCTACGGCCGGTGTTCCCCGCGAGGCCACCGCCAGCGACGGGGAGGGTCCCGAGTACCGCGATCGACAGGTCGCCGTGCGGCTGCTGGCCGGGAGCGACATCGCCGCCTTCAACGGTCGCTGGGGAACCACCCTCGTCGCATCGCTGGCGGACGAGAACTACCATCTCGTCGAGGTGCCCGAGCTGGAGGATTGCGAGCAGCTGGCCTTGCTCATGGCAGCCGATCCCGAGGTCCTGCGCAGCGACCTCAACTTCGTCGTCGAAGGTCCGGAAGCCGTGCGGCAGATGGTCGTCGGCGCCGTCGGCGGCGGCTGGGCGGACTTCGAGTTTCAGCGCATGGCGGAAGCGATCGGAGTGGCGACCGCCCACGCCTACTCCCGCGGCGAGGGGATCACCGTCGCCGTCCTGGATACCGGGGTCTACGAGGGTCACGACGTCCTCCACGATCGCCTGACCTGGCCCGGGCGCGACTTCCTCGATGGCGACAACGAGCCGCGCGACGAAGCAAACGGCGTCGATGACGATCTCGACGGGATGATCGACGAGGGCTACGGGCACGGCACCATGGTCGCCGGCCTGATCGCTCTCGTCGCCCCGGAAGCGCGCATCCTGCCCATCCGCATTCTCGACGACGAGGGGCGCACGGACCTCTTCACGATGGCGGCCGGTATCGAGTACGCCCGCTTGGCCGGCGCACGCGTGATCAACATGAGCTTCGGCGCCCGGCTCGAGACCTTGCCGGGGCTCGAGTACCTGTTCCAGCGCTGCGCCGCCGAGGGCGTGATCCCCGTCGCCGGCGCCGGCAACGACAACCGCAGCGATCTACCCCTCTATCCCGCGCAGGTGGCGGAGGTGTTCATGGTCACGGCCCTGGACACGCTGGGGGTGAAGGCCGACTTCGCCGATTACAGCGAGCGGGTCCTCGTCGCCGCTCCGGGCGTCGGCTTGCGCAGCAGCTACCCGGAGGGAGAGGACGACGAGGAGTGGGGACTGGGCGCCGGTTGCTCCTTCGCCACGGCGCTCGTCTCGGCCGAAGTGGCGCTCATCCTCGCCCAGGATCCATCGCTCGACCACGGCGCGGTTCGCGCGCGCGTCGCGTCGGCGGTGACGGACATCTACAGCCTGCCCGGCAACGAGGCCTATCTCGGCCGCCTCGGCACGGGCATGATCTTCCTGCCGCTCGCGCTTGGCGCGGATCAGACCGCCGTCCCCGGCATTCCGGAGCTGGCCGGCCTTCATCTGGACGCCTACCCGAATCCCACGCCCGGGACGGTCCGCTTCTCCCTTCCGGGAGGGCGGTCCGCTGCGATCGGTCCACTCGCGGTCTTCGACAGCGCGGGTCGCCTCGTGCGACGACTCGATCTCGGCGCGACCGGGATCGGCATCTGGGACGGCCTCGACGAGGCGGGCCGCCGGCTGCCGGCGGGTGCCTACTTCGCGCGGCTGAGCACGCCGGCCGGCGTGTTGCGATCGAAGGTCGTGCTGATGCGCTAGGGGGCGAGCACCCTCGCACGGAGACCGCATCCCGGACCCCTACCTCCTCTTTGCGCTTCCTCATTGGTGTTTGCCAACAAACACCGCCGTCCTGGTATTTCCCCCCGGCTCGCCACGTCCACTCCAGTCACAGGCGGATCAGCTTCGCCGCTTGGCCACGCGCGAGAGTCCACGCGATTGCGCCGAGCGCCTCGCAGCCCGCCTCCCGCCCGCACTCTGGCAGGGACGACGATGGATACCCGGTCACAAGAGAACCACGAGCAGGCCGAGGGCGATCGCCTGCGCGCGGTCATCTACTCGCATGACACCTATGGCCTGGGCCACCTCACCCGAACGCAGCGGGTGGCGGCCGGCATCGTGGCCGCCTTCCCCCAGGCCTGCGTGCTGATCGTCTCGGGCTCGCCCGTGGCGCATCGCTTCCAGTTCCCCGCCCGCGTCGACTACCTGAAGCTGCCCTCGGTCGTGAAACTGGGTCCCAGCGAGTACGGGTCCCGCTCGCTGCTGATCACTCCCCGCCGGATCCGGCGCCTGCGCAGTCGTCTCATCCTGACGGCGATCGATCACTTCCGCCCCAACCTCCTGATGGTCGACAACGTGCCCCTGGGCATGAAGGGTGAGCTGCGGCCGGCGCTGCAACACCTGAAGCGCCGCTACCCGAACTGCAAGATCCACCTCAACCTGCGCGACATCCTCGACGACGCGTCGACGATCCGCGCGCATTGGCAGGCGACCGGCGCCGCCGCGGCCGTCGAAGGTCTGTTCGACGCGGTCAACGTCTTCGGCTGCCGGGAAATCTACGATAGTGAGGCTGCCTACGCGCTGCCGAGCGGGCGGACTCGCTTCCTCGGCTACATCGGCCCGGGCGATCCCGCGCCCACGGCGGCGCCCGGCACGCCGCCCGGCGCGCGCGCGCGCGTCCTCGTGACTGTCGGTGGCGGCGGCGACGGCGAGCCCCTGCTCAGCGCGGTCGCCGACCTCCAGGCCGCGCTCGGGCCGGCGAGTCCATACCACTTCCTGGTCATCACGGGGCCCTTGATGGATGGCGACACTCGCACGGCGCTTGGCGATCGATTCGCGCAACTGCCTGCCGCCGAATGCCACGAGTACCTGCCGGACCTGCCAGCGCAGATGGCGGCCGCTGATCTCGTGCTGTCGATGGGCGGCTACAACACGCTGTGCGAAGTGATGGCGCGCGCCCGGCGGGCCATCGTCGTTCCCCGCCAGCATCCCCGCCGCGAGCAGCTGATCCGGGCGGAAGCGCTGGCGGCGCGGGGCGTCCTGCGCCTGCTGGCCCTCGATCGGCTCGACACCACAAGTCTGCAGGCGGCGCTCGCGAGCAGCCTCGACGAGGGGCCCACGCTGACGGCTGCCGTTCTACCCGCCCTAGACGGTATCGCCGTGCTGCAGAGACAGCTTCGCGAGGATTTCCGGGCCAGCGTGGCGCGGCCGCGGGGCGGCGCCGCGGCCGCCCCTCCGGGCGCCGAGCGCGGGGCATCCGCGCCGCCACTGGTGGGCGCCCTGCCGACGCCTCCGCGGGGGGCCGTCAGCGCACCGCGAGCGCCCCTCAAGCACCTGCTGACCTTGGCCTGCCTGCTGCTGGCGGGGGCGCGATCGGTGAGTGCCGGTCTGCAGCCCGCGGAGGCGGCACTCGGCATCCGGCTGGGCCATGACAGCAACCTGCTCGATGCCTCGGATGCCGAGCGCGCCGCCTTCGCCGCCGGCGCGCCCGGCACGCTCTTCGCGGTCGACGCCATGACGGACCGCTTCCTCGACCTGGCCGCCCAGGCGCGCTGGACGCTGGGCCGTCCGCTCGGCGTCAAGACGCAGCTGGCGGGGGACTACGAGCGCCGGCAGTACATCGGCAATGCGATCGTCAGTCGGGAGCGATTCGGCATCGAGCTGCTGGGACGGCTGGCCGGGCGGACCCGCGTCGGTCTCAAGCTCGGCTACGTGCCGCAGGTCTACGCGCGGCACCGGCTGGACAAGGACGCCCTGCCCGGCGCTCCCCTCTTTCGCGCGGAAGTCTACAGCGCCTGGGAGACCGGGCTGGAACTCCGCCAGGCGCTCGGCGAGCGCTGGCAGCTGAGCGGCGAGGTCGGCGGGACCTGGCGAGACTATGTGGAGGCTTTCAACGAGCGCGATCGGCGGCGCCTCGCGCTGGCGCTGGGGGCGAACTGGGAGGCGAATCCGCGGCTGCGGCTCGCCCTCAGCGGCGGACATCTCCGGTCCTGGTCGCGCAACGAGCCCGACCTCGGGCGCGACCTCTCCGCGGCCGAATGGTGGCTGCGACCGGCCCTCGTCATTGCGGCCGCCCCGCATCTGCTCGAGGCCGAGCTGGCCCTGGAGCTGAGGCGGCGCGAGTACCTGTCCACCCTCGTCGACGACTGGAGCCACTACGGACGCGAGGACCGCTCGGGGGCGGTGCAGGCGACGCTGCAGCGGACGCTGCGCGCGGACCTCGCCCTCGTCGGCCAGTTCACGCGCGCTTGGCGGAGCGCGGAGTTGGCCGCCGAGAGCGCGATCGACTACGACGACGAAGGGACCTTTTCGGAATCCGTTGTTGCCGTCGGCATCGACTGGCGTTGGGAAGACTAGCCCAAAGGAGCAGGCATGATTTCCAGTCTCACGCGCGGCCTCATTGGCGCCGCCTCCATCGCACTCGCGTTCGCCGCGGTTCCCGCGCAGGCCGCCTGGACCAGCTTCCACGGCGATGCGCGCAATTCGGGTTTCTGCACGAACGACGCCCCCTTCGACTCGTTGCTGGCCTGGACCGTCGCCACGGGCGACAGCATCGTCTTCTCCTCGCCGGTCGTCGGGGCGGACGGCCGCCTCTACGTGGGCACGCTCGGCGATCGGCTCCTCGCGCTCTCCCCGCAGGGGGACCACCTGTGGTCGTACTCCGCCGGTGGCAATTTCCGGCACTCGACCCCGGCGATCGCCGCGGACGGCAGCATCACGATCGCCAGCGCCGATGGCGTGCTCCACGCGGTGAACCCCAATGGCAGCGCTCGCTGGACGCTAGCGCTGCCCAGTACGGTCAAGTCGTCTCCGAAGATCGCCGCCGACGGCACCATCTACATCGGGGCCGAGAACGGGCGGCTCTACGCGGTGAACGCGACCGGCACCCTGCGCTGGTCCTACCTCACGGGCGGCGCGATCCGCACCGTGCCCGCCATCGCCAACGACGGCACCGTGCTCTTCGGCTCGCTGGACGGCAAGCTCTACGCGCTGCATGCCAATGGCACCCTGCGCTGGTCCGCGCTGACCAATGGACAGCTCAAGTTCTCGTCGCCGACCGTGACGGAGAGCGGAGTCGTCTACTTCGGCTCTTATGACGGCTTCTTGTACGCAGTGACTCTGGACCAGACTTTCCTCTGGGCCTATCCGACCGGACACGTCCTGCGCTCCTCGCCGGCCATCGGCCCCCTCGGGCAGATCTACATCGGCGTGGACAGCAAGCTGATCGCCCTCCTGCCCGACGGCACTCTCGCCTGGGAGTACGACACGGGCGGCGAGATCTACAGCTCGCCCGTCTACTTCGGCGACGATGACGTGGTTTGCGTCGGCTCGGACAGCGGGGTCTTCCACTGCCTGCGCGCAGACGGCCAGCTCGACTGGACCTTCACCGTCGGTAGCCAGATCCGCACGGTGCCCTGTCCGGCGCCGAGCGGCCACATCTACGTTGCCGATGCCGCGGGGACGATCTGGGCGATGGGCGCGCCGATCAACGTGGCCGCGCCGGAGAGCGCGCTGCCGGTAGCGGGACTCGGGGTGCGCCCGACCCGGAATCCGGCGATCGGCAGCGTCACCTTCGAGGCGCTCGATCAGACGGCCCGGCAGTTGGACCTGCTCCTCTACGACGTTGCCGGCCGGCACGTGGTCACCCTGCCCGGCGGCGACCGCGACGCCCGCCTCTGGAACGGACTCGACGCCGAAGGACGGCGCGCCCCCGCCGGCACCTACCTGTATCGCCTGCAGGGGAGCCCCGCGCGCGGCGCGGGCCGGCTGACGTTGTTGCGATGAGATCGACGACGCGACGCTGCCGCCACCTGCTGCTCTGCTCTGCGCTCGCCGCCGCGATCGGCGCCTGCTCGCCGGACGTCGAGGACGGGCTGGGCCCGCAGGTGCCGATTCCCAACGTGACGGGCTCGGCGCTGCGCGCGGAGCAGCCCGCCGACGGCCTCGACGTCGAGATCGAGGACGCCGAGACGGGCGAGACCGCGGCCGCCACGGTCACCGTCGGCGGCCAGTTCGGATTCGCCGAGATCCCGGCCGGGCGCTGGGAGATCAAGGTTTCCGGCGCTGACGCGGGCGACTTCGACTCGGTGAGCCGAGTCTTCGAGTTGGACTCGGCCGACCAGCTCCAACCCCCGCTCGAGTTCGAGGTCTGGGCCTTCGGCTGCCGGAGTCTGGCGCCCGCCGCCGGTGTCCGCCTGCCGCGTCCGAACGTCTTCGCGCCCCTGACCTTTCGCTGGGTGAACCCCAGCGGCGGCCGCGTGGAGCTCGACGGGGTGCGCGTCTTCGTCTACACGGCAGCCGGCGATCGGATCTGGACCTCCGAGAAGCTGGTGGCGGCGGAACTCTCCTGGAACGGCGTCGCCAACGCGGGCGACCTGGCCGGGCAGGCCGTGCCCGCCGGAGACTACTACTGGCGCTTGCGCGTCGACTTCGTGGACTCCCTGGAAGCGAGGCTGGATCCACAGGCAATGGTGTTCGAATGAGCCGCGCCGCCCGCAGCGAGATCCTCGCGGCCGCCCCCTCGTCGCGGCCGCTCTCGCCGGCGCCGGCGATGCAGCCGGAAACGGCGACCTGGGACGGACGCACGGGGACCCTGGCCTATGTCGCCAAGATGTTCCCGCGGATCTCCGAGACCTTCATCCTGCGCGAGATCCTGGCGCTCAAGCAGGCCGGCATTCCCGTGCAGATCTACTCCCTCCTGCCGCCGACGCGCGACTCCCGGGTGCAGCCCGAGGCGCTGCCGCTGCTGCCCGAGGTGCGCTACCTGGCCGCCCCCGGTCCGGGCAGCCTCGGCCCCTGCCTCGCCGAACTGGGCGTTGCCCTCCGCGGACGGCCCGGCGCGACCCTCAAAGAGCTGACGTGGACGCTCCTGCGCCCGACGCGGGCGAACTGGCGGCGCTTCCTGCGCGGCCTGCTGCTCGCGCGGCGACTCCGCGCCGATCGGGCGGCGCACGTGCACGCCGCCTGGGCGCACACGCCGGCCAGCGTGACCCGGCTCGCCTGCGCGCTCACCGGCATTCCCTGGAGCATGGGAGCGCACGCGAAGGACATCCATCTCTCGAGCCCGGATTCGCTGCGCCGCAAGCTCGCCGCGGCTCGCTTCACCACGGTCTGCTCGGGGAGCAATCAACGCTACCTGCAGGCTCTGACGGCGCCGGCAGCCGGTCTGCCCGAGCCTGCGGTGCTGCTCAACTACCACGGCGTCGATTGCGACTACTTCACGCCCGCGGTCGAACCCGGGCCCAGCGCGGCCTCCGGCCGCGCGCCGCTGATCCTCGCCGTTGGCCGGCTCGTGCCGAAGAAGGGCTTCGACGTCCTGATCGCGGCCGCCGCCCGCCTGCGCGAGCGCGGTCTGCGTCTCCGGCTCGCGATCATCGGCGCCGGTCCGCTCGCCCATCCGCTGGCGGATCAGGCCGCGGCCCTCGGTCTCGCCGAGTGCGTGACCTTCGCGGGCCTTTCCACGCTCGACGAGGTGCGCGAAGCCTATCGCGTGGCGAGCTGCGTCGTGCTGCCGGCGCGCATCGCCGCCGACGGCGATCGCGACGGGATCCCCAACACCCTGGCCGAGGCGATGGCGATGGGCCTGCCCGTCGTGTCGACGGCGCTGCCGGGAATCGGGGAGCTCGTCAAGGACGGCGAGACGGGACTCCTCGTGCCGCCGGATGACGCCGAGGCGCTCGCCGACGGGCTGCAGCGCCTGATCACGGACCTCGCCTTCGCGCGCGGGCTCGGCCAGGCGGGACGGGCCTGGGTGCAGGCGAACTTCGCGGCCCGGGACTGGGAGACGCGCATCGCCGGGCGCCTGAAGCGGACGCTCGGGGTCGAGCGCATCCTGTATGTCAGCGCCGATCGCGGTGTGCCCGTCCGCGGGGGCAAGGGCGCCTCGGTGCACCTGCGCTCGGTGATCAAGGCGCTGGCCGCCGAAGGCGTCGAGAGCCAGTTGATCACCACGCAGCCCGGGCCGGCGGCGGGGCCGCCGCCGACCTGCGCGATGACGCGTGCGGCCTGCGCCCCCTGGCAGGAGCGCGCCCTGCGTCGCATCGCGGGCTGGAGCCGCGGCGGGCGGCCGCTGGAGCGGGCCCTCCTGCGCCTCGCCGACAACCTTGCCCTCTACAGGAGCGGGCGGCGCCTGGCGGCGGCCTGGCATCCGGATCTCGTCTACGAGCGCTACGCCCTGACTGCGATCGCGGGTTCGCTGCTCGCGCACCGCCTCGGCGTGCCGCACTGCCTCGAGGTGAACGCACCCCTGGCCGAGGAGGAAGCCCGCTACCGGGGCCTGCGGCTGGGTGCCCTTGCCCGCGCCACCGAGGGCTGGCTGCTCCGCCGGGCGGACTGCTTGGTGGTCGTCTCCGAGGCCCTGGCCGTCCACGCGCGCAGGCTCGGCGTCGATCCGGCCCGCATCCTCGTTCTGCCCAACGCCGTCGATGGCGAGCTCTTCCACGCCGGCCGCGAGGGCGCAGCGCTGCGCCGGCAGCTCGGTCTGGAGGACGCCTTTGTCGTCGGCTTCACGGGCACCTTGAAGCCCTGGCACGGCGTCGACCACTTGCTGCGGGCGGCCGCGCAGGCGCTACCCAAGCTGCCGCGCCTGAGCTTGCTCATCGTGGGCGAGGGCCCCGAGCGCGCCTCCTTGGAGCGCCTCGCCCGGGAGCTGGCGCTGGGCGACCGCGTGCGCTTCACGGGTCAAGTCGAGCACGCAGCGGTCGGGGAGTACATCGCCGCCTGCGACGTCCTCTGCGCCCCCTACGGCCCCATGGACGATCACTGGTTCTCGCCCCTCAAAGTCAGCGAGTACCTCGCGACCGGCCGACCGGTCATCGCGTCGGCGATCGGACAGCTCGCCGAGTGCCTGGACGAGTCCCGCGGCGTCGTCCTCGTCCCCCCGGGCGATGAGGCGCAGCTGGCGACGGCGCTGACCCGTCTTGCCGACGACCCGGGGCGGCGCGCCGGCCTGGCGGCGGCCGCGGCGCAAGCGCGGGCCTGGACCTGGCGGCGGCTGGTGCGCGAGGTGCTCGGTGCCGCGGAACCCGCGCGTCGCGTCAACTGGAGGTGGACAGCATGAGCAACCTGGTCGCGCTCCCCCCGTTCGCGGGCAGCGAGTTCGTTCCGACGCCCGGCCCTCCCCTGACGATCGGCTACGTCCTCAAGATGTTCCCGCGCTTCTCGGAGACCTTCATCCTCAACGAGATCCTGGAGCTGGAGCGCCAGGGCGTGCGGGTCGTCATCTTCTCGATGAAGACGCCCAACGAGCGGCTGCGCCAGGCCGAGGTCGCCGCGGTCCAGGCGCGCGTGCACGTCGTCCCCGAATTCCGGGGCGCCGCCCTGGTCCGCCACCTGATCGCCCACGCGCGCTGCCTCCTGCGCTCTCCGCGTCGGTACTGGCAGACGCTTCACTTTGCTCGCACCCGCGGCTCGGACGCCGCCTGGGAGAAGTTCCTCGCGGCCCCCTACATCGTCCGGACAGCACAGCGCGCGGGTGTCGAGCACTTTCATGCGCACTTCGCCAGCGGACCGGCCCGCCAGGCGAAGCTCGCGGCCATGATCTCCGGGATTCCCTTCAGCTTCACCGGCCCCGCCAAGGACCTCTTCTGGGCCGGCCACCAGCACGGCAAGAACAACAAGCTCAAGAAGCGGGTTCGCGAAGCGAGCTTCGTGATCACCATCAGCGACTTCAATCGCGACTTCATCCGCAGCCTGGACTTCCGCGTGCCGCGGCGGCGCCTGCTCACGGTGCCGAACGGCATGGACCTCCGCCAGTGGACCTTCGTCCGGCCGCTCGGCCTGCCGCTCGGCGCGCGTCCGGAGGAGCCGCCGCTCTTCTTGGCCGTCGGCCGTTTGGTGGAGAAGAAGGGTTTCGCGGATCTGGTCGAGGCTTGCCGGATCCTGCGCGATCGCGGACGTGCGTTCCGCTGCGTGATCGCCGGCGAGGGGCCGGAGCGCGAGCGGTTGGCCGAACGGATCGCGGCGGCCGGCCTCACGGACGCGGTCGTCCTCGCCGGGGCGGTGCCCCTGGCCGAACTGCGCGCCGATCTGCTCCCGTCGGCGAGCGTGCTCATTCAGCCCTCGATCGTCTGCGAGGACGGGGATCGCGACGGGATCCCGACCGTGATCCTGGAGGCGATGGCGACCGGCCTGCCCGTGATCTCCACCCCCGTCTCGGGCATCGGCGAAGCCGTGGTCCATGGCGTGACGGGACTGCTCGTCGGGCAGCGCAAGCCGGAATCGCTCGCGACGGCGATGGACATCCTCGTCCAGGATCCCGCCCTCGCCGCCCGCCTGGCCACGGGCGGCCGCCGCCTCGTCGAGACGCGGTTCAACCTGCGCACCAACGTCGGCATCCTCATCCACCTCTTCCGGCATTCGGCCCGGGGCGATCGGCGCTGGTCGGAGGCCAAACTGCGCGAACGGCTCGGGCTCGCGCCGGTGCTCGAGCCCGGGTTCGAGGGAGAGGCGCTCGATGCTGCAGCTCAGGGCTAACGTCATGCCGCTCCGGTCCGCGTGGGCGGACGCGATGCGCTTCCTCGCCATCCTCAGGCGCTTCCGGGCCTACGTGCGCCCGCAGCTGCGATCGATCCTGCTCGCCGCGGCGGCGAGCGTCGGCTACACGATCGCGACGCTGCTCGAACCCTGGCCGCTGCAGGTCATCTTCGACGGCATCCTCCTGCAGCGACCGCTGCGGATCTTCGGCTGGGATCTGGCCACGCTCGGTGCGGACGGACGGGTGGTCCTGCTGGGCGGGGCCGCCGCCGCCGTGCTCGTCCTCGCGCTCCTGCGCGGGCAGTTCTACTTCATCCAGAACGTACGCGCCGCCACCGCGGGCCAGGATGTCGTGATGGGCATCCGGCGGGCGCTCTTCAATCACCTGCAGACCCTCTCGCTCTCCTTCCACCGCCGGGCGCAGGCAGGCGATCTGCTCATGCGTCTGACGGGGGACATCGTGATGCTGCGGGAGATGGTCGTCGCCGCGCTGATCACCCTCTTGACGCAGGGCCTGGTGATCGTCGGCATGCTGGTTGGCATGCTCGCGCTCAACGTGCGTTTGACCCTGATCGCGGTGCTGATCGTGCCGCTGCTCTTCCTGATCCTCTCCAGTTTCCGCCTGCGCCTGTCGGTGGCGGCTCAGCAGCAACGCAAACGAGAAGGGCGCCTGGCCTCGTCGATGCACGAGGTCCTCACCAGCATCCAGGTCGTCCAGGCCAACACGGCGGAGAAATACGAGGACGAGCGCTTCAAGCAGATGAACCGGCGCAGCCTTGGCGCGGGGGTGCGCTTGACGCGCCTCGAGGCGCAGATGAATCGATCCGTCCAGGTGGCGATCGCGCTCGGCATCTGCCTCGTCCTCTGGCTGGGCAGCCGCGACGTGCTCGCCGGCCGCCTGAGCCCCGGGGAACTGCTGGTCTTCCTCGCCTACCTGCGCAGCCTCTATCGCCCGCTGCAGCAGACCGCGAAGATGACCCTGCGCATGGCGAAGGCGTCCGCCTGCGGCGACCGCGTGCTGGAGGTCCTGGACGAGAAGCCGGCGATCCAGAACCCGGCCGGCGGCCGGGTGCTGCGCGAGGTGCGCGGCTGGATCAGCTTCCGCGGCGTCAGCTTCGCTTACCGGGCAGACACGCCCGTGCTGCAGGAGATCGACCTCGAGGCGCGGCCCGGTGAGTTGATCGCGCTCGTCGGACCGACAGGCGCGGGCAAGACCACACTCCTGCACCTGATTCCGCGCTTCTACGATCCCACGGCCGGGGAGCTTCGCATCGAGGGGATTCCGGTGCAGGAGATCGGCCTGCGTTCCCTGCGGCGACAGATCGGTTTCCTGCCTCAGGACGCCGCGACGATGGGGCTCTCGATCCGCGAGAACATCAGCTACGGCGCGATCGGGCGGAAGGGGAGCGCCCCCAGCGATGCCGAGATCGAGGCGGTGGCCCGCGCGGCGCGGGCGCACGAGTTCATCCTGCGCCTGCCCCGCGGCTACGACACGGTCATCGGCGAGCGAGGGGGGACTCTCTCGGGCGGGCAGCGGCAGCGGCTGGCGATCGCGCGCGCGCTGATGCGGAACGCCCCGATCCTGCTGCTCGACGAACCGACGACCGGTCTCGACCCGATCGCCGAGGAGGCCGTGCTGGCGGGACTGGCCGAGTTGACGCGCGGCCGCACGACGCTGGTCATCGCCCACCATCTCAGCACCATCCTGCGCGCCGATCGCATCGTCTTCCTGCGGGAGGGCCGAATCGTCGAGGAGGGGCCGCACCGGGCATTGCTCGCGCAGGGCGGCGCCTATGCCGAGTTCTTCCAGAGCGAGTGGGGACGGATCGCCAAGCATGCCTGAGAGCAGCGACAGGCGGCCCGCAGCGAATGGGCAGGTGCCAGGCGAGGCAGGGCCGTCCCCAGCCTGGCAGCGACGCCGGGAGCGTCTCCTCCTGCCGAGCAAGGCGCTGCGGCTCCTGCGCGAAACGGGCGCCGATTCGGACTGGGAGCTTCGCGGTCTGGTTGCGATCACCCCGGTCAAGGAGTGGCCCGAGCGCCGCTTGACGGTGCGCTACCTGGCCCTCGCGCGGCAGGCGGGGCAGCGAACCCGGCCGCTGGTCCTCTACGGCAAGCTCTATCGTGGGTCCGGCGGGGAACGCAGCCTGGCAGTCCTGCGCGCACTGCGCGCGCAGATCGGGTCCGGCTGCGACCTGCCCGACCCGCTCGGCTATCTTGCGCGACGCCGCTTCCTCCTGATGACGGGCCTGGAGGGCGTGAGCCTCGCGGAGGCCTGCGCGGGGCCCGGGGCAGTGAGCCAGGTGGCGCGAGCCGGTTCGGCGCTCGCCAGCTTCCACGGCGCCCCTGGCCTGGCGGAGGGCGCGCAGCGGGGGCAGTCGCCCTGGCCCCGCCACAGCCGGGAGGCGGAACTGGCCGTGCTCGAGGAGGCGAAGGAGCGAGTTGCCCGGAGCGAACTGGCGGAGTCGCTCCGGTGCCTGTACGCCGAGACCGCCCGGGCCGCCGCGGGCGTGCTGGCGGCGCTGCCCGAGGGGCCGGCGGTCACTCTCCACCGCGACCTCTACCCGGACCAGATCATCCTGAGCGCGGCCCGTGTGGGCCTCATCGATCTCGACGCGGTGGCCCTCGGTGAGGCCGAGTTGGACCTCGGCAACCTCGCCGCGCACCTGTGGCTCGCCGATCTCCAGACCCACGGACGGCTGGCGGCCGCGCCCGGCCTCGCTTCCGCTCTCCTCGCCGCCTATGGCGAGACGCAGGCCATCGACCGCCGCCGCCTGGCCAGCTACCGCGCAGCGGCCTTGCTCAGGCTGGCCTCGCTCGAACGGCTGGCGGCACCCGCGCGCAGCGTGCTGCCCTGGCCGCAACTCGCCGGGCGCCTCATCCAGGAGGCGCGGGCGGCCCTGGCGAGCGAGTACGTCTCCGGCCGGCGCTGAGCCGGCCCCTAGCGCGGGTGGTCGACCTGTGCCGCTTCGGGGATGCGGCGCAGGTACTCCGTGTCCGGGATTGCACCATACCAGAGCCCGGCCGCCCGGCTGCCCGCGTAGCCCACCAGGAAGAGCAGGACCACCAGCGCCGCGAAGCGCAGGGCGCTGAGCTGGCGCCGCGTGCCAGCGAGCGCGAGCGCGTTGGTTTGCGGGCAGGAGGCGACGCAGTCCAGGCAGCCCGTGCACTCGGGGCTCAGCACGCGCGCCGAGCGCGAGATCGGCAAGCGCGCCATGCAGACGCGGTCGCAGAGCCCGCAGTCCGTGCAGCGCGGCGCGTGGCGCGCGATGCGCAAGGGCGAGGCCCAGGACACGAGCCCGAGCAGGGCGCCGTAGGGGCAGAGGTAGCGGCACCAGGGGCCGTTCACGACCAGCGAGGCCGCGGCGAGGGCGAGCAGCACGATCGCCGCCGTCAGCCCCATCCGCGTGAAGAACCAGAGCATCTTCACATCGGCGACCTGGTTGTAGTCGCTGGCGATGAAAGCGGCGAGCGCCGGCCCGCTCATCGTGAAGATCGCCCACAGGAAAAAACCGAGCAGCAGGTACTTCACGCCGCGCAGCGGGATGTCGACCGCGCCCGGCAGGCGCGGATTGCGCCCACGGAGGCCGGGCAGGCGCCGGCCGAGGCGGGCGAGGCTCTCCGAGAGGAGACCCACCGGGCAGACCCAACTGCAGAACGCCTTTCGGAGGAGCAGAGCCATCGCCACGAAGAGGAGAAAGAGCATGGTCGCCGCGGGGTGTACGGCATTGAGCCGGCCCTGGCGGATCCAGTCGACGAGGCCCATCAGCCCGCTGATCGGCAGGAAGCCCTCGACGCCCGGCGGCCGCGCGGGCAGCTCGTAGCGCGCAGCGAGTGCCTCGGCATCGAGCCCGCGCTCGAGGTCGGCGCGGTAGGCGGGGGCGAGCTGCTCGGCCCGGCGCACGAAGTGGGCGAACTGCAGCCCGAGCAAGAGCACGAGGGCCGCGAAGCCGATCTGGACGAGCAGGCGCACGCGGTAGCTCTTCAGGCCGCGACGGCCGACAGTGCCGGCGAGGATGCGCTGCATGGTCCTCCTGAGGCCGGTGCCGCACCTCACCTCGCGCTGCCGGGCGCCGGTCCGCCCTTACCGGCCAAGGTAGGCAGGCGTCGCGGGCCCTGCTATGATGCGGGTCAAGTTTCGGTCCCGAGGACGGTCCCCTTGCGCTCCCGCCGCCTGCTGCTGTGGCTCTACCTCGTCTTCCTGGTGACGATCCTCGCCCAGGGCATCTGGTGGCTCGTCTACCTCGGGCGCGAAGGCAGGCACTACCTGAACTGGCAAGTGCAGCGCCTGCAAACGGACCAGCTCCACGCCGCCCACCTCCTGCGCAGCGTGCCCGCCTTCCAGGCTGACCCCGAAGGCACGCTGGCGCCGCACTTCCCCGATCTGCACTTCGCGCGCACGCCGCACGGCTACGAGATCCACATCGACCCGGGGATGGAGAGCGCGATCCGCGTCGAGACCGCGCGCCGCCGGCGGATGTTCCTCTGGGAGGGCGGCTTCTTCCTCTTCCTGCTCCTGGCCGGGGCGAGCATGGTCTTCGTCGCCTACCGGCGCGAGGCGGCCTTTCGCCGCAGCCGCGAGCTCTTCCTCGCTGGCGTCACGCACGAGTTCAAGACGCCGCTGGCCAGCCTGAGCCTGTACAGCGAGACGCTCGAGCGCCCCGAGCTCGGCGGGGAGCAGCGCGCGACGATCCTCGCCCACATGGCCGAGGATCTGCGCCGCCTGCGCCTGATGGTGGAGCAGGTGCTGGCCGTCAGCCGCGCGGAGTCGCCGGCCGCGCTGAACCCGGTTGCGCTCGATCCCGCCGAGATCGCGCGGCAGGTGCTGGCCGACCTGGCGCCCCTGATCGCCCGCGAGGGCGCCCAGGTGACGAGCGCGCTGCCGGCCGGCGAGCTGGTGCGCGCCGACGAGCCAGCGCTCGCGACCGCCCTGCGCAACCTGGTGATCAACGCGATCCACTACTCGCCGCCGCCAGCGAAGGTGACGCTCAGCCTTGCGCGCGAAGGGCGCTGGCTGCGCCTGAGCGTGCGCGACGAGGGGCCGGGCATCCCGCGGCGGGAGCAGAAGCGCGTCTTCCAGAGCTTCTACCGCGTGGGGGAGGCCGGCCGGCGGCCGGCAGGGATCCACGGCAGCGGCCTGGGGCTCTACCTGGTCAAGCGCAACCTCGAGGCCATGGGCGGCCGCGTCGAACTCGTCAGCGCGCCCGGTGCCGGCGCCAGCTTCTCGCTGCTGCTGCCGGCCGCGCCGCGCCCGGAAGGAGACTGAGCATGGCGACGAAGAAACGCATCCTCATCGTCGAGGACGAAGAGCACCTCGCCGAGGGCCTGCGCATCAACCTCGAGCTCGAGGGCTACGAGCCGGTGCTGGCCGCCAGCGCCGAGGAGGCCTGGCGCATCTGGCAGAAGAGCCGCGCCGACCTGATCCTGCTCGACGTCATGCTGCCCGGCATGGACGGTCTCGAGTTCTGCGGCCTGCTGCGCGAGAAGGGCGAGCGCGTGCCGATCCTCTTCCTGACAGCGCGCGACCGCGACGAGGACCGCGTGCGCGGCCTCGAAGAAGGCGGCGACGACTACCTGACCAAGCCCTTCAACCTGCGCGAGCTGCTGGCCCGCGTGAAGGGTTTGTTCAGACGCGAGGAGTGGGCGCGCAGCAAGCCGCCGATCACCGTGCTCCGCTTCGCCGGCCGCGAGATCGATCTGCTCGCCTTCACGCTGCGCGGGCCCGAGGGCGAGAGCCGCCTCAAGGAGAAGGAGGCGATGATCCTGCGCCTGCTCGCCGAGCGCGCGGGCGAGGCCCTCGACCGCGAGACGATCATCGATCGCATCTGGGGCTACGACGCCTACCCGAGCACGCGCACCGTGGACAACTTTT
>Ga0194127_10002741_pt1 | contig 23427 bp, 19 predicted proteins | sample TA2KigC100mmetaG_FD_148624 | JGI IMG/M metagenome (GOLD analysis project Ga0194127, IMG submission 148624) | Freshwater microbial communities from Lake Tanganyika, Tanzania - TA2015036 Kigoma Deep Cast 100m | ecosystem: Environmental > Aquatic > Freshwater > Lake | place: Tanzania: Lake...
TCGGCTTGAACATGCGGGTGGCGGCGTTCTCGAACTTCGCCAGCGCGCTGCGGAAGATCAATTCCACGCTGCCGACCGGGCCGTTGCGGTGTTTGGCGACGATGATCTCGGCGATGTTCTGTTTCTGACTGTCCTCCTCGTACTGGTCGGGGCGGTAGATGAACATCACGATGTCAGAGTCCTGCTCGAGCGATCCACTCTCGCGCAGGTCTGAGAGCACCGGGCGTTTGTCTGTGCGCTGTTCCACCGCGCGGCTGAGCTGCGCCGCCGTCAGCACGGGCACGTTCAATTCGCGCGCCAGCGTCTTCAAATTACGCGAGATGTAGGAAACCTCCTGTACGCGGTTTTCATTGCGCACATCCCCGCCCATGAGCTGCAGGTAATCCACGATGATCAGATCGAGGCCGAATTCCATGTGCAGGCGGCGGCATTTCGTGCGTAATTGCATCGGCGTGATGGCGGGCGTATCGTCCAGGTAGATGCGCGTGTCCGAAAAGACCTCGATCGAATGGGTGAAGAGCGGCCACTCCTGGTCCGTCAGCTTGCCGGTGCGCAGGCGCTGCGAATCGATGCCGGTCTCCTGTGCGATCAATCGCTGGACCACCTGTTCGTTGGACATCTCCAGTGAGAAAATGGCCACCTTCTTCTTGTGGGTGAGCGCGGCGTTCTTGGCAACCGAAAGCAGGAAGCCCGTCTTGCCCTGCCCCGGACGCCCGGCGATGATCAACAGGTCCGAGGGCTGAAGTCCGCTCAAAAGCTTGTCGAGGTCGATGAAACCGGTGGGCACGCCCATGATGTCGTCGGCGCGCTTGGCCAGGTCGTCGATGCGGTCGTAGTAATCGCTCAACACGGCCGAGATCGGCAGCAGGTCATGTTTGAGGCGCCGTTCGCTGACGTTGAACACGGCCTTTTCGGCCTCCTCCATCACCGTTTCCACGACGTTTTGTTCGTTGTATGCCAGCGAGGCGATCGTATTTGCTGCGTTGATCATTCGGCGGCGGATCGAATGTCCCTCCACGATGCGGCCGTAGGATTCGGCATTTAAAGAGGAGGGGACCTGGTTGATGAGCGAGGTCAGGTACGCCGAGCCTCCGATCTCTGCCAGCAGGCCGACCCGGTCCAATTCCTCTGAGAGGGTCAGCAAGTCGACCGGAGTCCGGCGTTCGTGCAGGCGGGTGAAGGCTTCCCAGATGAATTTATGACGGTGAATGTAGAAATCCTCGGCGCTCAGGAACTGCGCCACGTCATAGTAGACTTCGGGGTTAATCAGCACCGCCCCTACAACTGCTTCCTCTGCTTCTCGGCTGTGAGGGACTGCCGGAGACGGCGTCGGGCTGGCAGGGGCGGTGGATTCAGCCTGGGGATAAAGATCGGTCATTTAGGGGGATCGGTTTTGGGTGAAGGGCCGCCGGACTTGTCCGGATTGTCCAGGTCTTCGATATCCAGTTTGTCGATGAAATCCTTGAAAACGGATAAACGGTCGCTGCCTTCCTCAGGGGAGGGCGCTGCAATCTCCCGCGGTTGGGATGCCGCACTCTCGGGCAGGTCCTGATCCGGCACCTGCGCGGCCTCGTCCATGACGCTTTGATGAACGAGGATCGGCACATGGGCGCGCACAGCGATGGCAATCGCATCGGAGGGGCGCGAATCGATGTGGATCTCCCGGCCGCCGGCCTCAGCCACGATGTTCCCGTAGAAGATCTCGTCCTGCAACTTGACGATCTCCACGCGCTTGACGCGCGCGTTGAAGGCAGTGAAGATGTTCTTGAGCAGATCGTGCGTCAACGGGCGCACCATTTCCACTTCCTGCAGGGCGACCGTGATGGCTTCCGCCTCATAAGGGCCGACCCAGATCGTAAGGTAACGATCCGCGTTTGCCTGTTTCAGCACAACGACGCGTTGGGGCGCCATGAGATGCACGCGAATGCTGTCGATCATCACTTCAATCATATCCGGCATGGACCACTCCAATGCTGCTATTTTAGCATACTCCTGCAGGTCAATCCCCAGAGGGAGTGTGAAGGACTCGACTGCGGTTAATGGGCTTCATCAATTCCAACCCTCCGGTTCGATTGATTTGCCTAAAAAATAAAACAAGACTATAATCCGCCTCGCTCAATCGGGGCGTGGCGCAGTCCGGCTAGCGCGCTTGCATGGGGTGCAAGAGGCCGGAGGTTCAAATCCTCTCGCCCCGACTGAACCTGTTCGGTAACAGAGGAGGCACAGGTTTCCCCACAGGGGGGACGATGCAAATCCTCTCGCCCCGACTGAACCTGTTCGGTAACAGAGGAGGCGCAGGTTTCCCCGCAGGGGGGACGATGCAAATCCTCTCGCCCCGACTGAACCTGTTCGGTAACAGAGGAGGCGCAGGTTTCCCCGCAGGGGGGACGAAGCAAATCCTCTCGCCCCGACAGCCGCAAGTGAAACCGTCCTGCCGGAAGGGCGGTTTTGTTTTATCCGGATAATTCCATACAAAATGATCCATCAGCCTCTTGAAACGGAAGCGCAGTCGGCTGGCCCCCGCATCGATGCCAAATCCATTATCAGTCTGGTGCTCGGCATGTTGACCATCGCCTCGTTATGCGCGGGCATCCTTCCCATTCCGTTTACCGCTTTCCTGTGTATTCCTGCCAGCCTGATTTTGGGAAGCGCTGCAGTTGTCACCGGGATGGTCTCGTTGAACGGGATCCGGAAGCGCAATCGAACCGGTCGCGCCGCGGCCTGGATCGGTATTCTGACCGGCGGAGCTGTCTTTCTGTGTCTGGTCCTGGCAGGGATTCTTCTCGCCTCCCTGTTTGTACTTACACCGGATGTGATCCCCACGCCTCCATTTTTCGAAAGATATTTCTAGCTTCGAGGCGTACGACGGATTCGGGAGCTGTGACCCTCTCAACTTGCGAATCTCCATTCCCTCGGGTATGCTTGCACATGGGAGTGGTTAGGTCCCGGTGGGCTTCCTGGTCTTCAAAACCTGTGGCGGGTCGCGTTGCGGGCCGCGGTGGGTTCGACTCCCATCCAACCCCGCCTCTGGACGATGGATAGCTGGCGGTGATCCTGCCGAGCTCCATCGTCCGGCTTGTATTTTTTGAATAGGTGAACCGATGGCTTATCCTGAAACCGAAATCATAACGAACCTTGTGGCGCGCGTCTTTCGCATCGAAGATGTGACCAGCGGCGACCCTCAGAAGGGATTCGTTGCGCGCTTTCGCGGACATCTTCTGGATTCCGATTCCACCTCCGCCTACGACAAGCTGGCCGGCTGGCTCCAGACCTATAACCTCACTCCCCTGTTCCGGATGGAAAATGGAAACCAGGTGATCTACCTGACGCCTGCACGCACGGAGCCTAAAAAGGACAGGGTTTCAACGAACGTCATCCTGTTCGTCCTAACTGTGCTCAGCGTCATGCTGGCCGGCGCACAGCCGGAAGGACCTCTCCCCTCGGATGTTGGAGGACAGATCCTGGCGTTGATACGGGCGATCTTTACCGGCTGGCCGTTTGCGCTCAGCCTGCTGGGTATTCTCCTGGCGCACGAACTGGGTCATTACTTTATGAGCCGTTATCACAAAACTCCGGCCACACTGCCGTATTTCATCCCTTTCCCCTTCAGTCCCCTGGGGACGATGGGCGCGGCAATCTTGATGCGCGGAATTCCAAAGAACAAACGCATCCTGTTCGATATCGGGGTGGCCGGGCCGCTGGCGGGACTGGTCATTGCGATCCCGGTCTTGTTCCTCGGTTTGTCCCTTTCCAAACTGGGGACGATCGAGCCCACTCCGAACAGCTTCCTCGAGGGGAATTCACTACTCTATCTTTTCGCGAAATTCGCTGTCTTCGGCCGCCTGCTACCGGCTCCGGCCGAGCCTCAGGGCATCCTGTATTGGATCCTATACTTCTTCACCGGCCAGCCGGTGCCGTTCGGGGGTATGGATGTATTCATTCATCCGGTGGCCTTTGCCGGCTGGGCGGGCATCCTTGTGACCGCTCTGAATTTGATCCCTGCCGGGACATTGGACGGCGGTCACGTGATCTACTCCCTGTTTGGGGACAAGGCGAGAAGGGCCTTTCCTTTCATCATCATACTGCTGGGATTGATGGGAATATTCTGGAACGGGTGGTGGATGTGGGCACTCCTATTGTTTTGGCTGGGGCGCGTACAGGCGCAGCCGCTCGATCAGATCACCACGCTCGACGCAAAGCGCCGCGGGGTCGCGGCGCTGATGATCGTCATCTTCTTCCTGGTCTTCATGCCGGTTCCGTTCATGACGCTGGCGCAATGAACCGACTTCTTGCGCTGGTTCTATTGGGAACGATTTTCACGGCTGCATGCGGAACGCCGGCCGCGCCCGCGGCGGACGTTCCGGGGACGAAGATCCCCACGCGCACAGCACGCCCGGGGCCGACCGCCGGGGTGCAAAGCCTGCTCCGGGTCGATGAAAAGGCGCTGGATGGACTGGAGATCACAGCCTGGTATCCATGGTATGGCGTGGAGGCCAGCCTGTTCGAATCATTTGCCGAGGATTTCAACCAGGAAAATCCCTGGGGGATCGAGGTCCGCACACTGGGGCAGGTCAACTTTACGAACATGTACGAAGCGGTCAATGCCGCGCTCCCGACTGCGGAAAGGCCGCATCTGGTGATCGCTTTGCCCGAACATGCACTGGAATGGAACTCCGAACGCGAAGTGACGGAGCTCACGCCCTATGTCCAGGATCCGCGTTATGGGATCGACTCAAACGATATCCCCTTTGTGTTCTGGAATCAGGACACTTCCGGCGGGGCGCGCGTGGCGGTTCCGGCCCAGCGCACCGGGCATTTCCTGCTGTGGAATGAAACCTGGGCGGGCAGTCTCGGGTTCGACTCTCCTCCGGATGACCCGCAGGACTTTCGGCAGCAGACCTGCCGCGCTCAACAGTCCATGTTAAAGGATGAAAATCTCCAGAATGATTTCAAGGGCGGCTGGCTGGTGGACAGCGGTCCGATGACCGCCTATGCCTGGCTGCTCGCCTTCGAAGGCGGGGTGTTGGAAGGGGATGATTATCGCTTCCTCACCCCGAACAACATCGAGGCCTTCAAGTTCCTGCGCGAACTTTCCGAATCCACGTGTGCCTGGCAGGCTGCGGGTGTGGATCCGATCGAGGTCTTTGCCTCCCGCGAGGCGCTCTTGATCACAGCCAGCCTGGAGGATCTGCCCGCGGTGGCGCGCGCCTTTGCCTCGGCGAACAGCACGGACAAATGGAGAGTAACTGCCTACCCCGGCGCCGGCGAGGACGCACTGATCGTTTACGGTTCATCCTATGTCCTGTTCAAATCCACCGAAGAGGAGCAGCTGGCAGCGTGGCTGTTCGTCCGCTGGCTGCTGGATCGTGAGCAGGATGCGCGCTGGGTGGAGACGACCCATCTCTTCCCCCTGCGGGAATCCACCATGGATCTGCTCGGCGATTACCGCAAGACCCACCCGCAGTGGGAGCAGGCGGTCGGCCTGCTGCCGCAGGGGGAGATTCTGCCCCAGCTGGCTTCGTGGCGGACGGTGAAGGTCATGCTGGGCGACGGCTTTACACACATGTATCGGGTCAACGTCCCAAGCGGACAGGTGGCTGCGATCCTGGCCCAGATGGAATCGATTTCGCGCGACTTGAGCGAATAACGGAGAATATCCTTATGCGTAAGATGCTGATTAACGGAGCATTCACGATGGGTCGATCCAGGGAACAAATCGAAGTGCAGAATCCGGCCACGGAGGAAGTCATCGATTCCGTTCCGCGCGGCACCCGCGAAGATATCGAGACCGCGGTGCAGGCGGCCGGTGCGGTGTTCGATCCGTGGCGCAGGATGGGCGCGAACGAGCGCGCGCATCTGCTGCATGAGGTCGCGAACAAGGTGCGCGCCCACAACGATGAACTCGTCCGGCTGCTGACATTGGAAGAAGGCAAGCCTCTTCCGGAGAATCAGGAGGAGCTGGAATGGGTGGCCAACACCTTCGATTATTACGCCGAGCTTGGGCGTCACCATCGCGGCAGCGTGTTAACCTCCGGTGAGCCATCCCAATTCAACTTCATACTCAAGGAGCCTTATGGGGTCGTGGGCTGCATTGTGCCGTGGAACTATCCACTGCTGCTTCTGGCGTGGAAGGTCGCGCCGGCGCTGGCCGCGGGGAACACACTCGTGATCAAACCTTCCGAGATGACGCCGCTGACCGCCCTGTATCTGGCCGAACACTGTTTCGATCATCTTCCCGCGGGGGTGGTGAATGTGGTCACCGGATATGGAGTGGAGGCCGGTGAGCCGCTCGTCAGCCACCCGGATGTGCCGGTGATCGCGTTCACCGGCAGCCTCGCCACCGGCCAGCGGATCGCCTCCATCGGCGCGCCGATGATGAAGAAGCTGCATCTCGAGCTGGGGGGCAAGGATGCCACGGTGATCGCCGAGGACGCCGATCCGGAAATTGCCGCCAAAGCGGTGGCGTACGCCGCGCTGATCAACGCCGGGCAGGTGTGCACTTCCACGGAACGGGTGTACCTGCCGAAGAAAGGCGCGGGGAAATTCACCGAGGCCATCGTGGAGCACGTCAGATCCCTGCGGCTGGGCTCCGGCCTCGAGCCGACCACCGACATGGGGCCGATGATCGGCGAAACCTACCGCGCAAAATTCGAGATGCACATCGAAGATGCGCGCTCGCGCGGGGCAACGATCCTGACCGGGGGAGGCCGGCCAAAGCACCTCGCAAAGGGATTCTTTCACGAACCCACCGTGCTTGGAGGCGTGGATCATGCGATGGTCATCATGCGTGAGGAGACCTTTGGTCCGGCAATCCCGTTGATGGAATACACGACCTTCGATGAGGCGATCCAATTGACGAACGACTGCCAATATGGCCTGGGCGCGGTCCTGATCTCAAATGACCCGCGCAAGATCAAGCAGTTCTTCGACGATGTCAAGGCCGGCACGATCTGGATCAACGATCCCCTGACCGACAACTACGCCGGCCCATTCGGCGGGATGAAATACTCGGGAGGCGCGCGCGAACTCGGTGTGGAAGGATTGGACGAGTTCCGCGAGACGAAGCACGTGCACTGGGATTTCAATCTCGAGGACAAATCCTACTGGTACCCCTACGGCAGGGATTGATCGGAGGCGGGCAAGGCAATCCGTTTTCTGCGTGAAAGGGTTGCGCTGCTTGCTGCAAAAATCCGACTCATATCGGGCGTTATAATTTGAGCCATGAAGAATAGATCATGGCTCTTTCCTTTTGTTGTGCTCCTCGCCGTATTGGTTTACACCTATGGCACCAGGGAGTCAGTGCCCGGCGAGGGCTTTTCCACCTTTGGCTCGGATACCGTGCGCGCGCAGGTGATGCAGATCCTCGACCAAGGCGAGATCGACATGGGTGGGCGCCTGCAAACCTATCAGATCGCGCGCGTGAACATTCTCGAGGGTGAGTACGCGGGGATTCCGATGGAGATCGACTACGGTAAACGTCAGGTGCGCTCGGATGATTATTCGCTTGAGGTGGGTGACCGGATCATGGTTTCCATCAGCAGAACGCCGGAGAATGTGGTGAACGCCTATTTTGTGGATTTCGTCCGCGTAAACCCGATCCTCTGGCTGACCGCGATCTTTTCCATCGCGATCCTGTTCATCAGCCGCTGGAAGGGTCTGCGCGCCCTGCTGAGCATGGCGTTCAGCCTGTATGTGATCATCGGGTACATCATCCCGCACATTTTGGTGGGCGAGGATCCCCTGCGCGTGAGCATCATCGGTTCGATCATCCTGCTGGCGGTGACGCTGTATCTCACGTATGGCTGGACGCTCAAGACGCACGCTGCGGTGATCAGCATGATTCTGGTTCTCCTGCTCACCGGAGGGCTGTCCGCCATGTTCGTAATCTTCGCCAAATTGAACGGGACCGGTGATGAGAATGTGATGTTTCTGATGCAGTTGATGGATACGCCGATCCATTTGCGCGGCCTGCTGCTCGGGGGCATGATCATCGGCGCGCTGGGTGTGCTCGACGACCTGGTCACGACCCAGGCCTCGGCGGTGTTCGAGCTTCACCACGCAAATCCGCGTCTTGGTTTCCGGGGTCTGTACAATGCCGCCATGCGAATCGGGCAGGACCACGTGGCGGCGACGGTCAACACGCTGGTACTGGCCTACGCGGGCGCCTCCCTGCCGATGCTGTTGATGTTTTCCCTGGCCCGCGGTGATTACGGATACCTGGTCAATTTTTCCTTTATTGCGGAGGAGGTCGTGCGGACTCTGGTCGGTTCGCTGGGATTGATCGCGGCGGTTCCGCTGACTACGACCATCGCGATTTTCCTGGCCCAGCGGGCTGAAAGGCTTGAGAGGTGGGGGTCGCTGGTCGGTCCCGTGGGGGGCGGGGAGGGTCATGTCCACTAAATGAAACCTTCCCTGTGGTCCTGCGTATAGGGAGTGTAGCAAGTCCCCGAAGGAGCTCGCGTGAGTGAAGAAAAAGCCTGGATCACCCAGGCGCAACAGGGCAGCGACGAGGCGTTCACAATGCTCGTCGAAACCTACCAAACCCCGGTCTACAACCTTTGTTTTCGAATGTTGGGAGAGCCGGAATCGGCGGAGGATGCGGCGCAAGAGACATTCCTGCGCGCCTACCAGCACCTGCACCGGTACGACCAGAAACGGCCGTTCGCGACCTGGCTGCTTTCCATCGCGGCTCATTATTGCATCGACCGCCTGCGCCGCCGAAAGTTTTCGTTGTTCTCGATGGACGCGGAGGACGAGGACGGCAACAGCTTCGAGTTGCCCGATCCTGATTCTCCGGACCCGGAGGCGGAATCAGTCAAGGGACAAACGCGCGAGCGTGTGCATTCCATGCTCCAGGACTTGAATGAGACCGATCGGGCAGCCATTATCATGCGGTATTGGTATGACTATTCCGAAGTGGAAATCGCCGAATCGCTGAGGCTGTCCGTCAGCGCGGTGAAGAGCCGCCTGCACCGGGCCCGAAAGGAATTGGCAGAACTGTGGCAGGAGGAAGAATTTCGAATGAATCCCGAAAGGAGGACCCATGAATCACCAGCCTTTTGAAGGATGGTTGTTGAATGACCAGCACCTCACTCCTGCTGAAAAAAGCGAGCTCGACGCGCACCTGCGAGCCTGCCTGCATTGCATTGCCCTGGCCGAAACCGGCCTGGCCTTGCGGTCTGCGCGGGTGATCCCGCCCCAGGCGGGTTTCTCCCTCCGTTTCCAGGAACGCCTGGCAGTCAGTCGGATCGCCGAGCGCCGTCGCAATTTGTGGGGCCTGGTCGTGTTGATCCTGACCGGTGTGGCGTTGGTTGGATGGGTGGTGGCGCCCTACCTGATCGCGGTGCTGTCCTCTCCGGTGGAATGGTTGACTTCGGCGATCAGCTATTTTCTATTAGCCTTCACCTCCATGCAGGCTTTTAGCGGGGTCCTGCGCGTGCTGGCGCGGGTATTGCCGGATTTCGTCCCTCCCTACCTGTGGATGGTGATGATCTCCGCGCTGGCCGGCATCGGGCTTCTGTGGGCTATTTCCATCTGGCGGTTTGCACGTGTGCCGCGAGGAGTGTCTGTATGAATAAATTTGCGAAAGTGATGCGTATTCTGTTGTTGCTGGCAGTGCTGCTGGCGCCAGTCTCGACTGCCAAGGCTCAAGGGCCGGGCGGAGATGTGGTGCTCTTCGGCCAGAACTACACGCTTGAAAAAGGGGAGGAGTTGAATGGAAGCCTGGCTGTGATCGGAGGGAACGTCTCGCTCGAGGAGGCCTCCAGCGTAAACGGCGATCTGGTGGTTGTCGGAGGAAACCTCAAAGCGCAGGGAAGTGCAAACGGGGATGTCGTCGTTGTGGGAGGCAACCTGACACTCTCAGAGGAAGTGGATGGCGATATCGTGATCGTCGGCGGCCAGGCCGAGTTGACCGAAACGGCGGTCGTGAACGGAGATATCGTCATGATCGGGGGTCAGTTGGACAAAGACCCGAAAGCCGAGATCAACGGGCAGATCATCCACAATGCTCCATTGTTCAACATTCCAGATGTGCCGGATGTCCCTGACCTGCCCGATGTCCCGGACGTCCCTGACTTACCCGATCTTCCTGATGTCCCGGATGTGCCGGATCTGCCAAGTCCACCGGATGTACCCACCGCGCCGCCATTCGCCTTTCGGGATAATCCATTCTTGGATTGGTTGATGGTTTTGATCAATGCAGTGGCTGTTTCGCTCATCGGAATGCTGCTCTCGCTCTTCTTCCAGACGCAGTTTGAACGTGTGGGCGATGCGATCCTCAAGCAGCCGTTTCTGGCGGGCAGCTTTGGGCTGCTGGTGTGTGTGATCACGCCGCTGGCCCTGTTGATCATGGTTGTCACCATCTTGCTCATACCCGTGGCGCTTGTGGTTGGATTGATGATCCCGCTGGCGTGGTTGTTCGGCGTGATTGCCATGGGCCAGGAGGTCGGTGATCGATTCACCCGCGCGATCAACCAGACCTGGGCGCCTGTGCTTTCCACTGGGTTTGGAACGTTCATGCTCATGTTGCTGGGCGGCTTCTTTGGAATGGTTCCCTGTATCGGCTGGCTGGTTCCATTCCTGATTGCTTTAGTGGGCATGGGAGGCGTGGCGATGACCTGGTTTGGTACGCGCCTCGCTCCGGGTGCTGCGGCGGCTCCTGTCGAAGTGCCTCCGGCTTCATGAGGCCTGAACCTGCGTGATATAATCATCCCGCCCCGGAGAAAATCCGGGGCGGTTTTGAATATGGAGCCGATATGTTCAAGCACGAAATCCCCAACACCCCCGTCCATGATACGCCACCACCGTTGATCGAAATTTCCGGCTCGCACCGCGAGATGGGCCGGCAGTTCGGCGAGGCTGCGCCCCAGCAGGTTCAGCACAGCGTCGCCAATGCGCAGATCCTGATCTCCTCCGCCTATGATACGCTGGAACTTTCGTGGGAGGGAACCCGGATCCAATCCCGCAAGTACCTGCCTTTTGCCGAGGAACGCTATCCACAATATGTGGATGAATTGCGCGGCATTTCAGAAGGCGCGAATGTCTCTTTTGACGATGTGGTGGTGCTCAATGCCATGGAGGCGGTGACCATGGATGCGCTGCACCTCACGCGCTGCACCAGCATGGCGGTCAACGAGGAACGCACAGCGGATGGGCATGTCCTGGCGGCGCACAACGAGGACTGGATTCCGGAGGATGAAGGCGATGTATTGGTGATCTCCGCGCGGCCGGAGACGGAACCGCCGTTTCTGGCCATGACCTACGGAGGACTTCTGCCCAACGTGGGTTTCAATGCCTATGGGATCGCGCAGTTGATCGACTCGGTTTACCCGAGTGATCCTCGCATCGGCATGCCGAGGCTGGTGGTGGCCCGGGCCGTCCTGGCTTCGCGGCGCATCTCCGGCGCCATCGGCCGTACGCTCATCCCGCACCGCGCCGCGGGGTACAACCACCTGCTGATTCATGAAAGCGGGGAAATGTATTCGATCGAGGTTTCCGCACGCAAGTTCGAGATCCTGTATGCGGATGACGGCTACATGGTGCATACCAATCATTATCTCGACCCGAAGATGAAGGAGATCGAGAAGGACCCCGAGGAATTGTTGTCTTCACGCGTGCGGTATTTCCGGGCCGGGCGCCTGCTGCGCCAGAACCAGAAACACACGATCAAAAGCCTGCAGGCCATCCAGAAGGACCATGTAAACATTCCGAATTCCATCTGCAACCATGCAATCGAGGGACTGGATCCACTGGATCGGGAGAAAACCATTAACGCGATGGTGATGGATCTCACCGCGCGTGAAATGCACATCGCTTGGGGGAATCCCTGCCGGAACGCGTACCATACGTTCCATTTGAATGCGTAAGCAAATCCGGCTGCCGCTCAGGCGGCCGGTTCCTTTAAGAGCATTGCTAGTGGGGATGCGACCAACACCATCGCGGATGTGATCGTAAGAACAAGGGGGAAACCTTGTGTCTCGGCCAGATGGCCGGTGTATAACAATCCCAGCGCGCCGGACGAAAAGATGAATCCAAGAACCAGGCCGGATGCCAGTGCCATGCCTCCGGGGATGAGACGCTGGGCAAGCACAACCATGATGCTGTGAACCGATCCGGTCATGGCGCCTGCGAGCGGCACCAGAAGGAACAGCCAGCCCGACCAGCCGATTCGGCTGATGGCAAGGATGGGGAAGGCGGCCAGGAAGAGCATGATCGACGCGATGAATCGTTTTGGATAGTGATCGCCGAGCAATCCACCCATGACATTGCCAAGCGCCGAGCCGCCCATGAACAAACCCGCCATACTTCCGTAAACCGTTGCACCCTGGCCGAGATCCTTGATGTATTTTGGGATCAGGTTCACCATGTTCGCCTGTGCCCAGGATTGAAGGGTCGCGACGATCATCAATGCCAGGATGAAAACCATGCCTGCCTGGACCCGGGTGGGTGTGTTCGCATGGGCAGCGCTTTGATGCGGACCCTGCTCATGCAGCAGACGGGCAAGTGACAGTCCAATGGGTATGGCGACGATCGGGATGATGTACAGGCCGGGCAGGTCAAAGGATGCGAGGATCAGGCCGGTCAGGATGGGACCGATGAAGTGCCCCATCTGGCCGGCCATGAAGAAGAACGCGGCGGCGGTGGTGTCGTGTCCGCGCAGCAGGTCGCGCCCGCGTAACGTGGCCTGGACCGCACCCACGGGATGAAATGCCGAAGATCCCAATGCGGCTGTGATCAGGCAGATCAGGCCGGGGGTGCCCGGCAGGGTCAGAGCCGCTGAATAGAAGACGGCCATCCACAGCACGCCTCCCGCTGCCAGCCAACGCGGTCCGGCGCGGTCGGAGATCCATCCGAACAAGGGTTGGGTGAGGGAGGAGGACCAGATATATATGGTGGAAAACAGGGCGATTTGGGATTCACTCAGGCCGAGGTAGGTCAGCAGCACCGGCCGGCTGGCGTTGAAGGTATCCACCACCAGATGGCTGAGCGCAATGCTCGAAAAAACGGGATCAAGAAAGATCGGCATTGGAAGCAGCTCGATAGAGGCCGTGTGTTTCAATGTATTCATACACGGATGGCAGAAGGTAATAGCGGAAGGGCAGCCCCTCGGCAACACGATGACGGATCTCGCGTGAGGACACAGCTTGCAGCAGCGTATCGAGGAATATTACTTTCTGACTCAGGCCAGGCAGATTGTGTTCCAGCAGGGAAAGGTCGTACATGTTTCCCGGTCGGCGCATCACGCCGATTCGGTGCACCAGGGATACAATCTCTGCACCCTTGTGCCAATCCGGCAGGTCGAGCAGGGAATCCCCGCCCAGCAGCAGCGTGAGTTCCGCGCCTGGATGCTGGTCCATGTACAGGCTGCACGTATCGTATGTGAAATGTGGTCCCGGGCGATCGAGCTCGAGCCGCGAGATTTCAAAAACAGGATTGTCCGTGATGGTTCGAAGGATCATTTCCACGCGGTGATTCACCGGGGTGAGCGTCCCGTTCCTTTTGTGAGGCGGATCCGGCGTCAGCACCCATAGCACTTTCGATAATTCAAATTGATGAACGGCTTCGCTGGCCAGGATAAGATGACCGAGGTGCGGCGGATCAAAGGTTCCGCCGAACAATCCGATGTTGCGTTTGGACATGGCCGGAAGTATATCCCAAAGCAGGTCGGTGGAATTTCTGTGTGTGTTCTGGAGCAGATCCGCACCTGGCGCACGTACAGGGTCCTCCGGGAGAGCCACAGGAATTTGAATTTGCACACGCGCCCCAACAAAACTGTAATCTGGTTGGAATTTGAGGGGAACCCTTTTCACGTAGAATTTGCCACTAAGGTTATGGATCATTGGGCTGGATGGTGAACGAAAGCCCGCGATCCGCATTATTTCAGGGAAGGGCTTATGTCAAACAACCATGACGCTATTGTGATCGGGGCAGGAGTGGTGGGGGTAAGCATCGCTTTTCATCTGGCCGAAAGAGGCGTAAAACCGCTGATTCTCGAACGCCGGCAAGTGGCTTTTGGCGCGACAGGAGCCTCCAGCGGTTTGGTCCGCATGCATTACGACCTTGAACTCGAATCCCATCTCGCCTGGGTAAGTTTCCAGTATTTTCGCAACTGGCGCGAACGCGTAGGCGGAGAGTGCGGTTTCACGCGCACCGGTTTCCTTTACATCGATTCGGCGGATCATGCCGGGAAATTGCGCCTCAACGTGGAGATGCACCAACGGCTGGGGATCCCCTCGCTCGTGATCACTGGTGCGGATGTCAATCGGCTGGCGCCATCCTTTCGCACCGAGGATGTCGGGATCGCGGCGTACGAACCCGAGTCCGGGTATGCCGATGCGACGCTCACGGCCAATTCGTTCCTGGCTGCTGCGCGCGAGCGCGGCGCAGTCTTCATGCAGGACTGCGAAGTGACCGGCCTTCAAACCGCCGGAGGGAAGGTTGCCGGCGTTCGCACGACGCGCGGGGATTTCTCCGCTCCCGTGGTGGTCAATGCAGCCGGGGCGTGGGCGGCGATGATCAGTGAAATGGCGGGGGTGAAAATTCCTTTGGGGACATGGACCCATGATGTCGCTCACCTCAGGCGGCCGGCCGCGGTCGGTGAGCACCCCACCGTGATCGACAATTCACTGAAAATGTATTTCCGGCCCGATTCGGGCGGCCTGACACTCGTGGCCCTTGAAGATGACAGCCGAATCGGTGAACCTGCGGATGCGGATCTTGGTTACGTAGCCAAGGACTTTGTGGCACGGGCAGTGGACCGCATTTGTATGCGCATTCCAGCCATGGAACAGGGCTCGCTTCATTCCTCACACGTGGGCAGGGACAGCCTCACCCCGGATCAGCGCGCCATCATCGGGCCGGCCGGCCCGCAAGGATTTTATCTTGTCACCGGTTTCAGCGGAACAGGGTTCAAGCTTTCACCGGCGGTGGGGCGCTGCGTGGCCGAGTTGATCCTGGATGGCAAGTCCAGCACGGTGGACATTTCCGGATTTGACCCGACACGCTTTGAACGCGGAGAACACCTGAAGGGAGAGCATGATTACGGTGTGATCTGGCGAAACCTGGGAGAGGGGTAAGGGGTGAGGGCCGCGGCATCGTGCGTGTCACCGATGCCGCGGAACGGGATGCGGCTCCGTCCTGGTCGCCGGATGGCAGCCAGATCGCCTTCGAGTCGTTTCGGGATGAAAACCTGGAAATTTACATTTCGAATGTGGATGGCTCCAATCAAAGACGCCTGACGGATGATCCTGCCGGTGACAGCCATCCGGTCTGGTCGCCGGTCTCGAACGAGACCGCCTTCGTATCCAATCGGTTCGGAAATTTGGACATCCTGCTCCTGACGCCCAACGGCGCGGTTTCGACGCTGGCAACGAACTCCGCGCCGGATTCGGACCCGGCGAGTGTGGCTGTGACATTAACCACTCTCGGATTTCTCTGCTTGATAACCCGTCCGATGATTCGGCTATAATCCAGGCCATGGTAGAGAAGCTCCGCTCCCGATACGAAGAACTCAAGGCGCAGGTCAATTTCCATAATTATCGTTATCACGTGCTCGACACGCCGCTGATCAGCGACCTTGAATTTGACCGTTTCCTAAATGAACTCAAACAGATCGAGGCGGATCACCCGGATTGGATCGCTTCCGACTCACCGACACAGCGCGCAGGCGCCAAGCCCTCCGAGCGGTTTGAAAAAGTGCGTCATCCCGCTCCGATCCTTTCCCTGGGGAACGCCTTCGGCGCGCAGGACGCCCGTGCCTGGTACGAACGAATTCGCAAGCTCGATGACCGTGTGGAGCGGGCGAAATTCACGGTCGAACCGAAGATCGACGGCCTGTCCGTCGTCCTGCATTATCGCGACGGGGCTTTCGTCCAGGGCGCGACGCGCGGCGATGGAGAGGTGGGCGAGGACATTACCTCCAATTTGCGGACGGTGAAGGCGATACCGCTTCGGATTCCCCTCACCCCGGCCCCTCTCCCTGCTCCCTTCGGGAGTGCTTCGCGAGGAGAGGGGAAAGGGGTGAGGGCTCCATCCTATTTGGTCGTGCGCGGCGAGGCATTCATCCCCATCAAGGAGTTTGAGGCATTGAACCGCAGGCTCGAGGAGGCCGGCGAAAAGACCTATCTCAATCCGCGCAATACTGCCGCGGGATCCCTGCGTCAGCTCGACTCAACGCTCACTGCCTCACGCCCGATCACTTTACTTGTATATCAGATCGTCCATAGCGAAGGCGGAAGCGTGCCCACTTCGCAATGGGAGATCCTCGAATATCTCAAGGCGCTTGGTTTCCCGGTCACCGACGTGGCGCGGCGCTTCGATCAGCTCGAAGCTGCGATCGACTACACCGAGACATGGAATATGGGCCGCGAGAAACTGCCTTACGAAGCCGATGGGATGGTGATCAAGATCGACGATTTGCATCTGGCTGAGGAGCTCGGATTTGTCGGCAAGGATCCGCGCGGCGCGATCGCGTTCAAGTTCCCCGCCCGGGAGGTGACCACCGCATTGAACGATATCGGTGTAGCCGTCGGTCGCACCGGAGTGTTGACCCCATACGCGGTGCTTGAGCCGGTGGAAATCGGAGGCGTGATCGTCGAACGCGCCACCTTGCACAACTTCGACTATATCGCGGAGAAGGATATCCGCGTGGGCGACCGCGTGCTGGTTAAGCGGGCGGGGGAGGTGATCCCCTATGTCATTGGTCCGGTGACGGATGCCCGGACGGGAAAAGAGAAAAAATACAAGCCTCCGGCAGCCTGCCCGGATTGCGGACAGCCTGTGGAGCATTTCGAGGGGGAGGTGGCCTGGTATTGCGTCAACGCCGCGTGCCCGGCGCAGCTGGTGCGAAACGTGGAGCATTTCGTCTCGCGCGGCGCCATGGACATCGTCGGGCTGGGATACAAGATCGTCGAGCAGTTGATCGGGCAGGGTCTGGTCCAGGACGTGGCGGATCTCTTCACGTTAAAGAAGGAACAGCTGCTCGAGCTGGAGGGATTTGCAGATAAAAAGGCGGAGAATCTGCTGAACGCAATCGAGCAGGCGAAGGGTCAGAGTTTGAACCGCCTGATCGCTGCCCTGGGGATTCACGGCGTGGGCGAGGTCATGGCCGGGGATCTCTCCCGGGCGTTTGGAGACTTGTCGTCGCTTTCCAAAGCGAGTGCTGAGCAATTACAGCAGATCGAAGGTGTCGGGCCCAACATCGCCGCCTCCATCGTCGACTGGTTCGCGCAGCCGGCAAACCAAAAGGTGTTGAAGAAATTACGAACCGCCGGAGTGTGGCCGGCTGCAAAAAGGGATGGTAAGAAGAAAGAGGGCGCATTGAGCGGCTTGACTTTTGTGGTGACCGGAACACTTCCCAATCTGTCGCGTGACGGCGCAAAGGAATTCATCGAGGCACACGGCGGCAAAGTGACGGACAGCGTGAGCAAGAAGACCAGTTATCTCGTGCTCGGGGAAAATCCCGGCTCGAAGCTGGACAAGGCGCGCGCGCTGGGCGTGAAGGTGATCGAAGAAGCCGGTTTGAAGAAGCTGGCCGGCGGATGATTCCCTGACCTGCTAGACAGAAACTTTCCCCTCGGCTAAACTTACGCCATTATTCCGCGGAGGATTCATCATGGATTTTCATAACACCGATGATGCGGTCACGCGCCGAATCAAGGCGATGAGCGACCGCCTCACCTACCTGAGGACCAGCGACCTGTATTTTTACAATCAGCCGGTGGAGGAGATCCTCGGAGGAGCCAAGGTGCGTGTGCGCGGGCGCGAGATGGGGATGTACGCCTCCTACAGCTATCTCGGCCTGGTGGGGCATCCGCGCATCAACGAGGCGGCGAAGAAGGCCGTGGACAAATTCGGCACAGGTACGAACGGTGTGCGCACGCTGGCCGGCACGCTCACGATCCACAACGAACTGGAGGAAACGATCGCGAATTTCAAGCACGCAGAATCGGCGATCACGTATTCCTCCGGTTATGCCACCAACCTGAGCGTGATCTCCACCATGATGGGGCGCGGCGACTATGTGTTCTCCGACAAGATCAATCACGCCTCGATCGTGGACGGCTGCCTGATGTCCGGCGCGGAGTTCCGCCGTTTCCGTCACAACGACATGGAACATCTCGAGGGATTGTTGAAGAACGCGCCGGAGGACGTTTCCAAGCTGGTGATCGCGGACTCGGTTTTCAGCATGGACGGCGACATCATCGATCTGCCGAAAGTGGTCGAGTTGTGCAGGAAGTACCACGCCTGGCTGATGATCGATGAGGCGCACTCGGTGGGAGTGCTGGGCGGGAAGGGCACGGGCATCGAGGAGCACTTCAATCTGTACGGCGCCATCGACATCAAGATGGGCACGCTGAGCAAGACCATCCCGTCCGTGGGCGGGTATGTGGCGGCGAAGAAGGAGATCGTCGATTACCTGCGGCACGCCAGCCGCGCCTATATCTTCTCCGCGGCTCTGCCCCCGGCGCAGGCTGCTGCCGCAAACGAGGCCTTCAAGGTCATCCTGGATGAGCCCTGGCGCATCGTGCGATTGACTGAAAACACCAAACAGTTCATCGGCGGATTGAAGAGCATGGGCTTTGACACGCTCTTGACCGAGACCGCCATCGTCCCGGTGCTGTGCGGGGAGGACGACACGGCCTTCGCCATGACGCGTGAGGCGCAGCACAACGACGTCTTCGTGCTGCCTGTGGTTTCGCCGGCAGTCCAGGAGGGATTGGCACGCCTGCGGGCGACGGTCACCGCGGCGCATGACCCGAGCGAGATCGAACGGGCGATGGATGTGATCGGCGAGGCAGGCAAGAAGTTGGGGCTGATTAAATAAAAAAGCTCCGGGCAATTGCTCCCGGAGCTTTTTCTCTGTGCTCCCTGCGGCTCGGGTGGATTGACACGCTATTCAATCGTCCCGATATCCACCACCAGGACTTCCTTGTCTTCCAAATCCTCCACCTGATCGGCACATTCACGAGCTTTTGAGAGGTATTCGTTCATCTTCGCCCGGTTCCCGGCGACCATCTCCGCGCGGGCCAGTGCTTCGTACGCGAATCCGATGTAAAACGGTCCCTCGCCCTGCGCCAGTCTCAAGGAGGCCTCAGCGAATCGACGCGCATTGTCGGCCTGGCCGAGCAGGGCGAAGACGCGCGAGACCTGCCAGAATCCAACGGAAAGGTTTGCGGGTGTTGCATCCGCGCGCTGGGTCCAGTGCCAGAGGGACGTCATCGCCGTTTGCAGCATGGCGAGATCCTCCTCCGCGCTGCGGTTGTGGTTGTCTATATACTCCCAGGCTTTGTTGAAGCACTCCGCGGCGAAATAGCGGTGAACGGTCTGTGGATCGAAATCGGGTTGAGTGGGCATGGTTTCCTCCTCCAGAGGAGCCTGATAGGTATTGATAGAATTTTTATAACATTTTTCTAACAAATTGTGTGTAGAATGTCGTCCAAATGGTAAAGGAGCAAAGATATGAAATGGCAATGGAAACTTGGAAAATTCGCAGGGATTGACGTTTACATACACGCCACTTTCCTGCTGCTTATCGGTTGGGTGGGTTACAGTCATTGGTTGGAACACCGCGATTGGGGACAGGTGTTGACCGGCATCCTCTTTATCCTGGCTTTGTTCGTGTGCGTGATCCTGCACGAATACGGTCATGCGCTCACCGCCCGAAAGTATGGGATCAAGACCCGCGATATCACGCTCTACCCGATCGGCGGGGTGGCGCGGCTGGAACGCATGCCGGAGAAGCCGATCGAGGAATTGTGGGTGGCGCTGATGGGGCCGGCCGTCAACGTTGTGATCGCTGCCGGGCTGTTCGCCTATCTCTTCCTGACTTCGAGCCTGGTCCCGCTGAATGAACTGACCGTGGCCTCGGGCAGTTTCCTTGAGCGCCTGATGACGGTGAACATTTCGCTCGTGCTGTTCAATTTGATCCCTGCCTTTCCCATGGATGGAGGGCGCGTGCTGCGGGCCCTGCTCGCCATGCGCATGGATTATGTACGAGCCACGCAAATCGCCGCCAACATCGGTCAGGGGATGGCCTTTCTACTCGGCTTTATCGGCTTGTTCAGCAATCCGTTCCTGCTCTTCATCGCCTTCTTCGTCTGGATCGGCGCTTCGCAGGAAGCCAGCATGGTGCAGATGAAGAATGCCATCAGCGGCATCCCTGTCGGGCGCGCCATGCTCACCGATTACCAAAGTCTTTCGCCACGCGATCCGCTCTCCCGCATGACGCAGCTGATCCTGTCAGGATCGCAGCACGATTTCCCGGTGATCGACAATGACCGCGTGGTCGGTGTGGTCACCCGCGATGACTTCCTGGCCGCGCTCACCCGGCACGGACAAAACGTGGCGGTCTCTTCGATCATGCGCGGCAATTTGCCTGAAGTGGATTCCTATGAAATGGTGGAGAATGCGCTGGCGCGGATCCAGGAATCCGGTGTGCCCGCGCTGCCGGTGACTCACAGTGGTAATCTGGTGGGCATCGTCACGGCGGAGAACATCACCGAATTTTTGATGATCCGTTCGGCGCTGCGTGCGGCAGGCATGGTCACCCCGGTGTGAGTTGAAATCCAGGTGCAAGAAGCGGGATCCATAACGTATATCCCATAAGAAATAAATACTCCGATGGGGAGTAGCCGCCCGGAATTCTGGGATGGGCAGCCATCAACCCGGATTCATTTCCTGGCTGCCCTGGTAACGGCAAGACCATCGTCAAAGCTCTTGGCGATGGTCTTTTGTTTTTACCCAGGGTGTCGGTGTCAATCCTCTCTTCACCAGGGAAGGGCTCACGATTGAAGTGATAGGAATTTGAGGTGTACATCATGCTGGATCACATGGAAGTGGCAATCCTGTCTGCACTGCAAACGATCTTCGATCGATTTGGTTGGGCGGGCGTCTTCGGCCTGATGGTTCTCGAGAACGCCACAGGGATCGCGCCCGGCGAGGTGATCCTGGGACTTTCCGGCTGGATGCTGATCGAGCGACACGGGATCGCGCCGGCCTTCATCTTGATCGCGGGTGCGATTGCGGGGCTGGGGAGCGCGATAGGTGCTTCAATCACCTATTGGACGGCACGCCTCGGCGGACAGCCAATGATCGAAAAGTTCACGCGCCTGCTGCACATCGACACTGGAATCATCACTGCCTCGGAGGAGCATATGCAAAAGTGGGGTCTAAGTCTGGTGTTGGTCGGACGCATTATCCCCGGCATGCGCACCTGGATCAGCCTGCCGGCGGGGCTTGTGAGAATTCACTTCCCAAAATTCTTCATTGTCTCGTTCATCGGCGGTTATATTTGGTGTACACTTCTGATTGGTGCTGGTTATCTCCTGGGGCATGAGTGGATGATGATCAGCAGCCAGATCAAGGGGCACCTGCCTCTGGCGTTGCTGCTGGGCCTGCTGGCAGTTGCCGGTTTTCTCTTTTTTCGAAACCGTACGCGCCTCCATGCCCTGGTGCGGGTGCTTCATTTCTCAAGGAAGGCTTCGGATAAGAAATCATGAACTGGCATTTGCTGGATATACCGGAAAGCTTCGCGAACCTGAATTCGGATCAAAACGGATTAGCCGGGTCGGAGGCAGAAGTACGGTTCGCCCGTCACGGTGCGAACGAGCTCGTCGAACGAGGCGGACGAACCCCCCTGCAAATCCTGTGGGAGCAAATCACTGCGACCATGGTTTTGATCCTGATCGGTGCAGCTGCGGTGGCCGGCCTGCTCGGGGATACCAAGAACACGATCGCCATTCTGGCCATTGTCGCGTTGTACGCCTTTCTTGGTTTTATTCAGGAATACCGTGCCGAGCAGGCTATCGCTGCGTTAAAGAGGATGTCCGTGCCGAACGTGCGTGTCCTGCGCGATGGGAAGCTGGAGGAGCGCTCGGCGCGTGAACTTGTGCCGGGCGACATCGTGCAGGTCGAGACCGGCAATGTCATCCCCGCCGACATGCGTTTGTTGGAGGCGGTGAACTTGCGCATCCAGGAGGCCGCGCTGACGGGCGAATCCGAGGCCATTGAAAAGCATACGGCCGCGCTTTCGGGCGATCCGTCGACAACCTCAGGCCAGGTCCTGCCACTCGGCGACCGTCGCAACATGGCGTACATGGGAACGATCGTCACGCAAGGCCGTGGACTGGCATTGGTGGTTGCCACCGGTATGGACACCGAGTTGGGCCGCATCGCGGACCTGATCCAGCAGGTGAAGCAGGAGCAAACTCCCCTGCAGCGCCGCCTGGATTCGCTTGGTAAATCGCTCGCCTTCATCGGCGTGGTGATCGCGGCGCTGGTGTTCCTTCTGGGCTTGATGCGAGGCGACGATCTGCGTCACATGCTGCTCACGGCGGTCAGCGTCGCGGTGGCCATCGTGCCGGAGGGATTGCCGGCCGTGGTCACCATCACACTGGCGCTGGGGGCGCAGCGCATGCTGGAGCGCGAAGCGCTGATCCGAAAGCTGCCGGCAGTGGAGACGCTCGGTTCGGTGACGGTGATCTGCTCCGATAAGACCGGCACGCTGACGGAAAACCGCATGACCGTGGTGGTGTTGGACGTGGCCGATCATGCACTGGATCTTTCCGAGGAGGTCAAACGCGGCGGATCGGTGCTCACGACGCGCGGTCAGGGTGCGCCGGTCCAATCCTCGCTCTCGCTGGCGGCAATCGGCGGCTCGTTGTGCAATGACGCGAGGCTGGTGGATACCGGCGACGACCGTTTTCACACGCTGGGCGACCCGACGGAGGGGGCGTTGGTCGTTGCCGCAGCCAAGATGGGCTACTGGAAATCCTCGCTCGATCTCTCCTTTCCGCGTGCAGCCGAACTGCCCTTCGACTCCGAGCGTAAACGCATGACCACGGTGCATCATCTTGGAAGATACGACCCCGAGGTGCTCTCGGGATTGGATGTGGGGGATCGACGCTACATCTCCTTTACCAAGGGAAGTGTGGACGGCCTGCTGGATCTCGCCACGCATGTGTGGGTGGAGGGGAAATCGCAGCCGATGGACGGGAGCTGGAGGTCCCGCATCAAGGCTTCGAACGAACGGTTGGCGAAAAAGGGCATGCGCGTGCTCGGCGTCGCCTTCCGCCTGCTGGATTCGATCCCGCAGGTGATTCAGACCGACCTCGAACAGAACCTGACCATCGTCGGCTTGTTCGGAATGATCGATCCGCCGCGCAAGGAGGTAAAGGATGCAGTGGCAGTTTGCCGCGCGGCCGGCATCCGCCCCGTGATGATCACCGGAGACCATCCCCTGACCGCGATCGAGATTGCGCGCCAGTTGGGCATCACCGAGGATGGACGCGCGCTGACCGGGGCGGAGATCGAAACGCTTTCGCCCGCGGAGCTTCGGAACGTTGTGGATGAAGTGGGCATCTTTGCGCGCGTCGCGCCGGAACACAAGCTGAAGATCGTGCAGGCCTTGCAGGAGAGAGGCCAACA
>Ga0194127_10002743_pt1 | contig 23416 bp, 24 predicted proteins | sample TA2KigC100mmetaG_FD_148624 | JGI IMG/M metagenome (GOLD analysis project Ga0194127, IMG submission 148624) | Freshwater microbial communities from Lake Tanganyika, Tanzania - TA2015036 Kigoma Deep Cast 100m | ecosystem: Environmental > Aquatic > Freshwater > Lake | place: Tanzania: Lake...
CAATTATCATATATTCTACTTGATCTTCTGGATTCAATTGGCCTCTTAACTCTTCAACAACAGGAACATCAATGGTTTCAAAATTTTCCAAGTCCATAACATTAGCCATTCCTTCATTAGCGCTAAGCACCTGAGCTTTCTTTTTCTCAATCATAGGCACCTCAAATCTATCTGCGCCAGGGACAGCAACTATCTTTTTTCTATCATCAACTATACCTATTGCTTCAATTCTGCATTTGCTAGCACCATGTTTACCTGTTTTTGAAATGTCGTTGCTTCTTACCACATAAGCTGCGCCATCAATCAATATTGTTGCGCCAGGATGACACTCGTGAGCTGTAATTAATTTAAACGCCATATACACTTCAGAAAAAATAGATTTATAAAGCTTTCTTGTTGCGAGATTAACTAGCTTGTGCTAAATCATCCAGGGCTAAAAGAACATTTTGGAAGCTTTTATGTGGTGTTCTCTGTCTTTCAACCTCACCCCTATTTAATAATCGTAAAGGCTTTCCTGCCATGAACATCATCCCCAATTCAAAAAGAGCTTCTCTCGATATACTTGTAAATTGATATTCTATTGCTTTACAAGCTTTAATCTTTTCTCTTTTTTCATATTTTTCAACGTTTAATGGAGAGCTAGGAATAATAATATCTTGTTCAGATAATGGCTCTTCTAAAACACATTTATCAAAGTCATCAAGGCTTAAGGTTTTAAGTACTTGGGGATTAGCTAAAACCAAAGGTTTGTATCCCATGAATCCCATGCCCAAATCAAAAAAACTACCTTGGCTTTTCCCATTCCAATAGATTTGTACTGCATTTGAAGTCCTCATGGCTTCTCGGTGTTCTGTTAAAATTCTTAATCCTACTGAATCTTCTTGATTTACATCTCTCGGAGGATAGTGAACTTGAAAACCCATAGCTTCTAATTTTCTTACATGCCCTTCAAGAAATTCTTTTTCTTCTTGAGTAACTCCTCTTACTGGACAAATTAAATAGATTCTTGGCTTTTCTACCATAACTAATGGTTTCCTTCAAGGTTTATAACTATTTATGCGCAAAGCTATATGCTTTTAGTTATTTAGTTCTTCACAAATCTTTAAAAACACTAATTTTCTAAGCTAAACATGGCAAATTCAGAAATAGCACAAAAAAAAGACTTTGTAGAGTTGGAGTTTTTAGGTAAAAATCTTACAAATAACGAAGTTTTCGATACTAATATTACTGAAGAAGCAAAAAAGATTAAACTTGAGCTTTCAGGCAAGCCCCTAATTGTTTGTGTTGGTCAGGGTATGGTCGTAAAAGGTTTTGACCAAGCTCTTGAAGGAAAAGAGTTGGGGAAAAAATATTCTATAAAGCTAGAGGCAGAAAACGCCTTCGGCAAGAGAAATAAAGAATTAGTAAGATTAATTCCTCTAAAGATGTTTTTAGCACAAAAAATAATGCCAGAACCAGGAATGGTTTTAGCATTAGATAATAATCTTGTTAAAGTAATGAGTGTTAATGGGGGCAGAGTTTTAGTTGATTTTAATAATCCTTTAGCAGGCAAGGATATAGAATATGAGTTCACAATAAAACGAAAGATTAGCGAGATTAAAGAAAAAGTAAAAGCTCTACAATTATTCTTTTTTGGACAAGAATTTGACTTTGATATTGACGAGGAAAAAAAGAAAGTTGTATTCAAGGATTTAAAGTTAATGCCTATAATGAATGCTTTTAACCCCCAATTCCAAGAGCTTTTAGGTTATGGTTTAGAGATTCTAGAGAAACCAAAAAAGGAAAACAAGGAAGATAAAAAAGAAGAAAATCAAGAAAAAAGTAGTGTTGAAAATAAATAGTTTTTATTAATAAAAATGGATGCTTATATGCAAGGAAGTTACGATGCAACTCATGAACAAGGTTGTAATGTCAGACTTTACCCAATCCAAAGTAAGGATTTCTGGCAATATCTTGGTTCTTTTATATTAAGAAGCATAGAAAGAGTTATTCCATTTCGAGGAAAACGCCTTCCAAGATTACCTCGAACTATAGATTTAGCTGATTTAAGTAACAAACCCTAAAATAATATAATTTTCTTAATAAAACATAATTCTATTTTCTATCTCAATAATACTTATAAACTCTTTTTCATGTTAATTTTTTAGATTAGTTTAACAAAAAAGATGGCAATAAAACCTGAGAAAGAAGACGAGATTAGGCGAAGAGAGGAAGCTTATAGTCATAATCCTGAATTAGCTGCAATAGATCGTGAGTTAGAGGAACTTCTAAAAAAACAACTTGCTAAAGTTAAAGTTTTTGGAGTAGGTGGCGGAGGAGGAAATACTATTTCTAGAATGAAAGAAATTGGTATTAAGGGTTGTGAGATGATTGCGGTTAATACTGATGCTCAGGACTTATTATACTCGGATGCAGATTATAAAATCCTAATTGGTAAAGAACTAACCCAAGGACTTGGAGCAGGTAGTAATCCGAGAGTTGGAGAAGAAGCAGCCCACGAATCAGACTCAGAAATAAAAAAGAAATTATCAAGCACAGATATGATTTTTATTACTTGTGGTTTGGGTGGAGGAACAGGTACAGGCGCAGCTCCTGTTATAGCCGAACTTGCGAAAAAACAAGGAGCATTAGTTGTTGGCGTAGTTACTCTTCCATTCACAATGGAAGGAAAGAAAAGAATTGAAAATGCAATGTATGGCCTAGAGAGAATGGAATCTAATGTTGATACGTTAATTGTTATTCCTAATGATAAATTACTTGAGTTAGCTCCTGAATTGCCATTACAAACAGCATTTAAGGTAGCAGATGAAATTTTAACAAACGCAGTTAAAGGTATAACTGAATTAGTTACTAAATCTGGATTAGTTAATTTGGATTTTGCTGATGTAAAAGCAGTTATGTTGAATGGCGGAGTAAGTTTGATTGGTATGGGAGAAGCAGACTCACAAAATCGGGCTTTAGATGCTGTAGAAAAAGCAATAACTAATCCTTTGCTTGATGTAGATATAAGTAATGCTTCTGGAGCATTAGTTAATATTATTGGTGGCCCAGACATGACTTTAGAAGAAGCTAAAACTGTTGTTTCAACTGTTGGAGAAAAATTATCGCCAGATGCAAAAATGATTTGGGGTGCCCAAATTTCTGAAGATTTAGATCATTCGCTAAGAGTTATGTTGATAGTTACAGGAGTTAAAAGCTCTCAAATAGTAGGGGTTGCTTCTGGTTTTACTCCTGAAACAAAAAAACAAGCAGAAATGTCTAGTGAATTAGGAATAGAATTTTTAAAATAAACTTAACCTTGTTAGGAAATTAAAAATGAGCGTGTCAATAAATCCAGAACATTTTAAACCAGGTCAATTCGAATTATTTTGCGGTCCAATGTATTCTGGGAAGACAGAAGCACTAGCTTATAGGTTAAGACCCGTTCTTCATTTACCAAATATAAATTTTGCTTTTTTCAGACCAGCAATTGATAATAGGCCAGATAGGACTTGTCCGTTTGAAACAACCTTTATTGAAGAAGTTTCTCCAGAAAAAATATTAGATCTACTCCATATAAGGGGTTTAGATAATCTTGTTGTTGGGATTGACGAAATAGAATTTTTTTCTCCAAGAATTATTAGGGTTGTAGAAGAATTATTAAGAAATCAAGTTAATGTAATTGCCGGAGGACTAGATTTAGATTTTCGTGGAGAGTTTTTTGGTCCAATGGGGCAACTAATTTCAATGGCAGATTATGTTCATAAGTGCAGGCAAGCAGTATGCAAGTATAATGATTGTGGAAGAACCGCGACAAGAACTCAAAGATTAATTAACGGAAACCCAGCACACTATACAAGTCCGATTATTTCTGTAGAAGGTTCAAAAACCACAGAGACTTACGAGCCTCGTTGTATTGAACATCATTTTGTTCCAGGTAAACCCGAATAGTTATAAATTTTAATTAATTTTATTATTATTATTATTATTATTATTATCAGTCCTGCATCCCGGGTTTATTCTTACATAAATCCCAAATCTTCCTCATTTCATCTCGGGCTTGTTCTAGTAAATTAGCATATTGAGCAAGTAATGTAGCTAGTCTAGGATGTCCTGCTGCTCTATCTTGAAGGGCTTGTCTATGATATTCTCTTGCTCTTGCCTCATCAAACCTCAAAGTTGTATCATATCTTGTATTTCCAATATTTCTTGCAAGTTGTTCTGGTGTTCCGCGATATCCTCGTATTTTTTTCGTATGACTCATATAAAATAGAAAGTAATTAACTTTATAAACAATAACTCAAACTTTAGTTTATGGAAAAACAAAGGTATAAGGCAATTTTAATTTTTGGTCCCCCTGGTGTTGGAAAAGGAACTCAAGCAAAACTTTTAGGTGGAGATAAAAGATATTTGCATTTTTCTACAGGCGATATGTTCCGCGGGTTAAAAGACAATCCTAGAATGAAAGGTAGTGATTTAGCTATAAGAATTAACGAATTAATTGCTGGAGGAAACTTTGTTCCTGATAATTTAACTATTGAATTATTTTACAAAACACTTGAAGAATATGTAAATCAAGGGAAATATAACCCTCAAACCCAAACTCTTATTCTAGATGGAATTCCTAGAAATCCAGCACAAGTTGATTTAATAAGTAATAGAATAGAAGTAATTAAAATAATTTCTTTAGTTGTTAATGATGATGAGGTTTTAGTACAGCGTTTAAAGTCGCGAGCATCAATAGAAGGAAGAAAAGATGATAGTGATGAAGCTGTTGTAAGAAAAAGACTTGAGATTTATAAAAAAGACACTGCTGCTGTTCTTGAAAAATATGATAGAAGTCTTGTGCTAAGTGTGAATGGCCTTCCAAGTGTAGAAGAAATTCACGAGGATATTCTCGCAAGATTGAGTAGAGATAATTAATCTTTTTGTTAATTTTCTTCAGTAACAAAAAGTATTTAAAGACCCCAATCTATTTTATACTATGATAAGTAAAAGGGATATTAGACATTGGAATTCCTATGGAGTCAATCCTAGTTTAACTTTTACTATTTGTTCTACTAAAAAACTCTACTAATTCGTTATTATTAACGGATTATAGAAAAATTACATGGTTAAACAGTTTCTATATCCCGGTTTTGAAACAGAAAATTTTTACGAATGCCCAAGTTGCAGTGAAGCCATAACCAACCCGATTTGTCATGATTGTCTTGCTAAAAGTATAAGTAAATGGCTTGATTTTTATCCTGATTTGAAAAAGAAATTAGCACCAAGACTAAAGAAATACGTTCAAAATGTTAATAATGAAGCTTCAAGCGCCCTAAACTGTGTTGCTTGTAATAAAAAGAAAGCTGCTTTGTGCCCATATTGTTTCACAGAAGGCATATTTCATTTGTTAAAGCGGGTAAACATAAATAAAAATGTACTTGGAGAGTTTTTAGTATATTTCAACTTTGATCCTGAAAAGCAAGGTTATATTCAAGAGGCCGAACAAGAAGGATTGTATTAGTTTTGGTAAGTGTAATTCGCCTTTAATTAATTCCTGATAGTTCGAGGAAGAGTTGTTTAAAGAACTTAAAATAAAAAGAAGCCAAATCAATAACTGAACAAGATGGAATTAACTTAATGACTTTTAAAATTTTATTAGCTCAATTCGTTCTTGTGTTTAATTAATTGTTAGCTTGGGCTTTTCTTCATTAACTCTGAACCTACCAATACAACAAAAAGTGTAATTAATATTAATAAACCTATTTCAGAAAAAACTTAATTTCTTCGCATAAATTCTTTTATGAATTTCTCAGCAGCGTTTTGGTCAACTATTCTCTTAATCTTAAAGGTTTCAAGAGCAATACCTGGTGTTTGATTCTTGTCTGCCTTGACGGTGTTCATGGTCTTTGCATGAATATCTTTGCTTAGTAATACTTCTCCTCCTGAAATTTCTGCTATTCTTTTAGCTAATGGTATTGTTTTTTCTATTGTTGCAAACTTAAGTAGATTATTATCTTGTTTTACTATTAGCTCTCCAGAGTTAACCCCAATTCCAAATTGTACTTTTTCTTTGAAAAGGCGGTTGTGGCTATGTAGTTCTTTCTCAAGTTCTTGAGCTACTTTGATTGCAGTTTCCTCATTTTTGTATGTTCTTGTTAAAGTTGGAGCAAATATAACTAAGCAATAATCTCCTGAGAAATAAGTTGTACCGCGTTGCTTATAAGCACTTTCAAGAGCCTGCATTAAATTTTCCTTACCCATTTGGCTCGGTACTTGATTTTTGAATTTTATTGCAATAACACTACATCTTTGTTTTGTTCCATGTAATACTCCTGCTTGTTCTGCTTCTCTTATTTCACCTTGAAGCTTGATTTTCTCTACATTCTTATTAGTTTTTATGTCTTTTTCTACTACAGTTGTTAATCTTTGTGCAGGTTTCTGAGGTTTAGAAACAGGAGTATATTTTTCTTGTCTTTCTTGTCTGCTATAATTTACTTGTTCTCTATCAGAATTTTGTTTTTGTGGCATTATTAGAGTAAATCCCTTTTCTTCTCTGAAACTTCTTAATTTTTTATTTTCATGCATTGGCATCAAGAACATTGTTTTTCTATGCTTCATAAAAGTAGCTATCAAAAATCCAAGAACAACTATTAATATAAAAATCCAAACAATAGGGTATTGGTTGATAAAGTTATTTACTCTTGTTCTAGCTTCTTCTACACTAATAGCCTTCCCAGTTATAGAAATTCCACCTTGATTAAAGATAGTATTGTCTTCATCTCTTATCTGTACTTCGTAAGCTCCATCTGGTGCAGATAAATCATAAACTCGAGTTTCGTTTGTATTAACAGAGACTTCCTTAAATACAGTTTCATTTCCTATCTTTATTTCTACAATCTGAGAGTAAGGAACATTTCCTATATTAGTTAGGTAAAGTGTTTCATTTTTTATAACAGCAGAGATTTTTCTTAATTGTTTCACTTCTATTAGTTTTTGAGTAGAAAGATTATCTTTCTGAGCAACAATGCTTGCTGTACCTGCAAAAGTATTTGTTTTTGTTTCAAATACAAACTGTTTATTAGCATCATTTACACCCTGATAGATTATTCCACCCTGGCTATCTTTTATTTGTAAAAGTAAACTAGCTTCCATTTCTTCGCCAGCTTTATCATATAAGAAAGGGATAAGACTTAGGTTCTCTCCTGGAGTAAGAGAAGTTAAGTCAATCGCAATATCTACCTTCCCTGGTTTTTGTAGAACATTTATATTATAATTAATTTCTTGGCTAGAAAGAATATTTCCTTGAGTGTCTTTTTCGAATACTTTTATTAATACAATATAAGCTCCTTTCTTATAATTTTCAGGAATACTTAAGTTAAGATTAAATTCACCATTTCTTACTATGTCCGTAGCTTGTAAATTATTCAAGTTTACTTCAATAAATCCTTGTTGTATTTGTCCTACCAAACCCCCGCTCTCTTTTGTTGATGCTCCTTTAATTTTTATTTGTGTTCCAGCCATATACTCTTTTTGAGCGGTTTCTAATTGAGTCACAATTTCTCGGCTAATTTTGAAGTTTTGGCTCCTAGTTATATCTGAACCATAAACTGACTCTAGATGACAATCTCCAGAGGAATTTTCAATGTAGGCCGGTATAAGCTTTCTCTTTAATATAATTGTTTTTGCTTCAGGAACTCCCCTATAAAGGTTTTGAGTTATAGAATTACATACTAAATTAATATCCATATAACCAATTTCGCTTTCGCTAAATTTTATTTCGCTTGAAAATTCTTCACCAAGATTATAGATTGGTTTTATTTGCGAAAACAAGGTTTCCGCACATACAAGATTTAAGGCAAAAATAACAGAAATGCCCATTAAAATAAATACTAATTGTTTATACCCTTTTTTTGTTATCATTTTCTCATAAAAAAATAGCATAAGCTATATTTAAATGTTTTTAAATTATTCGAGAGCAAGAGTGTATGAAAAAGGTTTAAATAGAAAGCTTATTTGTGTTATTTATGACAAAAAAAGAAGTAAAGACAAAGCCCGATAAATCAAATTTTAAAGTAGATCCTTGGAATGTTGAAGGCAACATAGATTATCAAAGACTGATTAATGAATTTGGAATCTCTCCTTTGAAAGAAATGCCTTCTGTTTTTAATGAAAATGTTTTATTTAGAAGAAAAACTATTTTTGCTCATCGCGATATTCAAAGAATTCTCGAAGCAATAAAGAACAAGAAAAAGTTTGTTATGATGACCGGATTAATGCCAACCGGAAAAATGCACCTGGGCCATATGCTTCTTGCCCAACAGATGGTATTCTATCAGAAATTAGGAGCTAAAATTTATATTGCTGTTGCAGATATTGAAGCATATAATGCTCGCGGTCAGAGTTTAGAAGAGAGTAGAAAAAATGCAATCGAACAATACATCTTAAATTATATTGCTCTTGGTTTAAAACCAGAAAATTGTGAAATCTATTTCCAAAGTCAAAGATCTCAAGATGCAAATAAATCTAATGCCTATTACAGACTTCAAAATCTATTAGCTAGATATGCTACTTTTAACGAGTTCAAAGCAGTTTATGGCGATATAAATCCCGGAAAAATGCTTTCAGCCCTTCTTCAAGCCTCAGATATGCTTCATAGCCAATTGCCTGAATTTGAAGGAACTTGTTCAGTTATTGTGCCTGTTGGAGTTGACCAAGATCCGCATATAAGATTGGCGCGAGATATTAGTCAAAGCATAAAAAGTCCAAGTTTTACGCAAATAAGCTCTACCTATCATTTATTTTTACCAGGACTGGGCGGAGGTAAGATGTCTTCTTCAGATCCCACTTCTTTTATTGCTTTAACAGACACCCCTGAGGAAGTTAAGCGAAAAATTAACAAGTATGCTTTCTCAGGCGGACAAGCAACAATAGAGGAACATAGAAAGTTAGGCGGAAATCCAGATGTTGATGTTAGCTTTCAATATCTTAAGATGTTTTTTGAGTCTGATGATAAAAAAATAGAGAAAATAGAGAAAGATTATAGAAGCGGTAAAATGCTAACAGGAGAGTTAAAAGCTTATTTAATTGAAAAAATCAACGCTTTCTTGAAAGAGCATCAAATTAAGAGAGAGCAAGCAAAAAAACATCTAGACAGATATTTTAAATAATTTAATTTTGTTACTCCGTTATAGGAACAACAACAGAAAGGTTTATAAACCCCGTTTTCTCTTTGTTTTTATGACAAATACTACAAGAAAAAGTGATAATAGAAGGGCACTAATTGGCGCACTCTTAAGTTTAGCAACCCTTGCTGGAGTAGCAGCTTATACTAGTCATCAAGACTCTAAAAAGGAAGCTGATTTTCACGCTTTAAGGACAGTTGTAGCTTCTCCTTCAACTGAAGAAAGTCTAGATCATTTTACAAGAACTTTTGTAACAAATACTACAGAATGGGACAGAGATTTTAGAGCAGCTCATTTTAGAAAGGATAACCCGCATTATAGAGAAGATGGAAAACTGGTTCCAGGAAAAAACTATACTCTTCATTCTGATTACTAATCTGAAGTAATTCTTTTTATATATTCTATTATTTAATATTTAATCTTGGATTATATCCTAATTTGGTTTCTAAACTTTTATAAATCTAAGTTTCTCTTTTAAAAAATAGAAAATAGGGTGTAGAGAAAACTTAAATAGTCTTTACATCTAAATTAATAATATGAAAATACTATCCCTACACTGTGATTACATTAAGTTTAAACCAGTTAAGCCTGCATTAAAGGGCGCAACACTTGAAAAAGCAGAAGAAAAACAAATTGAGGTTAGCGAGCCCCTTGTTCTATTCACTGCGATAGAAAAACAAGACGAAGCTAATAAAAATATTCTTGAAGAATACCTAAAGAATATTCTTGACTTAAAAGATAAGGTAAAAGCCGAGCAAGTTGTTTTATATCCTTACGCACACCTTTCCTCTAGCCTTTCAAGTCCTGATTTTGCAAAGAAATTAATGATAGATGCTGAAGCTAGTTTGAAAAAACAAAAAATCAAAGTCGCACGAGCTCCTTTTGGTTATTACAAAGAATTCGAACTCAAATGTAAAGGACATCCTCTTGCAGAACTTGCAAGAACAATTGGAACAGAGCAAGCTCAAGGAAAGGTTGAGGTAACTAAAAAAATGAAAAATGAATATCATGAACCTGATTTGACACCAGCACAAAGAGAAAATCTTTGGAAAATGATGAGTAAGGTTCATATGACTGCTTCACCTGGGGAAAAAGGTTTGAAAAGTAATGTAGAACTTGGCAGAGACTTAGATTTATATTTAGTAAGTGAGATTGTAGGAAAAGGGCTTCCATTATTCACTCCGAGAGGTTCTATCATAAGAAGAGAATTAGAAAGATTTAATGTAGATGAAGAATTAAAGCGAGGCTATGTTCACACTTCTACCCCAATAATGGCTAAAGCAGATTTATATAGAGTTTCAGGTCATTGGCAACATTACAAGGATTCCATGTTTGTATTAAATGTGGGTGATGAAGAATTCGCATTAAGGCCTATGACTTGTCCATTTCAATTTGTTATATATAAAAGTAAACCGAGAAGTCATAAGGAACTTCCAATAAGATATGCTGAAATGGCAAATTTATTTAGAAATGAACAAACAGGAGAACTAAGAGGATTAACAAGAGTAAGACAATTTAGTTTATCTGATGCGCATATTATTTGCAAACCAGAGCAACTTGAAGAAGAGTTTGGAAAAGTAGTTGATTTTATAAAATATATCATGAAAACTCTAGGGATAGAAGTTTGGTATAGATTTTCTAAATGGGATTCAAAAGACAAGGGTAATAAATATATCGATAATCCTGCTGCTTGGGAAGCCTCCCAAAAGTCAATGAAAAAGATTTTAGATAATCTTAAAATTAAGTACGTTGAAGCTGAGGGGGAAGCAGCATTTTATGGTCCAAAATTAGACTTGCAATACAAAGATGTTTATGGAAAAGAAGATACCCTAATTACAGTTCAAATAGATTTTGCTCTTCCTGAAAGATATGACTTAACTTATTTGGATGAAAATAATAAGCTACAAAGACCAATGGTTATTCATCGTTCTTCTGTTGGTTGTATTGAAAGAACCTTATCTTATCTTTTAGAAAAAACACAAGGCAATCTTCCAACTTGGTTATCGCCTGTTCAAGTGCGAGTTATTAGTTTTACAGATAGGAACATAAAAGCCTGCGAGAAGCTTGTAGAAGAATTAAGAGCAGAGGGTATTCGAGTCGATGCGGATTTAGATTCCAATACTGTTAATGATAAAGTAAGAAAAGCTGCTGAGATGAAGATTCCTTACTTAATAACAATTGGAGATAAGGAAGAAGAGAAAAAAACTCTTGCAATAAAAAAGCGTGGCGAAACCAAACCAAAATTTGGTGTTAAAAAAACCGATTTTATCAAAGAAATTCTTAGTGAGATTAATGAGAGAAAGTAATTGTGAAACTAATTCTATTTTTTTCTTAGGGGGAAAATTTATAAACTTCCTTCTATTTCTGGGGCTATGGAAGCAAAAGTATTAGTCAAATGTGAAATGAATCTTTCTACTGGAAAGTCTAATACTAAACTTTTCTATTAATCCAATTAATCAGAAAGGTTAACTGGTATTTTTCTCAACATGATAAAATATTCTCAAAAAAACACAAGAATTGAAACAGAACGTTTAATTTTACGACAACCCACCAAAGCTGATATTAGCGATGTTGTTAGAAATCTCTCAGATTTAGAAGTAAGTCGCTGGTTGCTTGTAGTTCCTTTTCCTTATGCTAGAAAGGATGCTCTTTGGTACATTAGGCATTGTGCTGAAAAAATCAAGAAAAAACCTCAGACAGATTACTCTTATTGGATTGAGCTAAAAGAATCAGGAGAAGTAATTGGTGGAATTGGCTTGAGCAATATTAAGTTTGATCAAGGAAAAGGAACAGTCGGTTATTGGTTGGGTACTAGACATCATAAAAAAGGTTATGGTAGCGAAGCTCTTGAAGCTTTAATAGATTTGGCATTTAAAAGATTAAAATTACGCAGATTAGAAGCAGGAGTTTTAGTTGGAAACCCAAGTTCAGGAGTTTTGCTAGAAAAATATGGTTTCAAACTTGAGGGCTTAAAAAGAAAAGCAGTTATACCAAAAGCAACAGGAAAAATTAGCGATGAATATTTTTATGGATTATTGAGACAAGAATACTCAAGGCCAAGGAGAAAATGAGCAATTTTTATCAAACAATTAATCTTAAAAACCCTGTTTGTGATTAATTTTCATGAAAAACACCTCTAAACTAGCAAGAACTCGGGAAACCAGGCATTTATCCGATTTAACTTTAAATGTAAGTTTGCCAGGAGAGCTTGAGTTTCATAGAACTTTTAATTATGCAACTCGTGCTGGTTTATGTTACTCGGGTATTTCTTTTTCAAGAGAAGTTAAAGGTAGAGATGAAAAAAAAGTAGTTTTTAATTTACCGCGTCACGAGATACCAGAGCATATTGTAGGTTATACTTTTGGAGTTCGAAATGATGCAGGAAAAACAAAAGTATTTTTACATCTATTTTATAGAATGACTAATGGACACTTTTAAATATCTAGCCAGCTTAGTATAAAGATGGAAACACCAACACTTTTTGAACTTTATAGTAGACTTGAAAAATCCGAGGTATTCAAGAAGTTTAAAGCAGAATACCCAAATTCTTTTTTTTGTGCAGGATTCTTTATCCTTAACTTTAAGTCAGATACATTTGAATACTCTTTAGATTATAGGGAAGATAAAAATATCTTTACTTTTAAGATTCCTTTAGGAGAAGGAGCCATAACCTTGATTAAAGAAGATATTCTTGACACGCAAAAACCCTTAGAGCAAATTTCCAGCGATGTTAAAGTAGACTTGCCTGAAGTAAGGGGGTTAGTAGAACAAGCTTTGCGAGATAATAATATTAAGAATAAACTAGAAGAAGTTATTGCTGTTCTTCAATTAATTGATAACCAAAAACTATGGAATCTTACTTGTATGTGTGAAGGCTTTACAATAATTAGCATGCATATTCACTCTGAAACCCAAGGCATACTGAAATTTGAAAAGAGAAATCTTTTGGATTTTGTTAAAATGGGTAAGAAGGAGGATTTAAAATAACTTTTAAATAAATTTTGAAATAATTTTAATATGGTTTACAAATTATCTCCTTCTGTTTTAAGTTTAATGAAAGAATGTCCTAGGTGTTTTTGGCTGGCTATGAATAAAGGCAAGACAAGACCAGCAAGTATTTTTCCTAGTCTTCCGAGTGGAATGGATAGTATTTTAAAAAAACATTTTGATACTTTCATGAAGCAAGGCAAGTTACCCCCCGAGCTAAGAAAAAACCCCGAAAAAAAAAACCTTAAACTTTTTGATGACCCTAAGTTGTTAAGCGAGTGGAGAAATTCTAGAAAAGGCTTATGGATTGAGGACAATGAAGGCAATGTTTTACATGGCGGTATTGATAATCTTTTGGTAAATAAAGAAAACAATAAACTAATTGTTCTAGATTATAAAACTCGTGGCTTTCCTTTAAAAGAAGATACTCATGAACATTACCAAGATCAACTTGACATTTACGCTTTCCTTTTAGAAGAAATGGGTTTAGAAGTAGAAGATTTTGCTTATCTTTTATTTTATCATCCTAAAGAAGTTCTAGAATCTGGCGAGATTGTTTTTAATACTGATTTAAAAAAGATAAAAGTAAATCCAAAAAATGCCGAAGACCTATTTAATCAAGCTCTTGAACTTTTAAGCGGTCCCTGCCCAAAACACACAATTAATGAAGAAACCCAAGAAGCTTGCGAGTGGTGTAAGCTTTTGAGTGAAGATTAGTATTTCTTTGCTATTTTCCTATCGCGTCTTCATATATTCCCACAAATACTTTAGATAATCATTATCATTGGATTTTGCCATCTTTTCAACAATTAATTCGGGAGTTGAATGCGCCAATCTTCCAAGAATAGGATTATGATGAACAATTAAATTAAAGTTTTCATCAAGCCCTTGAGCTTCAATACCATCTATTCTAGCTTTTTTTGGTAAATGCGGTTTTATTTCCTGCCCAAGATGAGTTGCAATTACTAAGAAACACCCTCGCTGAATAAAATAATCACTTGTTGCACATAAAATCTTACCTGCAACTCCTGGTTCAGTAACACTTTCAATTTCATCTGCAAGTATAAATGTTTCATTAGCCTTTCTAGGTTGTATTTTTGACATTTGAGCAAGTAAAGTTTCAAAAGCTCCTTTGTTGCTTGAGCCTTTGTTTTTTGCAAAATAATATATCTCTGAAAAAGTAGGAAGTTTTACTTTTCCACTAATCGGTAAGCCGATATTCCCAAGAACTAGAAGTTGAATAATATGTTCAAGGAGTGTTGTTTTTCCGCCGCTATTAGCTCCGGTAAGTATAGAACATTTACTCTCTTCATTAAGTAAAAAAGAAATATCCTGTGCATTATTAAGGAAAATATTCTTTGAATCAATTATCTCGAGAACACCCGATGTATTTGGAAAATTTAAATTGCTTTGTTTTTCTAAAAACTTGTTTATGCCTGCAAAAAAATCAAAAATCAAGATTTCTGCTTCTAATTCTTGAAGTTTTTTAGGTATTTCTCGCACCCTTGAGGCTTGGATTTTTATTCTTTCACTAAGCGAAGTATTCTCGTTTGTTTCTTGTCTTCTTATAAAATCCGAAAGCTCTTTTTCATCAAGCTTAACAGGAATTCCCTTCAATAAAACTTCTTCAGGCAAATTATTTTCTGAAATAACTCGTTCAATAATCTCTTCAACCTCGCGAGGAATAGAGTTTCCAGATAAAATTTTAACTAAAACTTCTCCGCTAAAGTTTAGTTCTTTTATTTTGTCAAAAATCTGTTCGTTAATATCCGAAATCCGCTCTTCGGCAAGTTCGCGAGTAAGTTTCTCTGTTTTTTCTTCGTCAATTAACTCTAGCAAGTTCAAAAGTTCTTGGGATTGCTTAGCAAGTTCCTCTCCTATATTATTTTGTTCTGAAATTACTTGAAGGTTTTTTCTCCAACCCGATAATAATTCTAAATGTCGCTCGAGATAAACGTCTTCTATTTTATTTATAAAAATAGTTTGTGGTAATTGCTCTAAATAAATAGAGATTTCATCACAATCAATAGCTTGAATAACATCACAGCCCTCAAGTGCTTGAACATCTTCTGAACTTGTTATAAATTTTACAGGGCAACCAAGTTTTTTTAGTTCCATAAAAGTTTTTTCATTGCTTGTTACAGCGAAAATCTCGTATTTTGGTGTCCAGCTAGGCCTTGGTTCTTTTATCTCTTTTAAGAATTCATTATCCAAGTTTTTCTTTAAATTAGAAAAAAATTCTTGTCTTATCTTTATTTCTTGCGAGTTTTGAGTAAAACTAAAGTGGTTTAATAGCGAACGAGTTGGATAAAAAACAAAATTATCCGCTATTTTATTTAAAACCTTAGAAGCTATAGCTTTTGCATCTCGGGTTTTAAAGCATTCTAGATTACTTGCTACCTCGTTTATTCCAAATAGATTAAGCTTACTCAGGGCTATAAAATATAGGGGCTCTTCAACCATCTTTTTCATAACAAACCACCTTTTCCTAAGTTTTAAAAGATATTTGTGTTTGGGTATAATCTTTGATATATTAAAATAAGTCTAACTCTCGCCTCGCTAACGCTCGGCTTATAGGTTAAAAATTTGCCTTCTACAAAAACTCGCCCACTCCTTTTTTCGAAGTTATGAGATTAATAAGATTATTAGCTTTAATTAAAACCTTAGTTAGGAATTTAATTGCAAAAAACAATTCTAATTTTTATTGAAAATCAAATTAGAATTAATAAAATTATCTCCACCTATTTCTAGAGCCAGAGTGTCTTCTATCTCTGCTTCTTCCGCCAAATCTACTACCAAATCTTGAACCTCTGGAACTACCCCTATTATCTCGAGATCTTGAACCGCCATGTCTGTTGAATCTTCCACCACCATGCCCTCTATCTCCTGCCCTTGAAAATCTGCCTCCGTGGTGTCTTCTTTCTTGAACAATAATTGGAACTCTTTGTACTTCAGGCAATTCTTGTCTTTCAATCTTTAGAGTGCTTGATTTCAATAATTTCCCAAATTGCTCATAATCTCTACTTGCTAAAATTGTTATTGCAATTCCATCTGCACCAGCTCTTGCTGTTCTTCCAATTCTATGAACATAATTATTATTTTCATTTGGAACATCATAATTGTAAACATGTGAAACTCCCTTAATGTCAAGTCCTCGTGCAGCAACATCAGTACAAACTAAAACATTAACATCTTTAGAATGGAATTGACTCATTATTCTACTTCTTTTATCTTGGGATAATCCTCCGTGGATGGCTACAGCATCTACTCCCAAATTGCTTAAGTTTCTTGCAACAAAATCAGTATTATGTTGGGTATTACAGAAAACCATTACAAGTCCTTTGTGTTCTTTTTTCAATAAATGTACAAGTAAAGCAAATTTAGTAGAGTCAGGAACATCATAATAAACTTGTTTTAGTTTGCTAGGGTCAACTTGATCCTCTGCTGAAACTTCAACAGGATTATTCATATATCTTTTAGCTAATCTAGAAATTTCTGTTCCAATTGTAGCTGAGAATAGCAAGGTTTGCCTATACTTAGAGCAGTGACTTAATATTTTTTCTACATCTCTAATAAAACCCATATCTAACATTCTATCAGCTTCATCTAAAACCAAGATTTTTATTCCACTTAAGTCAATACTTCTTCTTTCAATATGGTCAAGTATTCTTCCAGGTGTTCCAACAACAACATCTGCTCTATCTATATCTCTAAATTGAGGATTAATTGAAACTCCCCCATAAACAGCTGCTATCTCTAATTTTTTATATTTTGAGAATTGATGCAGAGATTTTGCTACTTGTTCTGCTAATTCTCGAGTTGGAACTAGTACTAAAGATTGCAAACCTGCTCCAGGAGCACAATTCATAACAATACTCGCGCCAAACGCAAGAGTTTTACCGCTTCCTGTAGCAGAACCAGCAATAATATCTTTTCCCCCAAGTACTAAAGGAATTGCTTTTTCCTGAATCTCGGTAGGTTCTTCAATTTTAAGATCTCGTAAGCTATCTAAAAGTACTTCTGTAACTCCGAGTTGTTTAAATTTTTCCATATTTATTTCTATTTGTATTTTTAATTTTAAGATAATTTTATTAGTTTTTCGACTAATGGTTAAGTGAAAATAGCTTATTTCTAAGCTGATTATTTAATATTCTGCGTTTTGCAGTTTAAGTTTGTAAGAAATCACTTGGTTTCTTATTGCATATTATAATCTATATCTTATAGGATATATAAAAAAAGTGGGTTTATAAGCCTATCCTTTTATTAATCTGCTCTTTGAACCTCTAGAAGTTTTGGCCAAGTTCCATAGCCGTCTGTTTGAGCATATACTTCAAATACAACATTATTTGATTGTGCATTAAAAGAAAAAGGGCCTGCTCTTTGATTAACATACCATCCGTTCCCCCACATCCTATTTTCTGCTGTAAAATAAGTGCCTATTACCTGATTGTCTGCTTCAATACTAATTCTATCTGAGTCGCCATCATTACTACACCAAAGAAAAACATTATAGTTAGCTCCTCGTACAACTTGGGCTGTTTCGGTTATTATCTCTCCGGTATTTATATGTCCTGCAGTAAAATGAACCTCAAAATTATCTCTGCCTTGTCCATTATTAGCATCATCACTATTTTCTTCACATCCTGTAGCTGCTATTAAGGCTAAACCCGCAATACCTTTTATTAAACTTCTTCCAAATCTATTTAGTTTCATAACTCTAACAAGAAACTTCATTATTTAAAATTAATTAATCTAGAATATATACGATTTAAACGCGCCCGCCAGGAGTCGAACCTGGGGGCCCTTGCGGGCTCGGTTTTCGAGACCGATGCAATACCGTTATGCGACGGGCGCATTACTTTTTATTTTTGACAGTAAAAAACAAGATTTTTCTTTGAATGTTTAGAAGTATTCGCAGTTGAGTCTATTAATGATGTTTTTTCAATTTTAAATCCAATACTTTCAAGTAAGTCTTTTAATTCTTTTTCATCATAAAAATAATAATATCTCCTATAAACAGTATTGTTGTCTTTCCAGTCCATTAATCCTTCTTTAACTTTTTTTTCTTTGAATAATTCCCTGCTATTTTTGTCCCATACACTAATCATTACACTAGCTCCTTTCTTTAAAACACGATATAACTCTTCAAGAGATTTCTTCCTTTCCTCTGCTTTATCCATACAATGTAAAACCGAGATAAATATTGCAGCATCAAAAAAATTATCTTCAAAAGGCAATTCTGAACACCTAGCCTTAATAAACTCTGCAGGGATTTCTTGCTTTTTAGCCTCTTGCTCTGCAAATTCTAATTGTTTTTTAGCAAAATCAACACCGTAAAACCTAATTCCTTCCAGTTTCACAAGATTTCTTCCACTTCCACAACCCAAATCAAGTACTTTGCCTTTTTGTTTTATTAAAAAATCTTGAACTTCTTTTGGAGATTGTCTTCGAAACTTGCTCCAAGGTCCTGCTATAGCATCCCAAATTTGTTCTTGGTTCAAATTATTTTGTTTTGAATTTTCCATTTTAAGTTACTGATGTAGGTTCAGTATACTTAACTCTTGCTATATTTAAATATCCCTCTGGAGTCTCTAATATCCTTGCGGGAAAACTTCTAGAAGAAGCGCAGGCTATTAAGATGCGAATAGCTCTTTCATGAGTAATATCTCGGACTTTCATTAATAAGAATTGATGGGGCCTATTATATCTTCTTTCAAGTTGAGTAAAATCTTCAAATCCAGGATTTAATGCGCCTGTTGCGATTACGTTTCCAACCTGGCTTTCTAACATATCTAGATAGCTTCTTATTGAAACATCTTGTTCTAAAATTCTTTTAAAGTCAGGCGCGCGATTTGGCGCAGAAACTATTCTTTTTAGATCAGAAGACACAAAATAAACTAAACCCCTCTTTAAGATTCTTGCCATCCGATTCCTTTCTATCTCTGCTATAACTTGTGCAGGAACAGTCCTTGGGGTTCTTTGCTCATTAGTTATAGTGAGTATTTCCGGAATTTGTTCAGGTTGTACTCGAGTTATACCATTAATTTCAATAAAAGGAAATTCCCAAAGTTTTTTTGTTTCTGCCATATTATTATCTTATTCTCCTTCAAACTCAAGTATGGAAAAGAAAGGCCATTTTGCTTTGATTTTTTTACTTCCCCCAAGCTCAGGTAAATCAACAATAAAAGAACATTCAACAATCTTGCCCCCAAGTTTTTCAATTAAACTAGCCGCAGCACCACAAGTACCTCCTGTAGCGCATAAATCATCCACAAGCAAAACTTTTTGTCCAGATGAAATTGCATCTTTATGTATCTCGATTGCATCTTTACCATATTCTAGTTCATATTCTTCTCTAACTTTTTCAGCAGGTAGTTTTCCTGGCTTTCTTACTAAAACAATTCCCTTCCCAAGTTTAGAGGCTAGAGCAGAAGCAACAATAAATCCGCGAGATTCTATACCTGCAATTAAGTCTATCTCTTTATTCCTATATCTTTTTTCAAGTAACTCAATTGTTCTTTTGAAGCCTTCTGCATCTTTTATTAAAGTAGTAATATCTCTAAACATCACGCCAAGTTTAGGCCAATGCGGTACTGTTCTTATTTTACTTTTAATAAAATCCTCTTCATTTCTTGACATTTTTTCTATTACTCTTACTAATAATTGTTTCATTTTTTCAGCATTACCAGCAAATATTTCTACTATTTGTTCCCAAGTTACTGGTTTTTCATCTGTTTTCCAGCAATCATAGTCTGTACTCATTGCAATTGCAGCATATTCTAATTCAGCCTCTCTTGCTAAAATTGCTTCAGGGGCGATTGACATGTTAATAACATCTGCACCCCATTGTCTAAACATATTGCTTTCAGCTCTAGTTGAGAATCTAGGCCCCTCTATTGTTACAACAGTTCCTTTTTCATGATAACTTATTCCCAACTCATTACAACAATAAATTATTTTTTCTCTTAACACCTCTGAAAAAGGATTTGCAAGCGAAATATGCTTGGGCCCGTCTTTAAAATTATCATAAAAAGTTATTTGTCTATGCCTTGTAAAGTCAAGGAATTGGTCTAGAATAACAAAATCTCCTCGTTTTATTTCTTCTCTCAAGCTTCCAACAGCACTTGTTGCAAGAATATGGGTGCAACCTAATTTTTTCAATGCAAATATGTTAGCCCTATTATTTACATGTGTCGGAGGTATCTCGTGTTTTTTACCATGCCTTGCAATTATGCAAACCTCAATTTCGCTTATTTTTCCACAAACAATACTTGAAGAAGTTTTCCCATAAGGGGTTTCAACCTCTTTTTCAACAGAATTTTTAATTATCTTAGGATCCTCAAGCCCGCTTCCACCAATTATGCCTATTTTCATAGAAACAAGGATTTTCAAAACTTTAAAAAGATAGTTGGTGTTAAATATATATGAAATCACCAGCCGAGAATGAGATTAGAAAGCCAACCAAAACTCTTGCAGGAGTAACTCCAATAGCAGTAATGACTTATCCTAAAAAATGCAAGCACGGAACTTGTTTATATTGTCCAAGTTTAGATGTTCCGCAATCCTATACTCCTAAATCTCCTCCGGTCTTACGTGCAGAAAGATTAAAATACGATCCTCTGGAGCAAGTTAAGTCTAGACTTAAAGCTTACAAGTTAATGCATCATCCTACAGATAAAATTGAACTGATAGTTATGGGCGGAAATTTTTTGGATTATCCTGAAAAATATAAACTCGATTTTATCAAAGCTTGTTTTGATGCTCTTAATGGCAAAAAATCCTCGAGTTTAGAACAAGCAAAAAAAATCAATGAAAAAGCTAAACATAGATGTGTTGCATTATGTATAGAAGGAAGGCCAGATACAATTGTCGATAACAAGAATTCAATACACGAGTTGTTGAATTTTGGTTGTACTCGTTTCGAGTTAGGTGTTCAATGTCTTGACGATTCAATTTACAAAAAAGTTAATCGCGGACACACGATTCGCGAGGTAATTCAAGCTTCAAGGCTTTTGCGTGACGCGGGTTTTAAAATTGGTTATCATATGATGCTTGGCTTGCCTTTCTCTAATAAAAATAAAGACCTTGAAATGTTTAAAAAATTATTCTCAAGCCAAGAATTTAAGCCAGACCAAATAAAAATCTATCCTTGTCAAGTTATCCAAGGCGCAAGTTTAGTTAATTTATACAAAAAAGGAAAATATAAGCCCTACAATGAAAAAGAAATTCAAGAGATGGTAATCAAAATAATGCAATTAATTCCTAATTATTGTAGGGTTATGCGAATCATGCGAGAAATTCCTCCGGAATTTCTCGTTGCTGGAACCACAAGAATTGATTTAAGAAAAGATATTGAAGAAGAAATAAGAAAAAGAAAACTTAAGATTAATGAAATTAGATTTCGCGAGATAGGATTTGCTTTCCGCGATAAAATGCCTAAGGAAAATATTTCAAGCAAGCTTAAATTAAGAACAACAACCTATGATGCAAGCGAAGGCAAAGAATATTTTCTTGAGTTTGTTAATAAAGATAATATTTTATTTGGTTTATTGAGATTAAGAATAAAAAATCAAGAAGCAATAGTTCGAGAGTTACATGTTTATGGCCAGAGTTTAGAACTGGGAAAAAAAGCTTCAAGTATCTTACATCAACACCGCGGACTTGGCAAGTTATTAATGAAACGCGCCGAGGAAATAGCGAAAAAAGAAAAAACCAAAATAACAAAAATAAAAGTTATTTCAGGAGTTGGTGTTCGCGAGTATTATAGGAAGCTAGGATATGAACTTGAAGATAATTATATGATTAAGAAATTTTAAATTATTAAATTTAATTAAAGAACTAGCAAACCCATTGATTTGTTGTTTCTTGATAATTATCTCCTGAGCAAGTATAGGCATCACCTTCCCAAAGGCCCGCACATCCAAACTCTAAACCACAATTATTTACATCGCATCTTCCTATTTGGTTTTGCGCAGATAAATCGGTGTAAATACAGGAATATTGTTGTTCTCCAGAACATCCATTAAATCCATTATGGTAAGTATCGCCCCCGCAGGATTGATAAGAAGAGTAAGATAAATATTCCCCCCCGCAAGAAATAAAAGAGGTAGAAGAAATGTATTGTCCACCACATGTAGAAAATGCACTACGGCCATAACAATCAGGTTCACTCCAATAGCAACCATTTCCCTCACATGTTCCTTGATCCGTATTCTCCCAAGCATCACATTCGTCGGCTAGATTTATCCAACAACCCTTGTCTAAATAAGAATTACAGGCGTACTCGTCCATATTAGAGCAATCCCCATAACTATTCTCATAATTAGGGGAACATCCACTTGAAGCATAATTTTCACAATTCCATTGATCCGTTATTCCCAAGCAAGAAGTATATTCATTATAATAGGTGGGATAGCAACCATTCGAATAACTGCAAGTGTACTCATCACCAATAGTATTACATGAACCCGTAGATTCATAACTTGGAGTACAACCCACATTTATACAATTACTTTCATCCCAGCTATACTGACTACAATCTAAAACATCTGCCCAACTTCCAGAGCAACCAAAAGGTTTCATGCAGGTAGTTCTATCGCAATTAGGGTCACTACAAGCACCTTCTGCGGTTTGGGCCCAACGACAAGAGCCGGGTTGACTACCACATTGTTGTTCGGTTGTAAAATCCCCGCATGGTTTTTCAATAGTTGTTATTTTTTGTTTACAGCTCGGATTAGTTTTTACTTCACCTGTCCAAGCCGAGCTTGTTTTTCCAGGAATTACTTTTCCTTTAAAACCATATTGTGGAACCAATTCAACTTTTTGAACTTCCTCATTATTCTCAAGAAGTAAATCTATGTAATCTGTTTCGAGTAAACCAATTTCATTATAAGGCACATTTAATACTCTGCTTGTTCCATCTTTTAGAATAATAACGATTTTTATAGCAACTAAGTCTTCAGGTGTTTCAGCTTGTTTTTTTATTGCCACCCTAACTGCTCTAGTTGTACCCTCAATCATATACTCAACTTTTTGAAGTTCAAGCCCAGAAACTTGCGAGGTCATTTCTGCTTGTTTAACATTATCTTTAACCATGTTAGTTATAAAACCGCCTAAAATAGCTAGCGCCGCAAGTCCGATAATAACTAGTATTACTGTAGTAAGAATCTCGTTCTGTCCTCTTTTATTCATATTCTTCCTACTAATTTGCTATTTAAATCCTTTTCGCCGGTAGTCTCGTTAGTCTTAGCGGTTTTATTAATTCTAATTCGCTTTTCAAG
>Ga0194127_10002747_pt1 | contig 23395 bp, 26 predicted proteins | sample TA2KigC100mmetaG_FD_148624 | JGI IMG/M metagenome (GOLD analysis project Ga0194127, IMG submission 148624) | Freshwater microbial communities from Lake Tanganyika, Tanzania - TA2015036 Kigoma Deep Cast 100m | ecosystem: Environmental > Aquatic > Freshwater > Lake | place: Tanzania: Lake...
GCGTGAATCGGTAAGGCGGCGTATCGTGGGGGTGTTCGAGCCTCCACTTCTCCATCGAAGGAGTGATACGCCGTGTCCAACGATAACGTCATCAAACTGATTCAGCCAGGTACCTTCACCGACCAATCCGATTTTTTCGTGCTCATTCAGGCCGTCACCAAAAATCGGCGATAGCTCAAAGTTAGTTTGTCTATGCCGATTTTCGTGATAGTAATCACACATGCAGAAAAGTCTCGACACCCTCCTCAGGGACGCCATTGCCGCAATTCCTTACGGCATGAATCGCGAAATCGCGCTGTTCTATCTTCCCGGATGCAGCGACGAAGTCTGGCGCGCCGACGCCGTTAACGAATGCCCCCATGTAACTCTTGGCGAGATGGATGGAAAGTTCTCGTCTTATGGCGCTACCCCAGAAGCCGCGGTCGCGGCACTGATCGAAAATATTCTGGCGTATCAGATCGCCCCATGAAGGCGTCGAACCATTCCTTGCGCTGTGCGACAGCGGCAACCGCATCGGACGGTTGCTGAAACACCGCCACCTGTTCATTGAGCGAGGCGATCGTTCGATCCTTTTCTGAATTGGCGTCATGTAGCTCCACAAGCGTCTGCTGCTGCGCGTCGATAAGATCGAGAGCAGCCTGCTCGGCTTCTGTCATAGTTTCAGTCCTTTTTGGCGGGAGTTGCCAGGATTGACCGCCCCGGCGGCAGTAGAGTCGCGATGTAACGCGCGCAGTTATGAAGACGACGCTGTAGCCTGCTTGAGACCTTGCGCCGCCAGGACATCATCACAGTGCCACCTCGGATTGGCGTCGACGGGACGAACGCTTCTTGTCATATTCGATAGAAGAGTTTGCAGCGCCACAGCATCGATGCCCGCTGGGAGCGGAGAAAGTTGCCCAGCCTGAGCAGCGTCCAACATGGCTATAAAGTTTTCAGACCCCCATGTATGAAGGCACCAATGCGTTGGCGGGAACAGCCCAGTGGAAGAAAGCGGCACGCTGAAATTGCCAGGGCCGTATCCGAATGCCGCGGCGGCGCTGTCGGCGAATGTTTTATTTCCCGCTGAGACTATGCAAACCAGAGAGATCGTCATAGGCGCTATCCTCTAGTTGGTTGTCACCGTCCACCCTAAGCCCAGCAAAGTCGTTTTGGCGGTAAGGCCCGTGGCGCTTGGCGCTGCATTGCCCGCGCCGCTCAAGTCGCAAACGCGCGTCCCGCTGTTTTTCCCGGCCGCCGCGAGCTGCACGAGAATGGCGTCGACCGCCGCTTGAGAGAGATTATTGAAGCCCAAATACACGGAGCCGAACTGGATGCTGATGCTGGTGCCGAGATAACCAGTGAGCAGGTTGTTGGCGCCAGAATAATAGGTGAGCGAGGCCGGAAGAATCGGGAGCGAGCCCGCGAGCTGAAGGTTATAGCAAGAGAATGCAGTGAGCGAGGCCGGAAAACTCGGGAGCGAGCCCGCGAGCTGATTGTCGCCGCAAGCAAATTCACTCAGCGACGACACCTGCATACTTGGAATCAGGCCGGCAAACCCATTGCCGTAAAAATATATCCGAGTAGCTGAATTATCAGTGCGGATCACGTCCGGATACAGCACAGTGATCGGCGCCGTGAGACCCTGCGCGCCGACGTCGACGCTTTGACCATTCGCGGTAGTCTGGTAGGTCAGGCCGTTTTCGCCCTTATAGGTGATCTGATACGGCGCGCTTGGGCCAGCGATATTGTGAAAAGCAGTCGTGGAGTAGCTTGTAAAAATAGCATATTGGCGCGGCACGCTGAAATAGGCGTTCAATACGACGATCTCGGCGTCTGAAAAGGCGGTCTCCCTAACGATAATTTGTTCTGGCTCGTTTAGTGGTATGCGCCAACCTGTAGCGCCGCCCATATATTGCGGTCCTGAAAGCATCCAGCCGTGACGGTTTTGCACAATAACATAAGCGCTCACAACGCCAGTCATATTAATCGACATGAAGTCGTCGACGCCATCCGAGCGGGCGTAACGGCTACCTGACTTTTTCTTCCATTGCGGTCGATTTGCCGCGGTCGCTTGCAAAGCATGGCGACCATTGCCGGTTTTATCAGAGACGCGACCTAATGTTTGGCCGCTCGTCGTAACCGGCGTTGATGTGTCCGAAGTTTGATAAAGCGTAGAAACATCTCTGAAATCAAACCAAGCTGCGCTCATCAGAGCGATCATTTCAGCGTTGCCGGTTGGCGTCGGCGGCGCCAAGAGGCGATCTCCAGCGTTAAATGAACTGACAATTTCAACCGTTTTGAAAATTCCAGCAGTATCGGTTTCGGTCGAATAGGGCGTCGTTCGCGTAACGCCCTTGCGGAAAGTAATATCCGCCGTCGCTTCAACGACTGGCGCGCCATTTGGCAGTTCGATTATGATGTCGGCCTTGTAGTCGCCGGAAAAATTAATGACGTCCTTAACCGGGGCGACGAACGTCGCCAATTTCGCCGCTACATTGTAAATAATGTTGTCTACCGCCGTCGACCATTCATGGATCACTGGCGAGAATGGCGCCTGCCGCATCTGCATCCTGATGATACAATTTGGCAGATCATAAATCGCGGCGACTCCAGAGAAATCTAACGTCAATTTGAAGACGCTATTTTGCCAAGCGATGAGTTTAAGGTTTTGCATCTCTTAGCCCTAGCTTAATTCGCCGCCATGATTTCCCAATTGGTCCCTTTGGAGACCAGCAGCGCCCATTTCCCGGCAGTCGCGGCGAGGATCGCCGTGGTTGCGGCGCCGCCAGCGAGCGGGACGACATTAGCCGAGGCGCTGACGACGGTGAACGCCGCTATTGTCTTCACCCAAAGCTCTTTGCCGGGGTAGAGGGTTGGATCGAGCAGTGTGAGCGTTCGCGATGCTGCGGCATTGAAAATCAACCAGTGATCTGTCGCGAGCTGCGTATGGTCGGCCGTCTTCGTCGCCGGCGGCGAAGTCTGAATGCCGCCGGTCGCTTTGATTGAGCCGACAACATCGACGCCATCTTCATGGACCGTGAAGGCGTCCTGCGCAGCAAAAGCGCCATTCGGAGTCACCTGCGCGACCCATTTCACGCCCTGCGCCGTATCGGTCCAATTCTGCGTCGCGCGAGCTTCCCAATTCGCGCGGCCGGCGCCAGACATGCCCGTAGCGCCATAACCGAAGGCGTCGATGCGCGCGATGATATTTCCTGATTGAACGGCGCTCGGGGCCGCGCCGGTGCCATTAGCAAACCGCAGCGTGAGGCTCGGAACGCCGGCGAAGGCGTCGACGAGATAACGCGCGTTGGCCGCGTTAGCGCCGCAGATTCTTGCGATCCATCCGGCTGGCGGAGCCGGCAGAGAAGCGACAGCCGTAACGTTCAATGACCAAAGATCGAAAGGCGCACCATATTGCGCCTCGATCGTCGCTCCGAGCGCCTGGCAATTGGCGTTGTCGATATCTCCCGCAAGTGGAAAAGTCGCCGCGAAGGCGGCCGCAACAGCGCCCATAGATTTTTACCTCTTCAGGGGATTGTGACTGCGACGCTAGTCGAATAGGCGCTCGTTGAGCCGATGCTCGAAACCCATCGCGCCTGCATCGTAACCTGTGCGCCACTCGGCAATTCCGGCGTCTGCATGATGAGTTGCGAAAGCAGCACATCGAAATTCGACCATGTCGCCCCGCCATTAATCGACCATCGGCCATCAAGCTGCAGCAGCGGATCAGCGAGCAACGCCGTGGCGGTAATATTAGGCACCGCTTGGTCAGGCGTATTTTTGTTGGCGTCAAGCGAGAGTTGCGCGACCCCGACGCCGCTTCCCGTCAAAACTGCGGCCGGAATGAGCGAAGTCGGCGCGCTAAGCGCCGGCTGATTGATAATCGCAAAATTTACGACAGTATCGACCGGCGCGGCCTCATCCTCGAATATGTCAGGCGTCACTTCGATAAGCGATGCCTGCCAATTGGAGAGCGATCCATCTGGAGCAAGTGACTCAATCTCGAATGTTCCGGTAAGTCCAAACTCCGGCGCCGAGAGCGCAACAACGCGCTGCTTTAGCGCCGTCATCGCCCGCGCGCCTAGCGAGCATGTAATGCGACGTTTGCGGTTCGCTCGTTTCACCTTACGCGCTGCCAGACGCCAAGCCTGATTTACCGATGTGACCCATTCGAGATCGAACGATCCGGCGCGCCGGCCGATCTTGGAGATTGAATAGGCATCTTCATAGATCGGCGCCTGCATGCGCTGATGATTTTGGCGCGGTTCGATATAGGTTGCCCGTATTGAGTTGACTTCGTCGTTCGATGACGGTCCAAAGTCCTCAATGAAAGTGCTGATATCGGTCCCAGTGAACGTGATTGACGGCTCGCGCCATTTGCCGACCGCCATGGTGAAGAGACCATTCTGGTCGACGCCATAATCGGCGTCGCAACATTCCATGATTTTGCGCAGAACATCGCGCGGCTCCATATCGAGCGTGACAAGCGCGGACATGCGCGCGAAAGGCTCATACGATGGCGCGCCGCTGTTGAAGCCAGCGCGGATGATCGGAACAAGTCTGTCGCAATCGTCGGCAGCTTCCGCGACCGAAAGCCAATTGATTCCCTTGATCGCGGTAAGGTTTTCTGAAATTAGCCAATTAACATAATGAGCGGCGCAAAGCGCCGGGTTCTCTCGCCATTTCCATGTCGAATCGTAAAGATCGAACCCGCTATAGACCTGCGTAGGATCGCGTGGATCATACACGCGAGCGCCTCGATAGATAAATGAATACTTCGGAAACCCATTAGGAAATATCTTAAAACGATCGCCCGCGGCGGCGGTGGCATCCGCTCGAAGGTAATAGGAGGTCACGCCCTTGCCTAGATGTGCGTCAGTCCATACCCGCGCCCACGCCGCATCAAGGGTTTGCGCATGCGGTCCCATAAGAAATGATGGATAACCCGAGCGTGAAGCATTGGCCGCCTCAACGGCTATAATGCTGCTGGTCAAAAAATTGCTCGGCGGATTAGGCGATTTACTACCAGATGAAGGCTGGAATATATTTGGACTTAATATGGGATCAGGCACCCAACCGGAGATGACATAAGATTGCTGAAGCGGCACAAGTTCATCATCGCAGATGAGCGCGTCGAATCCATCTACCGGCCCGTCGTTGAGATAAATGCCATAAAACAAATACCTCTTGTTGGTGGTAGTTTCCTCTAAAAATACCACACCACTTTGGCGCACTCGCCCATAGGCGAGGACGCGCGAAGCGGTCGACGCCTTGACTGTCGTCGACAGCGGCGGAGGCGTTTGCGGCACCTGTGGAACTTGGAATTGAGGTTGCTCGCGTCTCCCGCGCTCGCGGCCGAGAAAGGAAAGCCCGATTCCGGCGCCCATCGCGAGAGCGCCGAGCGGACCGCCGATAAGGGAACCTGCAAGCCCGAGCGCTACTCCACCTATTTTGATTATCGGACGGACGACTTTAGACATCGGCCTTCGCCGGGATGCGCCATGCGGCGATGATACGGAGTTTGGCGACGATCATGGTTCCAAAAGCGCGCGTGACGAAGTAGCCATTCTCATCGATTACGCCGACCAGCAGGCCGCCGCCGGCCTGTTCAGCGACGGCGATACAATGCGGCCAAGGCGCACTTCGCTGAAGGCCGATGAGTTCACACCATGCCGCGCAGCCGTTGAGAGCGCCGTTCTCGTCCCAGGCGCGCATAATCTCTCTGCGTGTCGGCGTCCTGGGCCAGCCGATCGCCTGGAGCCAGCGCGCGACGAAACCGGCGCAGGTCTCGAAGCGCGACGCCGGTAAGCGGGCAAAATCGATTGGCGTCATTGCGACCAGAAGATCGTGTGCGTGAAGCCGACGCGCTCGAAAATCTTATCGCCCGGATAGCGCGACTGCTGATCTGCATCGGTGACGAGATTGAGCGCCGGCAGATGCTTCGAGGCGAACAGCGGCTCCGCCGTCAATTCGAGCACATAGGAGTCATCGGAATATTTCAGCGACGCGCGGTCGATGATCGCCATCTGGCAGAGATACGGCATATCGATAGGACGCCAGTCCTCGTCAAAAAGTAGTGCATAGACGCTCACCGTGCGCCCACGCATTTGCGATTCCTGATCACGCGCGACCTGCGCAAGCTCATTGTCGAGACCGGATAGTGTCATCGTGATTGGGTTGGTCGCGGCCTCATAACCGAAATGGAGACCTGAAATATTGCCAAGTGCGCCAAGTCCTTCCCATTCGCGCCCGTCGTTTGTCGTAACGCCGCCCTGGCCACGCCAGAGCCGCAGCGTCTCGTTCAAGAGATCAAGCTGGACGGCAACCGCCATCTGAACAAATTGCTTAGCGAGCAGCATTTGCGCAGCGGTCGAGAAGATAAGCGGTTCGCTCACCAATTCGCCTCTTCGAAGGCCAGATCGACCTCGCCCCAATGGCCATATTGCATCTGCGGGCCGACCTCGTTTGTTTCGAGATAGGCGATCATGCGGGGGTCATCGATCTCGATTTTTGTCCCGCTCGCATAGGCTGCACGCAGCGGCGGCCAAATGCGGGCGGCTGAACCGACAAGCTCCTCGATGACATGCAGCCGGCCATTGATCTCGAAGTAATCGCCGGCTGCAATCGGCGCCTGCGTAGAATTCGTGATTGTGATTTCCGTCGCGCCTTTGGCGGCGTCAGCGGCGAGTGTGCAATCCGAAAGCGATGAGACAAAACGATAACCGCTTGTGAAAATCGCGCCGCTCGTGAACCTATAATAGATCGGACTTACCGCGGCGGACCGCCGCACAGGTCCGTTGGCATGGTCATATGGCCCGACATAGATCGGTTGGGCGCGTCCCTCGATGGTCGCCAACAGCGCGCGGAAGGCCAGCACATTCATGCTATGCGCCAGACAGCCAGCATAGACGATGCGCCAGCCGCCAGCGCTGGAAACTACGGTCTGTGGCCGCCCGGCGATCGGTTGTGGACCGCGTGTGACCGGACGCGCTTTGATCACTGAAACATGACGAAGCGGGATCGTCTTGAGTGGCCATTTGACGACGAGAGGATCACGCATTAAGCGCTCCGACGCCGATGATCAGCCAACTCCTGCGGCAGATTTTTCCGCAGATTGTCGACGCGCGACTCGATCAGGAAAACGATCTCGCCGTCGGTCATCCGCTGAGGCGTGACGCTGACGCCGGTGGCATTGTTGTTGATGGTGATCTTCGGCGGTTGCGAGGCGCGATTGTTGTTCCGCCCCTGTGCAATGACTCCGGCCACATTGTGCTGTTGTGCGGCGTTGAGGACCAGTTCCCCCTCATGCGCCATGATCGGGACCGGGCCGCCGGAGGCGAAGTGCGGGGCGCCTATGAACGCCGACGCGGGGGCCATAAAACTGCTTCTCGTAGGGCGCCCGACAACACCGCCCCCATCGAAACCAAAAAACTTCCCGATCCCGCCAAAGAGCGGCGTGCTGAAATACTTCTGGCCCCCGCCCCCGCCAAAAAGTCCGCCACCAAGCGAGCCGAGCAATCCTCCAAACAGCCCGCCGCTGCTAGCGGAGCCAGATTTGCCAAACAGAGCTTCAATCGATCTGTCGGCGGCTAGCGAGATAAGCCTGTCGGCGATGCGATCGAGCGCAGATTTCAGCGCATCGCCGGCGCGGGCGCCGTGCAGAAGATCGCTGGTGACGCTGCCAAGCGCGTCGCGCGCAGAACTACGGATGAGATCGAAATTCTCGACAAAATGCCGTTGTTTGTCGCCAAAAGCTTCCATCTCAGCGGCGAACCTGCCGTAATTTTCCGCCGTGGCAGAGATTAAGAGCCGAAGCTTATCGATCGATCCGGACGTTTGGCTTTGCGCTTGACTGAGCAGTTCTTGTTCTTTTGTTGCTTTGGCGACTTCCGCCGTGGACCGTCCGAGCGTGACTTCCTGTGATTGCAGCGCGGCGCGCTGGCGCTCAATCTCCCGGTTGGCGTCCTGGATAGGCTTGACCATTGTTTCGAAACGAGTAGTAGCCCGCTGTTCGGCGAAGCCCGCGCGCGCTGAGAGCCCGGCGTTATCGTTCGCGCCAATCCCTTCAAAGCGCCCAATCCCGGCCCGCGCAGCGCCATGGAACGGCGTCCAGCCCATTTGCCCGGCCTTTTGCAGAGCGTAAGTGATCGTGGCGCGCTCATTGGCCGGGTTGCTCGGGTCAAGACCGGTCTGGCGAAAGAAGTCGTCGCCAAGCCCGCCGACCGCATTGCCGCCCCTAGCGATGCCCCCGCGATGCAATTGGAACGCACCAAAAGAAGAACCTCGATCTCCGGTGAAAGAGCCAAGCCCCTCACTCTGCGCGACACGCAGCGCCACGTTGGGGTTGATACCCATCCGTGTCGCTTCCGAGCGGATAAAGTTCGACAGCCCCCGCGGGTCTGCGCCGCTCGGCGCGCGACCTCCAGCAAAAAACGGCAGGACATTGCCGCCAGCGGCGCCGATCTTATTGGCCAGCCCATCGAACGCGCCAGCGACGCGATGCGCAGCGTCAGCCACCGTGTTGAATTGCGCCGCCATTGGCGACGCCGCATTCGGGATGTTCTCGCGGAGGAAGTCCCGCTCGGCGATATCGATCTCCGCCATACGCCGATCGAACGGCAGCATGCGGGAAAGGCGTGCCTGATCTGACGACGTACGCGATAGGTCTTCGACTTTACGCGCTGATTCTGTGAGGAGCTTGGCGCGCTCGGCTTCCGCGACGATCCCCGCCTTCACAATATCCTTGGTCTGGCGGAAGGTTTCAGTGTAAGCCCGCTGCACAGCGAGAGCCTCGCGCTCGGCAAAAGTGCGCGCCTTGATCGCGTCTACGGCAAACGCTGCATCTTCACGAAGCGCCGTCAGCTCCTTGTTGCGCTCGGCTTCCCGATCCGCCGCAGACTGTTTTGCGAGTTCCGACGCACGGCGGAGAGGATCGAAAATATCTTTGAAAGACTTTTGCCCACCAAGAGCGATTTCAAGTTCCTGGCCCAACTTGTCGAACTTATTCGACATGCGGTTGCCAATTCGATCGAGAATGCGGCCCCACGCAGACGTGGTGTCTTGCACGTTTGACAGATGCGTGGTCAGCGCCTCGAGCAACTTCGCCGTGGCCTCGGACTTCTCGCCGAGGGCCGCTACTCGTTTGATGTGCTCTCTTTCGGGGAAAGTGACGAGATCGTATTTCTTAGCCAGTTCGTCAGCGCCACGAGCAGGGTCTGCGAGCGCGGACGCCAACTCCTTGCCCGCATCTTCAAGCGATAGTCCAAAGCCCCGCGAGAATTGGCTCGAGAGCCCGATAGCGCCCCCGACGCTGCCGCCCGCCACGCCGGCGGAAAGGAACTGCCCGGCGAGCCCCCGCGCCTCGCGGTTAGACACGCCTGCGCGGCCTGCGGCGGCTTCCGCAACTTGGTTCGCTTGGCTCGCGGTCATGCCGCTCTGCCGTCCGAGCCCATTGAGGCTGATGGTCAGCGCGGCGACCTGGTTGTTCCACGCGATCGTCGCGGCGACCGCCGCCCCGATCGCCGCTGTGATAAGCGTAACCGGGTGGGTCGCCACCCCGAGCGCGACCGAGCCAAGCTCCTTCAGCGCCCCCTTAAACCCCACCGAGCTATTGGCCATCGCGTCGAGGAGTTGCGGTCCCTGCTGAACCGCTGTTGTAATCGGTGACGCGCCGGAAAAGGTCATCACAAAAATGTCTTGGATTTGCGCGGAGATATTCGCCCAAGTGTTGCGGCCAAGTTTGGCGGCCTGGGCGGATTGCACGACGCCCGCGCTCATCCGGCGGGTCATATTGGTAGGATCAGTCATCCCACCAAACAAAGACATTCCAGATGCTACCGCCGATGCTTTCTGCATCGACGTTTCAAGCTTGCTGAAAGCCAAAGCATTATCGTTTATGGCCTTGGCAAGGGCGCTCCGTGCCGCAACATGTGCGCGCGTTCCCGCGAGCCCTGCGTCTTCCGCCAGACGGATTTTTTCCGTCGCGCGCGCAAGATTGTCTAGCTTCCTAAAGTTTGTATCGAGCTGCCGAGCAATACTCCACAACGAGCGCTCACTGCGCTCATGAATCTTCGTCACCTTGTCTTCGACAATCCCCGCACGTTCAACCGCGCCTATGAAGCGCCCGACGGCGTCCGTCGCCTTTTCAGCGCCGGGGCTGCTGATATCAAGTTTTACTGACCCGACTACGTTTTCGGCCATCAGTGGAAAACCTCGGCAGCGCGAGCTTTGAGCCCGGAGAACATCGACGATACGCCCGCAGTATCCTTCGCAGACACGTCTTTTTCCTTCGACGACTTATTCAGGATCGACAGAACCGCCACGTCCATGCGACGAAGAACCGACGTCTCCCATGGCGTTGGGCGCACACCCATTAGGCGCGTCCATGCGTCGATCTCGGTGAACGTGATTGGATTCAGCCCGTAACCGTTAGACGTGCGTGCGACGCTCAATTCACAAAACCACACCCACAAATACCCGAGAAGTTTTGGCGGCTTCAGCGGTAGGTCAGAAACCCTCCGGGGGGAAACCACTGCCTTCGCGTAGCCGATAAGTTCTCGGGCTACGCCTTCATAAAATTTGCACGATTACCGACGAAGCGATCAACTTCCTCGCGAAGCCAGGGCAGCCGCTCGTAAAGCTTGCGCGCATTCTCATTGGAGAACGGATATGGCTCCTTATTCGCAGTAATTCCGTTCCAGTTGACCGTAAGCGCCGAAAGCAGATCAAGCGCCTCATTCTCCAAATCCTCATCGCTCTGCTGTACATCCGCAGCCCCCGCGGCGCGCGCCGCCTCCACGCGCTTGTTCACAAGATCACGGCTCACCCTACGGTAAATTTCGCTGTCGCGCCCCGCAAGAGTGATCGTCACCGGATCCTTCCCGCCGGGTAGCATCATCTGCTTGCCGGTTTTCGGGTTTCTCACCGGCATGTCGGCGGTGTCGGTGGTCTCGAAGTCGTAGATGTCGAACATGGATCCCCTTTAGTGCTGACCTAGGAAAAGCGCGCAGAAGAGTCACCGCTTAGGTAGCGGCGACCGTCGTGACTTTGGAGTTGATCGCCACCTGAAACATGCGACGAAGGAAGGCGGAGTTGTCGCCGACGGTCAGGCGCTTCGAACTGACCAAACCGATGAAATATTCAATCTGATCAGTACCCGCGACAGTGAGACGATTCGGCAGGACTACTTTGATCGGATAATTGAACTTAGTGGCCTCCGCGGCAATGGCGGCGATCTGACCTGCATCGTCTGGACGATCGAGGCAGGTGATCTGAAGCGTGCCTGCGTCGCGGGCGCCCTTCGCCTTGAACACACGCTCATCTTGCAACGTTTGCGCAGTAAGAATAGGCGCTTCGTCGCCATAATCGCCAAGGCTTTCAACGTCTCCAATTTCCGTCCACGCCAGCGCGGCATATGCAGCGGCGTCAGCGGGTTCCGCAGTGACAGAAGTAGAAATGTAGACTCGGGTTCCGGTCGATCCGACAGGCGTAGACATTTTAGAAGGCTCCTTCTGCGCCGGCATCTCACGACGTGCGGCTCGGGACGGGGCGTCTCACGACGCTCCATGTGCGCTCTTGCCAAAGGAGCGTTTAGGCCAACCGCTTAATCGCGGTATTCGTATCGAAAGGGAACGATCACAGTTGCGATAAAGTAACTCCCGTCATCGACCCCTTCCCCGATCGTCGGCGTCAAACACTGCACGCCCTCGAATTTCTGATTGCGGAAGATGGTCGCGATCTGCTCGCAGTAATTCATGCTATCAGGGAGGCCCCCCGCAATCACCGTGGCTACTACGATCCGGAAAGCGCCCGTCGCGCGATAACTGCGCCCGAGGACCGTCTGGATGTCGTTGGAAACGGGAAACTGCAGGCGAACCCACGACGAGCCGTCCGCCGGAGTCCCCATGTCCTCATTGATTTTCAGGATTGGCGTCGTCACCCAATTTACGGCTAGACGAGCGGCCACCGCATCAGTGATCGCCTTTTTCGCCATTCTCTAAAACCTATTTCAAGGTGATCCGGATCGCCGGTTGGCGAATGTTCTTCTCGTACTGCCGACGCTGTTTGGCGGAGCCCTCGGCGCGCGAAGCGTTTGCCACGGCCCAATCCCAAAGACTGCTCGCGCCGCTGTCCGATATGCCTACCATTGTGTAGCGAATCTTCGCGATGTTGCCGAACCGGCGTCGCGCGAGATCAGCTACGACTTCATAAACGCCCTCGGGCGCCTGTCTCGAGTGCCCGCGTTCGATCTTCCTGGCGTAGGGTTGAATGTTGATGATCAGATATTCAGTCGCCGGTGGAATCTTTCCGTCGGGGTCGATCTCGACGCCATCGGCGAGAAGACGATGCGACCGCTGATAGAGCCCCGGATGTGGATCTTCCGGGGCCGTGCCCACAGGGGAGTGGAGAACAAGTTGCCCTCTAACCCATGCCAAAAGGTCTGTCACCAACTCGAATTCGAAAAGGATGCGCCCGCGATCCGGATTGACGCTCTCGAGCGGGGCGCCAATCCTTCCGTCGACAACCTGCTTATGTGACGGAACCTTCCCGAGAACCTTCTTGTTCTGCGCTTGCGCCTCGCCTAGCAGTTTACGAGCTATTGTCGCCGCCAGCTTTTGACGAGCAGCCGGCGACATGTTTTCAGAGACCCACAGTTTAACCTCTCGGGAAAAACTGTTGATCCGCGCCATCAGAAATCAGGCAGAACGGGCCAAGAGCGCAATCAAATATTTGTTCGTCGCACCAGCGCTGTTGGCGACCCGGAGAATGTCATTGCTGGCGCCTGTGATCGAACCAAGACCCGCAAGAGCTGGATTCGAAACCATGAACACGCCGCCTGGGGTGATCGGGCCGATCGTCGGAACCGTGCCGCCGAGAAACCCAAGAAACGGATTTGTCCCTAGGCCGATAGTCAAATTAGTCGTGTTCGCCGTACCGTCCTTTTGGCGATTAATGAGCAGCATCGCGACGAGCTTCGCCATGGTGAGCGTCGTCCCGAGCGCATCGGCCAGCACGCCCGCGAGATCGATGTCGTCGTTGGCGCCGGTGGTGACAGTGCGCTCGGCGACATAGGCGATATCCGCTTGGTCCGCAGCGACGCCATTCGCAAAGTTCTTCAGGAACTCGAACGCTCCGGACCAAGTCGGGCCGCCAAAGGCATTGCTGCCCGCCTGCGAAACGGAGATCGACGCCTTGAGAGTCGCGTCGATGGTCACTGGCTTGTTCCTTTTATCGCGAGTTCGATCCGAACCAATTCACCATTGATGTATGGCGCCGCCCATCCATAAAGAACGGTGCGCGTGCGCCCCGCGACGACAAGACGGTCCCCTTTGCGCGGGATGCGCGATTCCGCCAGAGTCGGCCATCCTTCCGCTTCAACTTCTGTTGCGGACATGATGGCGTGGCTGTCGCCGGTCTGCAGACCGTTGCCCCCGAGGAGTTCATCCGGCTTGAAGTCGACGATATGCGCGCGAATGTTCACCGAGATCGGCGCGGCGCCCGGTGTCGGGATGCGTTGCAGCACGCAATCCTGCCCGAAATCTCTCAGAAAGCCGTCAAGATCGGCACGGGCTGTCGCGGGGGTCATATTCTCGCCACTACTGCATCGGGTAACGATACGGCTCTAAAGCCGCGAGAACAGACGGCGTAAACGGTTGCATTGCGGCTGACGTAGAAACCCCCGAAGCCCCACCTATTTGGTAGTCTCGGCGCCCAATGCCCTCGACATTCACGCTGCGAAGCGAGGGATCGCGCCTGTCCGAGAAATACTGCTCCCGAACTGCGTTGATTGCGGCAGACCGCAATCCTAGTTCCTGCGTCATGACGCGACCCGCAGAATAGGTCACGACAATTTCGTCCGCCGTCCAATAAACGTCCTTGCCGTTCAAACGACGATTCAGATAGCCCTTTGCCTTGTCGATCGCGTAATTCGACACGGACAATGTCACTCCATCCTCAACAATCGAAGTAATTGTCTGAATCGGGTATCTCGAAAGCGGAAGTCCTTTGAAATCCGGCTGGCTGGCCGGATACGGGAACGCGCCGATTTCTAGTTTCGTGCTGCGCGCGAGCGTCTCGACAAGAGTCTCAATAAGCAGCGTCGGCGCCTTCACCCCGTCTTCGGGCACTCGGCAATATCGGCAGATCGCGTCGGATATCTCTTCACAAAGAGCATCAATGCGATCCGTCGTGGCCGCGAGGCCGAGCGCCTCAATCACTTGAGCTGACGTAACCAGCTTCCGGTCCGTCGCCGCGACAGAGACCGTAAACGAAGAACTGTAGCCGGCCATCTGCTGTTATTTGGCGCGATGAGGCGAAGAGAACGACGACGCCCGCGGCGCGGCCTTCGGATGCCCGACAGGTTGGGCGCTCAACGCAGTGGATTTGGCTGCAGGCGCATTTGACCCTTCCGTGGGCTCCAATTCTTCGGGTTTTGCCGGATTGACGCCCGCGCCGAGCGCCTCGATATAGCCGTCGCCGGACAGCGTATCAAAGAGGCTGTCCGGGACTTCCGCCTCGTCGCCGGGGCGCACATCCCGCCCATTGCCGCCCGGAAGCGAGCAGTAGAACGGGCGGAGAATTTTCACTTTCACGAGTTTCATGGCGCTCTCTAATCCACTCGATATAGTGACGCCGGGGCGAACCCGGCGTCAGTAAGTCAATCAGGCCGGGGGGTTCGCCGTTGGCGCAGTCCTCGGGTGGCCAAGCAGCCACACGCCGGCGACAAAGGCGTTGCCCGTGTTGTTCGCCGGGGTGATCGTCACGCGGCAATAACGCTTCGTGCCGATATAGCCGATCTTGAACACCTTATTGTCGGCCGCGAACGTGAAACCCGCGAGCGCTTCCGTGCCAAGCAGATAGTCGTCGGCGACCGCCGCGTTGTCACTCAGATTCGCCGCGGCGCCATCCTCAAACAGCACAGTGAAGGTCGCATCGGCGTCGGCGAGCGACCCGGTCAGGATCACAAACTCAACCGAATCGAACCCGGCCGTGTCAACAATTTCCGACACAAACGCCGTGTTGTCCGTAACAGCCGCTACGGGCGAAAGACCCCGCTTCGGATAGATGTTGTTGTGCAAGTCCCCGTTCATTTTGGGGTCTCCTTCATCTCGAGTAGGAAGCGGGCCGGCTGGCCCGCCCTTTGTAAGCTTGAACTCAGATCAGGCGAATTACGCCTGGATCAGATGGCGCATCGGATGGGTACCGGCGTCGATCAGCACGCCGTCCATGCGTTGGAACGCAAGGAAGGCGACCTGGCCGTAATCGGCGTATCGCTCGTTGAGACGCAACACACGGGAGCCCGCGACGCGACGAATCATGTATTTCGAGAAGTCGCCAAAGAGCACCGACTTCGCAGTCGTCGCGATATCCGCCATGTCGTCGTTCACCGTGTAAGCGTAGCCCCCGATCATGTCGGCCGCGCCGCGCTGAAGATCGACCTGCCACAGCGGACGACCGTCGCCATCCTTCAGCTTCCGGATCGCCTTTAGCGTCGAGTCATTCATCATGAACCGCGCGCGGCTGCGGTAGGAACGGCCGAGGCTGTGCGGAAGATCGAAGAACATCTCGTCCATCGTGATCGCCGAGGCGCTCGCCGCGGTGACGCCAAGAGTCGACATCGGCACGACGCCGTAGGGCACGCTGGCGCCGGATCCCGTCGTGAAGACCTCATTCGCCTTACGGCCAATGCGCTCGCCGAGTAGCGCCGCAAGCAACGTGTCGAGATTGATCGCGCTGTCCTGCAATAGCTCATTCGAGACCAATACAAGATCAGAGCTGAACGTATAGGCGCCAAGCTTGACCGCCCCGAACGAAACGTCAGTCTTCGTGACTTGCGTGTTCTCGCCGAGGATACGGCCCTTGTTGTTGGTGTCGTTCGCGGTTGGCCAGTGGATATCGCCCCCAGCCCCAGTATTGATGATCCGCGCGACCTCCATCATGCCGCTAAAGGCCAGCTCGGCCTGATCGAGCTCGGTCTGGAAGGTGTCCGGCACGAGATAGCCGCCGGCGGGATCGCTCTGCGTGCTCTGCGCGTTGACGTAGCGCTGCACGGCGGCGGCGTCGATAGACTGGAGACGGCCCTGCGCATGCGCGCGCAGCTCCATCGGCATATCGCTGAGGCCGTTGCGCAGATAGGAGTGGAAAATCGTGTTTTCCTGCTCATTGCGCGCCTCGGCCTCGTCGGTCGAAATGCGCTCAAGACCAGCGCGCTGCTCAATACGCTGCGCGAGATGATCCTCGGTCGCCTCGAGGCGCTCGACGCGATCAATCTTCGCCTTGAGACGATCGGCCTCCGCCATCATCTCATCGAACTTGGCGTTGATTTCGTCAGTGACATTGTCACCGGCGGAGTCAAGCAGAGCGCGAGCGTCATCAACGAGCTTCGCGCGCTGCTCACGCAGGGCCCTACTTTTCATCGCTTTTACCTTTCTGCGGCACGGGCCGCCAATTTGGGCGCGATCTCTTCGCGACCCAATTCCAAAATTCGATGTTTTTGCGTATCGATCAGTCGTCGTGCGCGGCGAGCGCGAGGCGGCGTTTCATCGCCATGACCTTCAACTGCATGGCGGCCTGCTCTGACTCGTCTTCGCCATCGTCGCCGCTGGCGATCTCGTCGACGAGCCCCCATTCCTTCGCCTCTTCGGCGGTGAACCAGGTTCCGTCATTCTTGCCATCGCCAGCCATCATCGTGAGACACTCGGCTGGGGTCTTGCCGGATTTCTTCGCGTAGATGTCGCCAAGCTGTCCATCGATCTTTTCCAGGATCGTTGCAGTCTCGAGCATGTCGGATTTGTTGCCGATCGCAAAACCCCATGCACAGTGAACCATCATCAGCGCCGACTCGCTCATGACGACCGTCTTGCCCGCGAGTGCAATGAAGGATGCAGCTGAAGCCGCGAGCCCATCGATATGAATCGTGATCGTGGCTGGGTGTCGGATAAGTGCGGCATGGATGGCGATGCCGTCGAACACGTCTCCGCCAGGGCTGTTGATGCGAACGGTGATGGATGGAGCGTCTATGGCATTGAGTTGATTGACGAATTCAGTGGCTGTAATTCCCCAGAATCCGATTTCGTCATACAGCAGAATCTCGACGCCGCCATCGGCGAGCGCATTGATCTTCGCCCGCTTCGGCTCGCGACCGGCTAGAGCGCGATTGTTGAAGCGGTCGCTCCATTGGCGGCGCGCCGTTTCCTTATTCATGCGAGTGAAGAAGCGCGGCGTTTTCATTGCTGCTGTGTCCCTTCCGGAGCATCCTGTGAAGGCTCTAGCGTTAGATGCGCGCCAACCATGTTAAGCGGCACCATCCCGCCTTGGATGAAGAGTTGATCGCCATTCTCCATATCGGGCAGGTTCAGGCGTCGCCTGCCTTCGTTCGGCGTCATCATCGCCGCGGCGACCAACCTCGAGAAAAGTTCAGATTTGGCCTTCGAGTCGAGGACAATCAGACCGTCGCGATCAAATTCGGCCTCGAAATTCGATTTCATAAACAACTTACGATTGATCTCGGATTCGATGCGCTCGAGCCACGGATTGATTGTGGTCATAAGAAACCCGAGCATGATCTGTTCAATGCCTGAGCCCCACGCCGTCATGTCGGCGTTTTCATTTAAGAGCATCGCCGGAACACCGAAGATGTTGCAGATCTGAACCGTCGAGAACCTTCGCGCGAGAAGCGTCTCGGCATCCTTCGGCGAAAGCTGCATCGCCGTCCACTCTGTGCCGGCGTCGACCCAGATCGTGGCGCCGGCATTACCGACGCCGGAGTAGAGACGGTCGAAGGTATCTTTCATTCTCGCGAAGGCGGCAGGAGACATTCCCTCTTTGGCTTTACCGATGCCGCTCGGCCTTACGCCGTTGGCGTGGAGTCGCGCCGTGAACTCTTCCATCGCGAGCGACGTCCCGATCGCCTGGCGCCCTACGGCCGTGATGACCGGCAATCCTTTAAGCCCGTCGAAGCCAAGCCCAGGGATATGGAGCATGTCTTCCTGCTCGTAATATTCCGCTCCGCTCTTCAACCTGACCACATAGCGAATCTTCCCGTCCTCACGACGCTCGACTGTCACAAGCCACGGCGGGATAGGAACGAATCCGACGACCCGGCCAGCATTGTCATAAACAATGCGGCTGTAATGGTTTCCCCAAAGGAGCAAGGTGACAACTATGAGCTCACGCCAAACGAATGCGCTCATGAATTCGTTCGGCTGCATCCTCAACAGCGGGTAGAGACGATGTTGCGTCGCGGAGACCCTTTTGTCTCCTTCCCACGTGTAGAGATTGATTTTCAGCGACGCGATCAGACCTGACAGGATCGAAACGCAGCGGAAGACGTCGACGCAGCGGATCGATGTCGTCTCGCCAACGAGCGGCCCAGCCATGGTCGGCCCGCCAGATAGGATGACCGAGAGCTCCTGTTGAGTGATTGGAATATTCGGATCTTCGATTGATGCTTCAAATAGCGGCTCGATACGCTCCGGTTTTGAGCGCGCAAATGGCCAAAGCCATGAAAGCAGCGACACCAGCTTAATTCCACTGAGCGTCGTAAATCGATGGCTTGGCGGCGCGATTGTTTGGGATGTGCTCAATCATTTTCGCATCGCCTTGTTCACTGGTCTTTTGCTGCTCGCTTTCGCCCCATTGCGAGCCGTCGTCGTAGATCGACCCGCGGGCGGGAGCATCTGGATTGAGCGTCATCAGCGAAACGGCGTTGAACATCGCGACGGCGACGTCGATCTTGCCTTGGCCGGTTTCATCGCGCGCAATTCGAATGGCGGTCGACGTCGGAATGATCATGATGTTGGCGACGCAGTAATTCAGGATCGACTGATCGCCATGGTGGAAACTGCCGTCCGCGAGTTTGCGCTCGACTGTCTTGATCGGGCCCATGAGGCCTATACCCTGCCGGACCACGTCGAGCGTGCCCGCGTCTTGCGTGACGCCTATGCCTGCCAGCGCATCGACGATCGCGCCGATGCCCGCGGCGTCGACGCCGACTTCGGCGAGGATCCCCGCCTCTTGGATTCGCGTCACCAGATCGACGACATATTGGATATCGTGCGGTAGCGCTTCTGGGTCGTCGATCGCGACCGGCACGCCATCGAAGAGCTCAGCAAGCGCGGGATCTTCGTCGATTTCCCGCTCATCGATATGGCCGAAGCGGAAGACGGTGAGCTCGCCGGCCTTTTTGAACGCGAGATAGTCCGCGGCGTTTGCCTTGCGGCGCCACGCGCCGATCGTCGAGATCAGACCATGCGCCCAGACGAGCCAGCGGTTTGTGCCTTTCTCGCGCCCGACGACGGAGACGCCAAGCATGTCATCGAGACCTCCGCCATCGATTCCAACCGTGACGACTTCCGAGCGCTTCAGAACTTCGTCGAGCGTGAGCCCGACCTCGAACCCGCGCGGCCAGATCAGCGCGCCCGCCCATTCGGCGGCGCGCTGCGCCATGGTGATCTGGACATTGAGATGCTTGGCGAAGAATCCGTTCAGGCGGGCGCGGCCGGCGCGTTCGGCTTCCGCGAGTTTCTGGGCGAGATAGGATTCGCTGACCGAAACGCCGAGATTGGGGTTGGTGACATGCCAGTTTTCTGGCCGACGGAACGCATCTTTTTTTAACAGATCGGGTGGGAACTCATAGAGAACCGGAAGACTGTTCGGCACGACGATCTTGCCGTCGCGGATGTCGCGGAACTCCTCGAGCTTTTCCGCGAAGACGCCGCTCGGCGGCCCGTCGGCCATGGTCGACAGATAGATCACGAAGCCTTCTGGCCGCGACGCCAGGCCGCCTTCGATCTCCATCAGCAGATTGGCCGCGCGCGCCATTTGTCCGAACACATGCAGCTCTTCGACCAGCAGCCCGATCGTTTTTTTGCCGGTGACGACTTCTGTGTCCGCCGCGATGACCTTAATAAAAGCGCCGGTGGTTAGATGTTCGATGACGCGGCCGGGTCGCGGCTTCATGATCTGCGACAGCATGGGATGCGAATTCACCATGTCGCGCGCCGGCGTATAGGCGTTGTCGGCAACCTCCTTAGACGGCGCGAGAATGTAGAATTCGCCGGACTCGCGAAAATTGCGCGCGAGCGCGGTCAGCATGATGCCGGCGGATTTTGTGCTCTTCCCGTTTTTCTTCGATATCAGCTCGAAGAATTTATTGATCAGCTGCTGGCCGGTCTCCGGGTCGTATGATCCGAAAATCGCGCCGACGAAATCTGTGATGAAGGGACGTGCGCATTGGCCGAAAGTCGGCTTGCCGATTGCGTCGACGATCGGCAGCGATTTAAAGAGATCGAGCGCGATCCGGGCCTCTTCCGGAAAGAGCGGCGGGAATGGGATAAGCGAGCGGCCCTGGACGATGCGTTCTTGCCAGTCCGGGCACGCAGTGGACCATGCTTTTCGGGTTGGCACATACATGCCCCTGTGCTATGTTTCGTCATTGGGCGATGCTGCCCTTTGATGGAGACAAAAATGGAGATCAGGAATATTCCGATTCAAATCTACTGGCGCGCGCTGGACCTTTACGGTCAACAACGGGAGGACAAGATCGAGTATTGCCGTGACGCGCTGCACTCGGCTGAGGGGAGGATTGATATCAAGGCCGATTTCCCCGGAATTGGGCCGTTTGCGCAGGCGATTGCCGAATACATGTCGCTTTCTGGCCCATTTGCGGAGGACGGCGGCGAGTTTTCCGGCATCAACGGCTATTCGGTGGACTGAATCTTGTCTCCTCACGACGTTCTCCAATGGGAGCACCTGCCGTTCCCTAAATCCCTCCGAGACTTCCAGCGGCTCTTTCCCGACGATGACGCCTGCGCGCGCTACCTGGAAGGCGCGAAATGGCCCAAGGGCTTCGTTTGCCCACATTGCGAAGAGAAGGGCGAACCGTTCCGGATGACGACGCGGACGACCGTCCTGACGTGCCGTAAGTGCCGCAAGCAAACGAGCCTGACGGTCGGAACCGTGATGACACGCACGCACTCGCCCCTGACGACGTGGTTTTGGGGCGCGTATCTGGTCGCCACCATGACGCCGGGTATCTCGACGGTTCAATTCCAGCGCCAGCTTGACCTGACCCGCGAGACGGCTTTCCAAATCCTGCACAAGCTGCGCGCGGGGATGGTCCGGCAAAATCGCGACCGTATCGGCGGCAACATAGCGCGCGGGGATCACGTCGAGGTTGACGAGACATACATCGGCGGCGTTGTGCGCGGTCAAGGGCGTGGCCCGCAAGATCAAACCCTTGTTATGGCCGCTGTCGAGGTTCGCACCCGGCCGGCCAAGAAAGGCGACAAGCCCATGCGGCGCGGCGGGCGGTATGCGGGTCGCCTTCGGCTGGAAATCGTCCCAACACGCGGGGCTAAGTCGCTGACGGGCTTTGTGGAACAAGCGGTTGAGCCGGGCGCGATGATCATCACGGACGGCGCGCCGGGCTACGCCATGCTTGACAAGCTCGGCTATCTGCACTTGCCGGTTGTCGAGGGCAGCAACCCGGACGTGGCGGAAGAATACCTGCTCATAGTCCACTTGGTTTTCAGCAATCTCAAGGCTTGGCTGCAAGGCACGCACCACGGGCGGGTCAGCCCTAAGCACCTACAAGCCTACCTCAATGAGTTCGTGTTCCGGTTCAATCGCCGTTTTTACCCCTTCAACGCCTTCCGCTCGCTGCTCGGCATCGGGACGAACGGAGAAGGCCCGACCTATGACGGGATTTATGAGGGCACTTGGAAACATCCGACATAGCTAGTCACCATGGCTGACATTCCCGGTAGGCGGCGATGAATTCGGCAGCAATCTGTGGAACGATAGCGTTTCCAAAACCCTTGATCGCACGTGATTCCATAGCGCGGGATAGCCCATCACCAGGCAATAAATCGGCGCAATCAGTTTCCAAGAGACGCCGCGCTTCAGCAAAAGGGCGGATATCGTTTTCGGCGCACCCTTTCTCGTTAGAGACACCGGCTTTCGGTAGAGATCGAATCGGTCGTGAGCCAGCGGCGTCGGCAACCCAGAATAGGCGGTTTCGGATATGCGGCGCGCCGATGCCCGCAGCGCACAAATCTGCGGCCCCGCAGGCATATCCAAAGGCCTCCAAATCAGCACGTATTCCGGCGAGCCACTCACGTCCATCCGCGCTCGCAACTTGCTCTCCAAAGACGATTGAAGGTCTGCACTCGGAGATAAGCGCGTGAAAAGCGGGCCAGAGATGTCGTTGATCGGCATGACCTTTGCGCAGTCCCAAGCTCGAAAGCGGCTGACACGGACAGGAGCCAGTCCAGACGGAACAATCGTCGGACCATCCTGCAAGCCGCAGGGCTCTTGACCATCCTCCGATGCCGGCGAAGAAATGGCATTGGGTGTAGCCGCCGAGGTCGTCGGCTCGCACGTCAACGATGCTTCGCTCGTCAACATCGCCGGACGCGATTGCTCCAGCGGCGATGAGGTTACGAAGCCATTGTGCGACATAGTGGTCGATCTCGTAGTAGTAGGCCGTCAAAATTGTTTAAACCAGAAAAGCATGCAGTGGACCATTCGATCATTGCAGACTATCGGAGCTTCTAGGGACGCGCCTCGGCGCATAAAGTCCGCTGGCAGCCGCCTCGGCGGCTCGGGCCGCCTGCTCCTTCTTGCCCAATGGACGATCGCGCTGCTGGTCGGTCATCCTCGCCATCCCAACCGTGCCGCATTCACGTTTGATGAGCGCGCGATGAGCAGAGACCCTAGCTGTTTCACTCAAGCTGTTTTCGGCAATTTTCTGCAGAACTAGAACTGCGAGATTGGCATAGCGCTTTGCCTCGGCGCGAACCGTAGAGATCGACAAGAGCGTCGGCTCTGGAGCCATCATGAATGGAAGGGTCGGCATGGCGGCGTCGCCGCCGATATCTACTGCCGGCTTTCCATACCCACGGTCGAGAATCTCCTCAGCCGCGGAAATTCGAGCTGAATCGCTGGACGCGTGCAACATCAGCTTGACGAGACCGTCAAGCGACCGGCGCGATTGGCCATTCAATGCCGCGTCGATTTCCGCTGGAGCGGGAGTCTCGAGGGCGGCGGCCAGGTCGACGGAGTTGATCGCGGTTGGAGACCGAGTCTCGGCTTTTTTTCTGCCAGCGCCGGGGCGGGCGCCGCCGCGCCGCGATCCGTCTTTGGCTCGCTTATCAGCAGCCGTCACGTTGTTTGAATTCCATTGAAACCCTACGCCTATATCAATTCTCTGGCGCGCGAGAATTTTTCGCGCGCATGAGACCCCGTGCGGTAGGACCCCTTGCCGGCTCAGACTTTTAACCCCACCCCCCCCGCCGAGCAGACTGAGGCGATCCGCTTGGTCCCGTCGCGGAGGTGGTTGGAAATTGGTTGGCGTAGTCTCCGGGTTCCTCAACCCGAATGATTCCAGCGTTGACGCGCTGGAACGGAGACCACG
>Ga0194127_10002750_pt1 | contig 23379 bp, 20 predicted proteins | sample TA2KigC100mmetaG_FD_148624 | JGI IMG/M metagenome (GOLD analysis project Ga0194127, IMG submission 148624) | Freshwater microbial communities from Lake Tanganyika, Tanzania - TA2015036 Kigoma Deep Cast 100m | ecosystem: Environmental > Aquatic > Freshwater > Lake | place: Tanzania: Lake...
TTTTCCAGCCTTTGCGCGGCATGCAGGATGGCATGATGCTCAATTGCCGAAACGATCAGGTGTGCCTTGTCGGGGGCATACTTCCTCAGGGTACCCAGCAGGGCGAGGTTGTCTGCCTCCGTGGCGCCGCTGGTAAAGCAGATCTCCTCCGGCTGGCAGCCGAGATGGAATGCAATCTCCTGGTGCGCCTGCTTCACCATGGCCGCGGCATCCATCCCGGCCCAGTGCATACTCGAGGGATTCCCAAAACCAGCCTCGAGCGCGGTCATCATCGCGTTCTTTACCTCGGGATGAACCGGAGTGGTCGCACAATAGTCAAGATAGATTTTGCGACTCATGCTAGAGGAACCAGTCTTTCCCTGAGGGGATAGACACCCTGCTTGTGAGCTGTCTGGCACATGGCAAGGATATTTTCGGGAGGGACGTCGGATTGTAAAAAATGACTAGGCCCCAGAACAAGGCCGCCGCCTCTTCCAAGGGCTTGTATGACCCGGGAGGTCTCTGCAATGACCTCTGGAACCGATTTGTGCGGGAGGACAAACTGTGTATCCACGCCGCCGTGGAAGGACAGCTGACCACCGAAGTCACGTTTCAATCCATCGAGTTCCATGCCTGCACACACACCCTGGACGGGGTCGATGACTTCGATGCCGCATGCGATGATATCGGGCAGGAATGGCCGGATGGCTCCATCCGAGTGCAACATGACCTTGACATGCGGGGCATAACGGTCCAGGGCTGCGCGCGCGGCCCGCCATCGGCGTTCAAGCGGCGGGAAAAGCACCTGCTTCCACACTTTCATGGAAAACAGTGGACGATCCTGCATGCCCAAGTCCTCGCCGCTCGCCTTGAAGATCGAGAGATAGGGTCCGACTGCTTTGATTCCCTGCTCATCGAGCGCGATCTGAATATCGGCAATGCGCTCCAGCACTTCGCGCGAGAAATCCGGGTGGAGGACGAGATCCATCAACCATTGCTCGAAACCCCGAAGATACCCGCCAATCTCGAGCATGGGGCCGCCAAATCGTCCCATCAGGGCAAGGCCGGCGCCTTCGGCCAACTGCCGGGCTTCCTGCTCCAGCCCGTTAGCTATGCCGGGAGCGTGCGGATCAGGCCATGCAAATGCATCGAGATCAATATCCGCGGGCTCAAGGTTCTTCCACGGGCTGTAGGTGACTTCAAAGAGGTGCGCTCCATCCGGCAGATCGACCAGCTTGCGGCCCACCCCCCACTCATCCAGCTGCGTCCCATCGGCAAGAGGTGGAGGGGACTTCCAGTTTGCGGGTTTGCGGAGGCGGACAAAGGTCATGTCCAGCCCAAGCCGTTCGATCATATCGAGGGGCGGGCGGACCTCGAAGAAACGGTCATGCTGAACGTTGGACTCGGCCGGCAGACCGAGATATTCTCGCAGGCGGATATAGGCGTTCAGCGTAATGCAGAAATCAATGGGAACCCGATCGGATTCTCGATGGTTCAGTGCAGCTTCCACACGCTCGCGGGAGGTCCATCGTTTAATCATTGCTTTTGCCTCGGAAGCAAGTGCGGACGGATTATGCAGGGTAATCCGCCCGCACTTGCTCCAGAATCTTTGCGATGGTTTTTGAATCGTCAATGTCGGCTAGCAACGGTCGAACGTTCAGCACCAGGCAGCCGGTCTCTGCTTGTGTGAAGGCAGGCAAAAGCTGGAGGATCAGATCAGCGGCGGGAGGCTGGGTGTAGTTCTCCCAGGCATTGAATGTGCGGATTGAGCATGGATACCCCGCCTCGGCCAGCTTCCGCGCGAGATGATCTGCAACCATTACCATTCGGTTTCCGCACCAACCACCTATCACGCAAACCTTGTATGTTGTCATAGTACTCTCCAACCGTCAAGGCATTCTTTCCGGGGGTGGCTTCATACTGTCTTTGTCATACAGCGAAGCCACCCCGGATATTCAGTTGTGGAAAATGGCTTACATCGCCGCCAGTCCAAACAACTTGAAGAGAGACTGGATGATGAAGCCGAGAATGTCACCACCCACATCCCAACTGGCCAGCTTCAGGCCCTGACCAATCTGCTCTGCATATTGACCCATGTTCTGGAAAGCCAACGTATGCTGATCAACCGTCAGAGTCCCAAAATACATGAAGGGGATCGAGTAGAGCAGCAGCACGATCACGGTCTTGATCACGTTGCCCTTGGTATAGGGGACGACCGCGCCCGCCCAGAACGGGATCACAGCCAGGCTGGCGATCGGGAGCATCTGCACGCCGGGAAGAATCGCGGCCAGCAACACACACAGCGGGAACAGGATGACCGAGGAAGCCATCACGGCAGGGTGGCCAAGCAATACGGCGCAGTCCACGGCCACAAAGATCTCACGGTTCTTGAAGCGCTCCTTCATGAATTGCACGACGGACATGGTGATGGGCACCAGGCCTTCAGCGATAATGCCGACCATGCGGGGCAGGAGCAGCATCATTACGGCAACGTTCATGCCCAGGGTCAGGATCTTCGCCACGCCAAAGTCCGTACCCGTGCCACCATAGGCGAAGATACCGATGATCATGCCCAGTATCAAGCCTAGGATCATGGGCTCCCCAACCAGACCAAAGCGCTTCTTGATGCCTTCGGGAGAGGCATCCCAATCCTTGACGCCAGGGATACGGTCAAGCAGCCACACAACCGGCATGGCGAACAGGCTGGCCTGAACCGTTGTCCCACAAGGCACACCGATACCTGGCATATCGTTGAATTCCTGATATTTCTTGGCCGTCATGTCGCTCATCAGACTGCCAACCGCCAGATAGATTACACCACCCACAACACCCCAGGCAACACTGCCAGTCAGTGCCCAGATGATGCCCGCCAGCGCCGAACCGTGCCAGTAGGACCATACATCGGTCCAGATGGTCTTGGTCAGTTTGAGCACTACCATCAATATATTGACCACGATGATGGACAGGATCACGGCCGCGGTACCCGGCCAACCCCAGGCGATGCCTGCATCGGCCCAGTTGACATCTACAATGGCCTTGGCAATACCCATGCGATCTGCAATGGCTTGTACAGCCGGCTGGAGAGCTGAGATGATCACATTAACCACCAGGAAAAGGCCTGCCAGACCGACTGCGGTGGTGACGCCGCCGCGCAGAGCCTTGGCAAACCCAACCCGGAAGCCCAAGCCCAGGATGAGCAGTACGAACATCACGATCAGGCTTGAGCCGAGACCCAGGAACCAGCCTATTGCACTTTGAATGATTTGCATCTTGCATTCTCCTTCTCAATAGATTATTCTGACCGATCTTTCGATTAGGCAGCTTTGACCATTTGAATAATTTTGTCCAGGAGCGCCTCCTTTTCCTCTTTCGTACCAATGAGGAAGGGCATTCCCTGCACAGTGGGAGCGCCCAGATCGGTGCGAAAGATCTTGGTCATCGACACCACCACAGTCATCATCCCAATGAATCTCTCGATGTCGGGATAGAGGATGCGCTTGACCTCCACATCGCGCAGTCCTTCCCTCTCGACCTTCTCACGGATCTGATCTTCGGCAATCGTCGAGGTGTTGATCCCCGCGCCGCAAACAACCGCAATCAATTTGGCCATTTATGCTTCAGCCTCCTTTCATGATCCAACGTTGGATAGTCGACTATCTATCGTAGATGGGATGAAGCTAGGATTACGCCCCTAGCGAACCTCCTTTCCGTAACTCAGCTGCACCCTTGCCATCCTCACCCAGGCGGAGCTCACGCCTGAGCCAGGTTAATGCCTCCCGCGAGGTCGACCGAGATTGCAAGGCGATAAGTTTCTCAGGTTGTCCGAACAGCAGGGCCAGGTTGCGAAGTGTCGCGATTTGTTCCTCAGGATCTCGATTTGCCAGCATAAAAACCAGCAGGACATCAAGGTCTTCATCGGGGTCACCCATATTCTTGAATCGAACGGCATGCTTGAGGGAAGCTACCGCCAGTGCCGATTGATTCACACCCTGCGCATCCGCATGCGGAAATGCAATGCAGAATGGCTTGGTGGGCAGACCGGTAGGATGCTGCAGTTCGCGCGCCCAAGTCTGCGCGCCATAATCGGCTGAAACGAGTCCCTGTGCATGGAGCCTCTCGGCTAGCAGGTCAATCACTGCTTTGGCCTCAACCGCTTCGATGTCAAGAGCTACAAGTGATTCATTGAATTGCAACAAACGAAATCTCCTCAGGATAATCTTCGCTGACCATAGCGATTGTGATAGTAATCAAAAGAGGCGCGCGCCTGTTCAGCGCTTAGCGTCACCGGCACGCCGATGGTCTTCGAAATGGAATATGTCCGTGCTGCCTCCTCCAGCGTCACCGCGCGCTCGAGAGCATGTTCCAAAATCTGCCCAACCGTGATGGGACCGTGATTCCCAAGGAGGACGGCGAATCCATTGCCCATCACCTCGACTGGCAATGTCGGGAATTCGGGATCTTCCACGCTCAAATAGCGGGTGACCGGCACCGGCCCGCCAAACCAGTCTGCCATGGTCTCGGTGATTACCGGGATCGGCTGATGCACGACCGAAAAAGCGGTCGCATACGGGGAGTGTGTATGCACGACCGCCTTCACTTCGGGGCGTGCGCGCATGAAACCGATCCACAGTTCGAGTGCAACGGAGGGGCGGAAATTGTCCTCGCAGGGATTCATCTCCATGTCTGTGACGACCATGTCCGCCGGCGTGAGACGCTCATAATCAAGGCCGCTGGGGGTTACGACGACGTGGTTGGTTTCCGGATCGCGTGCACACACCGTACCGCCGGCCATCCAGACCAGACCGTACTTTGGAAGCAGCCTGGCGGTATGCAGGACCTTGGCGCGCAGATTCTCAAGCAGCATGTCTACAACGGATACTTTCCGAGTTCATGGCCGGCTTCGAAGAAGGCCAGCATGTTTTCCAATGGAATATCGTTGCTGAAATTATGGGCTGGTGCAAGGATGTATCCCCCGTCCGCCCCCATCTGCTCGATTCGCAACCGGACCTCGCGGCGCACATCCTCAATCGTGCCATTGTTGAGTACGTTTTTCACATCCACTCCGCCCTGAAAGGTGAGGTCCCTGCCGAATTCGCGTTTCAACTCCACCGGATCCATCCCACGCAGGTGTCCCTCGATGGGGTTGAGCACTTCGAAGCCGGTATCGATCAAATCCGGAATGAACTTGCGTATTGCACCGTCGTTGTGCAGCAGGACCTTTGCGCGTGGCGCTTTTTTCTTGATCATTTCGATGCTCTTCTTGTACCGCGGCATGAGGAATTTTTTATACACGTCCGGATTAAACATTGGCCCGGCATTGGTGCCGTAGTCATCCGCCATTTCAACGATCTGAACATAGGGACCAACCACGTTCAGAAAGGCATCATAAAAGCCGTCCAGGACCTCCGCCAGCCTGCCCAATAAGTGGTCGAAGATGTGCGTGTCCATGATGGTCATCATCAGGGCGTTCTCCATGCCGACCAGGGCACGCGTCATTTCCCACAGGTTTCCGTAGACGGGCCGATGGGCGACGATGGCGTAATTTGTGTTGTGGTGGAGATGCTCGATCTCCTCCTTCACCCCCTCGACGCGCACAGGATCGTATGGATCCGGCCATGGATATTGATCGATCTTCTCAATCGTCAGATCCTCGCCGAGAGGGGCGCCGTGCAGGTCGTAATATCCGGAGACCAGGCGGTGGGTGATGCCCCATTCGTCGACGAATTCCTTGAATTCCCCGATCATCGGGTTCGCGATATAGGATTTTGGCGGGCGGATATGGATGAAGCGAAAATCGGTCCCGAGTCTTTCGAGAACCGGATTGTAGTCCGGAGTGGTATAGAAGCCAACCAAGGTCCTGCGCGGGATATCCCGCACCTTAAAATGGTCCTGTAAAAGAATATATCTCTGCTCAGTCAGGTGATTGGCTGATCCACCCAGGGTGATCGGGACCCGGTCCGGTTCCTTGTGGTTGAGGGTTGCAGCGACACGTTCCCTAGGTGTCATGGGTTCTGGCATGGGTCCATCCCGTAAGTTCCATATTCACAAAGGTGAACAAATTTTCACAAATGTGAGTTTATCAATATAACCCGCGCGTGTCAATCGGGTTGCGCCCGGAATCAGGAATCCGGGTGAATGACCATCTTGACCGCCTGCCCGGCGATCATCCTTTGGAGAGCCAGTTCGACCTTCTCCAGGGGGAGTTCGCCGGTCAAAAGAGGTCTAGTTTTTACAGCGCCGGAGACGATCAAATCAAACGCGGCACGCGCGTCCTTGGCAGTTCCTCCGTGCATATTCAGCAGGTCGATTTCCCCGTAATGGACGCGGCCGGCATCCACCCCCACCTTTGTGCCGGCAGTCAGGCCGCCAAACCAAAGCACTCGACCTCCGCGACGGACGATCTCCATGGAGACCTCCCACGTCTGCTCCTGGCCTGCGCATTCGATGACTACATCGGCACCATAGCCTTCGGTCAGCTTCCGAACCTCTGTGACTGTGTCGACTTCTCTCGCGTTCAACACCGATGTGGCGCCCAAATCCCGGGCGACTTCCAGTCTCATCGGGTTGCGGTCAATGGAGATCACCTGCCCGGCTCCGGAATGCAGTGCGAGTTGTAAATGCATCAGCCCGATCGGTCCCCCCGCACCGATGATTGCCACGCGCTCCCCAGGTTGGATTGCAAGTTTGTGCCAGCCATGCACAACTGCGACCAGCGGTTCGAGCAGGGCTGCGTGGGCGTAAGGGATGTGGAGAGGGATTTCGAAGGTTGTCCGGCGCACGATGGAGGCGGGAAGGATCATGTATTCCCCCAAGGCGCCGAAGTTGTAGATCAGGTTCTCACACAGATTTCCCTGCCTGCGTATGCAATAAAAACATTCCCCGCACTCAGCGAAGACGTTGGCTGTGACCCGCATGCCTTCCCGGAATCCGCTCACCCCGGCACCAATCTGGACCACCTCCCCGCCAAATTCATGACCAAAAATGAAAGGAGGGGGAAATTTGGGATGTCCACGAAGGTAGGTTTTCACGTCCGTCCCGCAGGTGGTTGCGGCGCGAACCTTGACCAGAAGTTCGCCGGTTTTTGGTTCAGGAATTGGTACTGAGCGTATTTCGATCTTCTCAGGACCAAGATACACCGCGGCGCGCATTTCCTTTGTCACGATGTGCCTCCGATTGACAGGGATGGCTTTTTTCGCTACAATTCACATTTGTGACATTATACTCACATTTGTGAATTGTAGCAAAACATGATTAAATTACAGTTGGCGATGGATACACTGGATGGGGACGAGGCATTGATGCTTGCGGCAGCTGTTGCACCCCACGCGGAGATTCTCGAAGCCGGCACCCCGCTTATCAAATCAGTTGGAATTGGCATCGTAAAAAAGTTAAGATCCTCCCACCCTGGAAAAATCATCCTGGCTGATTTGAAATCCAGCGATGTCGGGGCCTATGAGGCCAACATGGCGTTCAATGCCGGTGCGGATATCGTTACCACGCAGGGCATCACCACCCTGGCGACAATTTCCGAGGTCCAGCGCGAGGCGGACAGATGGAAGCGCCGTGCGGAGGTGGACATGACCGGCGTCAAGGATCCTGTTGCGCGTGCAAAGGAGGTCAGGGCTGTGGGGGTGTCCCTTGTGTTGTATCATCGCAGTATTGACGAGGAACTGACACAAGGTGCCTTGTGGGATGCGAAGGCCGTGAATACCATTCGTGAATTGTGCAGTCTCGGGCTTGATGTGGCCATCGCCGGCGGCATTCATTATGAAATGTTGTCCCTGATGAGAGGCGTACCCATCTATGGAATCGTGGTTGGGCGAGGAATCACTGCACAGCCGGATCCTGCTCAAGCCGCGAAGAAATTCTCGGAGCGGATTCATGAGATCTGGCCTGCCTGACATGATCCCCATCAGCGCCTCCCTGCTGGCTGCGGATTATGCGCGCTTGGGCGAGGAAGTACGGCGAGCGGAAGCGGCGGGAGTGGATTCGTTCCACTTTGACATGATGGACGGCCATTATGTACCGAATCTCGCGCTTGCCCCCGATCATTTGAAGATGTTGCGGTGCCATACGAAGCTGCCCTTTTGCGCGCATCTTGAATTGGAGAATCCAGACGAGGTCCTTTCCAGATTCAAGGAGATACAGGCGGACATGCTCATCGTTCAATGGAATACACTCGCAAATCCGACACACACCTTTGCAAGGATCCGTTCACAAAATACGAAGGTAGGGTTGGGTCTCAATCCCGACGACACCTTCGACAAAGTTGAGCATTATTTTGGAGACCTTGACCTGCTACTGCTGCTTGGAGTGTATCCGGGTTTTGGCGGGCAGGTCATGCAACCCGGCATGTTGGAGAAGATCGCCCGCGCCCGAAGCCTGGCAGGTGGTCTCGAGCGTCATTTAACCATTGCGGTGGATGGGGGTGTTAATTCAGGAAACGCGGTTCTTCTTGCAGAGGCGGGAGCGGATTGTTTGATCATGGGAACGGCGTTATTTCAATCCCCGGATATGGCACAATTCATCGGATCGATCAGGGAGTCAGTTGCAGAATCACTGCGCCGCTGACAGTTCGAATCCGTAATGTGCCATGGCCTGTGCCGAGCGTTCCAACACAGGTACGGGTGGTTGAAGATATCACTGGCAGCATACATGCCACATCCCCGCTGGTGGATTGCACCTGGTAGTTCAAGCTTGACGCTGGGCTCAGATCGACGGAGACAGATCCATGGTCCGTTTCGAGCCGAGTCAAATCATCCCCCTGGATCAGTCCATCAAAAATTACATTTCCCATGATTGTGGATACACCCGTATCTCCGTGTACGTTCAGGATCTGAAGCGATCCATAATTTCCAGCCACGCTGATCGTCCCCGAACTCTTCTGCACGGTGATATCCCCGCGATTGGACCACAGTGTCAGTTTTCCCGCGCCTTTGACAAGAGTGATGTTCCCGGAGACGGTGTCAACCTCCAGGTCGCCTTGATAATCTTCGATATGAACCGAGGCGCGTTCAGTTTCCACCTTCACCGGCATCCGATCGGGTATGTGCACTTCCAACTGGAGGGGCGCCGCTGAGAAGCCCTGCCGGCCAGTAGAAACCCTTATTAAAATCAGGTCTTGCTTGGAAATGACCTGATACTCCAGTATCTCAAGGGAGGTCGCCTGTCCGCTCACTCGTACTTTCTTTTCTTCATCCCCCAGGATAAGCACCTCTCCGTGATCGATCTGTATGAGAATGGATTGGGATCCTTCCACATCCAATACTTGAGGTTCCAGTTCAGTGTATTGCTCTGGAGCAGAAGTGCAGGCGGGAAAGATACAACCTAGCAATATGAAAATTGGAATATAGAATCGGTCCATGATTGAAGATCCGCAGCGTTGTACATTGTAGCATTGAAATGACAAGGGGCCTGCTCAATTCTCCCCAGTTATTAGGATCGCAATATCCAAAGGCTTGGGTTTCTGTGTCATAGCCGGTACGCTCACCCCAGCTTGGCCTGCCTGGTATCCCTTGGATGTATATGATGCGAACGGTCAGGCGCTCCAAATGATTAACCCCATTTTTACAGGTGGTCCCCTTGAACCTAGGCGCCAACGCATTGGAGAGTTTTGGTAGTTTGCGAGATGGATGAATCAAATAGCAGGTGGAAGAAACCTTCCACCTGCTATTAATTTTAGACCATGATATTTAATGAAGCACAGAAGGTCTGAATTTATACCCGTATACATGATATATACCGCGTTGGGCTAATCCGATTGCGGTTGTGAATGCCTATTAAACGATCAATGTTGCTCTTCGTTCATGTTTTTACACCCTGTTTATAACTCGATGACAGAAATCACGGGTGGGAGACGCAGGGAGTGATGGGCGGCACTCCCTGCAAGGCGGGTTTCCTATGTAAAATACTCTCAAAAGGAGAATCTTATGAAACGAATCTTTTCTTTCCTCTCAATTCTCGTCATTGCCTCCCTCGCCTGCTCGCTGCCAGCCGCGACCCAGCCTGCTGAAACAGTCACCCAGCCCGAAGTCCAGAATGAAGCGGGCGGCGAAGCCGTCCTCTACTTCACGATTGGGATGCACATCGAACCGATGGGCGAAACTGCACAGGGATATGGCAGCGGCAAAGCCGATTACCACACCCCGCAATTCTTCGATAAACATGTACAGGACATCCTGAAAGTTACGCAAATCGTCGAAGCCCATGACGGACGTATGACGATTCAGGCGCAAAGCCCATTCACCACGGTTGCACTCGAATCAGGCAATACCATCCTCGCCGACCTCGCCGCCAGCGGACATGAGATTGCCCTCCATTTCCATGAAGATGCCCATCTTGGAAAGAACTCCGAAACGCTTTCGGTGCAGCAATGGTGTAACGTAATGAAGGAAGAGATGGCTTACATCACGCAGGCTTCGGGGGTCACGGACATCCGCTATTGGAGCGGCGGTAATTTGTACGCCAATTTGTTTGAAGCCGCCGAATGTGCGGGCTTGGATGTGAACAGCGATTGGAAGAATCCGCAAATGCAAACCACCGACCTTTCGCTCGTGGGCGTGACCCCCTGGCGACCCGCAGGCGGCACCGACGGCACAGACTTCACGCTCTTCGCCCAGAACGACCCGAACGGCGCAATCATCTTTTTGCCCGAAGGTCAATACGACAAAAACGATTTCGCCGCATCGCGCCGCAGCGACGAAGCGGGCGGCGATGAAGCCTACTTTGAATATCTCAAAGAAAGTCTCTATGCCTCGCTCGAAGCCGCGCAGCCTGGGCAGGTCAACGTCTTTCATTTCACCATCCACCCTGGCGAATTTCGCGGCGACAGGCAAGACCCCTTCGGCGTGATCGAACGCTTCCTCGCCGAAGTTGTTGACCCGCTCGTCGCTTCGAGTGATGTGCAATGGATGCCCCTCTCCGAAATGGCAGATGCGTATGCGGAAACAGAGCCATAGGAGGATGTCTCATGAAAAAGATTTTCCTCGCCCTTACCTTACTCTCCCTTCTAAGCTTTGCCTGCGCCCAAACAACACCTCAGACTCCGCCCGTGCCTGATTCTGTTCCCTCAACCGAATCCACGCCTGACACCTCGCACCTGACACCCTTCGACGCGGCTCAGGGCACGCCTGACACTGGATATATCTCCTTCATCATCAACGTCCACGACTGGACTCACCCCGATGAAAGCGCAGACATCCTGCTCCAACTCGTGGACCTGTTCGAGCGTTACAACGTGCGCGGAGATTTTTACTTCACCGCCGAGATCACCCGCGAACTGGCAGAGAAGCATCCCGAAGTGATCGAACGCCTTAAGAACTCGGACATGACCATCAGTTACCACGTCCGCCCGCCGCACCCGCTCTACACCGGCTTTGACTCGCGCCTGAAAAATCTGAGTGACGACGAGTTGTATCAAACCCTGCTTGATTATGAGACCTACGCTCTCGACCTCGAAACAGGTGAATTGGATAAATCCCAACCCGGCGGATACGCCTACGTGGCGCAAGTCTTCGGGCGCAATCCTGTCGTCGTCCCCGCGCCAAACAACGACCCGCGCATCAGAGACGCCGCACAGAGAGTCTATGCCAGCCTCGGCGCACAGATGACTCTGCTGTATCACGAGTCGGGAACCAAACTCGAACAGCCGTATGAGTATGTCAACGGTATGCTCGTCCGCCCCAGCGATTTCAGCGTAACTCGCGTCACTTCGGTGGACGGCAGCGAAAGCTTCTGGTGGAACTTTATGTCTTCATCGGACGCGGAGAACTACAACCCGACGACGATGCTGCAAGATCAACTCGAAGAGTGGGTACGGCAAACTTCCAGTTTGCCCGCCAGCCGCGCTCCTTTCATCACTGCGTTGATTCACGAAAATAATTTCTACCGCAGCGGCGCGGAAGGCTGGACTTCGATCTACTTCGACATGAACGGCGCGAAGAAGGGCGATCCGATCACAGCCCCGTGGGATTTGTCCGCGCAAGACCCGTCACGTCTGCGGGCGGAGGAAGACCAAGCCGCCATCTTTGCCGCTTATGAAGAACTGGTTGCCTACGCTGCTGCGAATCTCACCGTGGTCACTTCGGAAGATATTGTGAAGATGGCGAAGTAGAAGCACGTCATTGCGAACCGTGCTCTTGCTCTTTACGGCGAAGCAATCTCACAGCCCGCGTATGAGATTGCTTCGGGCGGGAGATCACCGCCCTCGCAATGACGGAAACTTACAGGAAACTCAATTGATGAAAAATAAAACGATCACCTTCGTAATTCTCATTGCAACTCTTCTAACGTCGTGCAGTGCTGAAGTTGCTTTAACTCCGGTTGCTCCTACGACTCAAGTTGATGCAACTCTGCCCGCTACGATAGAAGATGCATCCCCACCAAACATTATTCTGGTCATTGCCGATGATGTGGGGATCGACTCCAGCCCGTGTTATGAAGTCGGCGCGGAGAAACCAAACATGCCAACAATCGAAGCCTTATGTAAATCCGGCGTCGTTTTCGATAATGTTTGGGCAACCCCGGCATGTTCATCCACGCGAGCCGCGATCCTCACCGGGCAATACGGTCTGCGGACTGGCGTCCTTGCTGCTGGGGAACGGCTTGAAGATACCGAGTCGATCTTCGATGTTCTCTCGAAGGATGTGCCTGTGCCATATGCGAATTCGGTCATCGGCAAGTGGCATGTCGGCGGGAAACAACCCGACCCGAATCACCCGGCAACATTTGGCGTGGATCACTATGCGGGTTTTCTTTCTTCCGGCTTGAAGGATTATTACGAGTGGGAGATCACAGAAGACGGTGTCCGCTCACAAGTGAACGGCTATGCCACGACCGTCTTCACCGACAAAGCCCTGGACTGGATCGAAACACAGGATTCGCCGTGGTTCTTATGGCTGGCATATAACGCGCCACATGTTCCGATCCACCTCCCGCCTGATGGAATGTATACCCAGCAGGGACTGACAGGAACGCCGCGGGATATGCGTCAAAACACCCGTGCATATTATTTTGCGGCGCTGGAAGCATTGGACTTTGAGATGGGACGCCTGCTCAACTCTCTGTCGCCTGAAGTCCGTGCCAATACGGTGGTCATCTTCATCGGCGATAACGGGTCGCATGACACCGTCTCACAGGGATACGACCCCGAAAAGACGAAGTTCACCGTGTACGAAGGCGGCATCCATGTGCCGATGGTCATTGCGGGGGACGGCGTTACGCAGATGGGCACACGCGAAGATGCGCTCATCAATATCACTGACTTGTTCGCCACGATCGCAGAGATGGCGGGCGCTGCCGAAGTTTCTCAGCCCGATAGTATGAGTTTCATGGACGCACTGACCAGCCCAAACTTCGCAGGACGCGAGTATGCATATTCGGAATTCCGCTTTGAAGACGGCAGCACAGCCTGGACGGTTCGCAACCTGCAATATAAGTTGATCGTGTATTCCGATGGGCGCAGGGAGTTGTACGACTTGTTCGTTGATCCATTTGAAGGCAATGATTTGCTTGCAGGCGGTATGTCAGAAGAAATGGCTGCGGTCGTTTCGGAGCTTGAAAATTATAGGAATGGACTTCAACCATGAAACGCTTATCTCTTTTCATCACACTTATAGCGGTCATCTCGCTGGCTTGCAATGCGGGGCAGAGTCAACCCACAGCGGCGGAAGAATTCACTGAAACAGCAGCCCAGCCCACGATCCAGAGTGAGGCGGTTCTTCCATCCGCTCAATTTGACTCATCCAAACTTGGCACAGTCGAAAAAGACATCACGTACTGCTCTGTGGATGGAGTCGAATTAAAGATGGATGTGTATTATCCGCCTGAAAACAATGGGCGCTTTGCTGTGACGATGTATGTGCATGGCGGCGGCTGGAGTTCGGGCGATAAGGCGCAGGGCGCGGGCACGATTGAAATTCCTGAATTGCAGAAGGCGGGCTTTTTGGTGGTGTCGGTCAATTACCGACTCGCGCCTGAATATGAATTCCCTGCGATGATCGAAGATGTGAAGTGCGCCGTGCGTTCGCTGCGTGCTCACGCGGACGAATACAACCTCGACCCGAATCGCATCGGTGTGTGGGGCGGCAGCGCGGGCGGACATTTGGTGGCGTTGCTCGGCACAAGCGATGAAAGCGCAGGATTCGATGTGGGCGAGTATCTGGACTATTCCAGCCGCGTACAAGCCGTGGTCAGCATGTTCGGTCCAACCGACCTGACTATTCCCTTCGAGGGCAATCCGATAGGGCAATCTGCTGGCTTTAGCGGAGCCGACCCCGCACTCGCCAGCCCAGTGACATATGTGACCGCGGACGATCCGCCGTTCTTGATGCTGCACGGCGAAAAGGATGCGCTTGTTCCCATGGAACAATCGGAGATCTTATTGGCAGCCTTGCAAACGGCAGGCGTACCTGCGGAACTTGTACCCGTCATCAATGCGGGACATTCCTTCAAGCCTGATGGCGGACAGATCAGCCCATCACGGAAGGAGATCGTTCAGTTAGTTGTGGCGTTTTTTGAGGAGACGTTGAAGTAAGAATTCCCGTCATTGCGAGCCGCGCTCTTGTTCTTGCGGCGTAGCAATCCCATAGCGTGTATATGAGATTGCTTTGGGCGGGAGAGCACCGCCCTCGCAATGACGGAAAGGTCTTTTTACACCCCGTTTACAACTCGATGACGCCCGTCATGCTGTAATTATGAATACAGTGATTCGGAACACTCTCTTTTATTCCTGCCCGAAAATAGAATGTGGAGAAAGGAGAAAATCATGAAACGACTTTTATTTCTATTCACCCTATTCGCACTGATGGTCTCTGCTTGCGCACCTACATTTACAGAAGAGGTCGCCAAGCCTGTTGAGACCCAACCTGCCGAAACAGCAGAGCAGCCCTCAGCGCAGAACGAAACGGGGAATCCGTCACCACAAAACGGCGAGATCACCGTCGAGCAGATTCCCTCCGAGTATTCCATCGCCTCGGGCGGACTGGACGGCTGGTTCACTACCGGTCAAGCCGCAGACCTGACCCTGAGCGCCGTAGATTTCAACAACGCAGGCGGCGGGTTATTTTTCAATCATCCGACTTCGATCGTCACCGACGGCACGCATCTCGCGCTGGCAGACCGCAACAATAACCGCGTGCTGATCTGGAACGAATTACCAACCGCAAACGAAGAACCCGATTTGGTTTTGGGTCAACCTGATTTCATTTCAAACAATCCCGGCACCGGCGCAGACCAAATGAACTGGCCCGTGGCAATGGCAGTCGGCGGCGGAAAGTTGCTGGTGGCAGATGCGTACAACAACCGCATTCTGGTTTGGAATTCATTCCCAACCCAAAACGGACAGCCCGCCGATCTAATCCTGTCGGGCAGTGACTTTCAAATGGTGGAGTGGCCCTGGGGCGTTTGGACTGACGGCACGCGCCTGGCTGTGGTCAACACGCCCAAAGGTGAAGTGCTGATCTGGAATACATTTCCCACTTCGTCCGATCAACCTGCCGATTTCAAACTGACCGCCGCCGAGCAGATGGGCACACCGCGTTCGATCACATCCAACGGCGAGTACTTCATCGTTGGCGACCACAACGCCAGCACGGGCGGAGCCGCCTTCGGCGTGAAGAACGCCACCTTCGTATGGACGACCTTCCCCACGTCAGACACGCCCGCCGATTTCATGCTCGAAGAATGGCTGCAAGGTGAGATCACCGACGACGGCAAAATGTTGATGGTTAGTTCCACGGGGCGCAGTATGTCGGTTTGGAATTCGCTCCCCACCGCCGCCGACCCCAACCCCGATTTCACCGTCGGCGGGATGAACTCCTTCGACTTCAACGCGGGCGACGGCTCCGACATCGCCATCGCAAACGGACGCGCCTACGTCGCGCTCTCGAACGGCAACCGCATTGTCGTCTACAACAGCCTGCCCACCAGCCCCGAGCAACTGCCCAATTTCGCCATCGGCTCGCCCGACATAACCACCAACACGCTCGAAACGAATTTCATCATCAGCAATCCCAACCCGCTCACCGACGGCAAGAGTCTCTTCGTGCTTTCCGACTTCGACCGCAAACTCTACATCTGGAATCAAATCCCCGATAACAGCAACGCCTACCCCAACTGGGTCTACAACTTCCCCGAACAGCCCAACGGCTTCGCGCTGGCAAACGGTCAACTCGTGGTGATGGGACGTAGCGCGCTTTACATCTGGAATCAACTTCCGCTCAATGGCGAAATGCCCGACACCACCCTCGCCCTCAACGGCTACGACCTCGGCAAAATCTCAGGCATGACCTACGACGGCAAATACCTCTACCTCGCCGACACGCAAGCCAACGCGATCTACGTCTGGGACGGTCTGCCGCAATCGCCCGATACGCCGCCTGCCTTCACCCTCAGCGCCGAGTCGCCCATTCGCATTTACAGCGACGGAGAATACCTGACCGCCATGCTCAAGATGAATCGTGAAGTCGGCATCTATCGCGTGGATGAACTGACCGCTTCCTCCTCCCCCGCGCTGGTTCCGAACCCAAATGGCTTTGGTCTCACCTTCGGGGCGAATCAGCCAAATGTAGACCACGGCGCCTTCAACATGGCATCTTCCGCCATCACCGCGAACGGACATCTCTTCGTCGCCGACGCCAACAACAACCGTGTCCTCGTCTGGCAAAGCGTCGAATCCGCGTTGGCAGGCGCCCCCTTCGACCTGATCCTCGGCGAAGACGACGCCAGCGACCGCGTCCCCGAGATCGGCGCGGACAAACTCTTCTGGCCAACTCGTCTGGCATTTGACGGCAGTTATCTCTGGGTCGGCGAATTCAAATTCTCCGAACGACTTGTGCGGTTTTCGGTTCAATAGCTTGTCACTCTGAGCGACAGCGACACATACACCGCGGTGCGGATGCAGTGCGGTGAGAGTCTCTACAATAATCTAAGATAGTGTTTCTTAACTCCTTTTTGGGACACGGACGGCACGGATTTCACAGATATTCGCGGAAAAAACCTTTAAAAATCCGTGTTTGCCCGTGTAATCCGTCCAATCCGTGTACTTAAGAAACAGTCTCTAAGAGATGCTTCGCTTCGCTCAGCATGACAAAATCAGGAGTACATCATGTTTAAAAAACTCACCCTCTACATCTTCTCTCTCATCCTCGCCTCACTCGCCTGCGGACTTCCCGCCACGCAAGCGCCGTCGGCTGAAACCCAACCCACAGAAACAGCAACCCAGCCCCAAGTCCAGGACGAAGCGCTTGTTTCATCCTGCCTCGACCCGATGTGCCTCACGGCATCCCTCTCTCTGCTTGACCTGCAAAACCGTCCCCTCGACGAAAACGTGGTCAAACTCTTCTCCGTCGCTGTGGACGAAGAACGCAATCTCGTTTACGTCGCGGGCATCATGACCAACGACGTGGCGATCCTCGATGGCGCAACCGAAGAATGGATCGGCATCGTAAAAACCGGCATCACCGAGCGCGGCATCAAATACATTTACTTCGACTCGTCCGCACAATATCTGTATATCTTTGAAGTCAACGCCGCCACGCTTCATCGCGTCAACGTTGCAACTGGTGAATTGGCAGCGCCTGCCAAACTCAACGGCGGCTTCGGCAGCCTCGCCTTTGTGGATGAAGTCCATACGCGTTTTTATCTCGCCACCAAAAACGGACTGACCGCCTTCGACGGGAATACGCTTCAAGAGCTCTACGTGGTACAAGGCTTGGGCGAGAACGCAGGCTCGATGGTCTACGATGAAGCGACCGACTCCATTTACCTGCTCGCCTCGCAAGACAAAAATGTCCGCTCCATCATCGTCATAGATGCCGCCAGCGGAAAGGTCACAAACGAAATTCAATACACCACCCAAGCCAACGGACGCGCACGCTGGTTCCACTTCGACTCGACAGAGCGCAATTTCATCATCGGTTTGGATCGGGCAGTCATCACGCTTGACATGAACGGCAATGAACTCAACGCCTTCCCGCTTCAAAACAACGGCGTCCTCGAAGATGTCCTCTACGACCCCGCCACCAACCAGACCTTCGCGCTCTCGGTGGCTCAACCTGCAAACGGTCAAGTCGTGGGCATCGGCGGGCATGTGGACGTGTACGATAAAAGCGGCAGCCTCACCCACAGTTTCGACTTCGGGCGCAAGCCGCACCATATGCACCTCAACTCTGCAAACGGTCACATCTACCTCGCCAACGGCGACGCCTCCACGCTTTGGAGCATCGACACCGCCGCCCCCGCCCAAGCCAATCCCCTGCGCCTCGGCGACAGCATCGAGCAGATCGTTGTCTCTGGCGACGGCAGCACGCTCTACCTCTCCAGCCGCCTCGGTGGAAGTTACATTGCGCGTTATTCTTTAGTGGATGGAAGTGCCGCCTCTTTCTCCGCCGGAACCTGGCCCATCCCAATAAGGCGCGACTCCGCTGGAGATTTTCTCTTCTCTCTCAACGCCTGGGACAGTACCCTCTCCGTCTATTCGATGACTCCATCTGAAGCTTTGCTCGGCACCATCCCGCTCGGCATCCCCGCAGGCTCCACCGACCGCCTACCCGACCTCGCCATCGACTCAACTCACAAACTCGCCTTCGCCGCCTACCCTGAATTCGGTTTGGTTGCAGTGGTCAATTGGGAGACGATGCAACCCATCACCACTATCAACATCCCCAACGCAGAGACAGGCGATACTGGCGGCGGACCGGGTCAATTGCAGGTCAGCGTCAACGAAAGCGCCAGGCGACTCTTTGTCTACGAACCGAAAGCCCGCACAGTGTACGTGTACGATACAGCCAATAACTTCTCACTGCTCAACAGCGTAGACGTGAAAGCCCAATCCAAATCCATCGGTCAATCCGACGCCGACCAGTTTTTCTTCGACGCCGATTCCAACCGCCTCTTCCTCGGCTCGGTGGAATTGGACAGCACAACAGGTCAACCGAATGGAAACATACTCCCCGCCGAAAGCAAAATCTTCGGCATGGACAGCGCCGATAATCTCTACTGGGCGCTCGACGACGCCAACAACGCCATCCTCGCCATAGACAAAACCACGCTTACCATCCGTCACAACCAACCCATGCCCGAACCATCATCCAACCTCGCCACTGCCGCCTACGACCCCGTGAACAAACAAGTCTTCATCGGCTATCTCATCACCGCAAATTTGTATGGGTTCAGCGTGGGGCAAATTCCATGATCGGGGATGCGTCGCACCAGAATTAATGAGGAACTATCAACGGGTGGACGCGTCCACTTAATGAGGCTCATCCACCCGTTTGGTGCGACGCATTCGGTCTCTTTACATTTTACAAACAATTTACATCCGCATGAACCGCACCAAACAATTATTCTGTAAACTTATTCCATCCGCTTTATTTATAAGGAGAGACAATGTTTAGGAAAAGAATTATATTTTTGCTGCTTCCCATTATTCTGTTTGCTTGCAGCCCAGCATCCGTGCCAATGACGGAAAAGTCGCCAGCGGCGGCGGTCGAGCCTGTCGAGACCCAACCTGCTGAAACGCAATCAGCCCCAATCACGTCAGAGGCGGGCACTTCGTCCACAAATGAAGCCTTTGGAATCTATATGTCCCTCTCCAAAGATGGCAATAACCTATGTACCTTCGGTGAAGTGACCCATTGCAGACTCTTCTTCGCAGAAGTGACATCAACGGACGACGCACTTGGCATCGTGGAAGGATCGTTCAAAGAAATTCTGCCCGACGTACCCGCTGTCATGCCATCCGTCAGCCCCGATGGAACGTTATTGGCATTCACGCCAAGCAACTCCAAGCTGCATGGAAAGAAGATTATCTCCTCAAAGTCCTCTCCTCTGGTGTTTAGATGCGATTGCCCTAATAGACCAGGTCTGATAAAATCAGGCAGGATATGTTATTAAGTTGCCATGGCAACTTTTCTTTGTCTGTGATTAATCCTCAGACTATCGTGCTTTAAATTCGACCTCCTTTTTTTACAACATTTAAAAACACGAATCCATCTTGTGAGGTTCTATGAATAAAACTGTAATTTGGGCGTTGATCATTGTTATCCTCTTATGTCTGGTTGCGGCAATACTCATAGGGCTGGGCTACCTGACACAGAACGACTCTTCAAACACTAGCGAAGGGGCGTTTGGATCCACGCCTGCTGTGACGATCATCCAACCCGCGGATACGACTCAAGTTAACTCTGGATATGCTCTATTGGTGTATGTCACCGCGCAATCTCAAGGTGGATTGAAGCAGGTGGAATTGCTCATCGATGGTCAGGTCGTTCAAACCTACACCCTGCCAGACCCTTCGGTAACATCTGCAAGCAGAGTTTTTGTTGTATTAAATCAAAATACAGGCTGGCATGAAATTACCGCCAGAGCAACCAACAGGCAGAACGAGACCGGGGAAAGTGGCAAAATCCGTGTGGCAGTGGTGGTTCAGCAAGCAGGCGATGCCAATGGGAATGGACAGGGCGATCTACCCGTCAGCATTGGGGATGGGAGCGAGAATCCACTGGATGGAGACGGACAGGCAAATCCATCCGCAGGTGGAGGCGATGCAGGTAACAATCCACCCGCCGGAGATGGGCAGGCAAATCCGCCTGTTGATGGAGAAAATCCGGGAGCAGGAGATGAAGCCTTGCCTGCATTACCGCCTCAACCCAACGATGCTCCGCCACAATTCCCGCTGTATGATCTGCATATCGAGCTTGATGCCTCTGGTGGTGGAGACCCCGTCCCCACCTTGTTTGCTTATGCCAAAGCCGAAGATGACCTGGGACTCCAATCCTTGGAATTTGCATGGAGCGGCTGGGATGGAGAAGTGTTGATCGATAGGGGCACGAACATCATCGACTGTGAAGGGCAGCAAGTTTGTGAGATCGGATATTTTTATCTGCCGTTGGAGGTTGGGGAATACTGGGTGGGGTTTACTGCCGTGGATACCAGCGGGCATGTTTCCGTCGTTATTGATCAGTTACAGGTATTGCCCGGCGGAAACCTGCCGCCCGCAGCAGTGGAACCAGAGGAAGAGAATTCAATTCTGGATGAGATCATCAATGACATGATCCCCGATCTGGATGGCAGTGATTTTCTACCGGTTGGTCCGGTGTTAAATGTGCCCGACCTGTTGGGTTGGCTCGGGCAAGCCAATGCCAATGGAGATGCACCGGCGGAGGATGTGTGTGAACAAGGCGACTTTGAATGTGAGTACGGAGCAGGGATCGTAGTCACAGCCAACAGCAATGACCCCGCTGGAAATCTCATTTCACTGCGGCTGGAGCAACCGTTCGAAGCCCCTGAAGGCAAAACCCTGATCCCGCATATTCGACGAACCATCGGAAACCATAACACATACGAATTGATCATCCCGCCCAATTGGGTGGCTGGTCAGGGCGCCGCGTTGAACCCAGGAACAGAGTTTTCATACATCGACAATGACCTTGCCTGTGGAGCTACCTATACTTATATCGTTGGGCTAGAAGCCTACACGCCAGGTGCGGTGGAAGCTTATCTTTCCGGCGGCGCCTATCCCATTGGAACGTCCGTTGAATGGGAAAGGGTTCAAGCCAGCGGACGTTGCGACCCCAACGGTCCGGGTCTGCTAGTTTTGGTTGCCAACCCGCAACCTGGCGGGGTGATGCTCGAATGGAGCATACCGCCGGGTAACTATCCCCCCGAAGGAGCCGGGGTCATTCTCTATCGTTTCGATCGAACCAACTCCGACCCATCTGTTTTTAGCGAAGTAAATCTGTATGAAAAAGTCTACTCGCAGAATGACCTGCGTTCGGGCTTGCTCTTCACCGATATAGATGCCAATGTGATCTGCGGGCATGAATATATTTACTCGTTAGGCGTATACCCTGCAGGCGGACTACGCCCAGGCTTTTCTCCATCGGGCTGGCTTCAACATACCAGTCAAACCGTAGTGCGCGGATTCTGCCCCACAGGCACATTGAACGATATTCAACTTTCTCTTGAACCAATCGCTGGGCAGTATGGGAATGGCACCTATCAAGAGGTGTTGCTCACACTCGACCTGCCGCAAGGGTTTGCCTGGCCTGCCGGGCGCGATGTACGCCTGAATATCTGGCAAATCATGGAAGATGGCAGCGCAGAATCACCTGGATATTTTCCAAAAAATAACCTACCATCACACCGATTCAAAACCCCTGTGGATTGCACACAAGATCGGGCTGAATTTTTCCTCAGCCTCGAAAGTGACGGTGTCCGGCTCAACGAGACGGGTATCTATCAAGTGGATATTGAAAATTGCGCTCCGGAAGGCGGGTCAAACCCATGAAAACATTTACCATAAAACGACTATTGCTTGGCATGTTTCTGATTTTCCTAACCGGCTGCACCCTCCCCGCCGGATTCCCCGGCAACACACAGGCATCGGGTGTGCAGATCATCGCCCCACAGAACGGAACCGTTTACACCTTGCAAGATTGGATCATTGTTAAATCAACCTTCAGTGTAGAGACAGGCGCTACCAATATGCTGCTGCTCGTCAACGGCGAGATCGTGCGAGAAGATACATTGGATGGCTCGATCCCATCAGGAACCATCCAACAACCGTGGCGTGCCTCTGAGCCGGGAACGTATCAATTGCAGACCAAACTGCTCACAGCAGATGGCGGCTCATATGATTCCAATATGGTGCAAGTACAAGTCGGAGGAGAAAACCCCGCCTCTCAAACCCCGCCGACAGTTGAATCTACGCCCATGCCTGAAGCCACGCCCATGCCTGAAGCCACGCCCATGCCTGAAGCCACGCCCACACTTGGACCTCCGCAAGCCACCGCCATCAAAGACTCAAATTGCCGCTTTGGTCCCGGTCAGGCGTATGAAGTCACTGGGTATTTGCTGAGTCAACAAACCGCTCCCATTGTTGGGCGCCGCTCAGACTCTACCTGGTGGGTCATTCAAACCGAAGCAGGCGTAAAGTGTTGGATCTGGGATGAATTGGTCGAGATCAGCGGCGATATCAGCAACGTGCCTATTGTGGAAGCGCCGCCCACTCCCACACCAAGCCCGCTTCCCCTGAGCGCCCCTCAACCCAGCGCACCTTCCGGCACACTGAATTGCACCTCATCCGTTCAGTTGACATGGCAACCCGTCTCACACCCGAACGGAATCGCCTACTATGAATGGGAGATCGACGGACCCGGCGGCAAACAAACCGGAACCACCACAAGCGCTTCTAAAGAGATCATTGTTGCCTGCGGCAACAGCACCTACACATGGCGAGTACGCACAATCGACAAACTTGGGAATACCAGTGTGTTTTCAGAAACTTTAACCTTCACAGTGCAGTAAAAGTTTAATCGAGTAGGGAGCGGCGGCTAACCGCTCCCTCTCACACCACCGGACATGCGGGTCCGCATCCGGCGGTTCAATGAGAATAACGTG
>Ga0194127_10002754_pt1 | contig 23366 bp, 21 predicted proteins | sample TA2KigC100mmetaG_FD_148624 | JGI IMG/M metagenome (GOLD analysis project Ga0194127, IMG submission 148624) | Freshwater microbial communities from Lake Tanganyika, Tanzania - TA2015036 Kigoma Deep Cast 100m | ecosystem: Environmental > Aquatic > Freshwater > Lake | place: Tanzania: Lake...
CCCCGGTGCCGGACCCGGCGCCGTTCACGAACCTGAACGGCACGTTCCGCGTCGACCTGCCGGCGGGCTGGCGGCAGATCGCGCCGAACGAGGCGCTGCGGATCGCCGAGATCGCCGGCGCGCCGCGCGACCTGCGCACGGCGCAACCGCGCGCCCAGTACGCCGTCGGCCCCGTCGACGCCTGGCTCGCCGGCGACTTCGCGAGCCCGTGGCTGTTCGTGACCGAGATCGCCGAGGAAGCGGCGATCCCCGAGGACTTCGGCGCCGAACTCGCCCGCATGTGGCAGCGGCACGGCGAGGGAACGCGGGTGCGGCACGAGCTGCGGGACGTGCGCCGCGAGGACGTCGGCGAACGCCGCCATCCGGCGATCACCTGCCGCCGCACGTCGGTGCCGCAGGACGGCTCGCGCGCGACGGCGAGCCTCGACGTCTACGCGGGCACCGGGCGCCAGCAGGTCACGCTCGCGTTCACGTGCTGGGCCGACGAACTCGACCGGCACGAGGCCGCCTTCCGCACCGCGCTGCGCACGCTCGCGTTCGCGCGGCCGCCGCGCACCGCGCAGCAGCCTTCCGACCGGCTCTGGACCCCGCTCGTGACCGGCGCCCTGGTCGGCGTCGTGCTGATCGTGCTCTACCGGCGCATGCGCCGCGGACGTTGAGCCGCGCGGTCGCAGCGTTACACTGCCGGCCGGCGCGGCCAGCCCACGCCCCCCGCCGCCGGGCCCACGCCGGCCGGAGACCACCGCCTTGAAGAAGCAAGATCCGCCGACCTCGCCGCGCAACCTCGACAAGCACCTCTTCGAGGCCGGGCAGCAGTGCCACAAGCGGCTCTGGCTCGACTACCACGAACCGATCGAGGCCGAGCCTCCCGCCACGCGCAAGGCGATGTCGCAGGCCGGGCAGCAGCTCGTGACGCTCGCGCGCAGCGTGTTCCCCAAGGGTGTGCCGATCGAGGCGAAGACGGTCGCCAAGGCCGCCGAGGTCACCAAGGAACAGCTCGCCGCCGGCACGCCGGTGCTGTTCGGGGCGACGTTCGTCGCCGACGGCATCGAGGTCCGGTCCGACATCCTCGTGCTGCACAAGGACGGCCAGGTCGACCTCTACGAGGTCAAGTCGGGCACCAAGATCAAGCACCGCTACGTCAACGACCTGGCGCTGCAGGTCCACGTCGTCGAGGCCTGCGGCATTTCGGTGCGCGCCGCGTTCCTGCTGCACGTGAGCCCGAAGTACGTGCACAAGGAAGGCGCCGACTACCCGCCGATGCAGCTGCTGCGCAGCGCCGACGTCACCAACAAGGTCAAGAAGCAGGTCGAGCAGGTGCGCATCCGCCTGCCGCACTTCCGCAACGCGATCGCCGACGAGAACGTGCTGCAGCTGCCGATGGGCACCTTCTGCACGCTGCCGTTCGCGTGCCCGCACCTGCCCCGGTGCACCAAGGAAGGCCCGGCGCTGCCGCTGCGCGAACTGCCCGAGCTCACGCGCGCGCAGGAACTCGAGCTCTACCAGGAGGGCATCGAGGACCTCCCGGGCGTCGACCACAAGCGCCCCGGACTCACGTTCAAGCAGCGGCGCACGCTCGCGTGCATCCAGCAGCAGAGCCCGATCGTCGAGCCGTTCGTGCGCGAGGAGCTGCGCCAGTGCGCGCCCCCGCTGCACTTCCTGGCGGTCGCGACCTTGACCGAGCCGCTGCCGCGCTTCGAGGGCCAGCGGCCGTGGCGCCAGCTGCCCTACGCGTGGGCCGCGCACACGCTGCACAAGGACGGCCGGCTCGAGACCGCGTCGTTCGCGCACGCCGACCGCACCGACCCGCGGCCCGAGTTCGCCGCGACCCTCGGCAAGCACCTCGAGATCGGCGGCACGATCCTGTGCTGGAACGACACGGCCCTCGACTCGCTGCACGCGCTGCTCGAGGACCTGCCCGCCGCGAAGGCAGCCGTGCGCAGCATCACGAACCGGCAGCACGTCGACCTGATGCAGCTGTTCGACGCCGGCGTGTTCCACCCGGCCCTGCGCGGCCACGGGGACCTCGCGGCCAGCGTCGCGGCGCTGCTCGACGACCCGAGCGGCATCGGGCTCGCGGTGCGGACCGAGGACGACCTGCGCCTGACGATCGAGAAGGCCAGCGCGCCGCGCGTGCGCAGCACGACCAAGGAGAAGATCGCCGCCGAGGTGAAGCAGGGGCTCGTGTGGCAGACCGAGCGGCTGCTGCAGCTCTACCGGAAGTACGGCGAGGTCGAGGCGCAGCGGCCGAAGCCGGCGGCGCCGCCGGCCAAGGGGCCGGTCAAGGCGCTGCCGAAGCCGCTGCCGGAGGCGTAGGCGGGCGCTACGCCGCCGCGTAGCTCGACAACAGGCCGCCGATCTCGCGCCCCTCGTCGAAGCGCCGCTGGAAGTCCTCGCGGATGCGCACGCCGAGCGCGCCGGCCGCGCTGCGGTTCCGGTACAGCGCGAGCACCTGCCGCGCCATCTCCTGCTCGTCGCCGAACAGGAGCCCGGTCTCCTTGTGCCGCAGCAGTTCGCGGTTGCCCGGCACGTCGGCCGCGACGACCGGCCGCCCGAGCATGCCCGCCTCGAGGATCGTCGGCGCCGCCCCCTCGCTGAGCGAGGTGTTCAGCACGACGTCGGCGTCCGCGTAGGCCGCGCCCATGCGGTCGTGCGCCAGCGCCGGCAGCACGCGCACGCCCGGCTGTTTGCCGTAGTGGCCGCGCAGTTCGCCGGCGTAGACGGCGTCCTGGTCCGGCCCGGCGAGGATCATCTCGACGTCGGCGCCCTGCTTGCGCAGCACGCAGACCAGCGACATCGCGCGGTGCTGGCCCTTGATCGGCCGCAGCCCGCCCGGCAGGAACACCAGGAAGCGCTGCCGCGGGATGCCGAGCGAGCGCCGCAGGTCGGTGCCGCCGGTCGGCAGGCGCACTGCCGCGCGCGGCACGACGTCGACCTTGCCGATCGCCTCGGGCACGCGCTGCTCGACGAGCGCCTGCGCCACCTCGTTCGGCACGAGCACGCGGTAGGCGCGGCGCAGCACCTCGCAGACGAGCGGCCCCTGGTCCTCCAGCAGCATGTCGTGGTGCAGGTCCTCGCCGCTCAGCGACACCACCCACGGCGTGCGCAGCCCGAGCAGGTGCACGCCGGTGCGCAGCGCGTCGTGCGCGTGCACGATGTCGGGGCGGAACCGGCCGATGGTGCCCTCGAGCGACTGCTTCAGCACGCCCTCGCTGGTGCTGCCGAACACCTCGCACAGGTGGCCGCGCTGCTGCAGGCCCGTCCGGTAGCGGTTCACCGTGGCGATGCCGCCCAGGTGCAGGTGGGGCGGCGACGGCGACAGCAGCAGCACCTTCATCGGCCGGCCTCATCGGCATCCGACCGGGCCGGGCTTCACCGCCCGGCGCGCCGGCAGGCGCGGGCCAGCGTCCGCACGCGCGCGACGTCGACCGGCGCGCCGACGCGGCCGCCGCGCTTGCAGAACGTGCCGGCGATCGCCCCGTCGCAGCGCGGCCACAGCACCGCGGCGTTGTCCGGGCACAGCCCCGAGCCGATCCAGATCGGGAAGGCGCCCACCGCCCGCCGCACGGTGTCGAGCAGTTCGGGATCGACGGGCGCGCCGGTGCGGGCGCCCGACAGCACGAGACCCGCGGCGCCGGAGCGTTCGGCCAGGTCCAAGGCCGCTGTCGCCACGTCGGCCGGCGCGAGCGGTGCTGCGTGCTTGACCAGGAAGTCGGCGAGCACCTCGACCTCGCCGTGCAGCGCGCGCCGGTAGGCGAACAGGCGCGCGGCCTCGCCCTCGATCAGCCCCTGGTCGGTCGCGTAGACCCCGGCCAGCACGTTGACGCGGATCCAGCGCGCCCCGCAGGCGACCGCCGCGCCGAGCGCGGCGAAGCCGTCGTTGCGCAGGCAGTTGATCGCGACGGGCAGGCCCGTGGCTTCCCGCACCAGGTGGCCGGCCAGCGCCAGCGCCGCGGGCACGTCGGGCGGCACCGGGTCGTCGCGGTCGCCCTTGTGGAACGGCGCGTCGCCGAAGTTCTCGACGACGAGGCCGTCGACGCCGCCGCGCGCCAGCGCCCTGGCGTCGGCGAGCGCCGCGTCGAGCACTTCGTCCATCGACCGGTGCCGGGCCGCCGACGGCAGCGCGCGCAGGTGCACCACACCGAGCAGGGGCTTGTCCATCGGAGCGGGTTCAGAGCGGCGACAGCGAACGGAGCCACGTCCAGCAACCCCGCCAGGTCCGAGCGTGCTGGCGCGCCTCGGCGAGCAGCGCGCGCGCCTGCTGGCGGCGGCCGTCGCGCAGCAACTCCGCCGCGGCGTCGACGCGGACCCCGGCGCGACGGCGCCGCACCAGGTTCAGGAAGTGCGCCTCGCCCGCGTAGGCGAGGGCCACCTTGTCGAGCACGAGGTCGACGCCGCGCAGGTCGCCGGCGGGGGCTCCGGCGGCGCCGCCGCGCACGCGGCGGAACGTCAGCGGTTCGGGCAGATAGGCGATCGGCTCGCGCCGCGCCAGCCGCAGCCACAGGTCGTAGTCCGCGCACGGCGCGATCGGGTCGTTCTCGTCGAAGCCGCCCGCGTCGAGCACGGCGGCGCGGGCCGCGAGCACCGAGCTGCAGGCGATCGGGTTGCCGAGCAGCAGCAACTGCTCCATCGTCAGCACGGCCGGCACGACCCGGCCATGGTTCGCCCGGCGTTCGACGCGATCGCCGACGACGAGCCACGCGTCGGTGCCGAGGCACGCGGCGCCGAGGTCGCGCAGGTGGTCCAGCGAGCGTTCGATCTTGTCGAGCGCGTACCAGTCGTCGGCGTCGAGGAACCCCACGTACTCGGCCCGCGCCGCGGCGAGCCCGCGGTTGCGCGCCGCGCCCGCGCCGGAACCATCCGCGCGGATCAGGGTGGCCCCGGCGCGCTCGGCGATCGCGGCCGTGTCGTCGCGCGAACCGCCGTCGACGACGATCACCTGTTCCGGCCGCGCGGTCTGCTGCGCGAGCGAGTCGAGCGTCACCGGCAGGAACGCGGCGGCGTCCCGGGCCAGGATCACGACGGCGACCGGGGCCGTGCGGGTCACCGGCACCTCCGCGGCATCCGTCGGCGCCACCCGCGCCCCGGGGCGCAGACAAGGCGATCGATGCTGGTCACGGCGGAGAGGGGGAGCATGCTGGTGCCGATGTCCCGATCACGGGCCGGCGCATGGTAGGCGATCGCCGGCGGGCCGACGACAGGCCTGCGGCGGTTCCTCGCCGGGGGCCTGCCTCGCCGGCTGCCCGCCGTCACCAAGGCAGTTCCGACGCGGCGAAGTCCTGCTGGATCTGCGGCAGCAGTTCGTCGACGCGCGCGGCGTCGAGCCCCACCTGCCCGTGGACCTGGTCGTCGGGCGGCGGCCCGGGCGTGCCGACCGTCGACGGGCTGCCGGCCCGCCACGCGAGCTGGTCGGCCAGGTGGATCAGCGACGACAGCGGTCGGTGGAAGGGGTCGCGCGACGGCGCATGGTGGCAGCGCGTCGCGATCGCGAGTTCCTCGGGCAGGAACCACTTGACCGCGAGCACCGAACCGACGTCCGCGTGCGTGAAGCCGAAGTCCTCCTGCTCGACCAGCACCTCGCTGCGCCGCTGCTGCGCGGCCTTGCGCAGCACCGCGAGGTAGCGCGGGGCGGCCTTCTCCATCAGGATGATCTTGCCGACGTCGTGCAGCAGGCCGGCGATGTAGAGGTCCTCGGCGTGCGTCGCCGCGAAGGCCGTCGAACTGCCGCCGAGCGTGCGCGCGGCGATGCCGGTGAACACCGCGTGGCGCCAGAAGCCGAGCGGGTCGAAGTGCTGGATCTTCTCGCGGCGCCTGCCGAACACCGAGAACACCGCGGCCTTCAACGCGACCTTCTTGGTCATGTTGAAGCCGAGCACCGACACGGCGAGGCTCACCGACGCGACGCGCACCTGCAGGCCGTAGTACGCCGAGTTGACGATGCGCAGCACGTTGGTCGCGACGGCGGGGTCCTTCGCGACGACCTCGGCGACGTCGTCGGCCGACGCCTCGGGGTCGGCGATCACGTCGTTGAGCTTCCGCAGCACCTCCGGCACCGTCGGGAGTTCGACGGTGTTGTTGACGAGGGCCAGGATGTTCGTCGATGGTGCCGCCGACTGGGACATGCCGTTCCGGTGCGCACCTTCCATCGGGATCCCTGCAGGCCTGGCTTGAAGCCGACACCACCACCCGCAACGCCGCGCCCGGGACGCGCAGGGCGCCAGCCGTGAAGGTCGTCTTCCTGTGCCAGCGCGTGCCGTGGCCGCCCGACCGCGGCGACCGCATCACCACGTGGCATCTGCTGCAGCACCTGCTCGCGCGGGGCGCTGCGGTGCACGTCGGCTGCTTCCAGGAGGAGGCCCGCGACGCCGAGGGCGTGGCGTTCCTCGCCGGACGCTGCGCCGCGGTGGCCGCGCCGCGGCTGCACCGGCGCCTGGGCAAGCTGCTCGCGCTGCGCGGGCTCTGCTCGGGCGAGGCGCTGACCCTGCCGTACTTCCGGCACCGGGCGCTGCGGCGCGCGGTCGCCGGTTTCGGCGATCCCGCGCCCGACCTCGTGCACGTCTACTCGTCGTCGATGGCGCAGTACGCGCTGGACCTGCCGGCGCGCGCGAAGGTGATGCAGTTCGCCGAACTCGACTCGGACAAGTGGCGCCAGTACGCGGCGGTCGCCGGCCCGCTGGCACGCTGGATCTACGGCCGCGAGGCCCGCGCGCTGCTGGCCTTCGAGGACCGCGTCGCGCGCGGTTTCACGCGTTCCCTCGTCGTCAGCGAGGTCGAGAAGGAGCTGTTCCAGCGCTGCATCCCCGGCGTCGTGCCCGACGTGCTGCAGAACGGCGTCGACGTGGCGCACTTCACGTCGGCGGGCGACGCCGGGCGGCACCCGCACTGCTGCGTGTTCACCGGCGTGATGGACTACGCGCCGAACGTCGACGGCGTCTGCTGGTTCGCCGAGCACTGCTGGCCGGCGCTGCGCGGGCGCTTCCCCGACGCGCGCTTCCTGGTGGTCGGCAGCCGGCCCACCCCGCGCGTGCAGGCGCTGGCGGAGCTGCCCGGGATCACCGTGACGGGCCGCGTGCCAGAGACGCCGCCGTGGTTCGACCGCGCCGCGGTGGCGGTGGCGCCGCTGCGGCTCGCGCGCGGCGTGCAGAACAAGGTGCTCGAGGCGATGAGCATGGCGCTGCCGGTGGTCTCGTCGCCGCAGGCCGCGCAGGGGCTCGGCGCCGCGCCGCCGGGCACGCTCGAGATCGCCGACGGAGCCGAGGCGACGATTCGCGCCGTCGCGGGACTGTTCGCCGACCCCGCGCGCGCGCGCGCGGTCGGCGCGGCAGCCGCGGCGTGGGTCCGCGCACGGTGGCGGTGGGAAGGCGTCTTCGAGCGCTACGACGCGCTGCTCGCGGAGCTCGGGCTCGCCTTCCCGCACTGACGCGGACCTCAGCGGTCGACGAGGCAGAACACGACGGGCACGTCGAGCCACGACTCGACGGCCTCGCCGCCGCGCCGCGCCGGCTGGAAGCGCCAGCCCGCCACCGCGCGCAACGCCGCGCGGTCGAGCCCGGGATGGCGCGACGGCTCGGCCAGCGCGGCGCCGAGCACACGGCCGCGCGGATCGAGGTGCACGCGCACGACCACCGTGCCCTCGCGGCCGAGCGCGCGTTCCCGCGCCGGGTAGTCGGGCGGCGGATTGTCCGCGAGCGGCACGGCCTGGACGAAGCCCTGCTCGGGCGGCGGCGGCGCGGGCGCTGCGACGACCGGGACCACGGGCTCCGGCTCCGGCTCCGGCGGCGGCGCCCAGAGCCGCGGGTTCGCCGTGAACGAAAATTCGCGCAGCGGCCAGCTGGCCTCGGGCCGCGGCGGCGGCGGTTCGAACGGCTCGGCCGGGTCGGGGTAGCTCGGCAGCGGCTCCGCAGCGAGCGGGTCCTCCGCCTCGACCGCGGGCAGTTCGGCGGGCACCGGGGCGGGCGGCGGCACCTCGCTGGCCATCAGCTCGACGTGCGGCGGCCGCAGCACCTCGCGGCCCGGCATGCCGCCGGCCACCGCCACGGCGGCGCCGACGGCGGCGCCGTGCACGAGCAGCGACAGCAGCAGCGAGGAGGTGCGCACGGGATCGACACGAACGGGTCGGGACGGCCGGAGTTCAGCGCCCGGTCAGCGCGAGGCCGGCAGGATACGGTAGATCCGCCCCTGCCGGCCACCGAAGCAGGTCACCAGCAGTTCGCCGTCCGGCTCCTCGGCGAAGCTCGACGGCTGGCCCGGCACGCCGCAGAGCGCGACGACCTCGTGCTTGCCACCCCGCCGATCCTCGCGCACCGCGAACGCGCGCATCGTCACGAAGTCCGCGTAGACGTAGCGCCCCTGCAGCCCGTCGATGCGCTGGCCGCGGTAGACGTGGCCGCCCGTGACCGACAGCCCGACCGCGCGCCCGTACTCGGCGACCGGCGCGATCGGATCGGCCGGCACGGGCCCCTTGCCGCGCGCGAAGCGCTCGCTCGCCTCGAAGACGTTCCAGCCGTGGTTGCCGCCCCGCACGAGCCGGTCGACCTCCTCGAGCCGGTTCTGGCCGACGTCGCCGCACCAGAGGTCGCCGGTCGCGCGGTCGAAGGCGATGCGCCACGGGTTGCGCAGGCCGTAGCACCAGATCTCGCCGCGCGCGTCCTCGCGGCCGGCGAACGGGTTGTCCGGCGGGATCGCGTACGGCCGCGCGGCGCTGGCGCCGCGCACGTCGATGCGCAGCACCTTGCCGAGCAGCACCTGCAGGCTCTGGCCGTTGCCGAACGGATCGTCCGCGGCGCCGCCGTCGCCGATCGCCACGTGGAGCATGCCGTCGGGCCCGAACACGATCGTGCCGCCGTTGTGGTTGCCGAACGGCTGGAACACCTCGAGCAGCCGCAGTTCGCTCGCCGGGTCGACCACCGGCCCGGCCGCGCCGGCCACCGCCGTGAAGCGCGACACGACCGACTGGCGGTTGCTCTTGACCTTCCGGCCGTCGCCCATCGTGCCCAAGCGCTCGCCGGTGCGTTCGGTCCAGAACGCGTAGACGAAGCCGTTCTGCGCGTGGTCGGGGTCGAAGGCAAAACCGAGCAGGCCCTCCTCGTTGTGGCCGAGGTAGGCCACCGCCGACAGGTCGAGGAACACGCTGCGGTCGGCCCTCGCCGGGTCGCGCGGGACGCGGAACACGGTGCCCGGCTGCGTGACCACGTAGGCCATCGCCGGATCGGCCGCGGTGAAGGCGACGAACAGCGGGCGGTCGAAGCCGGCCTGGGCGGGGAACGCGGGCTCGTAGGCGATCGCCGGGCCGGCGGGCGTGACCGGGGGCGTCTCCTGCGCGCACGACGCGCCGAGCAGCAGGAACAGGCAGACCAACGACGGGCAGCAGCGCATGGGGCCGGGGATTACGCAGCCGACCGGCCCGCCGCACAAGCCCCTGGCCCGGGCCTTTTCCGCCGCGGCCCCTCGACCGGCACGCGCCCGCCGCCAAGATGCCGGCCATGCTGGCCGTCCAGGGACTGCGCGTGGCCTACGGCGACCTCGTCGCGCTGCACGGCCTCGACCTGCGCGTCGCGCCGGGCGAGATCCTGGCGCTGCTCGGCCCGAACGGCGCGGGCAAGTCGACCGCGGTGAAGTGCATCGTCGGCCTGCTGCGCCCGGACGCCGGCACGGTCACCGTCGACGGCCGCGACGCCTGGGCCGAACCGATGGCGGTGCGGTCCCGCATCGGCTACCTGCCCGAGGTCGCGCGCCTGCACGAGGCGCTGACGCCGTGGGAGTACCTGCTGCTGAAGGGCCGCCTGTTCGACCTCGACGACGCGCGGATCCGCGCGGCCGGCGAGCGGCTGCTCGCGGGCTTCGACCTGCTCGACCGCGGCGACGAGCCGATGGCCGCGTTCAGCAAGGGCATGCTGCAGAAGGTGTCGATCGCGGCGGCGCTGCTGACGGACCCGCGCCTGCTCGTGTTCGACGAACCGCTGTCGGGGCTCGACGTGACGACGACGCTGGTGGTGAAGGAGCTGATGCGCGAGTTCGCGGCCCGCGGCGGCGCGGTGCTGCACAGCAGCCACCTGCTCGACGTCGTCGAGACGACCGCGCACAGGATCGCCGTGCTGGACCAGGGCCGGCTGCTCGCGTGCGGCACCGGCGCCGAGCTGCGCGCGCTGGCCGGTGCCGGCGCGGCGACGCGCCTGGATGCGGTGTTCCGCGCGCTGGTGCAGGCGAGCGACCCGCTGGCGACGGCGCGGTCGATCCTGGGGTGACGCCGGTCCCGGCGCTCTCAGCCCGCCGCCGCCGCGCGGCCGCGCCCACCGCCGCGCCCACCGCCGCCGCGCCCACCGCGCCCGCCGCCGCGCCCGCCCGGGCGGCCCTTCGGCATCCCGTAGCCGCGGCCCGGGATCCTGGACACGTGGGGCACCTCCTTGCCCTGCAGGTGCGCCGCGACGACCTCGTAGAGGCGGCGCTCCATCGGCGCGACCAGCGACAGCGCGCGGCCCGACTTGCCGGCGCGGCCGGTGCGGCCGGAGCGGTGGATGTAGTCCTCGAGCGCGAGCGGGAAGTCGTAGTTCACGACCAGTTCGATGTCGTCGACGTCGATGCCGCGCGCGGCGACGTCGGTCGCGACGAGGTGGCGCACCTTGCCGCGCGTGAACGCCTGCAGGCAGGCGTGGCGCGCCTCGGCGCTCTTGTCGCCGTGGATCGCGTCGGCCGGGAAACCCGCGCGCTGCAGCGCGTTGCCGAGCCGCTCGCAGCCGATCTTCTTGTTGACGAAGATCAGCACCCGCCCCGGTTCGCGGTGCAGCAGACGCTCGAGCGCCAGCTGCTTGTCGTGCGCGGGCACCGCGGCGAACCGGTGCGCGATCGTCACCGGCGGCTGGCTGCGCGCCCCGATCTGCACGCGCTCGGCTTTCGGCAGGAAGTCGGCGACCAGCGCCTCGACCTCCGTGGGCATCGTCGCCGAGAACAGCAGGTTCTGCCGCTCCTGCGGCAGGCGCAGGAAGATGCGCCGGATCTGCGGCATGAACCCCATGTCGAGCATGCGGTCGGCCTCGTCGAGCACGACCATCTGCACCTTCTCGAGCGTGAGGTTGCGCCGTTCGAGGTGGTCGATCAGGCGGCCGGGGCAGGCGACCAGCACGTCGAGGCCGCGCTTGAACGCGGACTCCTGGATCGACAGGTCGACGCCGCCGAAGGCGGTGCAGACGGCGAGGCCGGAGGCCTTCGCGTAGACGCGCAGGTTCTCGGCGACCTGCACGCACAGTTCGCGCGTCGGCACGACGATCAGGCCGCGCAGACCGGGCTCGCCGCCGAAGAGGCGGTCGAGCATCGGCAGGCCGAACGCGGCGGTCTTGCCGCTGCCCGTCTGGCCGAGGCCGATCAGTTCGGCGCCGGCGAGGATCTTGGGGATGGCGAGCGCCTGGATGTCCGTCGGCGTCTCGTAGCCGGCCGCACGGACGCCGCGCAGGATGGGCTCCTTCAGCCCTAGGGAATCGAAACTCACGTAGTCGCTTCTTCGGTGGCGCCCCGCGGCACGGCGGCCGGGGACGCAAGGAGAACGGAATCCGGCCGGAGGGTGCCGGTCCGGAGACCGCGCGGCAGCGCCGGCGGCCCGCAGGGGCGTGGCATCCCGAACGCTGCCGTGCCGCGGCACGGTCTGCCGCCCGCATCGGCAGCGGCCCGTCTCCTGTCGAGACGGCACCGGACCGGGCGGGCCGAGCGTTCTGGCGCCCCTTCGTGGCCGGCAGGATACGGCGGCGCGGGCGCCGCTCAAGGGGCTGGCGCGGCGCTACACGCCGAACCGCCGCGACAGGTCGGTCTGCAGCAGCCGGTCCGGGTCCCAGCGCTGCTTCAGCGCGCGGAACTTCGCGACCGCCGGCTCGCCGTGCACGCGCGCGAACGACGACTGCAGCAGCACCGCGTCCTTCGCGTAGTAGAAGCGGCCGCCCGCGTCGAGCACGAGGTCGCCGAGTTCGCGGCAGACCTTCCAGAGCTGCTCGCGGCGGTGCTTGTTCCGGCTCACGGCGATGTCCATCGCCATCGAGAACCCGTCGACCGCGTGCGTCATCAGGAACGGGTCGGGCCGGTGGCGCTTCAGCACGCCGAGGTAGGGCACGAATCCGGTCGCCTGCAGGCGCTCGATGATCTTGCGCAGCACGCGCGAGGCTTCGGCGAACGGCACGAACGGCTGGAACTGGATCAGCCCGCCGGGCTTCGTCATCCACTGCCAGTTGGGCACGTAGTCGAGCAGGAAGTGGAAGGCGCCGTGCGACTGCAGGTAGGGCGAGTGTTTCTGCTCGCGGCAGCCGGCGCGGAACTTCGCCCAGTTCACGAACGCCACCTGCTTCAGGTGCACCGCGCACCACATGCCCGGCCAGAGCCAGCCCTTGGGCACGAGGCCGAACAGCTTCGTCGGCACGTCCTGCAGGTTCGGGTCGAAGAAGCACAGGCCCTCGGGATCCTCGCCGGGCCGCAGCTGGTCGGCGCGGTGCAGGAGCCCGCGGCCGAGCGCCACCCCCTGTGCGTGCAGGTCGAGCCACGACACGAGGTAGTCGGCCTCGGACCGCAGTTCCTCGATCAGCCGCAGGTTGTGGTCGAGGTCGTCGGCGACGATGCCCCACACGCGCAGCCGGCCGCTGTGCACACGCTTGGTCTGCAGACCGAGCTTCGTGAAGCAGCCGAGCATGCCGAAGCCGGAGATCGCGGCGTGGAACAGCTCCGGGTCCGACTCGCGCGTGCAGTGCACGAGTTCGCCGCGCGGCGTCAGCAGGTCGAACCACGACACGCAGTCGCCGAAGGTGCCGAGCGCGTAGTTGTTCTTGCCGTGGATGTTCATCGCCGCGGCCCCGGCCATCGTCACCGACATGGTGCCGCTGACGACCTTGGGCCAGAAGCCGTGCGCGATCGACCGCCGCCACAGGTCGCGCACCGTGGCGCCCGGCTCGACGACCGCGATGCCCGTCGCCGGGTCGAAGTCGAGCACGGAGTTCATCTGCGTGCAGTCGAGCACGTGGCCGCCGGCGTTGGTGGCGGCATCGCCGTAGCTGCAGCCCGCGCCGCGCAGCGCGATCGTGCCGCCGCGCGCGCGCACGTCGGCGAACGCCTCGGCGACCTGTTCCACGGTGGTCGGCCGCAGCACCTTCGCCGGGCCGCCCACCGCCATGCCGAAACCGCGCACGTCTTCGTCGCGCCAGCCCAGGGTCGTGGTCATCGTCGGTCCCCGCTTCCAAGGAAACGCCGCAGCGGCGTCGAAGGTGTGTTTCGTCGGTTGGTGAGACGCCGCGTTGCGGCGTACGGCGGCTCAGATCGACATCCGGCGGAACAGGAACGAAGGGATGTTGCGGATCACGAACATGATCAGCCGCCACTTGCCGGGCACGTAGGCGATCGGCTTGCGGCGGTCGCGCGCCCGCAGGATCAGCCGCGCGGCCTCGGCGGCCGGCAGTTTCCTGCCCTTGACGTCCTTGGCCATCTGCGTGTCGACGAAGCCGGGGCGGATCGTGGTGACCTGCACGCCGTGCCGCCAGAGCCGGTTGCGCAGCGCCTCGAGGTAGCAGTCCATGCCGGCCTTGCTCGCGTTGTAGACCGGCCGGCCCAGGCGACCGCGGTCCTGCGCGACCGAGGTGATGCCGACGATGCAGCCCGACTTGCGGGCGAGGAACCGCCGCGCCGCGGCGTTGCCGAACGCGATGCAGCCGAGCATGTTGACCTGCACCTGCAGTCGGTCCTTGGCGAGGTCGAACTCGTCGAGCGCGACCTCGGGCATCACGCCGGCCAGGTAGTGCAGCTCGTCGACCTGGCCGAGTTCCTGCTCGATGCGCGCGAACAGCGCCTCGGCGGCGTCGAGGTCGGTGACGTCGTGCGCGTAGGGGAACGCCGCGGGCCGGCCGAGCGCGTCGTCGATCGTCTGCGCCGCCGCGCGCAGTTCCGCTTCGCGGTTGCTGATCATCGCGACCTTGCGCCCCTCGACCGCGAGCCGCCGCGCGACCGAGAGACCGATTCCCGAGGAAGCGCCGACCACGATGCAGGTGCCCGAGCGTCTGGACATGGCCAAGAGCAGAAGTCGGCGGTGCTGGGTTTGCAACGGCGCCTTGTGCGGGCCGGACGGGCCCAGCATCATGCGCCGCGATGCGGAACCTCGCCGCCTGCCTGTTCGCCGGAGCCGCCGCGCTGCTCGCCCAGGAACCGCCCGCGCCGCCGGCCGGACCGCAGCGTCCGTTCCTGGTCGACCGCGTGGTCGCGACCGTCAACGACACGGCGATCCTGCGCAGCGAACTCCTGACCCTGGCCGCCGGCCAGCTCCGCGCCGCCGAGGCGAACCTGCTGCGCCGGCTGCAGCCGCCCGAGCTGCTCGCGCTGCTGCGCGAGGTGCTGGCGCCGCTGGTCCAGAACCACGCGATGGCGCAGGCCGCCAAGACGTTCGGCACGGTCCCCCCCGAGCGCGTCGAGCAGATCTTCCAGGACGAACTGGCGCGCGAGGAGGCTGAGCAGGTGCGCGACTTCGGCACGTGGCAGGAGTTCAGCAAGGAGCTGCAGCGCCAGGGTCGCACCTGGCAGACCTACGTGCGCGAGCGGCGCGTCGACAAGATGCAGCAGATCGCCGAGGAGCTGGCGGTCGGCGGCCGCCTGCGCAACCGGCAGGGCAACCTGCTGCTGACGCCGCGCATGCTGCGCGAGACCTACCAGCGGGAGATCGCCCGGTTCGTGCACGGCCCGCGCGCGAGCGCCGAACTGGTCGGCTTCGAGGGCCGGGACGGCGCGGCGACCGCGGCGGCCGCTGCCGAACTGTGGCGCAAGGAGGCGCTGACCGGCCAGCAGCTGCGCGAGCGCTTCCCGGGGGTCAAGGGCACCTCGACCGAGATCTCCGGCATCACCGAGGCGTCGCGCGAGTCCCTGGCCCCGGAGATCGTCGACTTCGCGCTCGGCGGGCCGGCGGGCGCGGTGTCGGCGCCGTTCGAGCTCGGCGGCTCCTTCCGGGTCGCCCGGATCACCCGGCACGAACCCGGCCGGCAGGGACGTTTCGAGGATCCCGACGTGCAGATCGCGCTGCGCAACCTGTGCCAGCGGCAGGTCCTCGGCGAATTGCGGCAGCAGGCGATCGACCGCGCGATGCTGCGCGCGGAGACCTGGGTCGTGCCCGACCTGAGGTGAAGCTCCACCGCCGCCACGCGGCGGCCCCGAGTCCCGCCGTCGGCCGGCCGGCCCGGGCCGAACTGCCACGCCCGCGCGGGAGATCCCGGCGGCTCGTGCACTTCGCGGGTTGCAGTGTTCCGGGCGCCCCGCTCTACTTCCGGACCCCCTCCTGAACCGGATGCCGGCTGCCGCCGTTGCACGGCCGGCAGCGGTCGGGCCACGGACCTCGCCGTCGGGGCGAGCGCGGCCCGCCGGGTTTGCCGCTACCCAGCCCTCGAGGAGCCGTCATGGCGCAAGTCGACCCAACCAAGATCAAGATCGAGTCCCACCACGAGCAGTGGCGCGAGTCGTCCTTCCAGGACATGATGGCCGAGCAGCTCGCCCACGCGCCCTGGCTGATCCTCTCCATCGCAATCCACGCCGTCGTGCTGCTGCTGGCCTGGGTGATCCTCCCTGGGGCGGACTCGCGGAGGGGCAAGAACCAGGCCGAGATGGCGTTGGACGACAAGCAGGAGGTCGAGGAGCCGCCGCCGCCCCCGCCACCCGAGACCAAGCCCGAACAGACGCAGGACGACGTCGTGGTCACGGAGACGGAGGTCACGGAGATCACGGAGATCACGGAGACCATCACCGACAGGGACCAGAAGGAGTCGGCGTTCGACAGCAACCAGTGGAACAGCGCGGTCGGCCTCGGCGGCGGCGCCGGCGGCCGCTACGGCAGCCGTGGCGGCGGCGGCAAGCGCGCGGCCGGCGGCAAGACCTACGCGGAGGCCATCGACGCGGGCCTGCAGTGGCTCAAGGACCACCAGGACGAGGACGGCAAGTGGGACTGTGACGGCTTCATGAAGCACGACGTCGAGGGCGAGCCCTGCGACGGCCCGGGCAACGCGGTGCACGACGTCGGCGTCACCGCACTGGCGCTGCTCGCGTTCCTCGGCGACGGCAGCACCTTGCGCTCGGGGCCCTACAAGGACGTGATCAAGAAGGGCATCGGCTGGCTCAAGTCGCAGCAGGATCCCACGACCGGCCTGTTCGGCACCAACGCATCGCACGACTTCGTCTACAACCACGCGATCGCCGCCTACGCGATGTGCGAGGCGTTCGGCCTGTCGCAGTACTCGCTGCTGAAGCCGGTCGCGCAGAAGGCGATCAACTACCTCGAGTCGCACCGCAACCCGTACTCGGTCTGGCGCTACCAGCCGCGCGACAACGACAACGACACGTCGGTCACGGGCTGGTGCATCATGGCCTACGAGTCCGGCGAGTTCTTCGGCCTCGAGATCAACAAGTCCGCACTGGACCTGTGCAAGACCTGGCTCGACCAGGTCAGCGACCCGACCGGCCGCCACGGCTACACGAAGGCCGGGGAGCCGAGTTCGCGCAAGCCCGGCGACCACGCGACGAAGTTCCCGATCGAGAAGGGCGAGGCGCTGACCGCGGTCGGCCTGTTCTGCCGCTTCTTCATGGGCCAGGACCCGAAGGAGAAGCCGGTCATGAAGGCGGCGGCGGACCTGATCCTCAGCAAGCCGCCGATCTGGGATCCGAAGGCCGGCACGATCGACGCCTACTACTGGTACTACGCGACCTACGCGCTGTACCAGATGGGCGACCGCCACTGGCGCGAGTGGCAGAAGCGGCTCAGCGACGCCGTGATCAAGCCGCAGCACCGCGACAAGGCGAAGAAGAACCTCTACGGCTCGTGGGATCCGATCTGCGCCTGGGGCGAGGACGGCGGCCGCGTCTACATGACCGCGACCCTGACGCTGACGCTCGAGGCCTACTACCGCTACACGAAGCTGGTGCGGTGACCGGCGGAGGCTCTCGCCGCCGCGACGCGGCGGTCCGAGCGACCTGCGGCCGGCGACGCGGCCCGCGCACCCTGGTGACGCGGGCCGCGCTGCGTACGTGGTGCCCACCGCCGCGCCCCGCGCGCCGGCCGCGCGATTCCTGCGCCGGCGACTGATCCGCGCGCGCCCGCGCTGCGTTCTCGAGTCGTCTGCGCGCCGAGCCCTCTGCGGCGCCGAACCTCGAAGGAGTCTCCCATGACCGAGTCCAGGCCCCTGCTCCGTACCGAGCCCGAGTCGTTCCACGACCTCATGGCCGAGCAGCTGCGCCACGCGCCGTGGCTGCTGCTCTCCGCGGCGACCCACGCACTGGCCCTGCTGGTGCTGTGGGTGCTGTTCCCCGCCGAGGCGAACTGCCGCCCGGCCAGCCACGTCACCGTGGACGCGCCCGACGACGCGCCCGTTCCCCTCGAAACGCCGCGCGTGCCCGAACCGCTCGTCGAGCCCGACGAGCCGCTGGTCGTCGATCCGGCCCTCCAGCCCATCGAGCTGGACGAACTGCCGAACGACCGCGCCGACGACACCGACACGCTGACCGCGTTCGAACCCGTGCCGAGCCGGAACGAGACGATCGGCATCCTCGGCCCCCGGACGGGCGGCAACGGCCGGGGACGACATGGCAGCCCACCGCCCGGCGGTGGACTGCCGGTGATCCCGGCGATCGTACGCAGCCTCGAGTGGCTCGCCGCCCACCAGGACGAGGACGGGCGCTGGGACTGCGACGGCTTCATGAAGCACGACGTGCGCGGCGATCCCTGCGACGGTCCCGGCAGCGCCGTGCACGACGTCGGCGTCACCGCGCTGGCGCTGCTTGCGTTCCTCGGCGATGGCCACACGATGCGCCACGGCAAGCACCGCGACCGCGTGCGCGCGGCCGTGCGCTGGCTGCGCGACCAGCAGGATCCGGCGACCGGCCGTTTCGGCCAGGCGGCCAGCAGCGACTTCGTCTACGACCACGCGCTGGCGGCCTACGCGATGTGCGAGGCCTACGGCCTGTCGCGCTACGAGCTGCTGCGCCCCGTCGCGCAGCGCGGACTCGACTACCTGGCGGCGCACCGCAACCCGTACGGGGCGTGGCGCTACCAGCCGCGCGACGGCGACAACGACACGTCGGTCACGGCGTGGTGCATCATGGCGCTCGGCAGCGGCGAGGGTTTCGGACTCACCGTCGACCGCAGCGCGCTGCAGGCCGCCGCGGTGTTCCTCGACTCGTGCACCGGCCCCGACGGCCACTGCGGCTACCAGCGCGCCGGCGAACCCAGCGCGCGCAAGCCCGGCGACCACGCGCAGCGGTTCCCGCCGGCCCGCAGCGAGGCGCTGACCGCGGCGGCCCTGTTCAGCCGGTTCTTCCTCGGCCAGGATCCGAAGCAGACGCCCGTGATGCAGAAGGCGGCGCAACGGCTGCTCGCGCGCCGACCGGTCTGGAACGTCAGCGACGGCTCGCTCGACTTCTACTACTGGTACTACGGCAGCTACGCGATCTACCAGTTCGGCGGGCAGGCCTGGCGCGAGTGGTCGCGGGCGCTGGTCCCGGCGGTCGTCGACACGCAGCGCCGCGACGGCAACGCCGCGGGCTCCTGGGACCCGATCGACGCCTGGGGCGACGACGGCGGCCGCGTCTACAGCACCGCGCTGCTGGCGCTGACGCTGGAGGCCTACTACCGCTACACGCGCCTCGTGCCCGGCGCACGCTGACGCGGACGGCGCGGCGTCGGCCGCCGCGAATCCCGCTCCGGGCCCCGTTCCCGTCGCGTTTCCCGGCGGTGCTGCCCCGCTCAGGGACCGGGCCCGGGACCCACCCGGCGCGCGCCCGCCATGCCGAGGCCGGTCCGGGATCCGCTGTCCATTCGCGAGAATTCCTGCAGCGGGACTCAAGTCGCTGCCGATGGATCGGCCAACGCGGTGCCGCGCGCTGGCTCGGCACCCCACCGGCAAAGGCATCGAGGAGGACAGATGGGCCTTCGGGTCAATTCGAACATCGCATCCCTGAACGCGCAGCGGTCGCTGGCGACGACGACCGACCGGTTGCAGGCGAACTACCGCCGCCTGTCGACGGGCTTGCGCATCTCGACGGCGTCGGACGACGCGGCGGGACTCGCGATCTCGGAGCGGTTCCGCGCCCAGATCCGCTCGACGAACCAGGCGATCCGCAACGCGCAGGACGGCATCTCGCTGACGCAGACCGGCGAGGGCGCGCTGAACGAGGTCAGTTCGATCCTGATCCGCATGCGCGAACTCGCGATCCAGGCCAGCAACGGCACGGTCAGCTCGGCCGACCGCACGACGCTCCACCAGGAGTTCGCCGACCTGATCAACGAGATCGACCGCATCGCGCAGTCGACGACGTTCAACGGCGTGCACCTGCTCGACGGCACCGGCTCGACGATCACCTTCCAGGTCGGCACCGGCACGACGACCGGCATCGACACGATCCAGCTCAGCACGTCCGACACGCTGGCGTCGACGCTCGGCCTCGGCACGCTCAACATCGGCTCCGGCGGCAGCCCGACGATCGCCATCAACATGCTCGACACGGCGATCAACTCGGTGAGCCGCGTGCGCGGGCAGTTCGGCGCCGCGCAGAACCGCCTGACCACCACGATCGCGAACCTGCAGATCCAGACCGAGAACCTCAGCGCCGCGGAGTCGCGCATCCGCGACGTCGACGTGGCGGTCGAGACCTCGTCGCTGACGCGCAACTCGATCCTGCAGCAGGCGGCGATCTCGATCCTGGCGCAGGCCAACACGCAGCCGCAGGCGGCGCTGCAGCTGCTGCAGAACTGACCGGCCGCGCCGCGCCGCGCGCCGTCACTTCATCGCGCCGACGGCACGCGTGGCCTGGCTCTTCTTGCGCGCGGCCTGGTTCGCGTGGATCACCAGGGTCTGCGCGGCCTTGTCGATGGCCTGGCAGACCGCGGGCAGCATGGTCTTCGCCTTCGCGGCGTCGCCGGCGGCGATCACGGCCATCAGGGCCTTGAGGGCGGACTTCACGCGCGACATCTTGGCCTTGTTGGCGATGCGGCGCTTCTCGCCCTGGCGGGCGCGCTTGAGTGCTTGCTTGCAGTGGGCCATCGTTCGGTCGGTGGTTGGTCGCCGGCGCGCGGCCGGCTCGTGGGGTTCGTGCGGGGTTGGGAAGGTCGATGCGCCAGCACCGGCTCAGGTCTTCATCTGCTCGACCTTGCTGGCGACGTCGCGGAAACCGATGTCCTGTTCGAGGATCCTCGTGAAGTGGCGCAGCGCCTCGTCGCGCCGGCCGAGAAGGCTACAGATCTCGCCCATCTCGTAGAGGGCTTCCTTCGCGAGCGTGCCCGAGCCGGCCGCGTGCAGCGCCTTGTCGAACTGGCCCAGCGCGAGGTCGGGCAGGGCCTTGCGCTGGAACGCGCGCCCGAGCAGGAACAGCGCCTCGGTCTTCCTGCGCGGATCCTTGACGGCCTGCTGCAGCTCCGCGATCGCGGCGTCGGTCTCGCCGGCGTCGAGCAGCGCCGAACCGAGCAGGAAGCGCGCGCCGAAGTCGGCGGGATTGCGGTCCACGCGGCGCCTCGCCTCGGCCGTGCGCAGCTGGGCGAGCGTGGCCCGGGCGCGCTGCAGCGCGGCCGCGTCGCCGCGCTTGTGCGCCTTGTCGACCGCCTGCTCCTGGACCCGGATGCGCAGGTCGCCGGCGCGCTCGAGCAGGTCCTGGTCGCCCGGTTGCGCCTGCACCAGCCGCTCGAGCAGGTCGAGCGCCCCCGGCAGGTCCCTGGCCATCTCGCGCAGCCGCGCGAGGCGCCGCAGCAGCTGCTGGTCGCCGGGCGTCTCCGGCAGCTTCGCCTCGAGCCGCGCGAGTTCCTGCGCGAGTTCCTCGGCGGACAGCTGCAGGCGGTCCTGCCGTTCGAGCTGGCGCTGCTGCTCCTTGTCCTTGACCAGTTCGCGCGAGTGCTGCGCCCGGTCGAGGCCGGTGTGGCGCAGCGCACCCTCCGCGGCGAGGTCCTTGCGCGCCTTCAGCGACTCCTGGTCGCGCGGATCGATCTTCAGCGCCTGCTCGTACATCGCGAGCGCCTGCGCGACCTTGCCCTGCGCGTAGCACAGGCCGCCCGCCGCGCGGCAGGCCTCGAGGCAGCGCGGCTGTGCACCGGCGTAGGCCTCGAAGACCGCGAGCGCGCTGCGCTGCAGGCCGGCGCGCTGCAGCGCGCGGCCGAGCTGCAGGTTCGCGCGTTCGGCGAGCGGATCGTGCCCGAGGTAGCGTTCCCAGGCGCGCGCCGCGGCGGCGTGGCGGCCGCACAGCCGGCACACCTCGGCGACCAGCAGGTGCACGCCGCCGACCAGCAGCGCGGTGAGCTTCGACGCCGGCCGCTGCGCGACCTTCGCGAACAGTGCCGCGCGCAGCCCCGCGCGCGCCTCGCCGTAGTCCGGCTGCAGCTGCAGCACCTGCCCGTAGATCTTGATCGCCAACGGGAGGTTGCGCCGGCGCACGGCGTCCGCTGCGTTCTCGAGGTGCTTGCTGAGGTCCATGCCGTCCAGGGGGCGGCCGGCGGTCCGGGGGGATCCTTGACGCCGGCGAAAGGGGCGAAGAATCTACCGCCCCCCGCCAGAGGCCGCAACGGCCGTGCGGGCCGCTCCCCCGATGCAAGTGCTCGTCTACCCGGATCCGGTGCTGCGCCGCGGCGGCAAGCCCGTGGTGCAGTTCGATGCCGCACTGCGCGATCTCGCCGCGCGCATGTTCGACGCGATGTACGCGGAGGGGGGGGTCGGCCTCGCCGCGCCGCAGGTCGGGGTCGGGCACAAACTGCTCGTGCTGAACCCCACCGGCAGCCGCGACGACCGGTCCGGCGAACAGGTGCTGCTGAACCCGCGCATCACGAAGAAGAAGGGCCGCGAGTTCGGCGAGGAGGGCTGCCTGTCGTTCCCCGGCCTGCGCGTCGAGGTCGAGCGCTGGGTCGACATCACCGTCGCCTACCAGGACCTCGACGGCATCGAGCGCACGCTGCAGGCGGGCGACTGGCTCGCGCGCATCGTGCAGCACGAACTCGACCACCTCGACGGCGTGCTGTTCGTCGACCGCCTGACCGCGGCCGAGAAGCTGCGCGTGAAGGCGAGGCTGCTCGAGCTCGAGGAACGGCACCGGGCCCGCGCATGATCCGCCGCCGGGCCCCAGTGGCGCGAGGTGGCGCATGCTCCTGATCGACGGGTTCGACGCGCTCGACGCGCTCGACCTCGGCGCCACTTGCGGCGCGACCACGCCCGGCTACTCGGTGGTCGCCGTCGGCGTGTTCGACGGCGTGCACCTCGGCCACCAGCGCCTGCTGCACCAGCTGCTCGAAATGGCCTCGGGGCTGCAGGGCCTGCCGACGGTCGTCACGTTCGCCAACCACCCCGAGTCGCTGCTGCGTGGCGCGGCGCCGCCGCTGCTGGTCAGCGTGCCGCACCGGCTGCGCCTGCTGCGCCGCGCCGGCGTGCAGCGGCTCGTGCTGCTGCGGTTCGAGCCGCGGCTCATGCACCTGACCGCGCGCGAGTTCGCCGCGCGCGTGCTGCAGAAGGCGCTGCGCGCGCGCGGGCTGCTGCTCGGCTACGACTCGGCGCTCGGCAAGGACCGCGAGGGCACGCCGCAGCGCTTCCGCGAGCTCGGCGGCGAGTTCGGCTTCGAGGTGCGCACCGGCATGCCGTTCGAGGTCGACGGCCGGCCGGTGTCGTCGACGCTGATCCGCGCGGCGATCGGCAGCGGCGACCTCGCGCAGGCGAACCGCCTGCTCGGCCGCTGGCCCGGCGCGCTGGGCCAGGTCGTGCGCGGCGACGCGCGCGGGCGCACGCTCGGTTTCCCGACCGCCAACGTGCTGCCGCAGGCCGCCGTGTTGCCGCCGCCCGGCGTCTACGCGGTCGAGGCGCTGCTCGACGGCAACGTCCACCTCGCCGTCGCGAATCTGGGCCGGCGGCCGACCTTCGGCGGGCACGGCGAGGCGCCCGTGCTCGAGGTGCACCTGCTCGACTTCGACGGCGACCTCTACGGCCGCCCCCTCGAACTGTGCTTCCGCCAGTTCCTGCGCCCGGAGCTGCGCTTCGCCGACGCCGGGGCGCTGGCGGCGCAGATCGCCGCGGACGTCGCGCGCGCGCGCGCCTGCCTCAGCGCCTGATCCAGCGCGCCGGCACGCGCGAAGGCGCTCCGGTCGACGGCGGGCTGTTCGCGGTCGGCGATGCGGGCGCGGAGACCGTGGTGCCCGTGCAGGCGAAGCTGCCGATCGGCAGGGCGGCGGCGTTCGTGGTCACGCTCGAGGGCAAGGACGGAGCGGTGGTGTCGAAGCAGGAGCACGTGGTCGCAGTCGCGAGGCTCTGAGCTCCAGGACGCCGCGACGCGGCGACACGTCCGGGGCGAAGCACGCACTCAGCGCCGCTGTGGTGTTTCCTTGGAAGGCCGCGGGGCGGTGTGCCGGGGCGGCGGGG
>Ga0194127_10002766_pt1 | contig 23319 bp, 18 predicted proteins | sample TA2KigC100mmetaG_FD_148624 | JGI IMG/M metagenome (GOLD analysis project Ga0194127, IMG submission 148624) | Freshwater microbial communities from Lake Tanganyika, Tanzania - TA2015036 Kigoma Deep Cast 100m | ecosystem: Environmental > Aquatic > Freshwater > Lake | place: Tanzania: Lake...
AAGTTGCTGTGGGACGCCGGGTTTCAGCACGACCTGTTCGGGCAGCACCTCAATCTTCGCGATGCGTGCGTCGCCGGCCTGCGGCGCGGGCGTCCCATTCGCAATCCACTCGGCGAGAATTCGGTAGTCGAGCGAGTTGGTGGTGAAACGCTCGCCGCCCTTGTGAGGCACGGCGATGGTTGGCTTGATGAGCAGGAGGCTGTGCGCCGGCTCCGCGAGCGTGACGCGCCGGCCCAGCGCTGAGCGCGTGATTGCGCGGTGGTCGCCGTCGTCGTCGTAGCCGCGCAGGGAGAGCTTAAATCCGCCCTGGCCCGCCGCCGCGCCGTGACACGCGCCGGAATTGCAGCCGGTCTTCGTGAGCACGGGCTGGACGTGGTTGCGGAAGTTCCATGCGAAGGGCTTTTCCATGTCCACCACGCGGACCTCGGCCTTAGCGGAACTGCGGCCGGACTTGCCCGTGATGATCGCCGTGCCATTTCCCACTGCGATGGCAAGGCCGTTCTCGATGCGCACGACCTTGGGATTGCTGGAAGTGAACGCGACGTTGTTCGTCACCTGACCCAGCAAGGTTTTGCCATCAGCCATCTCCAAAACCAAGCGCTGCTCGGCAGCCGGGCCGGTGAGAGTGAATTTGGCGGGGAGCAGGGTGAGGGATTCCGCCCACAACATTAATGGCAGCAGCAATAAAAAAAAGGCAGCAAGACTGCGTGACTTCATGACTAATCAGGCTGGCTAAAACAACTCCTTCACCTCGCGGACGCCGAAATCCACTAATGCGAAAGGCCGTCCTTGAGGACCCGGCAGGTGTGTGTCGAGGTCGAGGCCTAGGCTCTTGTAGATCGTGGCGACGATTTCGCCGGGGTTCACGGGTCGTTCAGCGGGATACGCGCCGATGTCGTCGCTGCGGCCCACGACGCGGCCGCCCTTCACGCCGCCGCCAGCGAAATAGACGGACCAGCATTGCGGCCAGTGGTCGCGGCCGCCGGCGGGGTTGATGCGCGGGGTGCGGCCGAACTCGGCGAGGTTGCAGACCATCGTGTTGTCCAGCAGGCCTCGTTGGCTGAGGTCTTCGATGAGCGCGCTGTAGCCTTGGTCATACATGGGCGCGACGATGTCTCGCATGCCGGCGATGCTGGTGAAGGGTTTCGAGCCGTGGATGTCCCAAGTGATTTCGCCGAAGACGGTAAGGAAGGTGTTGACCGTCACAAAGCGCACGCCGCGCTCGACGAGTCGCCGCGCTAGCAAGCAGCACTGGCCGAAGCGCGTGAGTCCGTAGCGTTCGCGGACGGTGAGCGGCTCCTTGGTGAGGTCGAAGGCTTCGCGGGCTTTCTCGCTGGTCATTAGGCGGTAGGCGGCGGCGAAGTTCGCATCCATCAACTTCGCGGATTCGCTCGACTCAAACTTCTTCACGGTGTCGTCCACGACTTGTCGCAAGTCGCGCCGCCGGGCGAGCCGGGCTTCGCCGATTTCCTTCGGTGGCAAGAGGTCGGGCACTTTGAAGTCCGGCTTAGACGGATCGGAATTCAGGACAAACGGATCGTAAGCCTTGCCGAGGAAGCCGGCGTCTTGGCCGTGCGGCATGTTGCCGCCAGTGGGGCCCATCGGCTCGGGGAGGATGACGTGCGCGGGCAGTTCGCTGCGGCGACCTTTGAGAAATTCCAGCGCGCAGCCCGCGTGGGGCGTGATGATACCGCCAGTAAAGAGCCGGCCCGTCTGCATCATTTGATGGCCGGTATCGTGGACGGCTGCTGCCGTGTGGTAGCAGGAGCGAACGAGGGAAAACTTGTCGGCGACCTTCGCGTGGCCGGGGAGGATTTCGGAGATGTGGAAGTCACCCTTGGTGGAGATGGGCTTGAACGGCCCGCGAATCTCACTGGGCGCATCGGGCTTCATGTCGAAGAGGTCGAGCTGGCTCGGCGCGCCGAGGTTGAAGATCATTATGACGGCTTTTTCGTTTGAGTCGGCACTGACCTTGCCGGCAGCCTGAGCGGCGGAGTAATCAGCCATGGTCAGGCCGAGTGCGCCCAGGGAGCCGACTTGAAGGAAGTCGCGTCGCGTGATGCCGTCGCACGTGGTGATGGACCCCTCTCCGGTGACGTTTAACATGGCTACGTTTGGGCTGTGAAATCTGGCGTTGGCCTGCCAAGGGGCTCGGTCAGTGGCCAGTATCTGTCAAAGTTTTCCATATTTAGGGACGAATCATGGGGCGCGTCCATTGACTTTTTACGGGTTTGCCAAGTCGAGCTCTTGTTGCGCAACTTATTACACGACCACGCGCTCAGCAAGTATTGCCGGAGCGAGCATCTTACTCCTACCACCTCGGCAGGTTCCAAGTTACTCAGGACTTACGCTTACGGAGAGAGGTTTAGGAAGCAGATTGACCTTGGTAAGGGTTCAGGAGGGTGGTTCTGTATCGCTAATTTTTCTTTGTGCACGACCTCTTCGCCACCGCTGAAAAGAGCTTCAGATCGACTTTGCGTTCATCGACTGAACGGCTTGCGGCCAGCAACATCTTCATTGGAACATCGAGCTGGAAATACGAAGGTTGGCTGGGGACCATCTACGATCCACTCCGTTATTGCTATCGCGGGAAATTCGCCGAGAGCCGGTTCGAGCGGGACTGCCTCTCCGAATACGCCGAGACGTTCAAATCGGTTTGCGTGGATGCCGCCTACTATCAGTTTCCGTCGGAGAAATACCTGGCTGGTCTGGTCGGTAAAGTGCCGGCTGGCTTTTGTTTCAGCTTCAAAGTAACCGACGACATCACGTTAAAACGGTTCACCGATCTGCCCCGTTTTGGCATTAAGGCTGGCAAACCCAACCGTAACTACCTCAACGCCGAGTTGTTCATCAGCGCGTTCTTGAAACCTTGTGAACCATTCCGTGATAAGATCGGCATGCTCATCTTCGAGTTCAGCCGGTTCTACCCGGTTGATTACGCGCAAGGCCGGGATTTCGTCGCAGATCTCGACTCGTTTCTTGGCAAGCTGCCTGCGGGGTGGAACTACGGGGTAGAGCTGAGGAACAAAGAATGGCTTCAACCCAACTACTTCGCTGTGCTCCGTCGTCACGGAGTCGTTCACGTTTTCAATAACTGGTCGAGGATGCCTACGGTGGGAGAGCAGATGCTGGTGGCGGGTAGTGAAACGTCGGATGCAGTGGTGGCTGCGAGGTTTCTGCTCAAGCCCGGCCGCAGCTACGAGCAAGCCGTTAAGCAGTTCAGTCCCTATCGATCAGCGAGGGAAATCAACGAGGAAGCTCGGGCGGCCGGAAAGAAGCTGATCGCCAAGGCGAAGCAGCAGGGGAAGAAAGCATTCATCTACGTCAACAACCGTCTGGAGGGGAACGCACTGGCGACAATTAGCGCGATGATTCAGATCAGCGAATGAAGGTCAACCGCCGCGTCATTCTGCACCTCGACATGGATGCGTTTTATGCGTCGGTCGAGCAGCGTGACAATCCGCAACTCAAAGGCCAGCCAGTCATCGTTGGTTCACCGCCGACTCAGCGTGGCGTGGTGGCAGCCGCGAGCTACGAGGCGCGGAAGTTTGGAGTCCGTTCCGCGATGCCCAGCGTGACAGCGGGAAAATTGTGTCCGCGAGGTGTGTTTGTGCGGCCCCGCATGGAGGCCTATCGGGCGGAGTCGCAGGCCATCATGGCGATCGTGCGGCAGTTGGCCGGTGAGCAAATCCAGCAGGTGTCCGTGGATGAAGCTTATGTTGATGTCAGCGCGGCCTCCGCGGCCGGGACCGCTGATGTTGCGCTCGCACAAACACTGCCCCTGGCCCGCCGGTTGAAAGCCACCATCCAAGAACAGCGACAGTTGACCGCTAGCATCGGCATCGCGCCAAACAAGTTGTTGGCCAAGCTCGCCAGCGACTTCCAGAAGCCAGACGGCCTGACGCTCATTCGGGAAACCGAGAAGGTCGCCTTCCTGCGCCCGCTGCCCGTGCGGTCACTGCATGGCGTCGGCACTGTGACGGAAGAACACCTCCTCAAAGCCAACCTGCGAACCGTGGGTGACTTACAGGATTATCGGGGTGATTTGCGAACGCTGGTTGGGAACTGGGGAACGGAACTCAAGCGGTTCGCGTTCGGTGAGGATGACCGGCCGTTAGATCTGGGCGACGACATCAAGAGCATCAGCAGCGAGAACACGTTCCTTCAAGACACAGATGACCGGCCAACGCTACGGAAGTGCCTGCGCGAACAGGCGGAAGAGATTGCCGCCAAGCTGGAGCGGCGACGACTGGCTGCCTTCACCGTGCAGGTGAAAGTTCGCTACGGCGACTTCACGACTTTGACTCGGCAGATTTCGGTCGAAGAACCCGTGCAAGAGGCGCGGGAAATTTACCGCTTGGGCTGCTGGCTGCTAGGCCGCGAGAAGCTGGTTCATTGTCCGTTGCGGTTGATTGGCCTTGGCGTCAGCGGGCTGCATGAGGTGCAAGCTCGGCAACTTGCACTCAGACTGGCAGTGAGCCAGTGAGCTGAGCCAATCAGCTCCGCTTCCAACTGGTGTCCCGCATCGCCTGCTACAACGGTTCCAAACCAGGTCATCAACGGCCATGCGTTTGACCGGCATCGCATTTACTCCATCGCCGCCTTGAACCACTCCTGCGCCTCTTCCAACTCCTTCAACTGAGAGCAATAGCAGGCCAGGTTGTAACGAACTGACCAGTCCTTGAGGAATCGCTCCGCCACATCCAACGAAAGCTCCTTGGCCTCGCGGGTCCGGCCCATGCGATAGAGCGCTACTGCAGCATGGACGCCACCGAATTCGTCCTGGGGAAGCTCCCGGTTTAAAGTGTTGGCGATCTCGTAGGCCATCGGCCACTGCTTCGCATCGGCACAGACTTGATATCGCAGCTTGAGCACTGTCAGGCCTAACGTCCAAGCTCAGCGAAGGCCTCGGCGGCGGCGGTGGAGCGCACCGTGCGCTCACGATTTCCCGCGACGCTCGAACGGACTGCGGAGAGGCCGTTCGCTGCAGCGCACTGGTTAGGCCACGGGGTCGTCATACTCAACTCTTCCCAAAATAGCGCTTCGTGTCTGGCTTTAGCCAGAAAATCAGCAAGGGAATGCACGCCGGCAAAAAACACGCACTCGTCATGCCGAGGCAGATGACAACAAGGTCGAAAGTCCAAAGCCAAGGTCGAGGAGCAAGAATGAGTGGGAGCAAGCAGACAAAGAACAAAACAATGCCAACAAGGAGCAAGAGAACGCCGGTGATGCGAGCCGCGGTCACTGACATCTCGGTGTCGCTCGGGTCAGCAAAGAAGAAGAAAAGTGAAAAGGCAGCGACAGCAAGGTAAAGCAAACACAGGAGGCCACAGTAAATCTTGAACCACAGAAGAACCTTCGGTGGCTGGCTGATGGTGGTGTCTGGAGTCATGTGGTGTGCAGTGGCCTAACAGTTTAGTGAACCGCAATTCCTGCGGTTTTATTATAAAATGCGGTTTTATTAGCGGGGTATTCCCCTGTCTAGCCTAAACCAGTCTGCATTTGCTGGCGGTGTCAGCGGTCTTTGAAATCGCCCTTAAGGAAACCATAAATTTCTGCCTTGTCACCTCGGCGATGATGTTTTCGAAACATTGCCGTACGCCGCTTTAATGCTTTAGGGTGCTGGGGCCAAGGGAATTAGTGTTCAATTCCCTCCAAGGTTCGATCTGCGACCTATTTGGTTATCTTGGTGTGGCACTCGACAAACAGGCGCGTAAGTTTTTTGATGTCTCCGCACGTCACCTATGAAAAACGTCACTGTCATTACTCACCCGCTCGTTCAACAAAATCTCACTCGCCTACGGGACAAGTCTACGCAGCCGGAGGAGTTCCGCCGCGCGTTGGGAGAAGTCGCGGCGCTGATGGTATATGAGGCTACCAGAACTTTCGCTACGCAGCCGGTCACGGTGCGGACGCCGTTGGAGCAGACGCGCGGCGTGCGGCTGAAGCACGAGGTTCTGTTGGTACCCGTGTTGCGTGCCGGACTGGGAATGCTTGACCCCATCTTGCGCTGCATCCCGCACGCACGAGTGGGCTTCATTGGCCTCAAACGCAACGAGTACACGCTCGAAGCGGCGACCTATCACAAGAGTCTGCCCAGTCAGTTAAGCGACTTTGAAATTATCCTCATGGATCCGATGCTTGCCACAGGTGGTAGCTCGGTTTCCGCGCTGGACTTATTATCGGAGCGCGGAGCGAGGCGCGTTCGGCTGGTAAACCTGCTAGCCGCTCCGGCGGGCATAAAATTCGTGCACCAGCACTATCCGGATGTCCCCATTTTTACCGCTGCGTTAGATCGTAAGCTCAACCACAAAGGCTACATCGTGCCCGGCCTCGGCGATGCGGGCGATCGGCTCTTCGGGGTATGAAATGACATGAGCGGGCGGAATCCAGCGTTGCCGCGCCGCGGTCTTCACTTTGTCAAGTAGGGGCTACAGGTAGCGATTTTACCCCGATACATTTTATGTTTACTCAGAAGCACAGCCTTGCGGTCAGAGGACGTGGTGCTGGTCATTCGCGACGGCGCGCACAGGATTAGATGACGCTTGAGTTGTGACAATGAGGACACAGTGGGACAGTTTGAAAAGCGGTTCCTTGAATCGTCATTTGCCTCAGGCTTGAAATGGTCTATAAAAGCGCTGCAGAATTTCACTTGGCGGTTGGCACGGCCCCGGCTTCATTTGAAGCAGAAACGATCACAAATTTTGAACGCATTGACTGACGAAAACTCCTGACATCAAACCAAACAAGACATGAAAAAATTCTTCCAGATGGGCAAACGCTTCCTGCTCTTCATCGCGGTGAACCTGTTGGTGATGATCACCCTCACCATCGTGTTTCAGATCGTGCTGCACTTCTTCCCGCAGCTCGGTGGTCGGCGCGGCACGGAGGGCTGGCTGGGCTACTTGGCGGTATTCAGCCTCATCATGGGCTTCGGCGGCGCTTTCATTTCGTTGGCACTTTCGCGCGTGATGGCCAAGTGGATGATGGGGGTTCACGTCATTGACCCGCAGACCAGCGACTCCGAGCAGCGAGAACTGGTCCGCATGGTCCATGGTTATGCCCAGCGGGCGGGTCTGCCAGCTATGCCCGAGGTCGGCATTTATGAGTCGCCCGATGTGAATGCCTTCGCAACCGGCCCGAGCAAGTCTCGCTCGCTTGTCGCCGTGTCCACCGGGTTGCTCCACCGGATGAACCGCACCGAAACCGAGGGTGTCATCGCCCATGAAGTCGCACACATCGCCAATGGAGACATGGTAACAATGACCCTGGTGCAGGGAGTCATAAACGCATTCGTCATTTTCCTCTCGCGCGTGCTGGCGTTCCTCGCCGCTCAAGCCCTAGCCGGCAATCGGAGTAGCGACGATGACCGGCCCTCCATGGGCCAGGCGTTCCTCGAATTTGCGCTCGTCATTGCATTTGAAATCCTTTTCACGCTGCTCGGTGCTATTGTGGTCGCGTGGTTCTCGCGGAAGCGCGAGTTCCGTGCCGATGCCGGTGGGATGTTGCTCGCGGGCAAAGCCCAAATGGTGGGTGCGCTCCAAGCTTTGCAGCGCATCTACGATCCTCAGCTGGCGTCCGAAGGAGCTAGTTCGGGCCTCCAGGCGCTGAAAATCTCTGGCAAGTCTGGCGGCCTCATGGCGTTGTTCGCCACGCACCCTCCGCTTGAGGAGCGCATCGCGCATCTCGAAAGTCTTGGACGATGAGCGTGAGCGGCAGGCGGCGTTTGGTGTAAAATTTCTTTCCGCGCGCCGTTGCCAAATGAATCTTCGCGTTTGATATGGCCGCGCGCAAAACCAGGCTAACCTCCCGCAAGACGCGCACGCCGCCGTTGTCAATTCAGGCCGACGCACCCGACCCCGACGCGCGCCTACAGGGTACACCCTCTCCCAATGTAGACCTCCCGACGCCAAGCGAGGCCTTGGATCGCGCTCGTTTGCCCTACGATGGCGAGAGCGCCATCAAGCTTTACCTTCGCGAGATCGGCCAGGTGCCGCTGTTGTCCGTGTCAGAGGAAATCGCGCTGGCCGCCAAAATCCGTCAAGGCGACAAAGCTGCGCGTGAGCAGATGATCAAGGCCAACCTCCGGCTTGTCGTGAAGATTGCGCACGATTACGACTGGCTCGGTATGCCGCTGCTAGATCTAATCAACGAAGGCAACATCGGCCTGATGAAGGCCGTCGAGCGCTTCGATCCGGAGAAAGGCGGCAAGCTTTCCACCTACGCCGCTTGGTGGATCAAGCAGTCCATTAAACGCGCTCTCGCCAATCAGGGTAAGACTATCCGCCTGCCAGTGCATTTGGTGGATAAGATTTCCCAGATGCGCCGCGTGGCGATGAAGCTCCAAGAAGAGTTTGGTCGAGAACCGACCGACGAGGAACTGGGCGAGGAAATGGGCATGACCGCCAGCCGCGTCGCCCAGCTTCGTACCGCCGCGATTCGCCCCGCCTCGCTCGATGCGCCCGTCGGCGACGAGGATGACTCGCATCTCTTTGGTGACCTTATTGAGGACGAACAGGCCGAGACGCCCTATGAGCAGTTGGAGGAAAAAACTGTTACCTCGATGCTGCGCGACATGGTCAAAATCTTGCCGCCGCGCGAGGCAACAATCCTAGCCTTTCGTTTCGGCCTCGACGGCGGCCCTGAACGCACGCTGGAAGAGGTTGGTCAGAAGTTTGGCGTCACCCGCGAGCGCGTTCGACAGATTCAGAATGTTGCACTTAACAAGTTACGGCGCATGATCGACAAGCGCGAAGCGTAGGAACTCTAGTACCATTGACCGGCACCAACCACGACTCATCAAAAGCCAGCTGCCCGTGCTAAGGTTGGTGATGCTTAGCCGTCGCCCTACTTCCCCGGCTACGCAACTTTCCAAACTATTAATCTCACCAGTTTAAGTTCGTTTAAACGTCACCCCGTATGAACAAAAAAGTTACTGCCGCGGAGATTGCTGCTGCTATCCGCAACGTGCCGGATTTCCCCAAGCCTGGCATTCAGTTCAAGGACATCACGCCCGTCCTCGCTGACGGACGGCTCTTCGGCGGCACGATTGACCTCCTCTGCGAGAGCTACCAGCCTGGCGACGTGGACGCCGTGGTGGGCATCGATGCGCGCGGCTTCATTTTCGCTTCGGCTGTTGCGGTGCGGTTGGGGGCGGGTTTTGTGCCCGTGCGTAAAAAGGGCAAGCTTCCCTATGCCACGCATGAACAGAGCTATGACCTGGAATACGGCTCTAATACAGTCGCCATCCACATTGACGCCGTAAAGCCCGGTGAGCGCGTGCTGCTCGTGGACGACCTGCTCGCGACCGGCGGCACAGCTTCGGCGGCGGTTCATCTGCTTGAGAAAATCGGCGCAAAAATTCTCGAGGTTCATTTCCTCATCGAACTTCAATTTCTGCAAGGCCGCGGCAAGCTTAAGGGTTATCCCGTCAAGTCGCTCGTGAGTTACTGACTTGCCGACCTCAAGCTTTTTGGCGCCGATCCATGATGGAAAGTCAAATTTGTGGACCAAAGGAAGAGACTAGGACATTTCAAGGTGCTTTCCTCAAATGTAAGTCGGCCCTTAAACGCCCAACGGGCTTGAAAAGCCTTAGATCTAGCCACTAATTTTTCCCTATGATGAAAGCGATTTATTTTACCGGGTTAGCCGCGCTGGCGCTCGTGTTCACGGGCCAGGCCGCCGAACTGCCCAAGGGCAAGACCGGTGGTGCGGCCCGCAACGCCATCAATCCCGGCGAGGCCACGCGCGAGGCCGCGCTGGCCGCCAAGAAGTTTAAGCTCGCGCCCGGCCTCAAGGTCGATCTCTGGGCCGCCGAGCCACTCCTCGCCAACCCCGTAGCCTTTTGCATTGATGAGCGCGGGCGCATCTTTGTGTCCGAGACGCATCGTCTGCACCAGGGCGTCACTGACATTCGCGGGCACATGAACTGGCTCGACGAGGAGTTGGCCGCGAAGTCCACCGACGACCTGCGGCAGCTTTTCATCCGCCACAAATACGACGGCAAGACCAACATCTCCGAGCGTGTCACGCTCATTGAGGACCGCACGGGCAGCGGGGTGGCGACCCATTACAGCAACTTCGCTGACGGGATTTTCAATTCACCCGTGGACGGCATCGCGTCCGGCGTGCTTGCGCGCCGGGGCAACGTGTGGCTCGCCAACATCCCCAACCTGTGGCTGCTGCGTGACAACGACGGCGATGGCCAGACCGACGGTGCGAAGGACTTGCGCAAGGCTGTGTTCACCGGCTTCGGCGTACGCGTGGGATTCCTTGGGCACGACTTGCATGGGCTGACGATCGGGCCGGACGGCAAGCTCTATTTCAGCATCGGCGACCGCGGCGCGAACGTGAAATCGCTCGAAGGGAAGACGGTCGCCAACGCAGAGATGGGCGCGATCTACCGCTGTAACCAGGATGGCAGCGACTTGGAAATCTTCCATTACGGCCTGCGCAACCCGCAGGAGCTGGCCTTCGACGAGTTTGGCAACCTCTTCACCGGCGATAACAACTCCGACGGCGGCGACCCCGCGCGCTGGGTGTATGCCGTCGAGGGCGGCGACACCGGTTGGCGCATCGGCTGGCAGTTCATCGAGAGCGCGCCGTGGACCACGCGGCGCGGCCCGTGGCTCGGTGAGCGGATGTGTTTCCCGGAGGACCGCGCAGCGCACATCTTGCCGCCGATTGTGAACATCGCCAACGGCCCCAGCGGTTTGGCCTACTATCCCGGCACCGGCCTGCCGGAAAAATACGACCGCCACTTCCTGCTCGTGGACTTTAAGGGCGCCAGCACGGCGAGTGGCATCTGGAGCTTCAAGATGCAGCCCAAGGGCGCGGGCTTCGACCTCGTCGACAAGGAGCAGTTCCTCTGGAACGCGCTCGCGACGGACGTGGACTTTGGCTACGACGGCCGCGTTTATTTTTCCGACTGGATCGAAGGCTGGGGCATGCCTGGCAAGGGCCGGCTCTACTGTATTTCCGATCCCAGCACCGTGAAGAACGCCGACGAGGTAAAAACCCTTTTTGCCGCCGGTTTCACGCAGCGGTCCGTGGCGGAACTCAAGGGCCTGCTCGCGCACCGCGACATGCGTGTGCGGCAGGAAGCGCAGTTCACGCTCGTGGAGAAGAACGCCGTGGGCACGCTCATCGAGGTGGCGGCCAAGTCCGAGGCGCAACGCCCGCGCTTGCACGCGATCTGGGGCCTTGGCCAGCTCCTGCAGCAGAAGAATCTCGCGGCGAGCGACCGCACGCAAATCCGCGCCGCATTCCAGCCATTGCTTGCGCAGGTCGGTAATGACGAGATCGCCGCCCAGGCCGCCAAAGTGCTCGGCGACGCGCAAGACATACCCAGCGGCCCCCATCTCATTCCGCTGCTCTCCTCACAAAACTTGCGTGTTCGGCACCTTGCCGCCCTTGCGCTCGGCAAAATCCGCGAACCGCACGCCGTGCCCGCGTTGGTCAAGTTGCTGGCCGACAACGCGGACAAGGACGCCGTGCTCCGCCACTCCGGCGTGATGGGCCTGCTTGGCTGCGCAGACACGCACGGCATCGCCGCGCTCAAGACGCACGAGTCCCCCTCCGTCCGCATCGCTGCCGTCGTCGCGCTGCGGCGGCTGGAGCGCCCGGAAGTTGGCCAGTTCCTCAGCGACGCGAACGGCCGCGTCATCCTCGAAGCCGCCCGCGCCATCAGCGAGATTCCCATCACGCAGGCCTTGCCCGCGCTCGCCGCATTGCGGCCGGACTTTGGCAAGCTGACGCCCGAGCAGCGCCCGGCGCTCGCCCGCCGCATCCTTAGCGCCAACTATCGGCTCGGCGATGCCGCCTCGGCAGGTCGGCTCGCTGGCCTCGCTGGAAATGCCGACCTGCCCGATGCTGTCCGTGCGGAAGCGCTCGACTTGCTTGCGGAGTGGGCCAAGCCCTCCGGCCGCGATCGCATCACCGGCCTCTGGCGTCCGTTGCCCGCGCGCGATGCGAAGGTGGCCGGCAGCGCCGCGAAGCCCATGCTAACCGCTGCCCTCCGCACCGGGGCAACGCCCGTCCGCCTCGCCGCCGTGAAGGCCGCGAGTCAGCTCGATATCGCCGACGCGAATCCCGCGCTGGCGGAACTGGTCGCGGATACGAAGGCGGACACGAAGGTGCGCGTGGAAGCGTTGACCCGACTGGCCGCGGCCAAGGACGCGGGGCTGGAGATCGCTCTGACCACTGCCGCACAGGACAAGGCCGAGCCGCTGCGCGTTGCCGCCACGACCATTCGCGCCAAGTCCGCCAAGGGCGGCAGCGCCGTCGCGCCGTTGCGGGCTATCCTCGCCGCGGGCACCACTGGCGAGAAGCAGAACGCCATCATCTCGCTTGGTGGCATCCCTGGCAAAGAGGCCGACAACGTCATCGCCGGGCTCGTGGCCGACCTCGCGGTCGGGAAGCTCGCCCCCGAGCTGCTGCTCGAAGTATTGGAGGCCGCCGACAAGCGCACGGATGCGGGCGTCTCGGCTGCGCTGGACAAGTTCAAGGCGCAGCGCAAGGCGGACGACTTGCTCTGGAGCTGGCGCCTCGCGCTGGCCGGCGGCAACGCGGCGAACGGAAAAAAGATTTTCCTCGAAAGGGTGGAGGCCTCTTGCGCCCGCTGTCACAAGGTCGGCCCCGACGGCGGCGAGGTCGGCCCCGTGCTCGATGGCATCGGTTTGAAACAGACGCGCGAATATCTGCTCCGGTCGCTGGTCGCGCCCAATGCGGAGATCGCGCCCGGCTTCGAGAGCCTGATCGTGGTGCTGAAGGACGGCCGGAACTTCGCCGGCGTCGCGCGGCCCGGTGGTCCTGACGAAGTGGTCATCAACTCGCCCGAGGACGGCGTGATGAAGTTCAAGAAGGCGGAGGTGGCGAAGATTCAGAAAGGCCAATCCGCCATGCCCGACACGATGATCCTCGTCCTCTCCAAGCGCGACATCCGCGACCTCGTCGAGTTCCTCGCGTCGCTGAAGTAGAGGAGGAAAGTGGTTTAGTAATCAGTGATTAGTGATTGGTCGGCGCGCCGTCCATCGCGCGTTTCGCCACTTACTAGGTTCCCGGTGATTTCAGTGGATTATACTCGAGGAGTCCGTCCTCGCACCGGAGGCGCGTCTCAAAGCCGATGGAAAGCTGGGTGAAACCCAGCGCACCCACCGGATCAGATGGCGAGCAGTCCGCGCCCCGGCGGGGCGCATGAGTCACCATAACTTCTTAGCCGGAACGATGCAGTTGCACGGGGAGCGCACGCGTCCCGCGTGCCGTCGTGTCCGTCCCGGACACGACTTCCTTCACCATTTTTCTGCGCACCGTTTGGGGCATGAAGATGGAGGGACGAAGTTTCCGGCGGGACGCCGGAAACCGCACGCCGGAGGCGTGCGCTCCCCGCTCCCAACTGCATCGTTCCCGCCTAGGGCGTTCATGCGCCCCGCTGGGGCGCGCGGAGGTTGGCGGGCCCACCGGTGGGTGCACCGCGTTGCGGCAGCCGATGGTGATGAGGGCGTCGTGTCGGACAGAGCTTACGGCGGTCAGGCGAGGCTTGCAATTCCGGGGCGGATGACTACGTTCAAATCGACCCGATTACGAACACCTCAACTGCCTTCGATATGAACCGAAACCAACTCACCGGTGGTCTCACGGGACGGCTTTCCTCAAGCGCGTTTACCCTCATCGAACTCCTCGTCGTCATCGCAATCATCGCGATCTTGGCGGGGATGTTGTTGCCGGCGTTGAGCAAGGCGAAGGAGAAGGCCATGGCCACGGCCTGCGCGAACAACGTCCGCCAGTTACAGATGGCTTGGAATCTCTATGCGACCGATCAGGACGACCGGCTGGTTTCAAGCCGGGGTGGAATTCCGCTGGCGCAAACCAACAACGCTTGGTGCACGGGCTGGATGCAGCCGGGCGGGGGCGGATATGTCGCGGGCGCCGAAACCAACACGGACTTTTACATGCACGCGTTGCTGGGGCGTTACTCAGGCAATGCGAAGGTTTACAAGTGTCCCTCCGACAAGTGGAAACATCCTTTAGCGGCTGCAACATACGCGCGCAGCGTCTCAATGAACATGTGGATGGCATGGGACGGAGGCGTGGGTTCCCTGGTCGGAGCTGGGCGGAACTACAAACGGTTATTGGACATTTCCAAGCCGAGTGACCGCTTCGTGTTCATCCATGAAAATCCCAACTCTATTGAGGACGGCACGTTTCGATTGAATTATAGCACGACGGCGGGGGCACAGCCGCCAATCACATTCGAGAATGCGCCTTCTGCGTTGCACAATAAGGGCACCAGCCTCGGTTTTGTCGATGGGCACGTCGAGCTGCGGAAGTGGGACAACGTATCCTTTGTGAACGGTGTGCCCATCGCAGCAAACACCGCTTCCGACGTCCTTTGGTTGAAAGACCGCGCCACTGACTACTGACATGGAGATTCGTTTTGATCGGCTGCATCGGCGGGCTGGTTTCACCCTAATCGAACTCCTCGTCGTCATCGCGATTATCGCGATCCTAGCAGGGATGCTGCTGCCGGCGTTGAGCAAAGCCAAGCAGAAGGCGCAGGCCACGCAGTGCTTGGGAAACATGAAGCAGCTCCAGCTCGCGTGGATTCTGTATTACGACGACAACAACGGCCGACTGGTTCCGTGTGGTGCGCCCGCGAATCTGAACCCCGGCACGAACCAAACGTGGTGCGTGGGCAATATGCGGGCGGCCACCCCGGATGGCAGCGCTACCAACACGGCTTTCTTCATGCACGCGTTGCTCGGCCGCTACGCAAACGCCGCCAAGGTCTTCAAGTGCAGTTCAGCCAAGACCATTTCGGTGCCCACCGGCCAACCCTATGTCCGCAGCGTGGCCATGAGCACGTGGATGAACAACGTCGCGCGCAATACGGCTGGCGGGCCGCAGTATCAGTTTTACACCCGGATCGAACATCTGCGAACTCCCAGTAACCTCTTCGTCTGGGTGGACGAAGACGAGGTCACAATCGACAACGGGGATTTCCGCCTCGACAGCCTTGAGCTCTTCACGACCTTCGGCAATGCCCCTTCCCCCATGCACAATCAGGCCAGCGCCATCGGCTTCGCCGACGGCCACGTGGAATTGCATCGGTGGAATCAGGTGATGCAAAACAACCCTGTCGCTTACCTCTCCGGCCCGTCCTACCGGCCCTCGAACAACCCGACGGATGTCCAGTGGCTCAAGACCCGGGCTGCCGAGCCAGAGTAACGCAGCTCCTGCGGGCTGAGTATTCCCCCTTCCCTCACCGGCGCGCGGCCCCTAAACTGCGCGCCGTTTTGCTTTCATGCCCAGCGTTTACCTCAAGACTTACGGTTGCCAGATGAACGAGCGCGACAGCGAGGCCGTCGCCGCCCAGCTCGTCGCCAAAGGATACTCGCTCGCCCCGTCCGAAGCCGTCGCGGACGTGGTGCTGCTCAACACGTGCAGCGTGCGTGACAACGCCGAGCAGAAGGCCGTGGACAAGATGACCAATCTGGCCGGGCAGTTCCGCAAGCAGCGGCCCGGCGTGTTGCTGGGCTTCCTCGGTTGCATGGCCCAAAGCCGGGGCAGGGAACTGATTGACCAACTTCCCGATGTGGACTTGGTGGTCGGCACCCAGAAGTTCCACCGCGTGGCGGATTATGTGGATGACCTGCTCGCCGGCCGCCGCGACAAGATCGTAGACACGGAGGAAGAACGCGGCAGCGAGGCGGCCATCAAGGAACACCTGCTTACCGGCGCGGCCAAGTCCAAGTCCGTGACCGCCTTTGTCAGCATCATGCAGGGCTGCAACCAGTATTGCACCTTCTGCATCGTGCCCTACACGCGCGGCCAGGAGCGCAGCCGGACCATTCCTGACATCGCGGCCGAGTGCCGCGAACTCGTCGCGCGCGGGGTGAAGGAAATCACGTTGCTCGGGCAGATTGTGACGAGCTATGGCCGAAGGGAAATTCCTGAGCGAGAGGGCAAGTCCGCTTTCGTCCAGCTGATCGAGACCGTCCACGCCATCGAAGGGTTGCAGCGCATCCGCTTCACCTCGCCGCATCCGAAAGGCTACGGCGATGATTTGGTGGCGGCATACGGGCGGTTGCCGAGGCTCGTGGAGAGCGCGCACTTGCCCGTGCAATCCGGCAGCGACCGCGTGCTTAAGCTCATGCACCGCGGCTACACTCGCGCGCGCTTCCTCGATATCATCGCGAAACTCCGCGCTGTGAAGCCCGCGATGGGCATCACCACGGACATCATCGTGGGCTTTCCCGGCGAGACCGACGCGGACTTCGCGGAGACGCTTTCGCTGGTGCGCGAGGTCGAGTTCGACAACGCCTTCGTCTTCAAATACTCGCCCCGCCGCGACACCCCGGCGGCCGTGATGCCCGACCAGTTGCCCGAGGAAGTCATCGAAGCCCGTCACGCCGAACTGCTCGCTGCCGTCAATGTTATCGCCGAGCGGAAGAACAAGGCCTGCGAAGGCAGTGTCGCGGAAATCCTCGTGGAAGGCCCGAGCCGCAAAAACGCCGCCCGGCTCGAGGGCCGCACCCGGTCGAACAAAATCGTTGTCTTTGAGGGCAGCGAGCGGCACATCGGCCAAGTGATGGACGTGAAGATTGTTCACGCCGCACCGTTTACACTGTATGGCGACCCAGCGATTGTGAATCTGGGTTGAGCCGTTGCTGTCGTGGTCAGCCTTGGCGGGTTTGTGACGACGGCGTCCGCAAACAGCAAGCGCGGGTTCATGGCATTCGCTTTGAATGCGACCGCTGCGAATGATCGTCAGCATTTTTAACGATGCTAAATATTTTTGGATCCTCCAACGGTCGGCTGTGCGACGGCTCGTCGAGGCGTGACTTCCTCCGGGTCGGCGCGCTCGGCATGGGCGGGCTGGCACTGCCGCACTTGCTGGAGGCAGAGGCCCGCGCCGGGGTGGGCAAATCTCATAAGGCGGTCATCATGATTTACCTCGTCGGCGCGCCGCCGCATCAGGACATGTATGACCTGAAGATGGATGCACCCGCGGAGATTCGAGGCCCCTTCCGCCCCATCAAGACCAACGTCCCCGGCATCGAGATTTGCGAGCACCTGCCGCGCTTGGCGCGCATCATGGACAAGCTCGTCCCGCTGCGCTCGGTTTATGGCTCACCCGACGGCGACCACGATTCCTTCATCTGCTACACGGGGCGGCACAAACGCATTCAACCGCCCGGCGGCTGGCCGGCCATCGGCTCCGTGGTGTCGAAGTTCCTAGGATCGGTGGACAAGTCCGTACCACCGTTCGTCGGCCTCGCGCCGAAGGCGGGGCACCCGCCGTATGGCTCACCGGGTTTACCCGGCTGCCTTGGAGCGCCGCAAGCCGCGTTCCGTCCCGCGGGCGAAGGCATGAGCGACCTCACGCTCAACGAGATTTCCCCCGCCCGCCTCAACGACCGCAAGTCGCTGCTCGCATCTTTCGACCACCTCCGCCGCGACGTGGACAACAGCGGCGTGCTCGACGGCCTTGATGCCTTCCAACAACGCGCGCTCGGAATGCTGACCTCCAGCAAGCTCGCCGAGGCGTTGGACGTCTCAAAAGAGGACGAGAAGACCCGGGAGCTTTACGGCAAAGGCTTCACTGCGAACTATGGCGATGGTGCCCCGCGCAACCTCGAGCACTTCCTGATGGCCCGTCGGCTTGTTGAAGCCGGGGCGCGTGTGGTGACACTGAATTTTGGCCGCTGGGATTTTCACTCGGACAACTTCAACGAAGCGAAAAACACGCACCTGCCCTATTTCGACCAAGGCATGGCCGCACTCGTGCAGGATTTGCATGAGCGGGGCATGGCCAAGGACGTAGCGGTCGTGGCGTGGGGCGAATTCGGTCGCACCCCGACCATCAACAAGGAAGCGGGCCGCGACCACTGGCCACGCGTGGGCGGTGGCTTGCTGGCGGGCGGTGGCTTCCGCACGGGGCAGGTCATCGGCGCGACGGACCGGCTGGGCGGCGAGATTGCCGAGCGTGGTATTCACTTCGGCGAGGTTTTTGCGTCGCTCTACCAGCACTTAGGTCTCGATCCGCACGCCACGATGTTCACCGACCTCGCGGGCCGTCCGCATCCGCTCGTGGACCACCAGCACGAGGTGATGAAGGAATTGGTCGGTTGACGTCTGCCCTAGGCGGCCATCGTTGCACGCTGAATGAGGGGATTAACTGGCGGCAGTCACATGGTGACCACCGTTTTCTCGTGACGCTGCGCCCGTGAGCCGATTAGTTTTCAAAAGTTCCCTCAACTAACTATTGCGTCACAGAATGTCACCTTTTCTTGCTGAACTTATCGGCACCGCGATCCTTATACTCTTGGGCGACGGTGTTGTCGCGAACGTGTTGCTCAACAAATCCAAGGGGCAGAACTCCGGCTGGATCGTTATCACCACTGGCTGGGCGCTCGCTGTTACAGTGGCGGTTTATTGTGTGGGTAGCATCAGCGGCGGGCATTTGAACCCCGCTGTGACGGTCGCGATGGCGAGCCTCGATAAGCTTAGTTGGGACTTGGTGCCCGTTTACATCGCCGCACAAATGGCCGGCGCAGTCCTCGGCGCGATCCTCGTGTGGCTCGCATATTTGCCGCACTGGGCCGAGACGGAAAGCCAAGGCGCGAAACTTGGTACCTTTTGCACCGGCCCCGCCATCCGAAATCCACGCGCCAACCTGGTCTGCGAAATCATCGGCACCGCCATGCTGCTGCTCGGCGTGCTAGCGATCGGCTCCAAGGCAAACCTCAAGCCCGAGTTTGGCTGGGACACGGGCTTTGGCCCCGCGCTCGTCGGCGTGCTCGTGTGGTCCATCGGGCTCTCGCTCGGCGGCCCGACTGGCTACGCGCTCAACCCTGCGCGCGACCTCGGCCCGCGCATTGCCCACGCCGTGCTGCCTATCGCGGGCAAGGGTGGCTCAGACTGGGGCTACGCATGGGTGCCGGTTGTCGGTCCGCTCATCGGCGGCGTGCTCGGAGCGTGCCTGTTTAAGATGTTCTGGCCGGCGTGACGGCAGACTGTTGAGAGATGAAAGTTAAATATTGAGAGACACCGGCTTCCCTCTCCCAACTCTCAACTTTCAAACCTCAACCTCTTCCATGAAACACATCCTTGCCCTCGATCAAGGCACCACCAGTTCGCGCGCCATCGTCTTCGACCACGCCGGCTCCATCGTCTCCGTGGCCCAGCAGGAGTTCCGGCAGATTTTCCCCAAACCTGGCTGGGTGGAGCACGACGCCAATGAAATCTGGGCCACACAATCCAATGTTGCGGCGGATGCCATCCTCAGGGCCCGCCTCACCGCCAATGACATCGCCGCCATCGGCATCACCAACCAGCGCGAGACGACCGTGGTGTGGGAGCGCGACACCGGTAAACCCATCGCCCATGCCATCGTTTGGCAGGATCGTCGCACCGCCGCTACGTGTGACAAACTCAAGCGTGCCGGCAAGGCCGCCCTCATCCGCCGCAAGACTGGCCTCGTGCTCGACGCTTACTTCTCCGGCACGAAACTCCAATGGTTGTTGCAAAACGTCCCTGGCGCGAAGGCCCGGGCGAAACGCGGCGAACTTGCCTTCGGCACGATTGACACCTGGCTCGTCTGGCAACTCACCGGCGGCCGCGTTCACGTCACCGATCCCAGCAACGCCTCGCGCACGATGCTCTTCAACATCCACACCGGCGACTGGGACGATGAGTTGCTCGCTCTTTTCAGCATCCCGCGTGCGGTGCTGCCAAAGGTGCGAGCGTCGAGCGAGGTTTATGGGGAGACCACGCATTTCGGCGCGCCGATTCCCATCGCGGGCATCGCGGGCGACCAGCAGGCCGCGCTTTTCGGTCAAGCTTGCACGCGGCCCGGCATGGTTAAGAACACTTACGGAACTGGCTGTTTCATGCTGATGAACACCGGCACCAAGCCCGTGACCTCGCGAAACAACCTGCTTACCACGGTCGCGTGGCGCATCGGGACTCGCACGGAATACGCCCTCGAGGGCAGCATTTTCATCGCCGGCGCGGTCGTGCAATGGCTGCGCGACGGCCTCGGCCTCATTAAGGCATCGGGCGATGTCGAGGCGCTCGCCGCGCAGGTCGCCGACACCGGCGGCGTCTATCTCGTGCCCGCCTTTGCCGGCCTGGGTGCGCCGCATTGGGACCAATACGCGCGCGGACTGCTCGCCGGCCTAACCCGTGGCACCACCTCCGCGCACATCGCCCGCGCTGCACTCGAAGGTATTGCCTACCAAGTTGCCGACGTGTTGCATGCGATGGAGGCGGATGCGAAAATTAAGTTAAGGGAACTTCGTGTGGATGGTGGCGCGAGCAGGAACAACCTCTTGATGCAGTTTCAGTCCGATCTACTTGGCGTCCCCGTCGTGCGCCCGCACGTTTCGGAAACTACGGCGCTCGGTGCGGCGTATTTGGCTGGCCTCGCCGTTGGTTATTGGAAGGACCAAAAGGAAATCGCCGCACAGTGGCAGGTAGACCGGCGCTTCGCCGCCGCGATGAAAAGCCGGGAGCGCGAACGGCTTACCGCCGGCTGGGAGAAGGCGCTTGCCCGCGCCAAAGCGTGGGAGGCGAAGTAGCCGCAAACCGCCTTGTGCTGCTGGGCGATTGCCGCAAACTTGCGCCATGGCGCAGTTACTCCGACTTCAGCAGGGCCAGATCTGGCAGAAAGGTCAGGCATTCCTCCGGATCACGCGGCTGGACCGGTTAGCGGTGGAATACAAGGCTGGCGGTTCCCCGGAAGCCAGGGGTGGCCCATTGCAGAAAGCCTCAAAAAAGGAGTTTTGCCGGCTAATTAAAGGAGCGCTGTTAGTGCCACGTGTAGAAAAACCTCCCGCTACAAATCGAAGCGGATGACTGCTCGGCTGCGCCTTAAAATTTTGACTTTGCTGCTCCGCGGTTGGCCCAGTTGAACAAGCCTTGAGGCCGCGCCAGCATCAGCACGATCACCAGCAGCGAGTAGATGATCATCCGCGTGTCGGCGATCCACTTGAGGTTGTTGAACGGCGCGGCAAAGGGCAGGTCCACGCGCACGCCCGCGAGCATTCGCAGGCCCTCCGGCAGCAGCGTCAGCAGCACGGCGGCGATGATGACGCCAGCCGTGTTGCCCATCCCCCCGAGGATGACCATCACTACGATCTCGATGGAGCGCATGAAGTCGAAACCCGTCGGCGCGATGGTGAGGATGGAGTGCCCATACAATCCGCCCGCCACGCCGGCGAAGAACGCGCCCACGACGAACGCGGTGATCTTGTAGCGCGTGGTGTTGATGCCCATCGCCTCAGCGGCGATCTCGTCGTCGTGCACGGCGAGGAAGCCACGGCCATAAGTCGAATTTACCATGCTCACGACCACGTAAACCGTCAGCGCCGCGAAGGCATAGACCCAGAAGAGATTGGTATAGGCAGGGATGCTGTTGAGTCCCAGTGCGCCGCCGAGCGAGTCCACGTTGCGGAAGAGGACGCGGATGATTTCGCCGAAGCCGAGCGTAACGATGGCGAGGTAGTCGCCCTTGAGCCGAAGCGAGGGCGCGCCCACCAGCACGCCTGCCAGCGCCGCTGTGAGTCCGCCGCCGATGAGCGCAATCGGGAACAGCGCGTGGATGCCTGCGCCTTGAGTGAGGGCGGGCGCGAACTTCGGTGCGCCGAACATGGTGATGGCCGCCGTCGTGTATGCGCCCACGGCCATGAAACCCGCGTGGCCGAGCGAGAACTGCCCGGTGTAGCCGTTGATGAGATTCAGGCTAACCGCGAGGATGATGTTGATGCCGATGTTTGAGATGATGAGGGCGAAGTAGTCATCAATGCGCGGCTGGAGGACGGCGAGCAGGCCAGCGCTGGCGAGAGCGCCGGCGAGGACGATTTGGGAACGGGGAATCACGGGATAAATTGCGAGCTACCGATGGCGAGCGGTGAATGCGTCCCTGTGGCAGAATGACTGCACCCAATTGGTGTTGTGGGAATTTGATGTTCGAAATTCGGCATACCTCAGACTTTCTCGATCTGCAGCTTGCCCAGCAAGCCCGCTGGACGAAAGAGCAAGATGCCAATCAGAATTGCGAAGGCAATCGCATCAGTGAAGGTGCTAAAGCGGCTGCCGTTGAAGAAGGTTTCCACCACGCCGAGCAGCAGACCGCCGAGTGCCGCACCGGGGATGTTGCCAATGCCGCCGAGCACTGCCGCGACAAAGGCCTTTAAGCCCGGCAGCACGCCCATGAGCGGATCAATGGCCTGGTAGTTCAGTGAGTAGAGGATGCCGCCCGCTGCCGCCAGCGCCGAACCGAGCGCGAAGGTGAAGGAGATGATGCGGTCGTTGTTGATGCCTACGAGCGACGCAGCTTGTTGGTTGAAGGAGACAGCGCGCATCGCCGTGCCGACCTTGGTGCGGAGCACGATGTATTGCAGCGCACCCAGCAGCCCGACCGTGACGGCGAAGACGACGAGCTGGTTCGACGAGAAAACCAAGCCGGCAATGTTGAACGTGCGAGTTGGAAAGAGTGTGGGAAACGGTTTGGGGGCCGCACCGAAGACAAATTGTCCGGTGTATTCCAGCAGGAGCGAAACGCCGATGGCGGTGATGAGCACCGTGAGTTTGGAACGGTTGCGGAGCGGGCGGTAAGCAAGCCGTTCAATGGTCACGCCCAGCAGCGCGCAAACGGCCATCGCACCCATCAACGCGAGGAGGCCCGAGGCGAATGACTCCTTCGGCATTCCTCGCCCGATGTAGAACCCCGCGAACGCCCCGACCATGAACACGTCGCTGTGCGCGAAGTTGATGAAGCGCAGCACGCCGTAAACCATGGTGTAACCCAGCGCGATGAGCGCGTAAATCGCGCCGAGCGAAAGGCCGTTGATGAGCTGCTGGAAGAACTCGGTCATGCTCGCCGCAGATTGCAGCCTCAGCTCCAGTGCCTACGGGTTGACAGTTTCCTTGTAAACAAACTTTCCGTCTTTTACCTCAATGATGACGGCGGGTTTCGTGGCGTTGCGCTTGGCGTCGAGGGTGGTCTTGCCGGTGACGCCGATGAAGTCCTTGGTGGCAGCGAGGGCGTCGCGGAGCTTCTGGCCGTCGGTGCTGCCAGCGCGCTTGATGGCGTCGGCAAGGACGAGCGCGGAGTCGTAGCCGAGCGCCGCCATCGCGTCGGGGACTTCGTTGTTCCAGCGGGCTTTGAACTTTTTCACGAAGGTGGCGACCATCTCGGCCTTGTCCTCGGGCGAGTAGTGCGTGGAGTAGAAGGTGCCGTCCATCGCCTTGCCTCCGATGGTGAGCAGTTCGGGCGCTTCCCAGCCGTCGCCCCCGAAAATCGGCAGGTTAATG
>Ga0194127_10002776_pt1 | contig 23261 bp, 16 predicted proteins | sample TA2KigC100mmetaG_FD_148624 | JGI IMG/M metagenome (GOLD analysis project Ga0194127, IMG submission 148624) | Freshwater microbial communities from Lake Tanganyika, Tanzania - TA2015036 Kigoma Deep Cast 100m | ecosystem: Environmental > Aquatic > Freshwater > Lake | place: Tanzania: Lake...
GGGTTGACGAAGCCGTTGCAGTTGAAGTCGCCGCAGTAGCCGACGCCCGCGTTCACCTGAGGCGCGTACTTGAACGTGTCCTGGAAGTTCACGGTGCCGTTCCCGTTCATGTCCGGGGACTTCACGCAGTACGTGTTCACGTTCTGGCAAAGCTGCACCTCGGGCGTGGCGCAGGTCGCTGTCGCGGTCCAGGTCAGCTGGAAGCGGCCGCAGCCGCCGCCGGTGACCACGTAGTGGCACGCGCCGTTCGCATCCGACGTGTCGAGACGGGACGCGGCCCCCGCGATCATCATGTTCGCGGTTCCCAGCTCGTTCTGCGGATCGCCGATCGCCGAGAGATCGAGACGGACCGGGCAGTTCGGAAGCGGGTTGTTGAGGCAGTTCCGCACGGTCACGCGAATGTTGATCACGCCGTAGTCGCCCTTCGGGCACCAGCGAAGGTCCGCAGCTCCCGCGCCTGTGCACGGGTTCGATGGGGCGATCGCGCACGACGAGTACGCCGCGCACGGCAACGTCGCCTGGGCGGTCCCGGCGACCACGAGACAGCCGACCACGGCCGCGAGCAGAAGTGACTTCCTCATTCTTCGTTCCTCCTTTCGGACACACATCTCAGGCTGACGACCCTCCTCGGCTCCCCGCTTTCCGCGGGAGGAAGAAGGCCGAACCACCGGACCGGGCTCACGGGCATTCTCGCAGGGAGCGCCCGTGTCGCCCCCCCGGGGTTCGCTAAGCGGCTCCAAACGCCGACCGTCGCGCCGCTCGCCGAGGGGGACGCAGCACCGTAAGCTGTGGGAGCGTCCCTATCTTAACATGATCGGCAAGGGAAAGTCCAGCGAGAGGTGAGATTTCGCCGGTTTTTTTCTTGTTCTCCCCACCCCCTCTCGGATGTCTCGAATGGTACCGCCGGCTCCCGCGGACCGGGTCCCCGGAACGCTCGGGTATGGCCTGCCTTCCGATCGGGCTCGGCAGGGGGAAGCAATCGAAAGTCTAGCACGCTTTCTCTCTTGCGTCCACCCGCGCCGACGGGGCAACCGACGCGGCGGCGCGCAGTTCCGCTCAACCGAGCCCCGCGGTCTCCTGCGCGGGCGCACATGGGGGGGGACGCGGCGGGGCTTTACTGATATACTCCCGCGCCGGTGGGGGCTCGCGTCCCGGGTGGGAACGGAAAGGACGGACGATTCATGCCGAGCAAGACGGAGAAGCCGAAGAAAGAGGAGAAGACGAAGGTCGGGCCGGAGGCCGAGACCTCCCGGGCGCTCGAATCGACGCTCGCCCAGATCGAGAAGCAGTACGGCAAGGGCTCGATCATGCGTCTCGGCGTCGACGGAGTCACCCAGGAGATCCGCGTGATCCCAACCGGATCCCTTTCGCTCGACATCGCCCTCGGCGCAGGCGGAGTGCCGCGCGGGCGAGTCATTGAAGTATTCGGACCCGAAGCATCAGGCAAGACCACGCTGATCCTCCACATCATCGCGAACGCGCAGAGGGCGGGCGGGATGGCCGCGTTCATCGACGCGGAGCACGCGCTCGATCCGGCCTACGCCCGGAAGCTCGGCGTCGACGTCGATTCCCTTCTCGTCTCCCAGCCGGACACGGGGGAGCAGGCGCTCGAGATCACCGAGATGCTCGTCCGGTCGGGGGCGATCGACGTGATCGCGATCGATTCCGTCGCGGCTCTCGTTCCGCGCGCGGAGATCGAAGGGGAGATGGGTGATCAACATGTGGGGCTGCAGGCTCGGCTCATGTCGCAGGCGCTCCGCAAGCTCGCCGGGATCACGTCGAAGTCGCACACGTGCATTCTCTTCTCGAACCAGATCCGCATGAAGATCGGCGTGATGTTCGGAAACCCGGAGACGACCTCCGGCGGGAACGCGCTCAAGTTCTATTCGTCGGTCCGCATGGACATCCGGCGCATCGCCTCGATCAAGAGCGGCGAGGAAGTCGTGGGGAACCGCACGAAGGTCAAGGTCGTGAAGAACAAGATCGCGCCTCCCTTCCGCGTGGCCGAGTTCGACATCATGTACGGCGAGGGGATCTCGCGGGAAGGGGACCTCATCGATCTCGGGATCCAGCACGAAGTCCTGCAGAAGACGGGGACGTGGATCTCGTTCGGCGAGGAGCGGATCGGTCAGGGGCGCGAGAACGCCAAGCGCTTCCTGAAAGACTACCCCGAGGTGGCCGACAACATCGAGACGATGCTCCGGGAGAAGACGGGGCTCCTCCGGCCCGCGGCGGAGAGGGAGAAGGATGGGAAGGAAGAGCCGCGCGAGGAGTGAGGAGCTGCGGCAGGTCTTTCTCGACTTCTTCCGGGAACGGAATCACCCGATCCTCCCGGCGTCGCCGCTTGCGCCGCACGACGACCCGACGCTCCTCTTCACCACCGCGGGGATGGTGCAGTTCAAGCCGTACTACACGGCGACGGGACCGATCCCGTACCGACGCGCGGCGACGGTGCAGCCCTGCCTCCGCGGCTCGGATCTCGAGAGAGTCGGCGTCACGACGCGCCACCACACCTTCTTCGAGATGCTCGGGAACTTCTCCTTCGGCGATTACTTCAAGGAAGAAGCGATTCTTTGGGCGTGGGAGTTTTCCACCCAAGTGCTCGGCCTGCCGGAGGAGAAGATCTGGGCCTCGGTCTACGAGGCGGACGACGAGGCGGCGGCGATCTGGGAGAAGAAGGTCGGCCTCGATCCGCGGCGGATCGTCCGGCTCGGAGCGGACGACAACTTCTGGGGGCCGGCCGGCGACAGCGGCCCGTGCGGCCCCTGCTCGGAGCTCTACCTCGACCTCGGCGACGGGCGCGGGTGCGGCCTTCCGACATGCCGGGCGGGATGCGATTGCGATCGCTACATCGAGTATTGGAACCTCGTCTTCCCGCAGTACAACCAGGACAAGGAAGGAAACCGGACGCCGCTTCCGAATCGCGGGGTCGACACCGGGATGGGGCTCGAGCGCCTCGCGCAGATCATGCAAGGGGTCGAGAGCAACTTCGACACCGATCTCTTCGTCCCGATCCTCGATGCGGTGCGGGGCTTCGCGCGCGGCGTCGATCCGGCGAAGGACGAGAACCTCGCCGCCGTGCGGGTGATCGCGGACCACGCGCGCGCTCTCGTCTTCGCGGTCCACGAGGGGATCCTCCCGGGGAACGAGGGGCGGGGATACGTTCTCCGGAGGATTCTCCGCCGGGCGCTTCTCCGCGCGAATCGTCTCGGCATCAACGATCTCTTCCTCGATCGGGTCGGAGAGATCGTGGTCGAAGTCATGCGCGGCGCGTATCCGGCCCTCGACGAGAGCCGCGCGCGTGTCGCCGCGACGATCCGCGCGGAGGAAGAGCGCTTCCGCCGAACGCTCGAACAGGGGCTCGAGATTTTCCGCAAGACCACCGACCGCCTCCGGAGGAACGGGGAGACGGTTCTTCCCGGAAGCGATGTTTTTCGTCTCTATGATACCTATGGGTTTCCGATCGAGCTGACCGAGGAGATGGCGAGGGCCGAGGGCTTCGCGGTCGATCTCCGGGCGTTCGAGGCGGCGATGGAGGAGCAGAGAACCCGTTCGCAATGGTCGGCGGGCGCGGGGGGCGAGACGCTTCCCGATCTCTCCGCGATCCCCTCCGTCTTCGTCGGGTACGACACGCTCGAAGCGGAGACAACGATCGCCGGCCTCGTGCGGGAGGGGCGTCTCGTCGACTCGATCGGCCCGAACGACGAAGCGATGGTGATCCTCGCGAAATCCCCCTTCTACGGCGAGTCGGGAGGACAGACGGGGGATGCCGGCGAGATCCTGAACGCGCGCGGAGAACGCCTCTTTCTCGTGCGGGACGCGATTCGTTCCCCCGACGACCGCTCTCTCCTCCTCGGGAGGGCGGCCGCGGAGATCCGCGCGGGAACGCCGGTGCGCGCGACGGTGGAGAAAGAAAGGCGCTTCGCAACGGCGCGAAACCACACCGCGACGCACCTTCTCCACCGCGCGCTGCGCGAGGTCCTCGGCGACCATGTGCGGCAGGCCGGGTCGCTCGTCGCGCCGGACCGTCTTCGCTTCGACTTCGTCCACTTCGCGCGGATGACGGAGGAGGAGATCGGGCGCGTCGAGGCGCGCGTGAACCTGGAGGTTCAGGAAGATCGGGCGGTCCGCACCGATGTCGTTCCGTTCGAGGAGGCGTCGAAGCGAGGGGCCGTCGCCCTCTTCGGCGAGAAGTACGGCGAGAGCGTGCGTATGGTCTCGGTCGAGGAGTACAGCCTCGAGCTTTGCGGAGGGACGCACGTCCGCCGGACCGGCGAGATCGGGCCGTTCCTCATCGTGTCGGAGAGCGCGGTCGGATCGGGAACGAGGCGGATCGAGGCGATCACGGGGGCGGCCGCGTTTCGCAGGATTCAAGAGGATCGAGAGAGGCTCGCGCGAGTCGGGGAGGCGCTTCGGGCCGCGCCGGAGGAGGTCGTCGCGCGCGCGGAGGCTCTGCACGGCCGCATTCAGAGCCTCGAAAAGGAGCTGGCTCGGGCGCGGACGGAGGGGGCGGGAGGGCGCGCGGGAGATCTCCTCGCGCGGGCGGTTCGGATCGGCGACGTGCGCGTTCTCGCTGCGGTCGTCGACGGGAGCAATCCCTCGAGCCTTCAAGGAATTGTGGACCGGTTCCAGAGCGAGGAGCAGGCGCTCGTTGCCGTGCTCGGCACTCGCGCCGAGGGGAAGGCGTTCCTCGTCGGCATGGTGAGCCGCGATCTCGTCTCCCGCGGTCTCTCGGCGGGCGATCTCGTCGGGAGAGCCGCGCGGCTCGCGGGCGGGCGCGGAGGCGGGAAACCGACCTTCGCGCAGGCGGGCGGCAAGGATCCCGAGAAGCTCGAGGAGGCCCTTCGCGAAATCCCGGAGTGGGTGCGCGCCGTCCTCGAGGGAGGGTAGAGCCATCGGAGCGCTGTACGAATCGCTTCTCCGGAAGCGCCGCGAGACGGGCGCGCTCTTCCTTCCGCTCGTCGACCAGGAGAGGATCGAGCCGGCGGCCTGCCCCTCGCGGGCGGCCCTCCTCGAGGAAAACGGCGCGGACGCGCTCCTCGTCGGGTCGAGCTTCGCTCTCCGCGATCGTTTAGATGCGATCGTGTGCGGTTTGAAGGAAGGGAGCTCGCTCCCCGTGATCCTCTTTCCGGGGAGCGCGCATCAGATCAGCCGCCGCGCGGACGGTATCCTCTTTCTCACGCTCCTCTCGGGACGCAACCCCCTCTTCCTCGCCGAGGAACAGGTTCGCTCCGCGCCCCGCGTGAAGGAGCACGGGCTCGAGCCGATCCCGACCGGCTATCTCCTCGTCGGGTGCGACGGAAGAACGGTGCACTTCGTGTCCGGAACGCATCCGATTCCTGCGGATCGACCGGAGATCGTGATGGCGCACGCGCTCGCCGCCGAGTACATGGGGATGCGAGCGGTTTATCTCGAGGCGGGGAGCGGAGCGGCTTCCCCCGTCCCGCCGGCGACGATCCGGGCGGTGCGGGGCTATGTCTCCATTCCGCTCTTCGTCGGGGGGGGGATTCGGAGCGCCGCGGAGGCGGCGGCGGCGCGCGAGGCGGGAGCGGATTTCGTCGTGGTCGGGCACGCGCTCGAGGGGGAGATCTCCGCCGAGAAGGTGCGCGCGATGGCGGATGCGATTCACGGCCGGAGCCAGGCGGCGGCCCGGCGGGCGTGACCGGGAAGGAATCGTCGAGGGGGGCGCGTTGCGGACGCTCGTGACCGGCGGGGAGGGTCAGCTCGGGCGCGCGCTTCGCGCTCGTTTCGCATCCCTCGGAGAGGTGGAAGATCCGGACATCGATCGTATGGATATAACGGATCGCGGGGCGGTTCGGGAGTTCCTTGGCCGCTTCCGGCCCGATCTCGTCGTTCACGCGGCCGCATGGACGGACGTCGACGGCTGCGAGAGGGACCCGGAGCGCGCGCATCGAGTGAACGGGGAGGCGGCGCGGATCGTGGCCGAGGAAGCGGCGCGAAGGAACGCGCGCCTCGTCTTCATCAGCACCGATTTCGTGTTCGACGGCCGGAAGGCGGAGGCGTATACGGAGAAGGACGAGCCGAACCCGATCTCGGCGTACGGCGAATCGAAGCTCGCGGGAGAGGGGGCAGTCCGAGAGGCGGTCCCGAATGCGGTCCTCGCGCGGACGGCCTGGCTCTATGGAGAAGGGGGGACGGGGAACTTCGTCCGGTCGATCCTGAAGGCGGCGAAGGAGGGGAGGGAGCTCGCGGTCGTCGACGACCAGTTCGGGTCGCCGACCTACGCAGCGGATGTCGCCGGGGCGCTTCTCGATCTCGTCCGCGCGCGCGCGGAAGGGATCTTCCACGTGGTCAACTCGGGCGAGGCGAGCCGCTTTCTCTTTGCTCGGAAGATCCTCGACCTATCCGGCCGCGCGGAGATCCCGATCCGGGCGATCCCGACGCCGGAGAGCATGCGTCCGGCCCGGCGTCCCGCGCGTTCGACCCTCCGGAGCGTGCGGCTCGCGGAGTACGGGATCCCTCCGCTTCGGCCGTGGGAAGCGGCGCTCGAGGAGCACCTCGCGCGCATCGGAGAAAGGCAATCATTCGATGTTTGAATCAAAGATGCGCGAAAGGCTCGGCGTTCTCGATCGGGTCCGCGAGGAGCTCGCGGCTCCCTTCGAGGCGGCCGCCTCGCGCGTCGCCGAGTCGCTCCGAAACGGCGGGAAGATCTACCTTTTCGGAAACGGCGGGAGCGCCGCCGATGCGCAGCACCTCGCCACCGAGCTCATCGACCGCTTGACGATGAAGAGGGACGCGATCCCCGCGCTCGCCCTCACCACGAACGCGTCGCTCATCACCGCTGTGGCGAACGATCACGGCTTCGAGCTTGTTTTCGCCAGGCAGGTGGAGGCGTATGCGCGGCCGGGGGACGTCCTCGCCGGCATCACGACGAGCGGCCGTTCGGGAAACGTGCTTCGCGCGTTCCGAACCGGCCGGCGGATCGGGACGGTGAACGTCGCTTTCACCGGGGCGCGCGGCCTCGCCGAGGACGGCCTCGCGGATCATCTTCTCGCCGTTCCCTCCGAGGACACTCAGCTCATCCAGGAGATGCACATCGCGCTCGGACACCTTCTCTGTCAGGCGATCGAGGAACGGCTCTTCCGGTCGTAGGGGAATGGACGAACGACTGTCATCCCGGGCTGCGCCCCTGAAGGGGGCCTCGATTCTCTGCATCGCCTCGGCGAACTGGGACGCGGAGCTTTGGACGAACAGCCAGCACCTGATGAGCCGGCTCGCGCGCGACAACCGCGTGCTCTTCGTGGAGTCGCTCGGGCTCCGAAGGCCGAAAGCCCGCTGGCGGGACCTCTATCGGATCGTGGGGAGGCTCCGGAATTGGGCACGCGGCGTGCGCCCGGCCGGCGAGAACCTTCTCGTCTATTCCCCGCTCATTGTCCCCTTCTACAACGTTCCCTGGGCGCGCGATCTGAACTTCTGGATCCTTCGCACGAGCCTCGCGCGCATCGCGCGGAAACACGGCTTCCGCGCCCCGATCCTCTGGACGTTTCTTCCGACCTCGAGTGATCTGGTCGGGCATCTCGGCGAGAGCCTCGCGATCTATCACTGCGTGGACGAGTACGGCGCGAACCCGGGAGTGCCGGCCCGGGTGATCCAGCAGATGGAGCGGAGACTGCTCGAGGGCGCGGATCTCGTCTTCACGACGTCCCGTTCGCTCTACGAGGGGAAGAGGCGCCACAACGCGAACACCCACTACTTGCCGAACGTCGCCGACGCCGACCACTTCCGCAAGGCGGCGCTCCCCGAGACCGAGGTGCCTCCGCCGCTCCGCGCCCTTCCGCGTCCTGTCATCGGCTTCGTCGGCGCTCTCAGCGACTACAAGGTGGACTTCGGGCTCCTCATTCACGTGGCGCGCGCGCACCCGGAATGGTCGCTCGCCCTCGTCGGACCGGTTTGGACGGGGAGCCGGACGGAGGATGTGGAGCGTCTCGAAAAGTTGGAGAACGTCCGCTTCTTCGGCGCGCGCCCGTACGCGGAGCTTCCCGGGTGGATTAAGGGTTTCGATGTCTGCATGATTCCCTTCGCGCTCAACGAGACGACAATCAATGTTTTTCCAATGAAGTTTCATGAGTACATGGCGACGGGGAAGCCGATCGTCGTCGTGGATCTTCCCTCGATCGCGGAGTTCGGAGTGTACTGCCGGAGAGCGCGCGGGGCGGAGGCGTTCACGCGAGCGATCGAGGAGTCGCTCCTTCCGGAGCCGGCAGGGAGGATGGAGGAGCGGATCGAGGTCGCCCGACGGAACACCTGGGAGACCCGGCTCGGAGAGATCGCCTCGATTCTCGAGGAGGAAAAAAGGAGCGCGAGGCCGCAGAAACGGTCGGTCCCTCGCGGCCGGATCGGGATCGACGTCCGCAAGATCCACGACTTCGGGATCGGAACCTACATCCGAAGCCTGGTGCGCGAGCTTTCGCGGATCGATCCGAACCGGGAGTACGTGGTGTTCCAGAACAGGGACGAGAAGACGGAGTGGGCGGAGAACATCATTCCGGTGGAGGACAGCTCGCCGAAGTACTCTCTCCGCGAGCACATCTCGCTGCCGATCCGGATGCGCCGTTACCGGATCGATCTCTTCCATTCTCCGCACTACGTGCTCCCGGTGGCGCGTCCGTGCCGCGCGGTGGTGACGATCCACGATCTCATTCACTTGTTCTATCCGCCCTCGCCCGCGGCGGCGCTCTACGCGCGGGGGATGATGAACGCGGCGATCCGAAGCGCGTCGCGGGTCCTCACGGTTTCGAACGCGTCGCGCGAGGACATCGTCCGTGTGCTTCGCGCCGATCCGGAGAAGATCGTGGTCGTTCACAACGCCGTGGGCGAACGGTTCGTCCCGCTCGATGCCGGCCGGGCGCGCGAGGAGGTGGCGCGGACGATCGGGCTCGAGGAGGAGTACGTGCTCTGCGTCAGCAACTGTCTCCCGCACAAGAACCTCCGCAAGCTGATCGAGGCTTTCGCGAGGCTGAGGCGGAGCGGGTTCGGCGGCCACCTCGTGCTCGCGGGAGTCGATGTGAAGAAGGCCCGCGAGCTCACGCGCGACGTCCGCGTGAGCCGTCTCGAGACATGCGTTCACTTCCCCGGTTTCGTGTCCGACTCATTTCTCCACGCGCTCTACGGAGGCACGCGGCTCTTCGTCTTCCCGTCGCTCTACGAGGGGTTCGGGCTGCCGCCCCTCGAAGCGATGGCGTGCGGCATCCCGGTGGTCGTCTCGGACACGCCGGCCCTCTCCGAGGTCGTGGGGAAGGCGGGGCTCCGCGTCGACCCGGGGCGCGCGGAATCGATCGAGGAGGGGATGGCGCGGCTTCTCGGCGATCCGGCTCTTCACGCGCGCTACGCGCAGGAAGGCCTCCGCCGGGCGAGCCGCTTCTCGTGGCGCGCCGCCGCGGAGCAAACGCTGCGCGTCTACGAGGAGGTGATCGGCCACGGCTAGAGAACGACTCCCCTTCGCCGGGCGCCGCGTCGCCCTCGTTCACGATTGGCTCACGGGGATGCGCGGGGGGGAGTGGTGTCTCGATGTCTTTTGCGAGCTCCTTCCCGAAGCGACCCTCTTCACGCTTCTCCATCTTCCGGGGCGCGTCTCGAAGAGGATCGAGTCGATGAAGATTCGCACCTCGTTCATCGGGAATCTTCCGGGCGCGCGCTCGTTTCACCAGCGGTACCTCCCGCTCTTCCCGTTCGCGATCGAGCGTTTCGATCTCTCGGGTTTCGACTTCGTTCTGTCGTCGAGTCACTGCGTGGCGAAGGGCGCGGCGGCGGGGCGCGGCCGCCGGCATGTCTGCTATTGCCACACGCCGATGCGCTACGTCTGGGAGTTCTATGACGACTACTTCGCGGCGCCGCGGACGGGACGCTTGACGCGCCTCCTGATGCCGCGGGTCGCGGAGTCTCTCCGGCGATGGGACGCGAGGACCGCCTCGCGCGTCGATCGTTTCGTCGCGAACTCCGCGCACATCGCCTCGCGCATTCAAAGAGCGTACGGACGCGAGGCAGAGGTCGTGCATCCGCCCGTCGACGTCGCGCGGTTTCGGAGCGATCTCCCGCGGGAGGACTACTTCCTCGTCCTCTCGGCGCTTGTTCCGTACAAGAAGGTGGAGCTCGCGGTCCGCGCGTTCAACGAGTTGAGGCTCCCGCTCATCGTCGCCGGTCGAGGCCCGGAACGGGCCCATCTCGAGACGCTCGCAGGACCGAACATCCGGTTCGAGGGATGGCTCGGCGAGGAGGAGATGGTCGATCTTCTCGGCCGCGCGCGCGCCCTCGTCTTCCCGGGCGTGGAGGATTTCGGCATCGTGCCGCTCGAGGCGATGGCGAGCGGGTGCCCGGTGATCGCTTTTCGCGCCGGCGGGGCGCTCGAAACGGTGATCGAGAAGGAGCGCGAGGAAAGCGGCGTCCCCACCGGCGTCTTCTTCGATCGGCAGGATCCGGAGTCGCTGATCGATGCGGTCCGGCGGTTCCGGCCGGACGATTTCGATCCCGAGGAGCTCCGACGGCACGCGCGGCGTTTCGATCGAAGCGTGTTCCGCGAGAAGATCCTCCGTCTCTTGAAAGAAGAGGAATCCATATCTGATACGATGAACCGGACATGATCTCGCTTGTCGGCGTATCGAAGGAGTACGGAGGGCGGACGCTCTTCTCGGACGTGAACCTCACGATCAGCGTGTCCGAGCGGATCGGTCTCGTCGGCGCGAACGGCTCGGGGAAGACCACGCTCCTCGAGATCCTGGCCGGACGCGTGGAGCCGGACCAGGGGAACATCGCGCGGAACCGACGGGCGACGATCGGGTACCTCGTCCAGGAGGTTCCCAGGAAGAAGGGGATTACCCTCTTCGAGGAGATGCTCGCAGGGGCGGAGCGAATCGACCACATGCGGAGCCGCCTCGCCCTCCTCGAGGAGGAGATGCGCGACGCGAGGGACTCCGCGGAGCTCGATGCGCTCGCGCGCGCGCACGGCGAGATCGAAAGGCGCTTCGATCAGAGCGGGGGCTACGATCTTCCGGCGGAGGCGAGACGCATTCTCGGCGGGCTCGCGTTCCGCGAAGCCGATTTCGATCGCCCTCTCGGCGAGTTCTCGGGCGGCTGGCTGATGCGGCTTCAGCTCGCGCGTCTTCTTCTTACCGAACCGGATCTTCTTCTCCTCGACGAGCCGACCAACTTCCTCGATCTCGACTCGGTGATCTGGCTCGAAGGGTATCTTCGCGCATACTCGGGGTCGCTCGTGCTCGTTTCGCACGACCGGACGCTCCTCAATCGTCTCGCGGGGCGCATTCTCGAGGTCGAGCGAGGAAAGATCGTCGCCTACAAGGGGAACTACGATGCCTACGCCGAGGCGCGCCGCGTTCGCGACGAGGGGCTCGAGGCGGCGAAGAAGTCGCAGGACCGCAAGATCGCCGCGGCCGAGCGCTTCATCGCCCGTTATCGGGTGCGGAAGGACACCGCGAGGCGCGTGCAAAGCCGCATCAAGATGTTGGAGAAGATCGAACGGATCGAGGCGCCGGCTCGGCGGAAGTCGATCGACTTCGCGTTCCCGAAGCCGCCGCGCGCGGGGAGGATCCCGATCGAGCTCCGCGGAGTGTCCAAGGCGTTCGAGAGTCTTCGCGTGTACGAGTCGCTCGACTGGAAGATCGAACGGGGCGAGAGGATCGTCCTCGTCGGCCCGAACGGCGCCGGGAAGTCGACCCTTCTCAAGATCCTCGCGGGGGTTCTCGTTCCCGATTCGGGGGAGAGGGTGCTCGGGCACAACGCGAGCGTCGCCCACTACGCGCAGCACCAAGCCGAGGCGCTCGACTATCGAAAGACGATCCTCGACGAGATTCTCGACTGGACCCCCGACCTCACGCAGCAGAAGGCGCGCGCGATCCTCGGACGGTTCCTCTTCACCGGAGACGATGTCTTCAAGAAGATCGAGGTTCTCTCGGGGGGCGAGAAAGCGCGCGTCGCCCTCCTCAAGCTTCTCCTCCGCCCGACGAACGTCCTGCTTCTCGACGAGCCGACGAGCCACCTCGACATCCCCTCGCGCGACGTGCTCGCGGAGGCGCTCGAGGAGTACTCCGGCTCGCTCGTCATGATCTCGCACGATCGTCATTTCATCGATCGCCTCGCGAGCCGCGTGGACGAGATCGGCGGCGGGGGCGTGCGGACGCACCTCGGCACCTACGGCGACTACCTTGCGCGCAAGGAGGAGGCGGCGGCGGCGAAACCGGCTGCGAAGAGGCCGGCCGAAGAAGCGCGCGAAGCCGAAACGGCCGACGAGAAGCGCGCCGCCCACGGTCGAAAGACGCGCGAGGAACGGCGCCGCGAGGCCGAGGCGAGGAACGAGCGCTACCGGAAGCTCGCCCCTGCGCGCAAGGAAGTCGAAGCGGCGACGGCGGAGATCGAGGACCTCGAGCGAAAACGCGCCGAGATGGAGCGCGCGATGGCGAGCCCCGATTTCTACGCGAGGGAGGGGGACTTCGGCGAGACGTTCCGCGCCTACCGCGAGATCCAGGCGGAGATCGAGGCCAAGACCGCGCGCTGGGAGGAGCTCACGCTCCGCCTCGAGGAGATGGAGGCGGAGGCGGGAGGGGAAGAAGAGAGCGGGTAGCCCGGATCCCCGGCGCGGATAAGAGAAAGGGCGCGGATAGGTCCGCGCCCTTCATGCATCAACGAATGTCGTTCTTCCTATCGGAACAGGTTCTTCACTCCGCTCCACGAGTCGCGGGTTTCCTTCTCCGTCCCGGGACCGGTCTTCGGCGTCGTCTCGGGCGTTGGCGCGTGATACGGCTCGGCGAGGACGCCGAGTCCCGCACCTGTGACCGGGCTCGCGATCAGCTTGATGTTGATCAGGTGGTCGCCCGCCGGGAGGACGATCTCGCCGTGCGAGTACTGAGCCCCGGCATAGGCGCCGTAGAGCTTCCCCTGCTTCGTGAACGGAGCCGGAACCGCGACCAAGTCCGGCTTGATTTCCGGGGACCCGCCGTTCGGGACCGAAGGGGTCGTGAGCGCGAGCGCGCCGTTCACGTACACCTCGAACTGGTCGCCCGTGAGCCACGCATCGGTAATCCGAAAGAGAACCTTCTCCGAGGAGCTGACGAGCCAAAGCTCGTCCTGGCTCGGGATGCTCATCCAGCCCCCCTGAAAGTCGGGCCCGACGGTCCCGTTGGAACACGAGGTGTAGTGCCACACCCCGTTCACCGGAAGGCTCACCGGCGTCGGGATTGAGGTCCGGACCGCGGCGGCCGCGCCGTTGTCCGCGTCGACCTCGGCCTGGGGACGCACTCCCGCCTGCGGCAGGACGCCGGCGAAAGAGGCCGAGGCGACGAAGAGAAGAGCGACCAAGACGTTCGCGGATTTCCTCATGCTTCTTCCTCCTATTGCTGTCGGTCTTCACGTGAATCGGTCTTTCCTCGGCGGAAGGGGGGGCCGAGGACAGCCGGAAGCATAATGCGAGATCGCCTCGAAGTCAAACGCGCGAAGAACTCCTCGGAGAAGCTCTGCCCCTACGCCCTCTACACGTCGATTCCCGGAAGCCCGACGCGCTCCTTGAACACCCGGAGGAGCTGCGCATCGACGTCGACGATCCGGAGACGATGCGCGCTGCACCCCTTGCGAAGGCACCCCTCGAGGATCCCGCCGCCGGGGAGGTGAAGGACGAACATGCGGGCGGAGCAGGTCGGGCACAAGTCCTTCTCGTCCCGCAGAGAGACCCCGCACTTCGGACATCGAAAATCAACCTCTTGACCATCCTGGATCTCGATGTCGCAGATGTTGTCGAAGCTCCCGTACATCGGATCGAGGTAGATCCTTCCCTTCCAATCGCCGAACGAGAAGTCGATGCCGATCGACGGGCGGCCGTGGATCGGCATGTCGGCCGCCATGAGATCGCATCCGTTCGGGCAGCTCGCGGCCGCCACGGCGAGCGACGCGCTCGGCACGCGGATCTCCAACCCTTCCGTCTTCTTCTCGCCCATCGCTTGTCTCCCTCACTTTCTTCGAACCGCGGGCCGCGCGCTCATTCCGCCGCGACCGGACTCCAGACCCCGTATCCTTCCTCGTGCACCGTCCCTCTTCCTTCGTAGATGTAGGTCGCGTCCGCGTTGTAGTCCCAACCCAGATACTCGGAGTCGCCTCCCCCGTGCGTCGTGATGAGGAAGCGGTCGGCGAGCCCGCCGAAATAGCGGACTTGGTCCGCCGGCCAAGGCTGGTCGCCGCCGCTCGGATCGACCGGCATCCAGCCGATCCCGGGGAGGTAGACCTCGCACCAGCGGTGATAGACGTCGTCGATCGACGCGTCGTCGCCTCGGACGACCACGCTCCCCTCGTAGCGCGCGGGAAGACCGGCGGAGCGGGCGAGGGCGATGTAGAGGAACGCGTACTCCGAGCACGATCCGGTGCCCCGCTTGATGAGCGTCGTCGGGACATCCCATCCGCCGACACGGTCGTACTCGAGCGTCTCGATCACCCAATCGAAGATCTTCCGCGCGATCCAGTACGGGTTCTTCTCGTCCCCGACGATCTCGCGAGCGGTCTTCCGCACGAGCTCCGCGTCGAGCTGAAGACGCGATTTCGGCGCGGTCCCCTTCTCGCGGATCTCCTTCGGGATCGCGTCGAGACCCTTCACGTCCTCGGGAAAGAACGCGTAGTGGAGCGTGCCGAGCCGCACGCGGGTCTCGTACCCGGCGGAGACGGTCGCCCCCGGGGGAACGTCCCGGAAGGTGAAGACGGCGATCTCCTGGCCGCATCGGTCGACGGCGAAACGGTCCGGCTCCGGCGTCCATCGAATCGGCGAAACGATCTTCTGGTTCTCGAGCGTGTCGTAGGGGACCGCGAGATGGATCGCCGCCTCGGCGATCGATCCCTCTCCGTCGTTCCGGAGCGCGTAGCGGTAGCGGAAATCGCGAAGAACCGGGCCGGTGACCCGGAAGGGAACGTCCGCGGAGGCGCGGATCTTGTACGTCCGCTTCGTCTCGAAGTCGGAGAGCCAGAGGAAGCCTCCCCCGAAGGCGAGCCCCGAGGGGAACTTCCCAGGGGCCTTCGTCAGAAAGAGCACCTTGCCGTCCGAGGGGCGGAGCGCGTAGATCTCGTCGAGTTTTCGGTCGACCGCCCAAAGGTAGGTCCCGTCGTGCGCGAGGTCTTTTCCGAAGTCGTGCGGGGCTTTGTAGTAGTTCAGGATCGTTCCGTCCTCGGGGACGAGCTCGTAGATCGTGTCCGCTCCGTCGTCGAGAAGCCAGAGCGATCCGCCGCCGAAGGCGAGCCCGCGAGGCGAGGATTCCGGCGCCTCGTACGACCGAAGCGTCCGGTTCGTCTCGGGATCGAAGGCGAAAACCCGATGGGTTTCATAATCCGAGATGTAAAGGATCTTTCCGTCCGAGGCGAGCCCTTCCGGTCGGCGGCAGGGAGCCCGGATCGCGCGGAGAACCGCTCCGTCCTCGGTCATCTCGTAGAGTGTCCCGGTTTCCCAATCCGCGAGCCAGAGGCGCCCGTCCGCGTAGGCGAGCCCGGTCGGCGCGGCGCAGGGAGAGGGGAAGGAGAAGAGCGTGTCTCCGATGGCGGCCGCCGCCGCTGCGGGAAGCAGAAGAAGAACGAGGCCCGCCACGGCGGCCCGGACGAACGTGCGCATCCACATGATCCACCTCCGCGTGGTTTTCCTTCTTCCGCTGAGAGTAGACCGAGGGGCGCTCGGAAACAAGCGCGGCCGGGCGGACGGGTACGAGGCGGTTCCGGGGGGAAAGAAAGGGGGCGATCGCCGAACGGCGACCGCCCCGCGAGAGGGGTTCGGGACGCGTCCTACCGGAAGAGCGCCTTCACGGAGCTCCAGGTGCTCTCCTCGGTCCCGGTCTCGCACTGCACCACGTAGTAGTGGTAGCCGGAAATCACCACGTCCTGCGAGCCGTCGCAGGGGAGATCCCAGATCGTCCCGCCCGGCGTGCTGAGCTGCAGAGCATCGTTGAAGCTGAGGTCGAGCGGACCCTTGCTGCAGGCGTCCTGCGTGATCCACAGCTCGATGAAGATCTGGCGAAATCCCGGGCAGGCCGCGGCGATCTGGGCAAGCGGGATCTCCAGCTCGTCGAAGCCGGTCCCGATGACCCAGTTGATCGGGGTCATGCCGTAGATCCAACCCATCGCCATCGGATCCCACGTCACGAGGTCATCGTAGTCGGAATCGATGTTCTTGTACGCGATGAAGTCGGGGAGGTACTGTCCCGTGAAATCGATCCGGCGATCCCACGGATCCCACCAGCCGCCCTGACCGTCGATCGTGCCGAGCGCGATCCCGACCTGAACCTGAGTCCAGCCGTCGTGGTCGTGCTCGTAGCCGATGTAGAGATTGTTGGCGTCGTTCGTCACGTAGATGTCCCCGAAGTCGATCGGGGTGAACTGCGTGTCGCCGCCGTCGATGTCGATGCGGGAGGCCGGCGGGAAGTCGTTCACGCCGTCCACGACCACAGCGAACCCGAACGTGGCGAACCCCAGAACGAACGCCAGCGCGCCGACGAGCGAGATTGCCTTAGCCATTTCCTTCTTATTCTCCTCCTCTCCGTTCACTCCCGGCGAACGGGGTTTCGTTTACCGGACCACTCGCTTTCCTTCGGTCAATGAATCGCCGGACGGCGCAACACTTGGTCCCTCAAACAACCCGATGGGGCGGAGCCGCCGCGCCCGCGCAGTCCAGTCCTGCATTCGGCCATTATTTTCTCACTTGGACGGCTTCTTGGCAAGAAGTATGATCAAGTCGCAAAATGATCTACGTCAAGTTGGACTACTCCCCCACGGCCTGCCGAAGCGCCGCCTCGTCGCGGACGACGATGTCGGACCGGGAAAGGACGATGATCCCGCGCTCGGCGAGCTCGTGGAGGGTGCGGGAGAAGGTCTCGGGCGTCGTTCCGACCATCTGGGCCATCTCCTTCCGCTGGATGGGGATCGCGAGGCGGATTCCGCCGTCGGTCTTCTCGCCGCAGTTCTCGAGGAACATGACGAGGAGTCCCGAGGTTCTCTCGAGAACCGACTTCTGGGTGAGGTCGAGAAGCTGGTCCTCGGAATAACGGAGTTCGCGGGCGATTCGCGCGAGAAGATCGATCGCGAAGGAAGGGGAGTCCCGAAGGAGATCCGTGAGGACCTGCCGGGGGAGGACGCACACCTCGGACTCCTCGATCGACTCGGCCGTCACGGCGTAAAGCTCCTCGCAGAGGAGGGGCCGGTAGCCAAAGGCGGCTCCCGGCCCGAGGACGCGGAGCACAACCTCCTCGCCCCGTTTTCCGCTTCGATAGAGCTTCACGCGCCCCGCGCGCAGGCAATAGACCGCGAGCGGCGGCGTTCCCTCGTGAAAGATGACCTGGCGCGGCCCGAAACGATGGATCACCTTCGCCCCCTCGACGCGTTCGAGGAGCCTCTCCTCCACACGAGAGAGCAGCCCGTTCTTCCGCATGTCGCAGACGGCGCAGGGGATCTTCTTGCCGGAGTCCTGTCTTCGCGTCATGAATGAGACCTCTCTCGTCGAACCGATTATGCCACGCCCGAAAGAATCTGTCATGACTTGTCGAGGGCGGGGCCGGCCGGCGCCCGAAGCCCCCTCTTGCGGCGGCCGTCCGATCGGTTAAACTGGCGGCACGGGGGCGCCCCCGCGCCTTCGCGCCGCCCCGGATCTCGGCCGAACGGGCGGGCGGGATGCTCCCGTCGAGAAGGAGCAAAACCGATGAGCCGACCGTCCAAGGATTCCTTCGCTGCGCGCCGTCCCCTCGCCGTCGAGGGGAAGACCTATGAGATCTTCAGCTTGAGACGTCTGGAGGAGCTCGGGTTTCCGGTCGGGAGGCTGCCGTTTTCTCTCCGTGTCCTCCTCGAGAACTTGCTCCGGCACGAGGATGGGTCGGCCGTCCGCCGCGAGGAGATCGAGGCGCTCGCCCGCTGGCATCCCGGAGACGCCCCCCGGATGGAGATCGCGTTTACGCCGGCGCGCGTTCTTCTTCAAGACTTCACCGGCGTTCCGGCGGTGGTCGATCTGGCGGCGATGCGGGACGCGGTGGCGGAAATGGGGGGCGATCCGGCGCGCATCAACCCGATCTTTCCTGCCGAGCTCGTGATCGACCATTCGGTGCAGGTCGACTCGTTCGGGCGGCCCGACTCGTTCGCGAGGAACGTCGATCGGGAGTTCGAGAGAAACGGGGAGCGTTACGCGCTGCTCCGCTGGGCGCAGAGCGCCTTCCGGAACTTCGCGGTCGTTCCCCCCGCCACAGGCATCGTGCACCAGGTGAACCTCGAGCATCTCGCGCGCGTCGTGTGCGACGCGGACGGCGTCGCGTTTCCCGACACGCTCGTCGGGACCGACAGCCACACGACGATGGTGAACGGCCTCGGCGTGCTCGGCTGGGGGGTCGGCGGGATCGAAGCGGAGGCGGCGATGCTCGGGCAACCGCTCTCCATGCTGATCCCCGAGGTGATCGGCTTCCGGCTGCACGGGAGCCTCCCCGCGGGAACGACGGCGACCGATCTCGTCCTCACGGTGACGGAGATCCTTCGGAAGAAAAGGGTCGTGGGGAAGATCGTCGAGTTCACCGGCGATGGGATCGCGAGCCTTTCTCTCCCGGACCGCGCGAAAATCGCGAACATGTCCCCCGAGTACGGATCGACGGCGGCGATCTTCCCGATCGACGGGGTCACAATCGATTATCTCCGGCTCACCGGGCGGAGCGAGGAGAGGGTGCGGCTCGTGGAGGCGTACGCGAGGGAGCAAGGGCTCTTCCGCGACGCGAATGCTCCCGATCCGCTCTTCACAGGCGTCGTCACGCTCGATCTCGGCGAGGTGGAGGCCGTCTTGGCCGGCCCGAGACGGCCGCACGACCGGGTTCCGCTTCGGCGCGCGAAAGAGGCGTGGGGGGAATCGCTCCCGACGCTCGCGGCGCCGTCGAAGGACGCGGCTCCTTCGGAGGAGACGCTCCAAACCCGCGCGCGCGTGACCCTTGATGGCGAAACCTTTACGATCGGCCACGGCTCGGTTGTGATCGCGTCGATCACCTCCTGCACGAACACATCGAACCCGTCCGTGCTCGTCGCGGCGGGGCTTCTCGCGAAGACGGCGGCGGCGCGCGGCCTCCGCGTGAAGCCGTGGGTGAAGACGAGCCTTGCGCCCGGGTCGAAGGTGGTGACCCGATACCTCTCCGATTCCGGCCTCCTCGGCGCGCTCGAGGATCTCAAGTTCCATCTCGTCGGCTACGGCTGCATGACGTGCATCGGGAACAGCGGCCCCCTCCCCGATCCGATCCGCGAGGCGGTCCGCGCGAACCGGCTCGTCGTCGCCTCGGTCCTCTCCGGGAACCGAAACTTCGAGGGGCGAATCAACCCGGACACGCGCGCGAACTTCCTCGCGAGCCCGCCGCTCGTCGTGGCCTACGCGCTCGCGGGGCGGATCGACATCGACTTCGACAAGGAACCGATCGGAACGGGGACGGACGGCGGGGAGGTCTTCCTCCGCGACATCTGGCCGCGTCCGGAGGAGATCCGCGCGGTCGCCCTGAAGTGCGTGCGCGCCGAGATGTTCTCGAAGGAGTACGCGGACGTCTTCGCCGGAGACGAGAGATGGCGCGCGATCCCGGTTCCGCGAGGGGACCGTTTCCGATGGGATCCCTCTTCGACCTACGTGCGGAAGCCCCCCTTCTTCGACGCGATGACGGCCGAGCCGGAGCCGCCGGCCGACATCGAGGGGGCGCGCGTCCTCGCCGTTCTCGGGGACTCCGTCACCACCGACCACATCTCGCCCGCCGGATCGATCCCGCGCGACATGCCGGCCGGGAAATACTTGATCAATCAAGGGGTCGATCCGAAGGACTTCAACTCGTTCGGCGCGCGCCGCGGTAACCACGAGGTGATGATGCGCGGGACCTTCGGGAACGTGCGGCTTCGCAACGCGCTCGCGCCGGGGATCGAGGGAGGATGGACGACCTTCCCTCCGGGCGGAGAGACGATCACGATCTTCGAGGCGTCCCTGCGCTACCGGGAGACGAACGTTCCTCTTCTCGTCCTCGCCGGAAAGGAGTACGGATCCGGATCGTCGCGCGACTGGGCGGCGAAGGGGACCGCGATGCTCGGCATCCGCGCGGTCCTCGCCGAATCGTTCGAGCGGATCCATCGGAGCAACCTGATCGGCATGGGCGTCCTCCCCCTTCAGTTTCTCGACGGGGAGGGAAGAGAGAGCCTCGGGCTCGACGGGCGCGAAACATACGCCGTGCGCGGCATCCCGGGGCTCCGCCCGGGCGGGCGGCTTCGGGTCGTCGCCCGCGGAGAGAAGGGGGAGCGGTCGTTCGAGGTTCTCGCGCGGATCGACACCCCGATGGAGCTCGAGTCGTATCGGCACGGAGGGATCCTCCGCTTGGTCCTCCGGCAACTCCTTGCGGTGTGAACGATGAAGGGATGGCCCGAACCGGGCGACGCGCTTCTCCTCGTCGACGTGCAGAACGACTTCTGCCCCGGCGGCGCGCTCCCGGTCCCGTCCGGCGGCGAGGTGATCCCGGTCCTGAACCGGTGGATCGAGGAGGCGAAGGCGGCGGGGGTTCCGATCGTCGCCTCCCGCGATCGGCATCCTCCCGACCACCGGAGCTTCCGAGCGAACGGAGGGATCTGGCCGGCCCACTGCGTCCCGGGGACGGAGGGGGCGGAGATCCGGAGCGACCTCGCTCTGCCGGAGGGGGCGATCCTCGTCGACAAAGGAACGCGCGCGAAGGATGAGAACTACTCGGCCTTCGACGGGACCGGTCTCGCGGCGAGGCTCCGGAAGGCGGGCGTGCGGCGGGTTTGGGTCGGCGGGCTCGCGCTCGACTACTGCGTGCGGGCCACGGTCTTCGACGCGCTCGAAGCCGGCTTCGAGACCTTCTTGATCCGTGAAGGAACGCGGCCGGTTGACGCGAACCCCGGGGACGGGGAGCGCGCGCTCGAGGAGATGCGGCGGGCGGGCGCGAAAATCGTTTAGACAAGAATGAACCAGAAAGCTCCTCTTACGTTCGCCTTTCTTTCGGTCGTCGCCGACTGGCTTGCGGTCGCGCTCGCGCTCGCGCTCGCCTTCTGGATCCGCTTCGATTCCGGTTGGATCGCCGCTCCGAAGGGAATCCCCTCCTTCGCGAGCTATCTCCCCGGGTTCCTCTTCACCGCGTTCGGCTGGGTGATCCTCTTCGCGTTTCTCGGCCTCTACGATCCGAGGCGCGGCACCAGCTGGGGAGAGGAAGCGCTGCTCGTCTTCAAGGGGGCGGTTCTCGGGACGCTCGTCCTCATGTCCGCCGCGTTCCTCTACCGGGGGGTCTCGTACTCGCGCCTCTTCTTCGCGTTCGCCGTCCTTCTCGCGTTTTTCGCGGTCCTTCTCTCGCGCGTCCTCATGCGGAAGGCGCGGAGCCTCGCGCGCGCGCGCGGGATCGGGATCGAGAACGTGCTTCTCGTCGGCGGGGGCGACCTCGCCGCTGCGATCCGCCGGAGCATCGAGACTCGGCCGGAGCGCGCCTTTCGGCTCGCCGGCGCCGTCTCCGACCCGGATCTCCCCCCGCCCGCCGGGATTCCGGACCTCGGATCGCTCGACGCGATCGCGGAGATCTGCCGCTCGCGACGCATCGCGCGCGTCTTCATCGCGCTCCCCGAATCGAAGCGCGAGCGGATCGTCGAGATCCTGCGGGCGTGCGAGAATCTTCCGCTGCAGTTCGAGATCGTTCCCGATCTCTTCTCGCGCCTCGGCGAGAGGATGCGGCTCTCCGAGATCGACGGGATCCCGCTCCTCGGGATGAAGGACTTTCCCCTCCAATCGTGGAATCGATTCGTGAAGCGCGCGTTCGATATCGTTCTCTCGATCGCGCTCCTTCTTCTCTTCCTTCCGGTTCTTCTCGTCCTCGCGCTCGCGATCACGATCGGTTCGCCGGGCCCGGTCTTCTACCGTCAGCGGAGGATCGGAAGGGATGGACGGGTCTTTCGCATCGCGAAGCTCCGCACGATGGTCGCGAACGCCGAGGAGGAAACCGGGCCGGTTTGGGCGACGCCCGGGGACGCGCGGGCAACCCGCGTCGGCGTGTTTCTCCGGCGGACGAGCCTCGACGAGCTGCCGCAGCTCTGGAACGTGCTCCGCGGCGACATGTCGCTCGTCGGACCGCGCCCGGAGCGCCCGCATTTCGTGCGCGCGTTCGAGAAGGACGTGCCGCGCTATTTCGACCGGCACCGGGTGAAGTCGGGGATGACCGGCTGGGCGCAGGTGAACGGGCTTCGCGGCAACACGCCGATCGAGGAGAGGACGCGCTACGACGTCTACTACGTCGAGAACTGGTCGCTTCTCTTCGACCTCCGCATTCTCTTTCTCACGGCGCTCCACGTCGTGCGCCACGCGACCTCTCCGCGGTCCCGCTGACAACCGGGCCGTCGGAGGCGACGCGAATCCCCGGGAATCGATCATCGAGTCGACCGAGGCCTCGTCGGAGGAAGAGCGCGGACTCCGCCGGACGAGCACATTCGCTCGGGAACGCCGGCGACGGAACGGGTGCGGCGAGCGCGCGGTCTCGAGCTTGACAACCTGAAGATTCGCATCTAACCTGAGATCAGGTCGCCCAAAGATCCGCCGATCACGAACCCTCGCACGGGATACAAGCGCCGGTTGGCGGCCATCGTCTCGGATTCCGGTCTCCGGCCGGAAGGAGGCTCCCGATGCGCGCGCTCTTCCCCATCCTGCCCTGCGTGGTTGTCCTCTTCGGATTCAGCGGCGCCTTCGCCGATCCGTCGATCATAACTGACCTTGACTCGAACGCGACGAACGGACCGGACAGCCTGGAAGCACAACCGGGGGATACGATCCTCGTCCGCGTGTGGATCACGGGAAGCAGCGATTCTCTGTTCGGTTTCGGGATCACGATCGGGGACACGAGCGGGATCTTGGTGTGGGTCGAGGACTCGGCGAGCGCGGTCTTCGTCCTCCCAGATGAGTGGACGAGGTTCTCGGTCCTCGAGGATGACCAGGGGTTCCTTCTTCTCCAGCCGTACGACTTCTCGTTCAGCACGCCGTTGCATCTGCCGGCGGAGGTGGCCCGTCTCCGGTTCATCGCGATCGAGGGAGGTGCCTCGGCGACCTTCGCCTGGGACTCCACGATGTGCGGCTGGCAGAACACGGAGTTCACGGAGGGTACGTTCGCCGCATTCGAGGGAGCGGTCGTCTGCGTGGCGGGTGAGCAGGACGGAGGGGGAGGAGACGACGACGGCGACCAGGGTGAAGGCGAACCCGGCTCCTCGCTCACCGAATGTGATTCCCTCCCTTGCTGTCCCCC
>Ga0194127_10002781_pt1 | contig 23248 bp, 18 predicted proteins | sample TA2KigC100mmetaG_FD_148624 | JGI IMG/M metagenome (GOLD analysis project Ga0194127, IMG submission 148624) | Freshwater microbial communities from Lake Tanganyika, Tanzania - TA2015036 Kigoma Deep Cast 100m | ecosystem: Environmental > Aquatic > Freshwater > Lake | place: Tanzania: Lake...
GCCCCGCGCAAACGTATTCGAAGCATCGGCTGCCTTCCGTACGTCGGGTCCCATTCCTGGCTGGTTCATTCTCCCTCCGCCCCCACATCCTTGTCAGGCCCACGGCCGGTGCGAACATGGCGCCATCGTAGTCCCTGCGCGTTTATTGTCAACCCGGCGAGCAATGCTATATTGTGTGGGACGGGCGGCGAGCGGCGGGCCGGATTCGTCGCCGATGTCGAGGCGGTCGGTCATGAGAAACTCCCTCTTCCTCCTGTTGTGTGCGGTTGCAGCGTTGCTGTCCCTTCCGTCGTTCGCGGCGCAGAACGACGTCCGTCCCGTGGTACAGGTGCGAAGCGGCGGGTTCGACTCCGGGGCCTGGAAGATCGAGCGCCAATGGGACCGGCAGGCGGAGCTCGAGTTCTCCGCCTGGGTCAAGGCCATAGGCGAAGCAAGGGAGAAGAAGAGCTTCCGCCTGATCAACGGGCTGAAGGATCCGACGGTCAACCCGCTCTTCACCGAGTCGGACAAGGATCTGAACGTCCTCCTGGATTGCGCCAACCTGCCCTATGCCATGCGGGCCTATTTCACGTACAAGACGGGCCGCCCCATGTCGTTCGTGGCCAACAAGGGGCACCGCTACAAGGCCGGGAACAGGCCGAGGGAGTTCAAGGACTTCAGTCAGTTCAAGGACTTCCCCACCTTCCTCGATGGGTTGCTCAGCGCGGTCAGCTCCTCGGCCTACCGAATGGATGCCTCGCTCGAAGGGACCGACACGTACCCGATCGACGTGACCATCGACAGCCTCGTCCCGGGGACGGTCTACTACGATCCCAACGGGCACGTGCTCATCGTCTACAAGGTCGACAACATCAACGGCGACATCTACCTGCTCGACGGCCATCCGGACGGCACGTTCACCAGGAAGGTGTGGAATCCTTCGTACGCAGTGGGCTCGGCCCGTTTCGGGGGGGGCTTTCGCTCCTGGCGCCAATTCCGCGTCGAGCTGCTCGACAACGAGAAGGGGAGCTTCCGGATCGAGCGGCTGCTCAACAAGGACTCCTATGCCTACAGCGGCACGGCCCAGTACCAGGGCAAGTTCCCGTACGACCAGTTCGAGCTGACCTACCACGAGTGGGTGAGGGCCCGCATCTCGAAGAACGGGCTGTACGTCTTTCCAGTCGAGGATCTCACCAACAGCATTTCGGGGTTCTGCGCGTTCATCCAGGAGCGGATCGGCTCGGTCGACGAGGCGTTGACGTTCGGGATGCACGAGAAGCCCCACCCCCTCGATCTGCCGCCCAACATCTACGGAGCCGAGGGGCTCTGGGAGGAGTATGCGACCCCCGGGAGGGATGCCCGCCTCCGCTACTCGGTCTTCGCCCTGCGGGACCTGGTGGTCAAGAGCGTCACCATGGCCTACGAGAAGAACGCACGCCTCAGGTACCAGGGGGCGCCACTCCAGCTCTACGCCGATCTCGTGCGCATCTGGAATGCGTCGCTGGTCGACCCGCAATGCCAGTTCACCTACACCAACTCTGCGGGGGGGAAGGTCACCCTCACGCTGACCGACCTGATGGCGAGGGTCTACGACCTGTCGTTCGACCCGTACCATTGCCCCGAGATGCGCTGGGGGGCGCCGCTCGTGGACGTCGAGGGGAAGCCGACCGAGGAGATTTCGACCTGCCCGCAGGACAAGCGGAAATGGTACTGGTACCGGGAGGAGCGCCGGTTGCGCAACCGGATGACCCGCCTCCTCGACCGGAACACCGCCACGCACAGGGGCCCGGAGAACCCGGAGGACATCAGCCTGGCCTCCCTGTTCGCCTGCTATGATCAGAACCGTGCGGACCTGAGGGTCTGCCACACCAAGGTCGAGCTCAAGCCGCTCGTTGGGGTCAAGCCCAAGCGTTGACCGCGGATCGTCCGCTCAGGTCCTCCGGTGTCAAGCCGACGAACCGGGTTGACGCGGAGGCTGTGGTCGGGATAATCGGTCGCAGGAGAGCACCATGGCGTGGCTTGCCGGTTCCATTGCCTGGGGGGTGTGCGTCGGGCTGCTCGTTGCGGGCATCCGCGGGACCGCCTTTCGCCGCGAAGACCTGCCATACTGGCTCCTCGGGGCCGCCGTGCTTCTCCTGTGCCTCGTCCTGGTGCTGGACCCTTCCCGCGGCTACACGTTCGTCGTGGACGATGCCTACTACTACCTGCAGATCGCCCGCAACGTGGATGTCCGAGGGCTCGTCTCCTTCGACGGTATCCACGAGACCAACGGCTTCCACCCGCTCTGGCTGTGCATGCTGGTCGTCCTGCATCGGGCAGTGCCGGCCGGCGACGCCGAGTTCGTCACCGCTGCCCAGCTCGCGGCCCTCCTGCTCGCAGCGGGCGGGATCGTCTGGCTCCGGCTGCTGCTCTCTCCCCTTGCCGGCTCTGCTGCCCGGGTCATGGGGCTGCTCGTGCTGTTCAACCCGTGGGCGCTGTCGCGGTTCTGGCTCTCCGGCATGGAATCGGCCGTTGCCGTGCTGATCCTGCTGGCATTCCTGGAGGGCTGGCGCAGGCTGTGCGATTCGCGTGACTTCGGCCTTCTCCTGCGCACCTCCCTGCTGGGCGGCCTCGCCTGCCTGGCTCGATTCGACCTGGTCCTCCTGGTGTTTCCGGCCCTGATTCTGCTGGCCTGGCGCTGGATGCTCGACGTCGGGTTGCCCGGCAGCGGGGGGAAGGCCCCGGGAAGGGCGGGGCCTGCGAGCGCGCCAAGGAGGCTGATCGAAATTGCCTCGCCAAGTGAGGCCGCAACCGTCGAGACGAATGGCGAGCGCGCCCGGAGCGAGCGACCGTCGCGAGCCGTAGCGGTCCGCCGCCTGCTGGGTGGTGCGCTGGCCTGCTCCATCCCGGTGGGAGCGTGGCTCGTGTGGAATCTGGCCCGTTTCGGCACCGTGTCGACCGTCTCGTCCCATGTCAAGACGGCGGTGTACCCGATGTCCCTGGTCGACCGCTTCGACAACCTGTGCCTCGTGCTCCCCAGTCTCAAGTTCCTGGTCGACGTCTCGGTCCTGAGGGTCCTCTCCCCCCTGGCGCTCGCCGCAGTCGCCTGGGCAGCGTGGCGGCTCGGCCGCTCGGTCGCGCCCGGGGCCGCACGCAGCGCGTATCGGTTCCTGGCCGTGATCGCCTGCATCCACTACCTGGCGGTCCGCGGGGGCGTGGCGGAATCGTACTCGTGGTACTACCTGATCGAGACGCTGCTGGCCGCACACGTGGCCGCGATGGCCGTGCAGCGGCTGACCGGTCTCGTTCCGCGGGCGAATGGCCTGGCCCGGGCGGTTGTGGCAGCGGCGGCGGTGATCTCGGGCCTGCTTGTCCGGGACCTGGTGCGGGGGGAGCCCGTGCTGTTCGTGTCCCGTGCGATCCAGAGCGAAGGGAGGACCGCCGCGGAATGGATTCGTGAGCACACTCCTCCCGATGCCGTGGTAGCGTCCTGGGATGCAGGCATCCTGGGGTACTTCGCGCACAGACCGGTGATCAACCTGGATGGGCTGGCCAACGACTGGGAGTACGTGGGGGTCATGAAGAACCGTGCGTGGAACGACTACCTGGAGCGCAGCGGCGTGGGCTACGTGGCCAATTGGTTCTTCGTGCTGGAGGATTCGCGCCTCTGGCGCCAGCGGATCGGCATGGCCGAGGTGCTGCCGACGCTGCGACTCGAGTACCGGGGGCGAGAGGTCCCGTTTCTTCGCCTCCCGGTTGCCGTAGCGGTGTTCAGGAGGAGCTCGGGGGAGGAGAGATGACCGTTCGCACCGTTTCATGGGTCGCGGTGCTGGTGCTCCTGGCCGGTGCGTCTTGCGTCACCGTCTGCCGCACCACGTCGCCCGAGCCGCAGGTCATCCCCGGGCCGCCGGAGCCGGACCGTCCCGTACCGTCGGGGCCAGACCGGCCTTCGCCGGAGGCTGTCGGCCCGCTCCCGGAGCTGCCGCGGGGCGAGGACGACCTGCGGGCAGAGGGCGAGTTCGGAGAGCGGATGGCGGCCGAGGCGGTTCGGTTCCTTCGGGCGGGCGTCCTGGAAGTGGATGGGGTGCGGTTCGCGATGAGCTGCTCCGAGCTGGTGCATGCCGTGCTCGTCAGGCTGGGCTGCACCGGGGGGCCGTCGGGCAGCCAGGGCAAGGGGGGAACGGGGAACATCCATGCGTGGTGCGAGAAGGAAGGGTTGCTGCACACCGGGCTGCCTCTCGTCGGCGACCTGGTCATCTTCGACAATACCTACGACCGCAACCGGAACCGCAGCAACGACGACGACTTCACCCACATCGGGATCGTCACCGGGAGCCTGGAGGACGGCACGGTGCGGTTCGTCCACGTCGGCTCGGGCAGGGTGAAGGAATCGCACATGAACCTGGAGCGCCCCGGGGCCCGGGCCGATTCTGCGGGCAACGTCCTGAACGACTACGTCCGGGCCCGCAAGAAGGGGGACCGCAGGGGGACCCGATACCTTGCCGGCGAGCTGTTCCGGGACTTCTGTCGTGTGCCCGGCTGCGCTGCTGTCACTTCCACATCGCACACCGCGCCCTTGACCAGTCGCCCGCCGTTTGTATACTGTACGGGGGTCTGATTGCCCCGACGGTCGGGGCCGGATTGCCGAATCCGTCGCCAGGTCTCCTTCCAGGCCGGCGGTCCGTCGGCGTGCTCAGCCGGGCGGCGGTCCACGGAGGTCCGTTCGTGCAACGACAGAAAGCGTTCGAGACCGGGGTAGCCACCGACCCGGGCCAGGTCAGGGCATCGAACGAGGATTTCGGGCTGGTACGAGAGCTTCCGGAAGGCGTCCTCCTGCTGGTGGCCGACGGTATGGGGGGGCACGACGGAGGCCGAGTCGCCAGCGGGATGGCCGCGGATGCCATCATCCACGAGCTGGAGTTTGCGGAGATCCAGTGGAACGATCCCCACCAGGTGCGCAGCCTCCTCGAGCAGTCCCTGCTGCGGGCCAACACCGAAGTCTATCGAGCGGCCCAGGCGAGCCGGGGCAACCGCCACCTGGGGACCACCGTGATGGCCGTCATCATGCAGGGGTGCAATGCGCACATTGCCCACGCCGGGGATTCCAGGGCCTACCTCGTGCGGTCCGGGCGGGCCTTCCGTCTCACGGCGGACCATAGCCGCGTGCAGGACCTCGTGTCCGCAGGCGAGGTTTCGCCCAAGGACGCGCGCATGCACCCCGACGTACATCTCCTGACTCGCGCGGTAGGTGCGGCGGCGACCCTCGAGCCCGACGTCCGCCGCACCCCCCTCAAGCTCGCCCAGTCCGACGTGCTGGTCGTCTGCTCCGACGGCCTCTACGAGAAGGTGTCCGGGCAGGAGATCGCCAAGGCGTTCAGGCTCTTTCCCCCGCAGGCCGCATGCGAGCGGCTCGTCGGGCTCGCCAACCGTCGCGGCGCCGGCGACAACATAACGGTCGCTGCCTACAGGTGGAACCTCCCGGAGTCGTTCGCGGACCGCACGGTGAGGCACCTCACCCGCGAGTACGGCGGGATTCCCGTATGGACCTGGGCGCTGGCCGGCTCCCTGGTCTGTCTGGCCGGCGTGCTGCTCGGAGTTGCCGCCCTCCATTGGTAGCTGTTGCATCGTTCCTATCCACGCGTATAGAATACCCGTGCCTGGGAAGGGAAGACCCCCCAGGTTCCCATCGCTGTCTGGCGGAGGCTACCGATGAAGCGACTTCTTGCGGGCGTTCTGGTCTCGGTCCTGGTCGTTCTCGCCGGCTGCTCGGGCGGTGTCACCACCGAGGGAGGTGACACGGGGAAGGACGGTCCCGATGCGGTGGACGAGGAGTGGAGCGGCAGGAACAGCGATGGGACCATGGAGATCACCCCGGCCGACGTTCCCGAGGACGCCATTTCGGAGGACAACAGCCCGGATGCCCCGGACCAGGCCGGGCAACCCGATACGGACGCGATGCCTCCGGATACTGCGGCCGACACGGCCCCCGACCTCCCCGTGCCTGCTGTGACGGTGACGACGTACACCGACCTCCAGACGGTACCCGCCGGCATCCCCCTCCAGGTCAAGTGCCAGGTCACCGGTCTCGACGAAGGGACCTACGTCACATACCTCCAGATCTCCGGACCGGCCGACGTGGACGTCACCGATCTGGCCATCACTTTCCACAAAGTGGGCAAGTACAACGTCGCCTGTCGGGCCAAGTGGAAGGAAGGCGAGGTGGTCGACGAGACCCCGGTCACCATCGCCGTGACCCCCGGCGAGCCGAGCACCATCGATACCGGCCTCTCCAGCAGCAACGTCAAGGCCGGCGAGACCGTCCTCGTCACCTGCGCCATCCAGGACGCTTACGGCAACAAGGTCGAGCTGCCCGCCAAGGTCGCGGTCAATCCCCAGGTCGGTCTCGACCTGTTCGGAATGAAGATCGTCGCGATCAAGGTCGGGACCTACCAGGTCGCGTGCGTGGAGCCCATCTCCGGGTTGCAGGATTCCTCTCCGGCCACGCTCACCGTGGGCTGGGGCGTCCCCAAGAAGATCGAAACCACGCTCGAAAAGGACTCCATCATCGCAGGACAGTCCACCAAGGTGAGCTGCAAGACCATGGACGCATTCGGCAATGTCGTGCCGGACTACCCGATTGCCGTCTTCCTCTCCCCGGGCCTCACGCTCCAGGGTTTCACCATCACCGGCACCAAGGTCGGCGCATACCAGGTGATCTGCGTCCCGCAGAACGAGAAATGGGAGTACTTCACCCTCACGCCGCGGCTGCTGAAGATCCTGCCGGGGCCCGCAGTCGGCGTGTCGCTGCAGGCGGTCCCTGACAAGCCGGTCTACTTCATGTTCGAGACGGTCGAGTTCATCGTGTCCGCTGTCGACCAGTACGGCAACCCCGTGGAAGGGGTCAAGCTGCTCCCCATCACGTACGAGCCCAACGACCCCGGCATCCTCTACAAGGGGGAGATGAAGTACAAGTTCGAGACCGAGGGGATCTTCCTGTTCAAGGCCTGCCTCGAGGAGAACCCCAAGGTCTGCGGCCAGAAGGAGATCAACGTCGACGGCTACGGCCCGGTCATCACCATCAAGTTCCCTTCCCGCGGTGCGACGCTCCAGGGCAAGCCGTCGGTCAACGTGGTCGGCAACGTCATCGACCCGGTCAGCGGCATCGCATCCTTCACAATCAACGGCAAGAAGGTTCCGCTGGACGAGAATGGAGACTTCATCTACCCGATCAGCGCCAAGCAGGGGATGAACCTGATCGTCGCGGTGGCCGAGGACCCGAACGGGTTCAAGACCTGGCTCGTCCAGGCCTTCTACTACTCGCCCATCTGGTTCAAGGTGGACATCAACGACCCGGAGGGGTCGAAGTTCAAGGACGGCATCCTCTTCCACCTGGCGGATGAGTTCTTTGACAAGCTCCCGCACGACTACTCGAAACCGGACAACCTCTCGACCATCGTGGAGATGGCGCTCAAGAAGCTCGACCTGGGCAGCTTCATCCCCAATCCGGTGGCGTCGGCGGGGCCCTACAAAGTCTATGTCGGGCCGTTCTCCTACGGTCCCCCCGTCGTGCACCTGGATACGATCACCGGCGGGTTGCTGGCGGAGGTGCACATCTACAAGGTCAAGGTGCACGTCGAGGCCAAGGGAACCTGCAAGGTGCTGTTCATCGACTTCTGCCCGGACGTGTCGGGTGACGTGGTCATCGACGAGATCCAGATGTGGGAAGGGCTCAACATCTGGGCCGAGAACGGCCAGGTCAAGATGTCGAAGTACGAGAACTTCATCGGCCTCTACGGGCTCGAGGTCAACATCGACGGCATCATCGGGTTCCTCTTCGGGTGGCTGGTCGACTGGTTCGTCGGCAGCTATGTCTCGACCCTCGAGCAGACCGCGATGAAGATGGTGGACGAGCAGGTCCAGGCCATCGCCGGAGGGCTGCTCTCCCAGCTCGCGCTCAACCAGCAGCTCTCGATTCCCAACCCGCTGAACCCCAACGCACCACCTGTCGAGCTGTCCCTGGTCGCCTCCATCCGGGAGCTCATCTTCGACCACACCGGCGTCGAGGTCCGGCTCGATGCCGCGGTCCTCTCACCGAAGAACATCAACAAGAACCCGCTCGGCTCCATCGGCCGAGCGTCCTGCCTCAAGTGGGTCCCCGAGAACTTCGTCATGGACAAGGAGAAGTTCGCGATCATGGCGATCCACGACGACCTCATCAACGAGGTCCTCTTTGCTGCCTGGTGGGCGGGGCTGCTCGACATGCAGCTCCCCGTGGACCAGTTCATCGACCCCACCATGCTCCAGGACTTCGGCATCAACAGCCTGGAAGACCTGGGCATCAAGGACATCACGGCGCGTACCGAGTTCTTCCTGCCGCCGATCATCACGTCGTGCAACGACTCGTTCGACAAGCAGCTCCAGATGCAGGTCGGCGACATGTACATCGAGCTCAAGATGAAGATGCTCAACGAGCCGGTCACCATGGGCATGTTCGTCAGCATGGCAGCGGAGGCCAAGATCGAGGTCAAGGACAACAACGGCGTCCAGGAGCTGTCGCTGGGAATCGGCAAGATCGATCCGCTGGTCGCACAGGTGACCTACATCTCGGACAACCTCAAGGGGGCCGAGGTGCTCATGACGATGATCATCCAGGGGGTGTTGCTGCCCCAGCTCCTCGGAAGCTTTGCAAACAACGCGCTGACCAGCTTCCCGTTGCCCGAGATCGACGTGTCGGGCATGAGCACGTTCCTGCCCCCCAACATCGTGTGGAAGTTCGTGGTCGACAAGTTCTGGCGTGAGCTCGGCTTCAACGCCATGATCGCACACATCGAAGCGAAATAGTCGGCTGCCAGGAGAGCGGCTACACCCGGAACACGTGACCGAACTCGCGGGACTTGGCGAAGAAGAAGAGAGCGGAGGAGGCGAGGGAGGCGGAGAGCTTCGGAATCGCGGCAAGCCGTCCATCCAGCGCATCGGCAGCGGCGGCCGGAAGCAGCGAGAAGAGAGCGGCAAGCGGGGTGGGAAGATTGGCAACCCGTCCCGACAGCACCGACAACGTCTCCACCGACTCCAGGTTGAAGATGCGGGAGGACTGCTCCAGCACCTCGCCGCGTGACAGGGCACCGGCCGGTGACAGCGTGGAGGCCAGCCTGTCGGCACCGCGGCTCAGCGGGCCGCGAAGCCCTTCCGGCAGCCGGGCAGCCAGGGCCGCGGCCTTCGGCCACGCGAGGGCCGGTTCCGGAAGCAGAGGAAGCCGCAGCAGCAACGTGCCGCCCACCTTCAGGTCACGGCGGGTCTTCTTGAGAAACGGGACCAGCTCCATGTCCGGGACGATCCCCTCCCACGCAAGCAGGTAGGCGTACGAGCTGGAGAGGAAGTCGATGCTCGAGTATGGGCGGCGGTCCCACGATACCTGGTGGTCCATGCCCCGCTCGCGCAGCGGGGCCATGAAGGCCTCCATCCGCTCGGGGTCTGATTCCACCACCGTGATGAACAGGCCGTTGCCGGCCACGTGGATCGCGACCTCGGGGAGGTGCGCGCCCACGAAGAGCATGCTCCCGCGGCGGTTGTCCAGACGGCTCTCGAGGAGGCGCACGGCCTTTGCCCTGGCGGCGCTCTCTTCCTGGATGCGGGGCGCCCGCGTGATGCCGGCCGAGGTCTTGGCGCTACTCACCGGAGATCTCCCTGGACGCGATTTCGGCCTGGCAGCGGGCGACGAACTCCGCCACGGGAATGGCCCCGAGCTGCCTGTTCCCACGGGTGCGGATCGAGACCGTATCCTGTTCCGCCTCCCGCTGACCCACGACCGCCTGGTAGTTGAAGCGGTCGAGCTGGGCCTCGCGCACCTTCTTGCCCACCGTCTCGTTCCGGTCGTCCAGGCGGACGCGCAGCCCGGCCTCCCGCAGACGCGTCGCGACGCTCTTGGCATAGTCCAGGTACGCCTCAGCGATGGGCAGCACGCAGACCTGCCTCGGGGACAGCCACAGCGGCAACTTGCCCGCGTGGTGCTCCAGCATGATGCCGATGAACCGTTCGAGGCTTCCCAGGATGGCCCGGTGCACCATGACGCACGGGTGACGCTTGCCGTCAGGGGCTTCATAGAAGGCGTTGAAACGCTCTTCGGACGGCATCGAGAAGTCGACTTGCACCGTCCCGCACTGCCAGGAGCGGCCCATGCAGTCGCGGATGTGGAAGTCGATCTTCGGCCCGTAGAAGGCCCCGTCTCCCGGGTTCAGCTCGTACGCGATGCCCAGGTTCTTGAGCGCATGCTCGAGCGCCCCCTCGGCCCGGTCCCATACCTCGTCGCTGCCGATGCGCCCCTCCGGGCGTGTCGAGAGCTCCACCCGGACGTCCGAGAAGCCGAAGGTCTTGTAGATCTCGAACACCAGTCGCACGACGCCGATGACCTCGTCCGGGAGCTGGTCCTCGGTGCAGTAGATGTGTGCGTCGTCCTGGGTGAAGCAGCGGACCCGGAACAGGCCGTGCAGCACCCCCGACATCTCATGCCGGTGCACCGTCCCGAGCTCGGCAAGGCGGGCCGGCAGGTCGCGGTACGAATGGCGGCCCGACGTGAACACCAGCAGACCGCCCGGGCAGTTCATCGGCTTGACCGCGAACGGACGCTCGTCGATGCTGGTGAAGTACATGTTCTTCTTGTAGTGGTCCCAGTGGCCCGAGCGATGCCACAACGACTCGTCCAGGATGAGCGGAGTCGAGATCTCGGCATACCCCTCTCGCCGGTGAACCGAGCGCCAGTAGCGGACCACCTCTTCCTTGAGGATCATGCCGTTGTCGTGCCAGAAGGGGAACCCCGGACCCTCTTCGTGGAACGAGAACAGGTCCAGCTCCCGCCCCAGCTTGCGGTGGTCCCGCAGCTTGGCCTCCTCCAGCATCTCCATGTGCTGCTTCAGCATCTCCTTCTTCGGGAAGGTGATGGCGTAGATCCGCTGGAGCTGCGGGTTGCGGGCATCGCCCCGCCAGTAGGCCCCGGCCACCTTGAGCACCTTGATCGCCTTGATGGCCCCGGTCGACGGCAGGTGCGGGCCGCGGCACAGGTCGATGAAGTCACCCTGGCGGTACGCGGAGATCTGCCCCTCCGGCAGGTCCTGGATCATCTCGACCTTGTACCGGTTGTCCGTGAACTGCGCCAGTGCCGCCTCCCGCGTCATCTCCACCCGCTCGATTCGCTGGTCCATGGCTGCCAGCTCGATCATCCGGGCCTCGATCCGCTCCAGGTCGTTCTCGGAGAACGGCGCATGGTCGAAGTCATAGTAGAATCCCTCGTCGACCGGCGGGCCGATGGTGGGCCGCGCATCGGGGAAGAGCTGCACCACCGCCTGCGCCAGGAGGTGCGCACTGGTGTGCCGGAACACCTCGACCCCCTCCCGGTCCGTGAAGGTCAGGATCTTGACCGACGCGTCCGCAGTCAGCGGAACCGTCAAGTCGACGAGCCGATCGTCCACGCGGGCGGCAACAGCGGCCCTGGCCAGTCCGCCCGAGATCGACAGCGCGACCTGGAGCGGCGTGGTCCCTTCCGCATGCCGGACCCGACTCCCGTCCGGCAATTCCACGTTGATGAATCGAGCCTCCGGATTCTCCATGGCATCTCCTATGGCAACAGCGGGCATGCTACTTACCACGCGGAGGCGCAGGATGCCAAATGGAAAAGAGCCAGAGCCGTTGAATACCCGGATTTCCTGGACGTCCAGCGGCGCCCTGTGCTATACCCCAACCGGCATTGACGGAGGAAGGACGATGTCAACAACCAGACTGCTGCTGGCGGCCGTGCTTGTTACTGCCCTGCTCGGAATCGGGGCCCCGGTCTCGGCGCAGACGGACCCCGAGGATCCCGAAGTCACCGAGCGCAAGTCGACCGTCGGCAAGATGAAGACGCACCCCGTAGGCTCCAAGAAGAGCAAGGGGACCGTTTCGGTCGACACGGGCGACAGCAGGACCACGGACGGAGAGGCGGCCGCTCCCGCCAAGAAGAAGCCCAAGAAGAAGACCGGCGCCAAGAAGAAGGCCAAGAAGAAGGCCGAGCCCAAGGTGCGTCCCTACGGCCTGGGGCTGAAGATCGGCGTTCTCCCCTACAACACCATGAGCTCTCTCAGGACCGACGCGTCGGGAAGGACCGAGTACGACATGGCGTTTGCCTGGGGGTGGGGAGCGGCAGGGCAGTACCGACTCCTGAGGAATTTCTACCTGACCGGCGAGATCATGTACTGGTACACCCGCGTCCAGGGCCGGCCCGAGAACTACCCGAAGGAGAGTGAGAAGTACGAGGTCCGCGAGGACGACGGGCTCCTGAACATGGGCGTCGGGTTGCGCTTCAACGTCTACGGAGGCGAGCACAGCAGCGACCGCATCTTCCTCCTGGGCAAGGTGGGATTCACGGACTACATCGCGGACGATGCCAACCCGGACGGAACCAATCGCGCCGGGATGTACGTAGGCGGCGGAGTCGGATACGAGCATGCGTTTGCAGAGCTGCTGAGCGTGTTTGCCGACACGGGCATCTACTACAACGGGTTCATGGCCACGAGCTCGGACGAGTCCGAGGCCGCCATGTGGTACTGGGGTGCGACGGCCGGCTTCCTGTTCCACTTCGACAAGAACTGATCCGCTGTTGCAATTTCGAGGCGCATTGCGCAGAATGGCGTCGCCCAGGCTCCTTGAGGAGGGGGGAATGCGCGTACTGCCGGTGTGTCTCGTCGTCGTTGCGGTCCTTGTCGGCGGCATCCTGTTGCCGGTCTTGTCGGTTCCGGCGTTTGCGGCGGGGGCCCGGACGCTGGTGTTCACCGGGCAGCTTTCGGATGAGAAGGGGGCGCCGGTGGCCGGGATCTTCTGGTTCCGTTTCGGCCTGCATCGGGGCCGGTCGGACAAGAAGGTGCTCTGGTCGGAGGAGCTCTACGTGGCGGTGGACAAGGGGACGTACCGGCTGGAGCTGGGGCGGGAGAGGCCGCTCCCCCAGGCGGTCGATCTCACCACCCTGTTCGTCTCCGCTGCGGTGGATGGCGTGGAGGTCCAGCGGGTATCCGTCGATGCTTCGATGGTTGCGGGGACCGATCCGGTCGGAGCCGGCGAAGCGTCTGCCGGGGTTCCGGCATGCGAGGCATGCAAGACCGCGGACATGGCGGCGGATTGCCAGAAGGTGGGGGGCATGTCGCCCAACCAGCTCATGGAGGCCGTGGCGCGGCGCCAGGTCGGTATCGGCACGACATCCCACTTCACCTCGCCGGTGGGAAGCGGTGATGGGACTCCGTTCCGCCTCACGTGCCCCCCGGGTTACGTGGTCACCGGGGTCAAGGGGAAGGCCGATGACCGCATTTCCAACCTGCAGCTCATCTGCAGCCCGCCGGAACCGCGATGATCGAAAGACTGTCCAGACCGCTCGTCATCGGCATTGCCGGAGGGACCGGTTCCGGCAAGACCACCGTGGCCCGCAAGATCATGGCGTCGGTGGGAACCGACAAGGTCGTCATGCTCGACCAGGACTCGTATTACAGGGATCTGAGCCACCTGACGCTGGCGGAAAGACGCCGGCACAACTTCGATCATCCCGATGCCGTCGAGTTCGCGTTCCTACGGGACCACGTGGCGCAGCTTCGCCGCGGCGAGGCCGTCCGCAAGCCGGTATACTCGTTCGTCACGTCCACCCGGACCGGCGATTGCCAGTTGATCGATCCTGCGGAGGTGATCATCGTCGAGGGCATCCTCGCTCTGTGGGACGAAGGGCTTCGCGATATGATGGACGTGAAGATCTTCGTCGAGACCGACGACGATATCCGGATAGTGCGACGCCTGTCGCGTGACATCCGGGAGCGGGGGCGTGAGTTCGATCACGTGGTCGATCAATACATGGCCACCGTGCGCCCCATGCACCTCACGTTCGTCGAGCCGACCAAGCGATACGCGGACCTGATCATCCCGGAAGGGGGGATGAACGAGGTCGCGATCTCCATGGTCGTCGCCACGCTGCAGCACTGGCTGAACCAGGTTGCGGCAAGCGGCCGGGGAGCCGGGGCCTGAGACGTACGGGAGATTCCTGTGACATCGTTCGAGCTGGGCCGCCTCGTTCTGGGACGTTATCGGCTGACCGCACGGCTGGCGGGGGGGGGCCAGGGGGAGGTGGGGGCCGGGCACGACACGGCTCAGGGGAACCGCGTTGCCGTGAAGGTGGCCCGCCGGGATGCCGGTGACCCCCAGGTCGAGGAGCGGCTCCAGGTGGAGGGGGAGGTGCTTGCCGCCGTCTCCAGCCCCAACGTGGTCCGTCTCGTCACGTCGGGGTTTGACCCCGGAATGCGTGCGTTCTGCCTGGTCAAGGAGCTTGTCCCCGGGGTCCCGCTCACCGTGCTCCTGGCAAGGGGGGAGCGGCTTTCCCGGGGCGAGGTGCTGCGCCTGGCGCGACAGGTGGCGGACGGAATGGCGGCACTGCACCAGGCCGGCTACCTGCTGCGCGACATGTCCCCGTCGCAGTTGATGGTGGAGGGGAGCGGCGATTCCATCCGGGGCGTCATCGTGGACCTGGGGATGGTGCGCCGGACCGGGGACGAGGTCGGTCTCACCGACCCCGCTCATCTTGCCGGCACTCCGGGCTGCGTGGCTCCCGAGATAGGGGACGGCGGGCCGGTCACCCCCGCGGCCGATTCCTACTCTCTGGCAGCGCTCGTCTTCCACCTGCTGGCCGGTCACGGCCCCTTTGGCGAGGGGCGCCCCGAGTCCTTGCTGGCCTTGCAGCTCATCGACGCTGCCGACCCTCTCCCGCCAAGGGCCGACCTGGATGAGCGCTCACGGCTCGCCGTCCAGACGGTGCTGCACCGTGCCCTGTCGATCGACCCGGCGCGCAGGCCACAGAGCCCCGGCCTCCTGCTCGTGGAGCTCGAGCAGGTGCTTGGGGGCCCCCGCCCCGGTTGGCGGCGTCATCTCGGCCGCTTTTTGCCTTGACCCGTGCGGCTCGTGCGGGTAGACGCGAAGCGATGAGACGCGTGCTCGATTTCTTCCGGACCGGTCCGGACCGCCCCCCTGTTTCCGACGATCTCGAGGAGGTCCGCCGCATCTACGAGCGGCGTCGATGGAGCGTCTTCCTGTCGGTCACCCTCGGATACGGCATGTTCTACGTCGGGCGGATCAACCTTGCGGTGGTCAAGAAGCCGATGCTGGACCAGTCGCTTCTGTCCGCGACGGAGCTCGGGTACGTCGGCACCGCGCTGCTCGGGACCTATGCCATCGGCAAGGCGGTCAACGGGTTCCTGTCCGATCGGGCCAACATCGCCAGGTTCATGTCGGCCGCTCTGCTGTGCTCGGCCATGGCGAACCTGTTGCTGGGGTTCACGTCAGCGTTCTGGGTGCTGCTGGTCCTGTGGGGGCTCAACGGGTGGTTCCAGTCGGTCGGGTCGGCCCCGAGCGTGGTCTCCCTGTCCCAGTGGTTTTCCCGCCGCGAGATGGGCACCCGGTACGGTGTCTGGAGCGCGAGTCACGGCATCGGGTCGGGGCTCACGTCGTATGCGACGGCGGCGCTGGTTTCCTGGCTCGGCTGGCGCTGGGGGTTCTGGGGGCCGGGGCTGGCCTGCGGCATCTCGGCTCTCGTCATGTTCCACACCATGGCCGATCGGCCACAGACGCTGGGACTGCCCGCAGTCTCGGACTTCCGGAACGACCCGGTGCCCCCCCCCCGCCCGGGAGCCTCGCTCGCAAAGGCCCAGCTCGAGGTGCTGACCCGGCCCGCGGTCTGGGTCCTCGGGATTGCCAGTGCCCTGATGTACGTGGTGCGCTATGGGATCAACTCCTGGGGGATGCTCTACTTCCAGGAGGCACGCGGCTACACCCTGCTGTCTGCGGGTGCGGCGCAGTCGTTCTACTTCGTCTTCACGGTCTTCGGGGCCGTGGCCTGCGGCTACATCTCCGACCGTTTCTTCCGCTCGGACCGGAACCTGCCCGCGCTGCTGTTCGGCCTGGTGAACGTCGGGTCTCTGCTCGGGCTCTTCCTGCTGCCGCCGGGCCACGTGTGGCTCGACTACCTGCTCCTGGGGTCGCTCGGCTTCGCCATCGGAGTGCTCGTCGCGTTCCTGGGCGGGCTGATGGCGGTGGACATCTGCCGCGAGGAGGTCGCCGGGGCTGCCATGGGCATGATCGGCGGGCTCTCCTACATCGGAGCCGCAATCCAGGATACCACGAGCGGGATTCTGATCGATGCCGGGCGCACGATGGTCGAGGGGAAAGTGGTCTACGACTTCGCCCCCTGTTTCTGGTTCTGGATCGCCACTTCCGTCGGTTCGGTGCTCCTCACGTTGACCGTCTGGAGGGCACGCCGGCCCGGCGAGTAGCCACCACACGTTGGTTGGTAACCGTTCAGTCTCGGGTCTGACGGTCCGTTGGTTGCTGGATTGCGCTTGACAATGGAGCATGTTCGTTGCCACCATACTCTTGTATGCGGGATGCACGAGATTCCCGGTTCGAGTACGGGGGTGCGGGGGCCGGCCCCGGGGGAGTCTGCCGGCGGGCCCGGGTCCTGCAAAGGAGAGCGGATGACGGATGTGAAGAACGGCAACCTGTTGCGGGGGACCGGGCCGGACGAGACCCTGTCCAGATTGTTGGGGCGGATCGTGCACGACTTCAACAATCCGCTGGCAGCGATCATCGGGTTTGCCGATCTGCTCAAGAATCCGTCCCTGGCGCCGGAGAAGCGTGAGCGGTACATCGCCAGGATCTATGAGCAGGCGGTGAAGCTGTCGCAGCTCGTTGAGAACATGGCATTCTTCTCGGCCATACCGCCGCCCAGTCTCTCGCCGGTCTCTCTTTCCAGGGTGGTTGCGGATGTGTGCTCGCTGCGTGGTGGAGGGTTCCAGGGGCTCGGCATCGTGCTGCGCCCCAGCATCGGCGACCAGGAGGTGACGGTGATGGCCGACCGGGCAGCCGTCGTCCGGATCGTCCACAGCCTGCTCAACAACGCAGAGCAGGTCTTCAAGGAGAATCCGACCCTGTCGCGCAGGGAGGTGGAGGTCCGCTGCTCTCCCGGCCCGGACGGAGGCCAGCTCGATGTGGCGGACAGCGGTCACGGAGTCCCGGAAGAGCTCCGGGAACGGATCTTCGAGCCGTTTTTCTCCACGCGCCGGTCCGGAGGCCTGGGGCTCGGGCTGAGCGTCTCGCAAGGTCTTGCCCAGCAGATGAACGGAAGCCTTGTCGTGCTGCCGGACAACGACCGGGAGCTGGGAGGGGCGGTCTTTCGGTTGCTCCTGCGCAGGCCGTGAGCCGTCGGCATCCGGAACCAGCGGTGGTTGTCGATTTCCAGTGCCTGTGCTATAACGGATTCAGGCGGTTGCAGGACCGCTATATCGCCGGCTCGGAGGGGGTCGGCCGGGAGGAGAACATGCAAATCGTCAAGCAACTCTCGATTTTCCTGAAGAACCGTCCGGGCACTCTGGCTGACGTGTGCCAGCATCTCCAGGACGAGGGGGTCAACATCATCGGCTTCTGCGTGTCCGACACGGTGGACCATGCCGTGGTGCGGATGGTGGTGGACGAGCCGATGAGGGCCGTCCACCTGCTCGGCAACGCGGGTGTCCTGGTGGTGGAGAATGAAGTCGTGGTGATCGATCTCAAGAACGAGCCGGGGCAGTTGGCGACGCTGGGACGGAAGCTGGCCGCCGTGGGAGTCAACATCGACTACGCTTACGGCGGGCTGGCCCGCGACGCGCTCTCCGGCGTGCTGTACGTCCGTGTCTCGGATGCTCGCAAGGCGTGCGACGTGCTTGGGGTAGAGTACAAGTAGGGCCCTGGGGATTGTACGGTTTCAGGACCGGGCAGCCATTGCAGATTGCAAACGGCAGATCGCAGATTGAACGGCTCGGCTCAGCACCGTGCGAGGTCGCATTCCACGGGCTCGTTCTTGCGTCCGGGCCGATTCGGATCCACACTCCGCACAGGTGCATCGGAGGATTGACATGGCACAGCCGCGCGTTTCCGTAGTCGGGGCCACCGGGCTCGTGGGCCGCAAGATCCTGGAGAAGCTGGAGCAGCGACGGTTTCCCGTCTCGGAGCTTCGCCTGTTCTCGTCGGAGCGCTCCGCCGGCTCCACGGTGGAGGTGTTCGGCGATTCCGTGCGCGTCGAGAAGCTCACGAAGGAGGCTTTCCTGGCCAACACGGACATCGCTTTGGCCTCCGCAGGCAAGGAGGTCAGCACGCAGCTCCGGGAATGGGCACGTTCGAGCCAGGCCGTCGTGGTCGACAACAGCTCCGCGTTCCGGATGGATCCCGAGGTTCCGCTCGTCGTCCCCGAGATCAATCCGGACGAAGCGTTCCTCCACAACGGCTACATCGCGAATCCCAACTGCTCGACGATCCAGCTCGTCGTCGTGCTCAAGCCGATCCTCGATCGGTTCGGCCTCAGGCGGGTGGTCGTTTCGACCTACCAGTCGGTGAGCGGCGCGGGGCAGAAGGGGATAGACGAGCTCTCGTCCCAGGCGATCGGGCTCTTCAACCAGGCGAAGGTCGAGTCCCGGGTGTTCCCGCGGCAGATCGCGTTCAACGCGATCCCGCAGATCGGCCAGTTCACGGACAACGGGTACACCGACGAGGAGATGAAGGTCACGAACGAGACGCGCAAGATCCTCGGTCTGCCCGGGCTCGGGGTCTCGTGCACCGCGGTCCGTGTGCCGACGTTCGCCTGCCACAGCGAATCGGTGATGGTCGAGACCGAGGCGAGCCCGACGGTCCCCGAGCTCCGGGCCGCGCTGGAGGGGTTCCCCGGGCTCAGGGTCATGGATGAGCCGGCCGACGGAGTCTACCCGGTCCCGCTCGACGGAGTGGAGGAGGATGACGTGCTCGTGGGCCGTATCCGGAAGGACGTGTCCGGCGGGGACAACGCGTACAACCTCTGGATCGTAGCGGACAACATCCTGAAGGGGGCGGCGCTCAACGCAGTCCAGATCGCCGAGCTGCTCCTGAAGAAGCTCGATGCTCATTGACCCGGATCGTCCGCTCTCCTTCTGCTCGAATCCCGGCCCGCCCGCTCGACCATCCGCTCACGTCCGGCTGCGTCGAGCAGACGATCCGGGCACTGACAAGTCGAGCGGACGATCCGGGCATTGACAATATGTCCACCGCTGTCTACCCCTCCCGCCGATTTTGACAAAAAGGCAACCAAGGCACTTCGCCCAGGCGGCCCGGTCCGCTTCGAATGCACCTTCGCCCGGTCGTGACGACCCTTCTCGATGCCGCATGGCGGGCCGCGACGCGCGCTCGGAGCCTCCGGTCCCCACGGGGGGGAATATGTTGCTGGTACGGGTGTTGCATGGTAAAACCGCCCGAGGTGTGGGAGGTGACGTGATGCATAGAACCTCGTTGATTCTGCCGGTCGTTGCCGGTCTGCTGCTGGCAGGGTTGCCGGTGCGGGCCGAGATCTCCGGTTTTCAGCTCAACAAGATCGAGGGGGTCGGTGACCTCGAAGGCAAGCTCAACGGCCGGCTGGTGGACGACCAGCAGGTGAGCTACGCGGATTGCCTGGTCTACCTGGCGGGTGCGGTTGCCGTCCAGGACGGTGGGGAATGTTCGACGGATGCGGAGTGCACCGCGGACCTCGCCAGGCCTGTCTGCGCCGTGGTGGATGGCAAGGCCGCGTGTGTGGAGTGCCTGACCTCTGCGGACTGCGTCGGCGGCGACAAGCCGTTCTGCGACGTGGGGACCCATGCGTGCAGCGCGCCGCCGGTTGCAGGGGAGTGCGCATGGGATTTCGACTGCAAGAAGGACCCGGCCAAGCCGGCATGCGGGCTGGCCCACGCCGACGGCGGGAAGCAGTGGACCTGCATGGCGTGCACCGATGACATGCACTGCCTGGAGGGGATGGTGTGTTCGACGGTCGGCGGAGCGCCGGCGTGCGTGGCGGACGAGGAGCCGGCCGAGTGCGTTGCCTGTTCCGACCCGACGCCGGCATGTGCGTTGCTCTCCGGTACGTGGACTTGCGTGGAGTGCGTCGTGACCGGCGACTGCACCCAGACGCGGCCCGGGACGGTGTGTGACCTGGGGACCCGGAAGTGCATCGCCGCGCCTGCTGACGACGGTTGTGCGGTGACGCCGACGTTGTGCACGAAGGACAAGCCGCTGTGTGCGGTGGTGGGCTCGCAATGGACCTGCGTGGCCTGCGTCACGCAGTCGGATTGTGGGTCGTCGGGCCCGATGTTCACCTGCGACCAGGCGACGCACGTGTGCGTGGATGCCTGCCTGATGTGTGCGGGGAGCTGCCTGCCCGTCGGCGGCGAGTGGACGTGCGTGGGGTGCGTGGACTCGACGGATTGCGACGCCCCCCAGACGTGCGACCCTGCGACGCATCTCTGCGTGATCCCCCCGGTGGTCGGCGACTGCGTTTCGACCTCGGACTGCCAGGGCAGCGGCAACTGCCTTCTGTATTACGGTGCGTGGACGTGTCTCGAATGCTCGGACGACCGGGACTGCACTGCGGATGCGACCAAGCCTGCCTGCGCCACGGCGGGCGGATCCCTCAAGTGCGTCCAGTGCGCTTCGGATTCCGACTGCACGGAGGGAACGTGCGACACGGCAACCCACACGTGCGGTGCCGGATCCACTTCCACCCCCGGGACCAAGCCGAAGATCCTCATCCGCTGGTCGCTGTCGCCGTCCTCGGGATACGACTACGCTATCCGGGGCGGGAGCTGCTCGGACACGGGCGGGATCGGCGATGCACCGACCGACTCCTGCTTCGACGTGGTCACCAAGCAGCCGCTGCCCGGCTCCACGAACAACGAGTTCACGCTGGATCTGCGCAAGCTCATCGGCGACACGTGCACGTCTGGCGACACGGGGGAGGCGTCGCTCTACTTCTTCATCCAGTACGGGGACGACGCGACCACCAAGGAGGTGGAGGTCGTCAAGTTCGAATGGGACTACGAGCCGCCGGACCAGCCCCAGAACCTCCAGGTCAGTGCGGGCGAAGGGAACCTCAAGGTCACGTGGGAGGACGACAGCGGGTCCGGGGCCGATCACTACAAGGTCTACTGGTCGGACGAGCAGTTCGACGGCGACACGCTCGACAAGGCAAGCTCCAAGGGTTCCATCACGGCCAAGACCTACCAGATTTCGGGGCTCGAGGTGGGGACGACCTACTTCGTCGGCGTCACCGCGGTGGACGAGGTCGGCAACGAAAGCGAGCTGCCTGAGCTGCTCAATGGGACCCCCATCTCGGTCGATGACTTCTGGGAGCACTACCAGAAGTCGGGAGGCCAGGAGGAGGGGGGCTTCTGCTTCGTTGCGACTGCGGCCTGGGGCAGCCCGCTTCAGCCGTCGGTGGCACTGTTGCGGACGTTCCGGGACCGGGCGTTGCTGACCTCGCCCTGGGGGCGCAGCCTGGTCGGCATGTACTACACGTGGGGTCCGCCGGCCGCACGCTACATCAAGGACAGGCCGGTGCTGCGCTTTGCCGCACGCGTGGCCCTGCTGCCTGCCGTCGGGGTGGCCTGGCTCACGGTCCGTGCGTCCGGCCTCGAGCGTCTGGGCATCACGCTGGCACTCGCGGCTGCCGCTGCGTGGTGGTGGAGGCGCCGCCGTGCGGCCGTCAGGCCGGGGAGGGTTGCATGAGACACGCAATCGCATCGTTCCTGTCCCTGCTGCTCGTCGGCGGGGCGCTCCCCGCCCTCGGGGAGGAGACCCCGGTCAACATGGCGGCCGAGTTTCGCATCGGCATGTACACCCCGAGGATCGATTCCGAGTTTGGCGGCGGTGTCTCCCCCTTCAATGACATGTTTGGCGATGATGCCGCATGGCTCTTCGGCGGCGAGCTGGACTACCAGTTCTGGCGGGGCTTCGGCTCCATCGGGCTGTTCGGGTCTGCTTCCTGGGGCTATGTCTCCGGCAAAGGGTTGCAGGTGGATGGCACCCAGTCGTCGGACGAGACGTCCCTGTCCCTGGTACCTCTGGTGCTGGGCCCGGTCTACCGCTTCGACTGGCTTGCGGTGCGGTACGGGATCCCGGTCGTGCTCGCGTTCAAGGGGGGGCTTGGGTACACCTTCTGGTGGGTTCGAAACGGCGTGGACGAGATCACCTCCTTCGAGGAGGCGGACGGGACGAAGCGGGAGGGGTACGGCGGGACCTTCGGGCTGCACTGGGCCGTGTCGTTCCATCTCCTGCTCGACTTCTTCGAGCCGCACACCGCCAAGGTGTTCGACAACGAGATGGGGGTGAACAACAGCTATCTCTTCGTCGAGTACGCGGGCGACTGGTGCAACGATTTCGGCAGCGACAAGAGCTTCGACCTCTCCCAGGACGGGGTGGTCTTCGGGCTGGCATTCGAGATGTAGGTGACCCCGCCGGTCCCGGAGCGGGGGGCAGCCTGGCCTCGAGAAGCAGGTGACCCCCTGGCCGTCTCCGGTGCCGGACGGTCTTTCGGGTGGCATTCGAGTTGTGAGAAACTTCCTGCTCTGGCTGCGCTACGACGGGACGGACTTCCACGGCTGGCAACGGCAGGCGAACGCGCGCTCGGTGCAGGCTGAGCTGGAGGAGGCCCTGGTGTGCATCCTGGGTGAGGGCTTCCGTCTCGGAAGCTCCTCCCGCACCGATGCCGGCGTGCATGCCGTGAACCACCCCGTCAACGTGTGGGCCGACACCCGCATTCCGGCGGACGGGTTGCGCAAGGGGCTCTCCTCGCTCCTGCCTCGCGACCTGGCCGTAACCGAGGCCCTCGAGGTACCCGAGCCGTTCTCCGCGAGGAAGTCGTCCATCGGCAAGACCTACCTGTACCGGATCCTCCAGGGGGACGTTCGGGACCCGTTCATCGAGCGTTGCGCCTGGCGCGTCCGGCAGCACCTCGACGTGCAGGCCATGCGGGAAGGGGCGGCCTGCCTGCTGGGCGAGCACGATTTCTCGGCGTTCCGCTCCGCCCAGTGCGATTCCCCTTCGGCCCGGCGCCTGGTCACCGGTCTCCCGGTCTGGCGGGAAGGGCAGGAGGTCCGCGTCGTCGTGTCCGGGAACGCGTTCCTCCGCAACATGGTCCGCATCATCGTCGGGACCCTCGTCGAGGTCGGAACCGGACGCCATCCTCCCGAGTGGGTCGCCGAGCTGCTTGCGGGCCGCGACCGGACAAGCGCGGGCATCACCGCACCTGCCCGCGGGCTGCACCTGTGGGACGTCTCCTATGCTCCGGACCTGCTGTGCGACGGAGCGTACGACTGGTAGAAGGACGACTTGGGGGGGGCCTTGCCGCCTACAGCTTCTTGCAGCTCGTCCCGTCGTCGATCACCGTGTTGCAGTCGTTGTCCTTGTTGTCGCAGACCTCGGGGTTTCCCCC
>Ga0194127_10002782_pt1 | contig 23243 bp, 21 predicted proteins | sample TA2KigC100mmetaG_FD_148624 | JGI IMG/M metagenome (GOLD analysis project Ga0194127, IMG submission 148624) | Freshwater microbial communities from Lake Tanganyika, Tanzania - TA2015036 Kigoma Deep Cast 100m | ecosystem: Environmental > Aquatic > Freshwater > Lake | place: Tanzania: Lake...
ATGGCCGCGGGGCATCGGATATGAAGGGAGGAGTCGCCTCTTTCATCCATGCCATCTCCATGATCGACCGTTCCAACATCCCTCTCAATCAGGGAAGTCTCGCCCTCCATCTCGTCTCCGATGAGGAATCGCACGGCCATCAGGGCATGGGTTTTCTCGCCCAAAAGGGATTGATCAAAGGGGATGCCGTGATTGTGGGAGAACCGACCAACCTCGATCTGGTCATTGCCCAGAAAGGAGCTCTCTGGCTGAGGATCACCTCCTTTGGAAAATCGGCCCACGGTTCAAGGCCCGAGCAGGGCGTCAACGCCATCGCAAAGATGATGCATCTGATTGACCGTTTGAACTCCATCCCGCTTCTGAAAGAGCATCCCTTGCTCGAAAAACCCACGATCAATATCGGAAAGATTCAGGGCGGGACAAAAATTAATATTGTGCCGGATCGATGCGAGATTGAAGTGGACCGGAGATTGTTACCCGATGAGAACAAAGAAGAAGTCTTGAGAGAAATAGAGGAGGCCATCAAATCCGTTCAGGTACGGAATCCCCTTTTCAAATATCAGATCGAAGAGATCGATTATGCAGAGGCCTCCGAAATTCATCCTAATGAGGAGATCGTCCGGATTGGCCTCGAAGCAGGCCAGGAGGTGATGGGAGAAATGCCGGGGGTCAGAGGGTTTTCCGGATTCACTGACGCTCGTTTCTATGTCAATCAATTCAGCATCCCAACGCTCATCTTCGGTCCCGGAGGAACGGATCAATCCCATACCACGGATGAATCTGTGGAGGTGGAGGCTTTGATTCAGGCCGCCCATATCTATGGATTGATCGTCATTAAATTCTTTGAGGGGGATTAACGATTCACGAATCACTATTGTAATGCGTCACAAATCCCTTTCCTTTGATTGTCATTCCGGGCTTGACCCGGAATCCAGCATTTCTAATCTGGATTCCTGCTGGAGTTTATCCCGATGAAAATCGGGGCAGGAATGCCCCCCTTAAAATGAATGTAAAATAAATGTAAGGAAGTGTTGGATGCACATCACCAGACACGAATCACGAAATTGAGGAGGAACCAATGTCAATGAGACCATTTCCGATGAACCTTAACTTTAAGACGGGGGAGCTTACCCCCAATGACCGGACCAACATCCGCAATTTGAGCGATATGAAGGGAATGTTTTTTGACAACGAAGCGGAAAGCCGGATTCTTGAAAAGGAAGACCCCCTGATCTATTCCTTCAGCGAGAAGGTTTTGCCTGAAGAAAATGGCCATCTCCAGCTCGCCACGACCACGATCCATCCGGGAAAGGTCGGCGATGAATATCATATGACCAAAGGACACTATCACAGACGTCCTGACACTTCGGAGATGTATCTCGGCTTGGAAGGGGAGGGCTGCCTCCTGATGCAGACCGTGGAAGGAGATTTCGAATCCATCGATATCCGGCCCGGCACTGTTGCCTATATCCCGCCCTTCTGGGGGCACCGGATGGTCAATACGGGGAAAACTGCCTATGTCTTTTTTGCTGTTTATCCCGGAGACGCAGGCCACAACTATGGTGATATTGAAAAAACAGGGTTTATAAAGATTCTGGTCGAAAGGGATAAAAAGCCTGTTCTGATCGATAACCCCCGATGGAAACAGAGGGACTAAAAATCAGGTAAATACCTATCCAAAGATATTTGAAATTCCTCTAATCTGGATTCCCTTATTCACGCCTGCGCGCTGGAGCGCTATGGCGCAAAAGCACAGGAATGACGACTTTTTGCGATTCCGTCAATAATGGCACGATAGGTTTATGAATTTAGTGGGAGGTAGCCTATGGTACAATTATTCGGTCAGGAATTCACCCGATCCGATTTGCTTCAGAGAATTGGAGATATTTCACAAATTGCAGGGGTTCGAATTATGAGACTCGAGGACGGCAACGAAGAAGGTGTGCGCCTCATTGAAGTACGAACTGGAACTGGATTCCGTTACAATGTCCTGCCTTCCAGGGGCATGGATATCTCCTTTGCGGAATATAAGGGAATCCCTTTGTCTTGGCGATCTTGCACACACGACGTGTCCCCTGCCTTTTACGAACCAGATGGAGATGGGTGGCATCGCCTCTTTTATGGTGGCATGGTGATCACCTGTGGCTTAACCAATGTAGGGGCTCCCTGTGTGGATCAAGGCGAAGAACTTGGCCGTCACGGAAGAATATCTGCCACACCGGCTGAATCTGTTTATGCGGATGGACAATGGGAGGGAGATGAATATCATCTCATCGTCCAGGGAAGAATGAGGGAGGCAGTTTTTTGGGGCGAGCATCTCACGATGACCAGGCGCATTCACAGCCGATTGGGCGCATCCTGGTTCAGAATCGAAGATGAGGTTGAAAATCATGGCTTCAGGCCTACGCCTTTAATGTTTCTATATCATGTGAATATAGGATTTCCGCTCCTAAGCAAGGAAACTACTGTGCACATTCCTTCTAAGAAAACCGTGGCCATGGATCCGTCAGTGAATGCCGGGGGTTTTAGCGAATTACATGATCCCATGCCTGACGCACTAAGCCAGGTCTTCTACCATGATACTGCTTCTGATCCAGACGGGATCGTGACAGCGGCTCTAATCAATGAGAAGCTTCCGCTCGGTTTCTATATCCGATACAGAAAAGACCATCTCAAGAATCTGGTTCAATGGAAGATGCTGGGCCAAGGGAATTATGTCTTAGGGATTGAACCTGCTAATTGTCACGTTGAAGGACGGGCCGCGGAACGTGCAAGAGGAACCCTGGAGTTTATTGCTCCGGGTGAAAAGAGGCAGTTTCACCTGGAACTGGGCATATTGGATTCTGAGTCCGAATTCAGGGAATGGAGAACAAAAATAGAACGGCTTGTTTAAGGATATGGGATAAAATGGCTCAAGAAGTGACATATAATGGCGTCAAAGGATGGTGAGGGATCAGTCCTAATTAGAGTCTGTTTATAAATGTCTTTTTCCGTCATGCCTGACTTGAGGAGCCTGCCCCGTGCTTGATACGGGGGCATCCAGAAGGTCTTGAAAGAACTGGATTCCGGCTTTCGCCGGAATGACGATCTTTCTGGAAACCTTTAGTTTATGGACAGACTCTAATTAATGATCTATATCCCTTTCCTATCTATTGTGGCGATATCTCCTCTTTGCCCTTAACCTACGACTTTTTACAAAGTTCGGCTTAAAAAATTCTTGACAATTATGAAAATAATTTCTATAAATAATTCAAAAAAAGAAAATTTATTCTATCTATAAGATTGAGGTTTTTTATGAAAAATTCCGCCTTGACGAATAACCAAATTTTTATCAGAAGCCATGAACCTACCACGTTACTGAAGATCAAAGGGGCTTATTCAACATTTCGAAAGGCAGAACGCCGGATCGCTGACGCTATTCTTCAAAACCCAGAGGAAGTGATCAACCTCTCTATTACCGAACTGGCAGAAAGAAGCGAAGCAAGCGAATCCACCGTGGTAAGGTTCTGCAAAACATTAGGTTACAAGGGGTACTATGAATTGAAGATCGCCCTGGCCCGGGAATTGGTCATTCCGCCTCAACATATTTATGAAGAGATAAATCCAAATGACACTGTGGCCACCATCAAGAACAAGGTCTTTCAATCCAACATCTTGGCCCTTCAGGATACCATAAAGATCCTCCATGACCGAGAACTGGAGAGAGCCGTAGAAGCCATTGGCAGGGCCAAAATGGTCGTCTTTTATGGAATGGCAACGTCTGCAGCCGTGGCTCTCGATTCAGCGCACAAATTTCTCCGTATTAACATTCGCTCAGTTTCATATTCCGACACCCACATGCAAGCCATCTCCGCTGCCTTGCTTGAACCTGGAGATGTCGCCATTGGAATCTCACATTCAGGCAGCAGCAAGGATGTAGTAGATGCTTTGAGGATTGCCCGCCATAGTGGCGCAACCACGATCTGCATCACACACCACACCAAAAGTCCTATCACAAAAGTTGCTGATATCAAACTGTACACCGCAACCCGGGAAACCGCACTGCGAAGCGATGCAATGACATCACGGATTGCACAGCTCTCCATCCTTGATGTTCTCTATGTTAGTGTCGCCCTGCTGCGATACGAAGAGTCGCTCCGGAGCATCGAACAGACAGACGAGGCATTGGCAGACAAGAAATTTTAACCGAGATGAGAGGGGGGGGTAAGGGGGCCCCAAAAAAGAAGTTTATGAATATTGCACCATGATGGGTAGGGAGGCAAAGGTCCTCTCATAAGGAGGGATTGCAATGAGGCTGAAGGATAAAGTTTCAATCATCACCGGCGCTGGAGCTGGAATCGGTCAGGCTGTTGCGATTCTCTTTGCCAGAGAAGGGGCAAGAGTAGTTGTGGCAGACCTCGACCAAAAAGCAGGCAAGGAAACGTTCAATCAGATCAAACAGGCCGGAGGGGATGGGCTTTTTATCAAGACCAATGTGGTTAACGTGAACGACGTTAAAAAGATGGTTCAGATGACCATCAAATATTATGGAAGAATTGATATTCTGGTCAACAATGCCGGCATCTATGCCAAAGGCGATGTTGTCAACACCTCCGAAGAAAATTGGAATCGCATCATCGATGTGAACCTGAAAGGGGTCTACCTTTGTTCCAAGCACACGATCCCCGAGATGATCAAATCTGGAGGGGGTTCGATTGTCAATGTGGCCTCGGAGGCAGGGCTTGTGGGGATCAAGAATCAGGTAGCATATAATGTCTCCAAAGCAGCGGTCATTATGTTGACAAAATCCATGGCTGTTGACTTTGCCGACAAGGGGATCCGGGTCAACAATGTCTGTCCGGGCACTACTGAAACCCCGCTGGTCAGAGCAGCAATTCAAAAGGAGAAGGACCCGAAGAAGGCCCGAAGGGCATTGGAAGAGTGCAGGCCAGTAAATCGTCTGGGGAAGCCCGAAGAGATCGCCTCCGCCGTCCTCTTCATGGCCTCTGATGAACCGGGCTATGCCACAGGGTCATCCCTCGTGATCGATGGTGGATATACCGCCCAGTAGCTCTCAAAAACTTATCTTCTTAGAAAGGATGGATTAGGAAGGTGAATATAGAAAAGATAAAAATTTGTATAGTTGGATCTGGAAGAGCAGGAACGCATCATGCCAAGAATTTTTTCTATCAAATTCCCCGGTCGGAATTGGTTGCATTGGTTGACTCGGTCCCCAATCAACTTCAAAAAGCTCTTGACGAATTTAAAGGAAAAGTTCAGGGGTTCACAAGTCTGAATGAGGCCCTGAAAAAAGTCGATTTCCATGCTGTTGTCATTGCGACTCCCACTTTTACCCATGCCGGTTTCATCGAAGAGGCCGCCATGGGGGGAAAGCATATCTTCTGTGAAAAACCCCTTACTCTGACAATCGAAGAATGTCGAAAAATCATCGAAGTCATTAAGATGTATAAGGTAAAATTCCAAGTTGGGTTTGTGAGACGCTATGATTCTGCTTTTCAAGAAGCTAAACGAAAAATTAAAGAGGGTTTGTTGGGTGAGGTGATTCTGATCAAATCGACCGGAAGGGGACCCGGACTTCCTCCGGAGTGGGCCTGGGACATCCGGAAGAGCAACGGGATGCTGGGTGAGGTCAACAGTCACGACTTCGATTCCATCCGCTGGCTCTCAGGAAGCGAGTTCAAGAGGGTCTATGCCGAGGCCGGAAATTTTAAGACGCCCGAGGTGAAACGTAGGTTTCCGGATTTCTATGATAACGCCGTGGTGACGATCCGATTTGAAAACGGGGCGATGGGAGTTGTCGATAGCAGTTGCCCTGCGGGTTACGGGTATGACGCCCGTGTAGAGATTCTCGGATCGAAAGGGATGATGCAGATCGGGGAGTTAAAAAACAAAGGGGTCATCCTTTGTACCCTAGAGGAAGGCATCCGCTCCTCTGCCTACCAGAGCTGGCCGGAACGCTTCGCAGAGGCATATCTCGCAGAGGAAAGGGCTTTCATCGAGGCCATCCTTGAGGACCGACCCCCTTCACCCGACGCCTATGACGGCCTACGAACGGTCGAGGCGGTATTGGCGGCAAACCGTTCTATCAAGACGGGAAAGGCTGAAGAGGTGGAACCTATCCCATGAAGGCGCTCGTGTATAAGGGGATTGGATCGTTGGAAATGATGGAGGTTACTCCCCCGGAGATTGGAGAAAGGGAAATCCTGATCCGGGTGATGGCAGGAAGCATCTGTGGAACGGATCTGAGGATCCTTGGGGCCGGCCATAGAAAGATTCCGCAGGGGACCACACGAATTCTCGGTCACGAATTCTCGGGAGTCATTGAAGCGATTGGCAGGAAGGTCGAAGGATTTAAACCAGGAGAAAGAGTGGCCGTCGCCCCCAATATCGGGTGCGGAAGTTGCGATGAGTGTGTCCAGGGAAAGGCCAATCTCTGCCCTTCCTATGATGCCTTTGGCATCTCCCTTGAGGGGGCCTTTGCCGAATGGATTTCCATCCCTGCCAAGGCCCTGCTCCAGGGGAATATCGTTAAGCTCCCGGAAACCGTTTCCTTTGAAGAGGCGTCTTTGGCTGAACCCCTGTCGTGTGTCATCAATGGCCTTGAAACCTCTGAGGTTCGATTTGGTGATGCCCTCCTTATCTTCGGAGCAGGCCCCATTGGCCTGATGCATTTGATGTTAGGCCGTATCTCGGGAACAAGGAAGGTGATGGTGGCGGATGTTGTGGAGAAGAGGCTCCGGATTGCTCAAGAGATGGGTGCGGATGTGGCGCTTCATGCTATGGCAGAAGATTTCAGGGAAAGGGTTTTAGAGGAAACCGATGGAAAAGGTCCTGATGTAATCATCACTGCCTGCCCTGTCCCGGAGGTCCAGGAGATGGCATTGGAGATAGCGGCCATAGAGGGCAGGATCAATTTCTTTGGGGGATTGCCTCAAGGGAAGGAGACAATTCATTGCCCCTCAAACCTCATCCATTACCGGAACTTGAGAGTGACCGGCGTGACCGGAGGTTCTAATATTCAATTCCGGAGGGCCTTGAGCCTGATTGCATCGAAAAAGGTCGATATCAGCCGTTTGATCTCGCATTCCTTTGACATAGAGCAGGGATTGGAAGCCTTCAATGTTGCCAAAAGCGGTGAAGGCTTGAAAGTAATCCTTCATCCCAATCTTTAGAGAATTCCCAATTGAAAAAACTTCTTCTTGGAATCGACATCGGAACAATGGGGACAAAGGCCGCCCTGTTCGACCGTGATGGGATGTTGATCGGTCAGGGGTTTGAATCCTCCAGGCTCATCCGGACGGGTCAAGGGGCAGTGGAGCAGGATTTAGAGGAGGTTTACATAGAAACAGCCGCAGCCGTGAAGAGATGTTTCTCTTCGACCTCTGAAGATCCGAACCATGTGGCTGCCCTCTCGATCGACGGTCAGATGGCAGGAGTCTGCGGGATCGATGAAGACTGGATGCCTGCAACTCCTTATGACTCCTGGCTCGATACCCGGTGCGACCCCTATGTTAAAAAGATGATGGATCAGGCCGGGGATCGGATTATCCAGCTCTCCGGTGGACCTGCCTCTTTCAATCACGCGCCCAAGATTCTCTGGTGGAAGAACGAAAGACCGGAAATCTATTCACGTGTCTCCAAATTTGTGATGCCCTCGGTTTATGTGGCGGGAAAAATGGCGGGCCTGAAATCAGAACAGGCCTGGATCGATTACACCTTCCTCCATTTCTCCTGTTTAAGCGATCTCATAGGGAAACAATGGTCTCAGGATCTCTGCTCAACCTTTGGGGTCGATATTAGAAGGCTTCCCAAAATTTTAAACCCCTGGGACTGTATAGGGAAACTCTCTGAAAAAGAGGCCGGAGCCTTTGGACTGGTACCGGGCATCCCCATTGCTGCCGGTTGTGGAGATACGGCTGCGACAGTCTTAGGAGGGGGTATTGTTCGACCAGGAATGGCTATTGATGTGGCTGGGACAGCCTCCTGTCTTATCACCTGCACGGATCGTTTCACTCCTGATGTGAAGCACCGGACAGTGATGTGGCCAAGGGGGGTGATCCCAGGATTATTTACGCCCATTGCCTATATCAATGGCGGAGGGCTCAACCTCGAATGGTTTAAGGATCAATTTGGTCAGACCAATTTTCAGGAACTCGATCGACTCGCCGAAGCATTGGAACCTGGGGCAAACCGCCTTCTTTCCATTCCCCATTTGGGCGGAAGGGTATGCCCTAACGATCCTCACCTCCGAGGTCTCTGGATGGGGTTTTCGTGGAACCATCGAAAGGAACATTTCTATCGGTCCCTCCTCGAATCGATCGCTTTTGAATATGCGTTTTATCTTAAGATTCAGAGAGACCTTCAACCGGAGCAACAATTTGAAGAGGTACGGGTTATTGGAGGGGGGGCAAAATCGAGGGTCTGGAACCAGATCAAAGCAGATGTTCTCCAAATCCCTTATGTAAGGTTAGAACAGGAAGAGTTTGCCACGTTAGGGGGAGCTATTATTGGAGGCCGTATGGTTGGCTTTTGGGATGATCCTCTGGAAGTGGCCACTCGATTTGCCAAACCGGGAGATCGGATTGATCCGATAAAGGAAAATTCGATCCATTATCAAAAGCTTTCCGATCTTTATGAAGAACTCCTTTCTGGAATGAAAGAGCTTTTTAAAAAGGTACATCGGGGATGACTTTAGAACTTTATCCCTGTAAAGGAATATCCGATTGTCCTCATGAAACAGAAGCACTCCATCTTTTCCAAGTGTATCATATATCATCCTGAATCCGGCGCGAAAACTATGTACAGATTTTATCCTTTAGATTAAAATATGTTATTGATGCCCTTAACCAAAGGGGAAAAGAATCATTTCACAAAACTTGAAAATAATATTTAATGGCCAAATTGCATGGTTTAAAAACCTAACTAAAGGGTAGGTTTTCGGCGAACTGTTCTTTAAGGTCCCTAAATGCCTTTTTCGAGGCATTTTATCAAGGTTTTTTATTGATAATATTGTTATTTGGTAATACTTTTCACGCATGATTCAGGATCATAATAATGTTTGAAGGGGAAATTTCATGATTCGAGGGGGATATGAAGGGAAAATCCTGAGAATTGTCCTGAAACACTAAAAAACTTCTGAGATAGATTATCCTGAGGAGTTAAGAAAAAAGTTTCTAAGAGGAAGGGGAGTGGCGGCTTATCTTTATAAAAATACCTGTTTTCATCCGAGGAGCTCTGCTGCAGGGTTTTTTACTTTATAAAGCTTTTTTGTAATACCCATTAAGAAAATTCCAAATCAAAAATACTCTGTATAAACAAGGGAATGCGGCTAAATTGGCGAGCTAAGTCAATAAGCATTGAAAAAAGGCTTGACATTTTAGAAAAAAATTTCTATAAAATTTCTTAAAAAAGGAATTTATTTTTATTTATTTAAAAAGAGGCAATTGAAGAATTGAGTTAAAAAGCGAAGGATCAAGGGAGGTGATGCAGCTATTTAATGGGTGATACGATGGCAAGGAATGGAGGTCAATCGGCGTCACCATGGTAATCCAGCATTGGTGAATTATGATAGGAGAGGAGGTGGTGAGATTAAATATATTAGGTCCAGAAGTCGAGGGGTAGGAAGGTGGAAACTTTCCAAAATAATCAACCATTGTACAAAATAGAGTCAGAAGGAGGTAATAAAGATGGAAAAAAAGAAAGGTGTTGGGCTGAAGACGGCGATGATGCTCGTAATCATTGTGGCCATCATCGCGGTAGCGAGTGTACATCCGGCAGCAAGCCAACCAACATTTAAGCACGGAAAGACCGTATGGCTCTTAATGCCATTTACCGGTGCTTTTTTTTGGAGAGCACTCGTTGCATATAAAGAGCAGGTAGTAAAGGCTGATGGTTGGAACTTCAACTTTGCCACTGCTGAGGGATCGGACACAACGCAATTCGATCAAATAATTACCTATGCGCAAAAGGCCGATCTATTGATCGTCTTTCCCACCAGCATGGGGGGCGTAAATGAGGCTATACGGAGAGCAGAAGAGGAATACCGCTGTCCTGTAATTGTCTATAAAAACTATATAACTGGGAAAGCTCGTTTTTGCATAAGCTATGACGACTTTGAGGCAGGAGAGTCGATGGCAAAGGAAGCAGTCAAGTGGTTACAGGAAAAATACGGCACAATAAGGGGTAGGACTGTGATTGCCGCCAATGGCGATCTTAAATTGAGTGGCTGGAAATTTAGACAGGACGGGTTCAATTGGATCAAAAAAAATCATCCAGAAATCAAATATTTAGAAATCTTGGGCGGTCTAAGGCCTGAGGGATGGGCAGAAGCAATAGATGCCGCTCTTGCAGGGGCTGGTGCGGATGTTGATGCAATACTTTCCGCAAGCGGTGGCCCCTACATTCTGGGAACTCTCCGTGCATTGGAAAAATATGGCAAACTGTTCTACGTAGGGGACCCAAAGCATATATTCATCACCAATATCGACGGAGGCCCAGCGGATTTGAACAATGTCAGACGTGGTTATGTTGACTCGATCTATTCGCAAACCCCTGATTCCATAGCTTTTTCGCAGTGGGAGTTAGCGAAAAAATATATTATTAAGGATCCATCATATCAGTATCCACCGTTCAAAATGCCAGAGATCCCACTGCCTTACAAAGTTGAGCAACCCAAAGGCACTTATTGGGGTGGCAAACACCTGGTTATGCCGGTACAAACGGTTCCGTTTTCCAAGACCCCTATAGGCAACACGCCAATCCCTCGCGCCGATAGGCACAACATTAATACATGGGAACTATATGGAAATAGTGTTGCTACTTTAGTCGGTGAAGATATAAAACCTCTCCCAACATTTGCAGCTAAAGGAAAAGAACCAGAATGGAGTGCGAAACTCCTAAGCGACCATAAAGCATGGTTTGAGAGGTTTGGGAAAAAATAACGTGTCAGATAATGCTTCGACCGCATTCGTTGCTACTTGCCGTAATGTTCCCCCCGTGGGAACATTACGGCAAGTAAGAATAAGTATAGATCATTTTCCGTCGGGCGCCTACGTGCACCTGATCAGGATGAAACTGTGAGGGGTAGGCTTCAATTCCCGAGAAGATAATTAGGATCGAGGGTTTACAATGAAAGGAACTGGCCCAATATTGGAGGTGAAGAATATTTCGAAGAATTTTGGCACAGTCAGGGCTCTTAGTAATATTTCATTTGATCTTGAGAGAGGTAAGATTCTTGGATTGATTGGAGATAATGGTGCCGGGAGAACGACTCTCCTAAAAATTCTGAGTGGTGGCCTTCAGCCGTCCGGCGGAGAAATTTACCTTAAGGGTAATGAAACACAGTTCAAGAGCCCCGCTTACGCGATGAAAAAAGGAATAGCGATTGTGTACCAGTTTTTAGAATTAGTGGAAATTGCGAAGGTGTGGGAAAATTTCTTCATGGGCAGGGAACTGACCAAAAAAATAGGTCCCCTTGTGTTCCTTGACGTAGAAAAGATGAAACACTTAACAGCAGAAGCAATCGCCAAATATGGCCATACATTCAATATAGAGCGTGAAATCGGAGAACTCTCCGGGGGGCAAAGACAGATTATTGCAGTCACCAGGGCCATCGAAGCGAACCCGGAAATCCTCTTGCTGGACGAGCCCACCCACGGCTTATCGAAAAGAGTTATAAAAGATATTTTTGATCTCCTAAGAAAGGCTAGAGAAGAGAAAGATACCTCAATTATCATCACCGGTCAGTGGTATGAACAGGTGAGTGATTTAATTGACGATGTAAAAGTCCTTAGGAGGGGCGAGGTTGTGGGCCATTTTGATGCAGAAACCGCTAACAGAGTGAATATCTTCAAATTAACAATGGGTTTGACTAACTGATAAGAGCATGGGTTTGCTGTACGCATCAGCAAAAAGCCGTCGTCGAGGGTGGAGCGTTTGCCCCTGGGTTTTAAAGGGCTAGACAGGGTACTGTATTTGTTTGAAGTTCATGATTTTTATTCGGAGGCGGAATCTATTTTTATCACTACATATCGATACCTTAGGTAACAGGTGAGCGGGAGGAGTCAAGCTGGAACAATGATAGAAGTGAAGAATATTTCGAAGAATTTTGGCACAGTCAGGGCTCTTAGTAATGTGTCATTTGATCTTGAGAGAGGCAAGATTCTGGGGTTGGTTGGAGATAATGGCGCTGGGAAGTCCACTCTCCTAAAAATCTTGAGTGGTGGCCTTCAGCCGTCCGGCGGAGAAATTTACCTTAAGGGTAATGAAACGCACTTCAAGAGCCCCGCTGACGCGATGAAAAAAGGAATAGCGATCGCATACCAGTTTTTAGAATTAGTGGACATTGCGAAGGTGTGGGAAAATTTCTTCATGGGCAGGGAACTGACAAAAAAAATAGGCCCCCTCGTGTTCCTTGACATTGAAAAGATGAAGCGCTTAACAGCAGAAGCAATCGCGAAACATGGCCCTGAATTAGACATAGAGCGAGAAATAATAGAACTCTCCGGGGAACAAAGACAAATTATAGCAGTCACCAGGGCCATCGAGGCGGATCCCAACATCCTTTTGCTGGACGAATCTTTTACTCTATTGTCTCTGGAGGGAAGGGAGGAGATCGTTAATTTCCTCAGAGAAGTTAACAAAAAGAGCGATATCACTATGGTTATCGTTTCTCACGATTTGGACTTGGTCAAGAAATTAAGCCATTACATAATGGTGTTGAGAGGGGGTGAAAAAATGTTTTTTGGTCGCACTCATGAAATTAGTATCGATGAAATAGTAAGATACATGCTCCCATAAGACGAACTTACTCAAAAATTATCGCCTTATGGGGTGTGGTTACTAAGAACTTGTTAAGGGCAATTTTCGCCCTTGATCGAGGGTTAGATATCATGATGAGAAGTATAAATTGCAGATACTTTGAAGATGATCGTGCGATGGAAGAGGCACAACATTTATAGGAGGTGAAGCTTTTGAAATCGGCGCAATACTTGTTAGGAGCTGTTCGGACCAATTTAGTGGAATACTATACATGCTACTTATTCGTAGGGATTTACCTTCTTACAGGTATTTTCGTTCCCGCCATCTTTACGTCTGCAACCTTTACAAATATCCTGGTCCAAGGAACAACAGTATGCCTTCTTGCTATTGGCATGACGTATGTCATGTTAGTCGGAGAAATTGATCTTGCCATAGTTGCCGTGGCTGCGTTTTCGACCATGGTGGGAATATACTCATGGGAAATAGGCTTACCGGTGCCCGCTGCCATCTTATTGACACTCTTAGTCGGAGGCGGAATAGGTTTTTTTAATGGATGGATGATTACCAAACTTAAGATCCCGTCATTAGTTCAAACGGTTGCGATGTGGTGGATGTTGGGAGGACTTGTCCTGATTGTCACACGAGGCGAGGCGAAGACTGGGCTCCCGGATTCTTGGATGTTTTTGGGGAGGGCATCCATAGGTCCAATTCCACTACTTGTATTGTTCTTTATCATAGTTGTTATCGTTGCGATAATATTCGCCAGGCATACGGTGACGGGTAGAAGACTGTACCTTGTCGGAGGGAACTCGGAAGCATGCAGTGCGATGGGAATTCCTGTCGATAGAATTAGGATCATTTCATTCATAATGTCTGGGTTATTCGCAGCATTGGCGGGATATGTCCTCTCATCCAGAATGGGATTTGTATCATCTAGATTTGCAGTAGAGTGGCTTATGCCCGCGATCGCGGCTCCGGTGATAGCTGGGGTTAGTTTAACAGGAGGGAGAGGCAATCTTATCAATGTCATTGCCGGAGCCTATTTGGTCCAACTTATCGTCATGGTTATTAGGACAGGAGGAGTCAGCGGATATTTCACTGAGTTTGTTCAAGGACTGCTTGTATTCATCGCAATCCTGGTAAACACAGGAAGAGAGAGATTCATCCGCCGTTAATTCAATGGGCAAAACTCTTATAAATGCGCACGATCCAGACCAACCACATTAGTTTTGACAAGACATGGTTCATTCTTTTCTGAAAGCTTCTAAAAAGAAAATGAGCTCATATGAGCTTATGAGATTACGAGGAGGACCGCCATGCCCAAGTACGGCGCACATACTTTCTTGTGGATTGATGAATGGACAACGGAAAAGGGAAACCAGGCGATTGCCGCTACAGGTGAGGTCGGCTTCGATTTCATCGAGATCTCCCTATTGAAACCCGAGGAGTTTGATGCGGCAGCGCATAAGAAGGCCCTCGCCGATGCCGGGATAGAAGCGACAGGGTCACTCGTGTTGCCCGAATGGGCGCATATGCCCGAAGAGCCAGAAAAAGCCAAGCAATTCCTTATCAGCGCGCTTGAGAAGCTCGAGGCCGTCGATGGAACCTACCTTGGTGGGTGTATCGCCTTCGCCTTGGGAAAGTTCACTGGAGAGCGCCAAGTGGTGATCGACACGCTGGGTGAGGTGGCAGAGGATGCCAAGAAGCGCGGCATCACACTAGGTATCGAGGTGGTCAATCGCTACGAAAGCAACCTGTACAACACAATGGCCGATACCAGGGAGACCATTCTCGCCACTGCCGCGGATAACATCGTGATACACGCCGATACATACCATATGCTTTACGAGGAGGAGGGCTTCTATAAGCCGCTGGTTGAGAACGCCGACGTGCTAGGCTACATGCACATGAGCGAAAACCACCGCGGCTTGCTTGGCACTGGCACGGTTAATTGGGACGAGGTGTTCCGGGGCCTGGCGGATGCGAACTACAAAGGGCCAATGGTCGTCAAGTCTTTTCCGGCGGTCAACCCGGATTTGGCCACGGCGATCAAATTATGGCGGCCGCCAAGTCAATCCTCCGAATATTTGGCACGTGAAGGGCTCAAATTCCTGCGGGAGCACGCCCAAAAGTATGGATTAGCTTGATCTGCTCCGAGCGAACCAACAGAAGCACTCCATCTTTTCCAAGTGAATCCTATAATGTTTGAAAGGGAAATTTCATGATTCGAGGTGGATATGCAGGGAAAATCCTGAGAATTGACCTGACTTACTTAAAAACTTCTGAAATGGATTATCCTGAGGAGTTAAGAAAAAAGTTTCTGGGAGGAAGGGGGGTGGCGGCTTATCTCTATTATCAGGAGATGCCTGCTAAGTTCGATCCATTAAGTTCGGATAATAAAATCTTTTTTATGACAGGGCCTCTTACCGGAATGCCGGTTCTAGCCAGCACCAAAATAAACTTGGCGACCCGCTCACCAGATACGGGGCACTATCTCTGTTCCAATTCCAGTGGAAATTTTGGTCCTTATTTGAAATTTGCTGGATACGATGGCTTGATTCTTGAGGGGAAGTCTCCTTCTCCTGTCTCCATCATCATTGGGGATGACGGAGTGAAATTCCAGGACGCCTCCTCTCTATGGGGCAGATTAACCAAAGAGGTCGATGAATACTTCAAAGAGGCGTTAGGGGGTAAAAGGATTGGTGTGATGTCCATTGGGCCTGCGGCAGAATGGGGAGTCAGAATTGCCTGTATTCAGGTGGATGGTAGGAGCTTTGGCCGGGGCGGTCCGGGAGCGGTCATGGCCTCGAAAAATGTGAAGGCTGTTGTGGCTTATGGAACAGGGGAGATACCTCTGGCAAACCCTGAAGCATTGAAACCATTCATTTTAGAGGCCGCTAAAAATACCAGGCAATCGAAGCAATCCCATACCACCCACGGCACAGCCCAATATACAGAAGTGATTAACGAGCTGGGCTGTTATCCGACAAGGAATTTCCAATCAGCGGTCTTCGAAGGGATTGAGACCATCAGCTCGGTCTATATGAAAGAGAACTATTTTACCAGGAACAAAGCATGCTATCGCTGTCCGGTGGCCTGCGCCCAGATCTGCACGGTCAAGGAGGGTCCCTTCAAGGGAGCCGAGAGCGATCCGGAATATGAAACCATCGGTGCCTTTGGCGGTCAATGTGGTGTAAGCGATTTTGGCGCCATTATCGCAGCCAACCAGATCTGTGATGAAGAAGGCATTGACACGATGACGACAGGCACCCTTATTGCCTTTGCCATGGAATGTTTCGAGCGGGGTTTGATCTCTGTAGAAGAAACAGAAGGGCTCGATCTTCGTTTCGGCAACGCCGAAGCAATGGTTGAGATGGTCCGGCGAATTGCAAGAAAAGAGGGCCTGGGGGCCCTTCTTGCCGAAGGGTTTTTACAGATTTTGAAGAAGAAACCGGAATTGGAATATTACATGATGCATGTGAAAGGAATGGCCTTTGCCCATTATGAGCCGAGAGGTTTTCACGGAATCGGTTTAGGTTTTGGAACCTCCAGCCGAGGAGCTTGTCATAATGTGGGAGGGTGGACCATCAGGGATGAGCTTATTGCGAAAACGCATGATCGCTTTGCAACAAAAGGGAAAGGTCGCTTAGTCCAAACCCTTCAGGATAATCGCGCCTACGTGGATTCTCTTGGGATCTGCACGGTCGTTCGGGGGGCCATGGGTTTTACTGAAAAACCAAAAGAAAACGTATTGGAATTCGTCACCGGATATGATTTCAATCCCGAGTTGATGACCATCGGAAAAAGAATTTGCACGCTTGAGAGATTGATTCTCAACCGAGAAGGAATAAGCAGAAAAGATGATTTCCTTCCAAGGCGTATTATGGAAGAACCTCTTCCTGAAGGAATGGCAAAAGGAAAACTTATTTCATCTGAAATGTATGATGAGATGCTGGATGATTATTATCAAGAAAGGGGTTGGGACGAGCATGGTGTTCCCAAAGCAGAAACCCTTCGACTACTCGATCTTCCGCCTAAATTATTCTGATAATAAATGGAGAGGTTAAGTGACCTGGAAAATATTGATCACTTCGGTCTCTTTTGTGAATTCCGGTGAGCAACCCATCCGGTTGCTTAAGGAAAAAGGCTGCGATTTGATAAGGAATCATCAGGGAAGGTCTCTTCGTTCAGAAGAACTGAAGTTACTCATCGAAGATGTAGATGGTGTGATTGCCGGCCTTGACGATTATAATGAAGAGGTATTATCTTCTGCCAAACGGCTAAAGGTCATCTCGAGATATGGCGTGGGATTGGATAATGTGAATCTGGAGGCAGCGAAACGATTGGGAATTGTGGTGAAGAACACACCTGAAATCAATACCCAGGCAGTAGCTGATTTTACCTTTGGATTGCTCCTCACTGTGAGCAGGAAGATCATTCAATCAAATTCTTCACTTAAGGGGGGGAAGTGGGAGAGATTCATCGGACATGAGTGTTATGGGAAAAAACTTGGAATCATCGGTCTTGGCCGAATTGGGAAAGCTGTAGCGCAGAGGGCCAAGGGGTTCGAAATGGAGATCTTGGCTTATGATATCCAAAAAGACGATTCGTTTGCCGAAAGAATGGGAATTAAATTTTTACCCCTTGATGATCTCCTGATCACATCAGACTTTATAACCCTCCACTGCGAATTGAACCCTCAGACAAAGCATTTGATCGGTCCAAGGGAATTAGGATTGATGAAGGAAACCGCCTACCTCATCAACACAGCTCGGGGAGGGCTAATCGATGAAAAAGCTTTATTTATAGCGCTGAAAGAAGGAAAGATTGCAGGGGCGGGGATAGATGTCTATGACCAAGAGCCTCCATTTAGCAATCCCCTTCTTTCACTGGATAATGTTGCCACGACAGGACACATTGGTGCTTACACGGATAAGGCCATAAAAGAGATGGCCATTGCATCCGTGAAGAACCTCCTCTCTGTTCTGGAAACAGAGAGGCCAAATTGAAATCGAATTCTAAAAGAAGGTTTCTAAAAAATGGGAAAATTCATTTTGAGAAGGCATAGATTTATGGTATATATTGATGGAAGTCATCGTTCATTTTGTAAAGATGAAACTCGATCTCGAAAAAATCTTAAGGGAATTGAAATCCTACCGGGAAAGGAAGGCAGCGGTCGATCCGGAACGGGCTGCCATCCTCGCCATCGATCTGCAGAACTATTTTAGAGTAATTGCCCTGCCTGTCCTTGGGAATATCTTGAAGGTGATCCAGTCCTGCCGGAAAACGAATGTCCCTATTATCTTCACCCAGCACGGCCATACGGATCCCTCATCGGATGGGGGGGCATTGGGGAAGTGGTGGGGGGAGTTGATCATGGCCGGAACCGAAGATTGGAAATTTCTTCCGGAGGTCATCATCGAGGAGGAAGACATCATCCTCCCCAAAAAACGCTATAGCGCTTTTTTTGAGACCGATCTCGATGAGAGGCTTCGATCAAGAGGGATTAAAGATTTGATTATCTCAGGCGTGATGACGAACCTCTGCTGTGAAACCACGGCCCGCGATGCCTTTATGAGGGATTACCAGGTCTTTATCCTCATCGACGGGACAGCCACTCGAAAGAGCGATCTCCATCTCGCGACACTGAAAAACCTCGGTTTTGGCTTCGCCTACCTCCTCACCTGCGACGAATTGGTTCAGATGTTGAAGTAAAAATCAACCTTTCTCTATTTTCTTCAACACCTCTTCCAGAATGGTAAGGGCAGTATCAGCTTCCCTCTGTGTGATGATGAGAGGTGGAACGAGACGGATGGTATTCTCACCGCATCCAAGGATGAGGAGCCCCTTTTCAAAGCAAGCCTGAATCACCCTGTTTCGCTCTTCAGTCGCTTTTGTTCTGGTCTTTTGGTCTTTGATCAGTTCGACTCCGATCATCAATCCCTTTCCTCTTACATCGCCAATCAAATCAAATCGTTTCTGAAGTTCGCTTAGCTGGCCGAGAATATATTCCCCGAGTCGAGACGCATTTTGAACGAGTCCCTCTTCCAAGAGGGCGATCGTGGCCAGGGCGGCCTGGCAACTGATGGGGTTCCCGCCGAAGGTGCTTGCATGAGAACCGGGAACCCAGTCCATCACCTCGGTCTGAGAGACCGTGGCTCCCAAAGGCATGCCTGATGCAATGCCTTTGGCTAAGGCGATGATATCGGGGACGATACCCCAGTGCTCCATCGCCATCATCTTTCCTGTCCTTCCCATTCCGGTTTGAACCTCATCTGCGACGAAGAGAATTCCAAACTCCTTTGCCAAATTATAAAGTTTCTGATGAAATTCTTGAGGAGGCACGATATAGCCCCCCTCTCCCTGAATTGGTTCAACGAAGATGGCAGCCACCTCCTCCGGAGGGATGCTCCGCTTGAAGAGGTCCTCACGAATCCATTCCACACAGGCCACATCACACTCCGGGTATTGGAGGTGATAAGGACAACGGTAGCAGTAAGCGTACGGAATATGGGTAATCCCGGGGACAAGCGGAGAAAAACCTCTCTCATGAATCACCTTGCTTGCTGTTAAAGAGAGGGCGCCCATGGTTCTTCCATGAAAGGCTCCAAAAAAAGCAAGGATTCGAGGCCGTTTCGTATGATACCGCGACAGTTTCAGGGCGGCTTCGATGGCCTCTGCTCCGGAATTTCCGAAGAAGACCCTCTTCTCCATCGGCCCCGGTGTGATGGCACCTAATTTCTGGGCAAGTGTGGACTGGACATCATAATAAAAATCTGTGCCGGACATATGGATAAACTGTTCGGCCTGACTTTTGATGGCTTCTACCACCCTGGGATGGCAATGCCCCGTGTTGCAGACAGCGATCCCCGAGGTGAAATCGAGGAATTGGTTCGAATCCACATCCTCCACCACCGCGCCCATTGCCCGCTTCACTACAAGGGGATAGACGCGGGTATAGGATTGGGAGACAAACTTTTGATCCTTTTCCAGAACTTTCCTCGCCTCGGGTCCAGGAAGTTCTGTAAGGATGGAAGGAATTCTATCTTCTAAAGCGTCTTTTAGGGGACCTCTTTTCTTAGAGGATCCTCGCTTCTTTGCCATCATCTCTCTCCCTCCTTCCGAAACAGCCCTTCTGCCCTTTTTTTCTCAATTATAAGGAATTCCTCCATCTCTTATCCCTCCTGTTGACTTTTATACCAAATCCTGGAAGAATTTACAATTCCTTATCGTGCTTCGAGATATCCCATCTCAACTATCCGTCGAATGCAGGATTCCGGATCGACATTCTTTGGGGTGGGCAAAGGGCGAAATAAAATTCACTTTTTCCCCGGGACCACGGCGAAACCATTGTTGACCCGTTCCGGAGTGACGGCATTTCAAGAAAAGAAAGTGTTCTTCCGGGTTTAGGCGGAAATAAGAGAACTTCAAATGGGAAATTCTAGAAATCTATTGACATCCGTTGATTCACGGTGATAAATTAACCATAGAAAGCGTTGCTTTATGCCTAATTTAACTCTCCAGCATCCGATAAGGACGATCAAAAATCAATTGTTGTTCTCTTCAGGTACCCTTGTGTCTGAAGAGACGTTGGATGCCATCATCGATTCGCACAGGGCTGATTCCTATCAGACTTGTCTTCTCCTTTTGTACGGTTCAGTTAAAGAAGACTTATTAGATTTTCTCAATACGCCTCCTTATGCGACCATTTTCTCAGACAAAAAGCAAAGCGATTTCTTGAAACTCTTAGAAACGGCTCATTTTCCCATTCCCATTCTGGAATCGCTAGACTATTTTAAACAGTATGACTTCTACACCTACGCTCATGTTCTCATGGTGTTTGCCTTGTCCACAGTTCTTGCGACGGATCTGATTCTTGACCCCGAGGAGTGTATCCGGTTGTTTGCAACGGGACCTACCCACGACATAGGCAAGATCTGTGTGCCCTTGTCTATCCTGAAAAAGGCGAAGCCTCTCACCAAGGCTGAGCGGGCTTTCCTGGAACATCACGCAGTGGCAAGCTATGTGCTGCTGAGCTATTACTACAAAGACATCGAGCACCTTGCCTGCAAAGTCGCCCTGGATCATCATGAAAGGAGAGATGGTTCGGGATATCCCCGGGGCGTCCCGCTGAAGGATCCCATGGTAGAGATCGTCGCTGTTAGTGATATTTACGATGCACTTATTAAGCATAGGCCGTATCGATCCGCACCCTATGAAAATCGAACTGCTTTGGAGGAGATAAGTGAAATGGCGAAACAGAATAAGATAGGGTGGGATGCCGTTAAGGCACTCATTGCTCTTAACCGTAAGTCTCATCCTCACTACAAGGAGGTAATCGTGTCCGCTGAAAAAAGAGGGACCCCTCCTTCCTACAATGCCTACGGCATCATCGCAGAGGGAAAAAATCCAAAAAAGACCTCAGGGTCAGGCTTGCAATAATGCAATTTTTGTGTCTATAGGGAGGTGGCGGAGGTTTCAAGGCAATTTGGAAAAATCCTTATCCAATTAACTCAACTCTTTCTTGTCAGATTTCCTCTCTCGCCCCGCGACTAAATTTATAATCTGATGGACGTCCCTGTCCTTCTGTCCTTCACTATTGGCCCTTACACGGCAGGTTTCTTCTGGTAAAAATCGAGAGAATATTTGAATTTGGAATGAGATTCTAAAATAGCACCAACGAACGCATTCTACCTCCAGTTGCATTTTCACTTACGTCCCCAATTTTTGATTTTTGGATTGTGACCATCTATAAGGATAATGAATTGACCCCGTTTAGAGTCTTCTGATTAAGGAGTATGCTTTTGCTTGACATCTATATAGACATATTATATTTTGCCTTCAAGAGATGATTTTGGAGGCATCAATGAGGACGACGTTAACTGTGAGAGAAGACCTGATCGAGGAAGTGAAGGCCCTTTCAGGAGTAAGAACAAAGAAAGATGCGATAGAAAAAGCATTGGAAGAGTTTGTCCGAAGAAGAAAGGCTAAAAAATTACTCGATCTTGAAGGGAAAGTGGAACTCTCCGTTACGCCTGAAGAATTCATAGGAAGAAGGAAGAGGGATGTTCCTCATCGATAGCTCTGCATGGATTGAATATCTTCGTCCGAAAGGGGCCAAGAAAATCAAAGAGAGGGTTAAGGAAATCCTTCAGAGAGAAGAAGCGGTTTCCTGTGGAGTCGTTGTTGCAGAGATCCTGAGGGGCGCCAAGAATGAGAAGGACTTCCGAACTTTGCATGAGTCGCTCACGTCTCTTCCACAAATTCCAATAGATGACGCTGTGATTGAAAGGGCTTCCCAATGGGGGTTCCTGTTGGATAGAAGAGGTAAATCTGTTTCTACAACCGACCTTCTTATCGCTGCAGCAGCCTATAAGAAAGCCCGTCTTTTACATGCAGACAGAGATTTCGGGATCATCTCGTCTGCGGTCGAACTGGATGAGGAAAGAATAGAATTACCCTAAGTCCCACCGCCTTCGGTTCCTTCACCAAGGTACTCCGTTTCCCGAATATCCTTCGCTTCCATCACTGGAAAAAAGCCTTGACTCCGAGATACCGATGGCCGAGATTGTCAGGCACGTCGGGGTCAGTGATGTAGCCATGATGATATCGGTCCAAAAGAGACCGTCGGGAGTTTAAGAATTCACAGAAATCAGCAACGTCCCTTTCGTCGTCACTGAACTTTGGAATCTGGATAAGGGATGATGGGTGGTCACCAGGGTGTGGCACACTGGATACTGATAACGCTGAGATTCAGAGTTCGTCATGAGCGAGAGATTCGTCGAGTTAAGCGGAGTCCGTAAGGGATTTACCAGGAGAGGTGTTTCTAAAAACAGGATGGTTTTCTAACCTGTTGTTTTTATGAAAGATAATATTTTTTATTTTCCCCTCTTGACAGGATCAATATAGGGTGTCCCCAAGTTCTCAACTCTAACTATGGAGGAAGAGCTGAACCGATTAGCAAACAAGATCCGGGAGGAGCTGATAGAAATCCAAATATCCAAAGCCTGACCCCAGGGGATTCCCCTTCTGTCATTGACCCATAAATCTCTTCTTTTCAAAAAGCTAAATTGATACCAGAATTCAAATTTTGAAATTTTCTTTTAAAACCTCCAATGCTTCTTCTTTGGTTTTGATCTCACCTTCGATCTGTTTTTCTCGGATGAAATTTAAGATTTCTCCCACCTTTGGTCCGGATGGATAACCCAGAGCCATCACATCGTAGCCGCTGACGAGTGGAGGTGGATGGACGATGTCCTTTTCTGCGAAGAGTTGAAGAAGCCACAGGCAATGGCCTTCGACGATTTCGTCAATCTGGATGGAGAGGATTCCTCTAGAATCGGACGCAATGGGGACGTCGGACGCAATGGGGACGTAGGTGAAAATGCAACTTAAGATTTTTCTTCCGTCGGTCATCATTATTTTCTGAGCCGTTCGATTTCCTGTTTAATTTCGTAAATCACTTCTTTGTTTCTGATCTCTTT
>Ga0194127_10002785_pt1 | contig 23219 bp, 9 predicted proteins | sample TA2KigC100mmetaG_FD_148624 | JGI IMG/M metagenome (GOLD analysis project Ga0194127, IMG submission 148624) | Freshwater microbial communities from Lake Tanganyika, Tanzania - TA2015036 Kigoma Deep Cast 100m | ecosystem: Environmental > Aquatic > Freshwater > Lake | place: Tanzania: Lake...
AAAACATTTACAAAGATTCTATATTAAATCCACAGTTTAGTAATAATAATATTATTAATCAACATTTAGTTATTGAAAATAAGACTAATAATGGAAACATTATTTTTAAAACACAAGAAACAGGAACAGGAAAAATTATTATAAATGATTTAAGTGTTAATTTAATTAACGGTCAGCCTTATACTGGAAGTGGAACTGGAGGCGGAAGTTTAACAATAAGTAGTGTAAATAGTAGTCATATTCAAGATGGTTCTATAATGGAAATTGATATTTGTGATGGAGCAATAACAACAAGTAAAATTGCGAATAATTCAATAACTTATGAACTATTAAATCCAGCATTATTAGCGAGATTAGCTGCTCTTGAAATGCCAAAAGTAAATTTAATTATTTATAATGAAAGAGAAAGCACAGCACTAATTCCTTATACTATTATTTTAAATGATAATGGAACTATTACTTCTTATTTTACAGCATTTCAAGAGCTAGGTATTGGTTCATCACATAGTGTTCTTCTAAATCTGCCCAATAGTTCAACAATTATAGTATTAGCAATAGATACAACAAATCTAACTGTAATTGATAAAAATATAGATAGTGGAGCAACTTTCATTGAATTTACTGGTGATAGTTTAAGTTTTACGCTGAATAGTGGTTCTAGTAATATACAAGTATATTTTGAAGTTATTACAAATCCAAGTACTCCCTAATAGGTAAAAAGGATGACTTTATTTTATTACATTTTATTACATTTTATTACATTTAATTTAATAAAATACATTTTATTATACTAGTTTTTATATTAATTAAATATAGAAACTAGTTGGTTGTTATGTCAATAACAAATAAATTAGTAGCAAATATAAAACAAACACAAGTTGATATAAATAAGTTTACAGACACAAATAATGTTATATGTATTGATACGTGTAATAATCGTATTGGTATAAATACTAAAACTCCCCGCTATTCTATTGATATATGTGGCATAAATGGTAAAATTTTTGTAAGTAATTTAGAAGTATCACAAACCGCTAGTTTTAATACTATAAGTGGGACTTCTATAAATTGTGTTGATGGTAGCTTTGTGCGCAATTTAGACACAAGTTTTATTAATTTTAAAACTATTAGCGGCTCATTAATAAGAGCAACAACTATTATTGGATTTAATATTATTGGAATTTGTGGAAATATAATAGACTTAAGTGGCACAAATATTAAACTTAGTAAGGAGCTGAGAGCATTAACTATTAGCGCAAATACTATTGATGCTAGTTCTATTAATACAACTCATTTAAGTGCTGTTAATTATAGTGTTGATAGAGGTATTTTTAATTCTATTAGAACTAGTAGAGGTGATTTTAGTAATATTAGTGTTATAAGAAATACTAGAACTAATATTAGTGGTGGAACTATAGATTGTAGTAATTTAAATGCAAACTTTATACTAAGTAATAGTATACGATGTGAGGAAACACTTTCCGCAGGAACTGTAAGGACAGATGATTTAAGGTCTGCTTCAGGAGACCAATTTTTTACACTTTCTGATGGGCTATTCTATTTAAATACTGGATTAGGAACTCTTGGTATAGCTACTATAATAAGTAAAATTGATGAAAAATTAAAGGAAGACGTGTCTACAAATGTTCTAACAGTTAGGCAAGGTTATATTAGTGATTGTTGTATAAATAATTTAAAAGTGACAAATATTGATATTAGCGGACGTTTAACATTACCACAACAAAGTTCGGGACTTCCATATAGTCTTTCTTATGGAAGTTTAGCAATTAAAAAATTTGAAAACAGTTCAATAAATAGTTTAACGCTATATAATAGTAATTTTAAATGGTCTAATATTTTTACTTCAACACATTATGCTACACTTGATTTAAGTGGCAATTCTAATAACAATATAGTAAATTATAAAATAATATTAGGCAGCGATCCTATTTTACCTAATTATAGATATATTCCAATAAAATTTAAAACGATTAATGCTAGTCCAGCAAAAACAGAGTTATTTAATATTAGTACATCTACAAATGTAGACAAATATATAGAAATAAATAACAGCGATTTAAGTTCGGGAATTTACGAAATTAATGCTAGTGTTACGTTAAGTTATAATAATACTATAAGTGGCGATGTTGAACCGAATGATTTTACATTTGGATTATATGATAAGGCGATTTTAGATAAATCTATTCCTACTGCTACTAGTAATATTAATAGTGCTATTAGCTCTATTATTTTTGAGAGTTCTTATAACTATGTAAAAAATAAAAATCTTATATTGGCATTTGATACTAGTTATAACTATTCAAGTGTATCATTAAATTATATTGGACCTTTATTTGCCTATAACTTTTATAATAATTATAAAAGAGGATTATGTTATTTGGTAAATTCACAAAAAGATATTTCCAATTTTAATGTAGAATATTTTAGTTCAACTATTAAACTCCTAAATTATGACACATAAGAATAATTTTTTATAATTTTTATAACTTTTATAATATTTATATAATTATTTTAGTTTTAAAGTAATTATAAAATTTATTATTTATTAATGACGACGTCTTGACCGTCTTGACCGTCTTGACCGTTTTGACCGTTTTGACCTTCTTGATTTTATGGGTCTTCTTGACCTTCTTGACCTTCTTGACCTTCTTGACCTTCTTGACCGTCTATGTCTTCTTCCTCCCACTAATTGTGAGGATGGGTCTTCGTCTTGTGGTAATTCTGATGATGATGGTCCTCCTACCCCTTCTGGTAATTCTGATGATGATGGTCCTCCTGTCGCCTTCAGTTCAGCATTAGCCTGTTCTATCTTAGCCTGTTCTATCTTAGCATTATCTAAAGCTTCTTGAGCAGCTACCTGTCTTACTAGTTCTGGATCGTCTGGATTTTTTGCAAGTAAATCTTCTGCGGCTGTAAGTGCTGCGTCTGCCTCTGCTATAGTTCCACCTCTCATTCTTCTGGTTGTTCTTCTGGAACGTTTCACCATTATAATATAATATAATAAGATAAAAAAATTTATAAAATATAATAATCTCTAAATAAATAAATAATAAACGAACTTATTTTATTTTGATTGTTTTGATTTTTTTGATTGTGCTTCAACTTTATCAGTTTTATTAGGCAATTTTAAAAAGTCATTATACGCAATTTTCAATTCTTCAAGTTCTGTTACCCACATTTCTTCTAAAGTTTGTGCCTTAATAGTTTCTAACTCAGTTTTCTTTTGTTCGTGTTCTTTCATTAATTTTTCAACATTTTCCTTGCTTACCGAATCCATTGGCATTTTAATCAAATAATTAAAGTCGCCATTTTCTCCTAAATCAAATTTGAAATTTGTTAATATTGTAAAAATTTCTTCCTTAGACTTTTTCCGCAAGTCAATAGTACTATCTAAATTATATTGAATAAAACGCGCTTTTGAGGTTAATGTTTTAAGTTCTTTGTCTAGTTTTACAATAATATATGCTTTACGCTGCGCATAATAGTCATGTCTAATAGCATAATAAGCATCAATAATGTCATACACATTATTATATTTACGCAATTGCTCTTTTTCATTAAATAAATGCATGTTTGTAGTAGATTGAATACAATAAAGTTTTAAATATTTTTCAATACCTTCAATATTATAGTCGTGCTTTTCTAGCAACAATTTACTCATTAGCCCTGGATAAAATGTAATTTCAAATTCAACATTTAAATCAGTTGACATGTCCTTAAAATCTTTAATTAGTTCCTCTTTATTGCCTGTTTTAACAGTTCCTGAACCAGTGTTACTATTGAGTCGCTGTTCTAAAAATTCCTTATAGTCTTGGGTCCATGTTCCAATAGGAAGCTCAGTAATACGAATTTTATCATTATCAAGTATTTCATAGCACCCTTTAATAACATATTTAGTAGCTTGTTCATCACAAGGGTAAATTGTGCCTTTAAATCCTTGATAATATGGTTCAATTAGTAATGTCTTCATATTTGCATTCTTAAGCTTGCCTACTAAATAATCAATAATTTGAATAGGATTATAACACATAATATCTGTGCTAAATCCTGTTCCAATGCCCTTTGCGCCATTTACAAGCACCATTGGAATAATTGGAACATAATAAATTGGTTCAACACACACTCCATCATCTTCATTATATTTAAGGACATAATCATCTAATTCATGAAATAGTTTCCGAGTAATTGGATTCAAATATGTATAAATGTACCTTTCAGATGCCGCATCCCTACCCGCTCCCATTAAACGTGTTCCAAACTGACCACAGGGCATAAATAAATTAATGTTGTTTGAACCAACATAATTTTGCGCCAATCCAATAATTGCACCATTTAAGCTTGCTTCGCCGTGATGATAACATGAATGTTCAGAAACGTAACCGCTAAATTGCGCCACTTTCATTTCAGATGTTAAATTTTTCTTAAAAGCTGCATACAAAATTTTCCGCAAACTGATTTTTAGTCCATCACAAATATTTGGAATTGAGCGATCGTTATCATATTTTGAAAAGTGTATCATATCATTATTAATAAACTCTTCATATGTCACTTCTGGGTTAGAAGTATTTAAATATACATTTCGGTCATAATGTGATAGCCAATTTTTGCGATCATCTGCTCGCTTCTTATTAAATACCATATCAATTGTTTGTCTTGACGTTTCGGTACTCTTAAAATTCACAATTTTCTTCTTTAAAAAGTATTCTTTAAATTCTTTGCTAGTGCTTGTTCCCAAACCTTTGTAATATTTAATAGACCACTTAGAAGTGTCTTCTTGACCATTATCTCTCCACTTCATATATTCGCCATTATTGTAAAATTCAAGCGTTGTTTTGCCTTTTGTCGCCTTTAAAATGGGAGTATTCATATATCCAATAAAATTTGGAATTTGAATTAGCGACTTCCATTCGCTATCAATCATATTTATACCTAGACCTTTAATATGGCTTCCATCTAAATCTTGATCGGTCATAAATAATAATTTTCCATATCGCAATTTAGTGCTAACATCATTTGCTGAATATTCTTTACCGTGTTCTAAACCAAGAATTTGCTTAATTTCAGTAATTTCTTTATTTTCCGAAATTTTACTAATATTTTCACCACGAATATTAAACATTTTGCCTTTCATTGGATAAACACCAATAATATTACGGTCTTCGCGTGACAAACCAGAAATAATACCTGATTTTGCCGAATCTCCTTCACACAATATTAATATACATTCATTTGACTTAGCTGTTCCGGCATAATTTGCGTCTACAAGTTTTGGAATATTGCGAATAGTCTTACATTTTGTTCCATCTGTTTTTTTTGCCGCTTTATTTTCTTTTACTTCTGTTAAACTACAAGCCACAGACATAACGCCCATTTTTGCCAACTTTTCTATAAATTTAGGGCTTATTTCGCATGATGAACCAAAATTTGAAACAGCAGTGTTTAAATAGTCTTTTGTTTGGCTATCAAATGCTGGATTTTCAATGGTGCAATTTACAAATATCATAAGTTGTTCTTTAATTGATGCTGGTTTAACTTCAACATGCTTTTTCTCTTTGATGTAAAGAGTTAGTTTTTTTACTAATTGTCCTACAATATATTCCACGTGCTTTCCACCTTTAGAGGTATGAATTCCATTTACAAAACTGACTTGTGTAAATTCTTCATTTGGAGCTAAGCAAACAGTATATTCCCAGCGCTCATTTGCTTTTTCATAAATGCGCGGATGTTCGCTTTTACAACCAATATAAAGATTAGCATAACTTTCAAAATCTTTGACGTCTGGGTCAAGTTTAAGTGTGTTATATTTGACTTTAATAGATTTATCTGTAACCGCAGCAATATCAAAAATTCGCCGAATTAATAGTGCTTTAAAATCACTATCAAAATTGCCTTCTTTTAAACCAAGCCGTTTAAAATCAGGCTTAAAACTAACACTTGTATAAGGTTTGCCTTTACACTTAGTAATTGTTGGTTTTTCAATAATATTTAAATTATTTTTGAATTCTTGGACGTATTTTTGACCTGTTTTTGCGTCTAGTGTTTCAATTTTGCCCCACGTTTACCATATTAAAACTAATTTAAATCCAAATCCATTTTTTCCTCCAACTACTTTTTTTTCAGTTTTATCATAATTAGTAGAAGTTCTCATATGTGCGAAAATTAGTTCTGGAATCCATACACCATATTCAGAATGAATATAAACATCAATCCCATTACCATCATTAGTTAATGTAATAATACCATCATCACCAATAACGATTGATATATGTGTTACTGGATAATTTACTTCATTTGTATCCTGACTTGTAGAAGCAATTAATTGTTCCATTCTTAGCGCATGGTCACGACAATTAACAATTGCTTCATCAAATAGTTTATAAAGACCAGGAATAAAATTAATGTTTTTTTCTACAATTTTCTTATTTACTTCATCGTATATATACATATTAGACGAAATTTGCTCGATTGACCCAATATATGTGTCGGGATTATCTAATACATGCTCTTTATCTGTCTTTTTTTGATATTTTTTAGTTATATCAGCATTCACACCAGCATTCACACCAGCATTTACAGCAACTTTTGTAGTCATAACTAATCAAATAGTCTTAATAGTATAAATAATATTTATTTATACTATTTATCAATTTTATTTATAATAAAATTAACTAATATTAAATTAACTAACAAATATAAAATTAACTAATATTAAATTAACTAACAAATATTAGATTAACTTACAAATATTAGTATTTACAATAATATACATTAATTTTTTTAATTCTATATACTAATACTAATATGTCTAATTGTTTTCCATTAAATAGTAGTATTAGTGAAATTAGTAATAACAAATATATTTTTAATAATGTATTTCCTAATTCAACTACTACTAATATTTCATATGGATTATATGACACTTCAAACAATATTAACTATATTATTAGAAATGTGAGTAACAAATATCCATTAACCTTTTACGATAGTTCTACTAATAGGGATAGTTCTAATATAATAACATTTGAACCCTTAAATAAAAATGACCCAATATTAATTTATGTATCCCCAGGACAAGATTATAGTTTTAATAACAACGACTATTTTAGATTTTATGACAGTTCATTTCAACTATTAAATATAAATCATTATAGAAGAGAAAATTATGACAGTTCGCTAACGGATATAGCTAGTAATTTTTACTTTATGAATAATCAGCGTTACAAATTTATTGCCTCAACTGATTTTTGTTCTAATCAACCGTTTAGAATTTATGGAGGCTCATCACTAAGTTTTTCCGAGGTTAGTTTTAATACTATAGATCAAAGCTTTATAATCACAATACCAAGTAATGCTAACAATAACGGGACACAAAGACTCTTTTACTCTGATACAGATAATGATGTATGTGGTAATCTATTTATATTAAGAGATCTTAGTTATAGTTATTATTATGGTGATATAAGTTTTTCTATTAAAAATTATAGAGATTTTAGTAAAAATTATATATCAGTAAAATCGTATGATTTTAGTTATTCAACCGTTTCTGGTTATGGAACTGTTTCTATTAGTAATAATAACTTATTTTATTATTCGGAGTCTTGTAGCTATATTACTAGGGGATTTAGCAGTCTTTCATATGAGTTATTAAATAAAATAAGCGCTGTTGATTTATCCGTTAATGCCAATAACACTTTTAAGGTAGGACTAAATAAAAATAGACATATAAGCAATTCTACTTTTAATTACGATTTAAGCTATGGACTAACAATTAAAGATTATAATATTATTGATATATCTAAAAATTATCCATTAAGATTACTTAATAATGAAATCAGTAATAACATTTATATTTTTGAAACATATCAAATCAACAGATTAGGAATACAAACTATTAGCGGTTCAAAATTTTATTATGGTTCATTAAAAATAAAAGTTGTTAGTGCTTTTATATACCCATTACAAGTTCAATTTGTTTCAATTTCAAATAATAGCATTGATTTTTCTTATGTATTAACTTTTATATATGATAGTTCAAATAATCCAGCTACAATAAATCATATTGTATATGATTCTTCAAGTAATTCAAGGTCATATTATGACTTTTCAAATAGCAATTTACAAGTAAAAAATCAAAATAATGTGTTATATGATTTTAGCAGTTATGATCTAACGCATAATATATTTAAATTAAATTTGAATACAGATTATAATGAATTGGGTTATGTTTCGAGAGATAAACTAGCTAATGACTTAACTCAATTTGTTTCAGTAACCCCTTCTGTTGAACAAATTAATAATGAATTAAGTAATAATTACTTAGCTAGGCCTTTTTATATTTATTATAATGTTGTAGATTATGAAAATAATAACATTCAAAATATTAGAGCAATAAATCTTAATGGTGGTCCTATTATTGAAATAAGCAATAATTATAATAAAAATAACAATAATAACAGTACTTTTGATATTTCTATTAATACAAATAGTAATAATGCTAGTATATACAATTTTTATGATGACATTAAAGTTTATATATATGACAAAAGCAAAAATAAAATCTTCATTCCATTTGAAATAACAATTAGTGGAAGTTATTTTGATAATAACAGAATAGGAACATATAGTTCAATTAATAACCGTTATAATTTTGATAATGAGTTAACTCCAAATCAGCTCTTGTATTATTCAACATTTACAACTAATATTAACTTAGACAATAATACCAGGTTGTCTATTAATAACATAGATTTAAGCTCTATTAGTGTTTATAATATTAGTAATAGTTTGGTCGAACACATTAGTTCTACTAATGTTAATACTAACTACATTCGTTATTATAATCAATCACCACAAGGGACTAGAGAGCTTAGTTTTAATATAGTCAATATAAATTCAATAAATAAGATTGAATTTCTCAAGCTTAATAGAACATATGAATTTTTTGACTTTAGCGGTTATGTAAATAATAGTTTTGATTCTTCTTTTATAGTGTATAAATTTACTTACACAACTATAAGTAGTCCTTCAAAAACTATAGATATTTCGCTTGGTTTAAGTTCTACTAAGTTTTTTTATAGCGCTAGCGATAATTCTTCAAATTCTTTTACTGTTACTGGTAATTTTATTAAACCCCAAATTTTTAAACAAGCTGGAACAGATAGTAACTTAATAGACTTGTCCTATATTGGTAATTATGATTTGATTATTGATACGAAAAGTTTAAGCACACAAGATTATTATAAGGTAACATATGCTGACAAATTTTTTACCAATTCTATAACAAATATTTCAAAAACTTATAAAATAATAGTTCAAGATTATGAACCACCTACTTTAACATTTTATGATATTAGCGGTAGACTTTTATCAAATCTTACTTATTTTAAATTCTTTTATTCTAAAGCACGTAAATTTAACATATATAATGATATATGTTTTGCCAAATTTACCTACTTTGTTGGTGTAAGCAATGACTATATAGATAATAAGCCTGTATTATTATATAATGATAATTCTATATATGATTTTTCTAGAAGCAATTTAAGTTATAGTGTTATTATAGCGCAACCATTAATAAGTACAATCATTCATACAAGTAATGATAATGATATTAGCTTAAATAATTCTAGTGTTAGTGATGTCAGCTGTATTATAAATTATAAAGTACGTGATTTATGCTATAATTATTCAAGTGGCATTTCACTGGAATTAAACTTTGTAAATATACCATATGTTAATTTGAGAGACCAAGCTATATTAACACTTAATTATGTTAATGATTTGAGTTATAGTGATAACGGACTACAGTTTATTGATCCTAATTTCACTTATATTCCTAGTCGGTCTTATAAAAAAGATACATCTATTAATCAATTAACTGATTTTAGTTCTATTACTATTGGTTCTCCTGCTAGTGTTTATAGTATAAGTGGAACATGTGATATATGTTTTACACGTCTTGGTAATTATTATTTCAAATATAGTATTCAACAAAGTGATTCCAGTCATATATTAAGACTTCAACGTTTGATAAAAGTAGTAGATAGCACTAAACCATTTATTATTTTTCCTGATTTAAGTTTTATTATAGATGGTTCTGCTGGCTCATTACCAGCTAGATATAATAATATAGAAAATAGTCGCACAAAATTCTATAATATTGATAATAGTAATACTGAAAAGATTGATTTAAGTTTTACTGTAAATACAAACATCAACGATGTAAGTCGTGTATTATATAACTTTGATTTATGTGATAATTATTTTAGTTCAAATGTTAGTTCAAATGCTTTGTCATATACAATAAAGCTAGCAAATAAGCAGAATGCTTTTGCTTTATCAGATATTAGTAATTATTATAGTCCAAGCACTAATTTGTTGAATAAAGTAACTTATCCTGACAATTCTAGTAATGTCAATTATTTAGCACCACTAACATTTGTTTATACTTTAACAGATGGATGTGGCAATAGTTTTACATTTAATAGAAGAGTTGATATAGTAGATGAAGTTAAGCCTACTATTAGTTTTACTTTTAATAACATTTATTCAAGTACTAGTGTTGTTAGATTAAGAGATTATAGTTACGTTCAATTTGATAGCTCTAAAAAAGATTTTTCATATGTAGCTTTTGATTATACTAAATCGCCTACTTTGCCTCAACCTTATACTATGCTTTTTGATTTTTATCAAGAAATTAGCTCAATTATTCTTGGTTTTGACCTAAGTGATAATTTTGGAATTATTCAAAAAACTGCCAACAATGTACGTATAACAGTAAGCGGATCAACTCTAATACCTAATAATAGTATTAATATAGCTAATCCAACTGATAATTCTTATATTAATGCGCTTTTCAAAGTAATTGGTTCTAATTTTAGTTTAATATATGATATATGTGATAACCAAACTAACACGAATCGTTTTACAAGAAATGTTAAGATAGTTGAATATATTGGTGACCCTGGATTAAATTTTGATTTTGGTTATAAAGACTTAAGTAGTCAATCTAATATAATAATAAATATAAGTTTTGGTGATACAGGTTTAAGTATTAGAGAAGGTATAGATATAAGTGTAAATCATTATCGCCTTACAACTAGCGATATAAGTTATGATATAAGTTATATTTTTGTTAATGCTAATAATACTAATACTATAAGTACACTTATAAATTCAATAAGTGGAAGTATAAGTGGAACCAGTCTTAGACGATATGACCCATCTGCGCTAATTTATAATTTAGGACCACTAGGAATAGGATTAGGAACTAATGATTTTAGTCATAATATTAAATATTTTCCAATTAGGGCAAATAAGTCAACTACAACTATTAGTAATTATAAAATTTTAAATGTAAGAGTAAAAAATAATGGACCTATTATAAGTTTTGGTCCAAATCCTATAATAAATCATCAAAGTTATACACCGTTGTCTGATGCTTCTTTTATTTTTGGTGTCACAAGTTATAGCATATATGATGAATTTTATTATTATAACTACAGAGAAACTATAAGTTATAGCGGAACAAATTTTAAGGTTATTTTAGATAGCTCATTAAATGTTATTGACCCTAGTAGTGGAACTTATAGTATAATTTATTACTCAAAAGATAGTAATAATGTAGATATTAGTAAAATTCGCACATTAAGTGTGCAGGATAGCCAAGCGCCTGTTATTAGGAGCATATGTGGAGATAATATATATATAAATTCAAATAAAATTTGGTCGCTAGACAGATATTCAACTTATACTGAATATGGTGCTTTAGTTTATGATAGTGCTACAAAAAGGTCATATTATTTTGATAATCAAACACCAACAACCTCAACTGAATTGGTTTATGATTTTTCATATAAAATTCTTGGAGGAATTAAGTATAATATTAGATATAATCAGCTAATATCAACTTCTACTTCAATTAGTTATAGTCCTATAACTATTAGTTCAATTAACACATCAAGTACAGATATTTGTTATCAAGTAATTTATAGTATATTGGATTTATGCAACAATGAAGTAAGAACCAATCGAATGATAAAAATAATACAAAACTATCGTCCTTTATTGTATCCATATATTGAAGTAAATAGCAATTTGCCAGTTTTAACTCAATATTTATTGAGAGATTTGAGTGAACTAGACGTCTCTTCATTAATACAAATAAATAGAGCTATTCCACAAATTGGCATTAATAGCGGTATAAATGACATTAGTTATGACTTAAGTCTCTCATATGTTAATAATAATAGTGGTATTAAAATCATTACATGTGAAGCTATTAAACCTATTGTTTTTAATCGCGCTTTAAATTCAAATTATATAAAATTTAAATTAGACGCAAAATCATATGATAGGTCTAGAATTGCATATAGTGGAATTCCAGATTCTACACTTAAAACTTATGTTGACTACTCAATAAATAGCATAAGGGTTTTTAATTCACCAATAGATTATCAGCCTATTACTTTTACAGCTATTGATAGTTGTCAAAATAATGTAGAACAACAACAACAAAGCATTACTTTTTATTTAAAAATTATTGATACTAAGCCTCCTAATGTAACAAAATTAACTAATATAAATTTTAGTGATCCAAACAAGTTAGACTATCCGTTATTATCTTCAAGAGCTGTTAGTGAATTAGTTCAAGATATTAATTATTTTGATACTTATGAAAATAGTTATTTAAATAATATAAAGTATTATAAAAAAGTAAGTGATGCTTCAAAAATAGTGTTGTTAGACCCGGGAATAAACATTGATGATATTGTTGATGGAAGTGTAAATTTTGTTAATGGAGTGTTTGAGTCTAGCGCCCATACTTTTAGTATTAGTGATATAAGTCTTACTTATTTTAAAAAGCCTTCTTATATTGATGTGTCAAATGTTTTAACTGCTTCGGGCCAATACATTCAAAACTATAATATAAAGGATAAAGCAGGCAATGTTATTGACGTGTCAAGAGTTATAGTTGTTAAACCATTTGGTCCTATAATAAGATTAAACTATCAGCAAGATAGTAAAAATAATAATTATACATGCTATTTGCTTCAACGCTATGAAAAATTTATAGAAAAAGAAGGATTTGTGAGAGATTTTAGTGATATTGACATTAATTTTACAAAAGTTAATATAGATTATAGTAATTTAAATGAAAATAAGGATGGCTCATATATAGTAGTTTATAGCGCAACAAATAGTTCTAATGTTTTGGGCACAGCAAAAAGAAATGTGGAAGTATATAGTCCTATTGTGTTGGAAAAGGTGGTTTCAATTAACTTTGTAAATTTAATAAGTGGACAATCAAATTTTAATAGCAATTCAAAATTTAGTTTGGATAATGGAATATACAACTTTGATGTTTCCGCAAATTATGCTTTTAAATTAATAACACGTGATTTTGATACTAGTAAAAATCCATATGATGTAAGTAATTTAATAAGCTTAATTGGTGATGCTTCTTATAGTGTAAATAGTGAAACCTATTATTATGGAAGCAATGTTAGACTAACAATAAGCGGTAATTTTGAGAGATGTTCATTAAAGTTTTATCCAAACACTAGCAGCTCTAGGGATGCTAATTTTCAAAGTTATTTGAAAAATAATGAATATCGCTATTTTTTTATATATGATAATGCGAATTATTTTATAAATTTACAAAACTATTATAATGACTTGAGAGATTCTAGTAATACAAATGCTAGTGTAAAGTCATTTAGCGTTGATGTGAGTAATTTAAATAATTCTGTTTCCAGTTCAGGTCCATATTTTACTATAAATGGTTTAAAACAAGACTTACATTTAATATATGGAGTTTATAGATTTCAACAAACTAGTTTTAAAAATTTCTATAATCCAATCAAATTTTCTATAACACCCGACGGAACGCATAATGGTGGAATTGAGTATACAAAAACTGTTTTTTCACAAAACTTACCGGGTGTATCAAAACCATTGTTACTAAGTTATAATAGATTAAGTATATATACTCAGATTACTATTGATGCAACTACACCTACTATATTATATTATTATTCAGAAAAATTTAAAAATATGGGAGGCAAAATTGTGCTAAAAAACAATATAGTATTTCTTAAAAATGTAACCATTTTAAATAGTTATGTTATTACTAACACTAATTATGACTTGTTTAGTGCGGGCAATACTTTTTTACAAACATCTAATGAAGTAATGAGAAATAGAATAGTGTTAAACCAGCGTTTTGAGGCTAGTGCAAATAGTATAAGTGTAAATAGTACAAGCGCTATAAATATATGTTGTGTTACACAACAAAATCTACAATATAATGTATTGTATGACTTAAATAGTCATCCAAACAGGCTGATTTTTAAGAATTATAATGATCCATCAACATCTAATTATATTATACCACGAACTGGCTCAACCAATGGTTTGAATTATTTGATAAGTATATCAAATACTGATTTTACGTTTTATAATAGTTATAATAGTTATATTACATATTTTAATAGCATTTATGAATCCTCTTCTGTTATTATTAAAGCAAATGGTCTAACCAATTATGATAGAACCTTAAAAAATATATTTTATAATAGTGCGTATAATAATAGTGGCCCTATTGCTAATACAAATAGTAGTTCTATAAATGGTACAACTTCTATTAATTCTAGCAGTATTGGACTACTAAATAATGAAATTTTTAATTATATTACTTTTTTCAAAAGAAATAATGTTATACCATCAAAATTGTTGGTTAAAGATTTTAGTTATGCTATTAGTGAATTTTTATTTACCAAACAATCAGAGTTATTAAATTTGGACTCTACAAATTTTTATAATTATAGCTCATCGTCCGATTCATTTTTAGTAGCACCACGAATAAAAATAACAAATATTATTGATAATTATGTTATGTTTTCATTAGATGTAGACTATGCTAATTTACACTTTCAGACTTTTGAATTTCTAGTATATAGTTCGAGCTTTACAACTTTTCCAAATCCAACAACTACTATTAGTAATGATAGACTAATTTTTTTTAACGGCTCACTTGTTATTGCTAATAATATGCTATATTCTAATACTGATGATATAAGTGGATTTTATGATGGTTCAAGTGTTTTTAATAAAATGTATACAAGTTTAAATACTACGTTAGCTAGTAAAGAGTCAACTATGCAAAATATGGTATTTTTAAATATATTAGATGTTAGTTTAACTAGTGCTATATGTGGTATAACAAAACAAAATATATATAATAATATGTATTTAGATGAAAGCAATAACTTTATTTTTCACAAATATAATGAACAAACAATTGTAAATTATCAGGTTAATGATGGCAATTTAACATTGGCAAAAACATTGAGAGAAAATTATAATAAAGACCATTATTTATTAGATGTGTGTTCAAATAGTTTGTATAATAGTTTTAACAATGATGGACTAACATTTGAATCATTAAACAGCTTAGTAAATAATAAGAATTATAGTATAGCATTAACATATAAAATATATGATGAAATAGACGTAAGCACTAATTTTAATATGTTGGCTTCATTCTACATTTTACCAATATATCTTAATAATATTCCAACATATAGAAGAATAAATAATGTTTTTAGCACAAAGTACAACTATAACACAGGTTCATATAGTATAAACAAAGCTGGGATTATTAGTGAAATAAGTATTAACTCTATTAGTAGTACAATATATGGAAATTATAACACGTTATCTAATAGCTTACATAGCAATAGTTATATTATTAATTTAAATGACTATTTTGATGTAGATTTAGTTAGCAATTACTTTCAAGCAACTTCTTTTAGCACAAACATTATTAATCCAAATAATTTGATTTATACAATACTTGATATAAGTTATAATAATAGCAAGTTCAGTTTATATAATATTGAGTCATCTTATAATATTATTTTTGACAAACTGAAATTAACAATATTAAATAATATGCAAATAAAATTGTTTTGTCTATATTTTAAAGTAAAATATTTAGATCTTCTTCTGAATTATGTATATAATAGCACAAATAGCACAAATAGCATAAATAGCATAAATAGCATTCCTTATATTAATAGTGTTAATATTCAGTATTATTCAGAACTTTATAATATATTAAATACTTCTGTTACTAGTACTTTAAAAACTTCAGCTATAAGTATATTGTATAGTGAACTAATTAATAATACAATAAGCCTTTCAACTTTTTATAATGAATTATTAGCCAAATTTGACTTATATATTTATGATGTAATTGTTATAAATAGAATTTTCAATACTAATGTATTAAACACTAATACAATAGATCAATTAGTGCAAGACATTAATAGTCTTGTAGAAAATATTGACAATGTAATTTTAAGTGAAAATAGCAAGTTTGCACAGACTATTGAAACTAGTATTTTAACTGATTCTATTTTTACTAGTTATTCTGATATTAGTTATGTTGAACATAATTTATTAAATTTTATTGAAGTGTATAATAAAAGCCAAATAACTTTTAGAAGGTGGAATAGTAATTCAACACCAACATATCAATATGAGCTGTTTAATTCTAACTTTGTTAACCTATTTGATGTAACTAATTTAAATTCGTATGTTTTTTTGGAAAATTTTAAATACAATTTGAATTTATTAAATGCCTATTTTAATAAAATAATAAGTAAAAATGCTGGCGCTGGTCTTTTAATAACAACTCCTAATAATAGTCCAATAGAGTTAAGCTTAAATAGTGTAACCACGTTTACCCAATTTATTGATAAACTTACCTTATTTGAAAATAGCCTTTATGTATTACAAACTAATTATGTGGCATTTGAAGTTTCTTCAAATGCTATTAAGTATAGTAATAACACTTTTGAACTTAGTGGTTCACAACTATTAATTCACAGTATTCTATCAAATAGCATTAATTTTAAGATTAATATTAAATATAAGTCTTACTTTTTCAATTACATTGATATTTCCACAATAATATTAGATATTATTATACCCGATTTAACACCACCTACCTTAACATTTACAAATCATGATTTTAGTTTTAATCAAAATGACTTAATTGATAGTTCTATAAATAATGTAATAACAAACTTAATACGTGATGTAAGTTACATTGATTTACATCAAAGTTATGATTTAAGTATTAATACTATTTATTATAGTTATTATACAGACATAACAAATGCACCATCGAATAATAATATACAAAATTCTTTAGTATCAATTGAGTTGCCATTAATAGAGAATAGTGACTTTATAAGTACTTCTGCATTATACATTGATATTTCATATATTGTAAAAGATAATGCAAATAATACTAATAATATTATACGTACATTGATTATTAATAAGTCAAATGATGGGCCAAAATTTTATTATAAAGCAAATGAATCTATATATTATAAATTAAGTGATACAAATTATAATATTCCTCCAGTCACAGTAGATGAAAATATAAATATTGACACATTTAAAGCTAACCTTACAGATTTAATAAAAATAATAGACCCGCGTTTGGCATTATCCAATACTTATTTGGGACCTTATATTAGTGTAGGTGAATTTGGTGTTGCTTATAGTGGGTCAATAATAGGTATTAATGTTATAAATATTTATGATTTGTCGCGCACCAATATAATATATCCTACTTATGACGCACGTAATATACATTCTACTTATGATGTAAGTAATAATAAATTTATAGATTACTTCAATAATACAACTCAAGGCGGACAAGAATTGGCTAACATCAGTAAAATATTATTAGACGTTGGAACTTATACATTAGAGTATATAAGCAAGGCAAGTTCAGTAACAAATCGTATTAGTAGTCAATATAGAACATTAATAGTAGAAGCAGTTATTATTGAAGAGGAAGCAAAACCAATAATAACACATTGTTGTTATCCTAAAGTTGAATATAAACCAATACAAGATAATTATAAATTGGGTTCTCAAAATACTATCAAAATGAGGCGCTCAAAATTTGTTATTAATAGAAATAGGTAGCGCGACAACTATTGTAAAAAAAGGACTTAAAGAAACGCGACAAATATTATAAAAAAAGGACTTAAAGAAACGCGACAAATATTATAAAAAAAGGACTTAAAGAAACGCGACAAATATTATAAAAAAAGGACTTAAAGAAACGCGACAAATATTATAAAAAATTGATTGTTTTAATTATTATTATTATTATTATTATTGTTATTAATACTAATAATAATATGAATTTTTCTAAAAATGAAATTAAAGTATATAATAATAGTGAATTAAAATTATATCAACAAGTTCATTTAGAATTATTGATTTGTGAGTTAACAGAAATTAGAAGTTTATTAGATTTATTTTATAGCAATGAAAGTAAAGCTAACTTAACTAGCAAACAAAAATTATATGAAAAATATGAAAAAAAATTAACAGAAAAAATTGCTAATAGCAAACGATTGTTGAAAAATACCAAAATTCGTTTAGCTAATAATATTAGTAAATGCATGAGCTAAGGCAACCTAGATTCTTGATTGTTTATATATTGTTTATATCATTGGTTCTAAGCTATCAATATTAAAAAGCGCACTAGTGTTATTTATTTTTTTCTTAGCAATTTGATATTTTTCAAATAATGGATTTTTCAACACATTTTGCGGTGTATGTTTATGAACTGTGCGCGCTATCATTTTATACAGCTTAAAATCAGGATATCTCTCTGACCCGTCATTTTTATACAATATATTTTTATTTTTATCATCAAATACCCATTCTATTATAATTTTTTTAATAGAAGACTTTACTTTTTTAATGTTGTCTAAATCTTCAATAAAATAATCAAATAAACTGCACCCTAATCTACATAAGTCAAAACTATAATTAGGGTCTATACGAGGTTTATTTTCATTAAAATATGGCTCGCAATTATATTGCGTGCTGGCATCGCCATCTTCTGAATAGCTATCACTACATATAAACTTATTTTTAAACTTGTAAATTGCTCGACCAAAGTCTATTATTTTGTATATTTTGCCAAATGTCGGGACTTTATAATGAATATTGTTATATTTATAATATAAATACTTTTTATCCGTAAACACATATACAATATTGTTAGTATGTAAATCATTGTGAGTAAAGTGAAATACTTTTTGATATGTTATTAGTGTAAATAAAATTTGTAACACAATTGACTCCCATTCATCGTCACTTATTTTTTTACTTAAAATATATGAATCTAATGTGTCTTCACAACATTCTAATACAATCATTTTTACTGGAAATTTTGAAATAGTACAATTAATGTTGTCACATAGTGAATTTGAATCTGAACTATCTGTTCCGCTACCACTTTCATAGTCACTATTTGTGTTATTGCTATTTGTTGAACTTGTTCTATTGCTAGCATTTGAAGACCCTGTATTAGATGAACGCGAAGAACACGTTAGTCCAGACTTACTTGTTTCATTAGCACTTGTTTCATTAGCACTTGTATTAATAATACTTGATTTATGAGACAGTTTTTCTATAATATTAAGATTTTCATATGTTAAACTACAGCTATTAGTAGGACTAATATTGCTATTAGTTATTGTGTCCCCATAATTTGTTAATTCATTAATGCTTGTTTCATTAGTGATTGTTTCATTAGTGATTGTTTCATTAGTGATTGTTTCATTAGTGCATGTAACATCATTTTTACAAATAGGTTGCTCATTAGAAATAATACATAAATCCAATTCTTCAATTGATAATGGAGTACTAATATTTAATAATAATGTTTTTTTATTTTTTTTTGTATTGTTGAAAAAATAATTGACTTTGTCATTTTCTTCTAAAAAGAAGAGACTATTTCGATGACTATGAAAATGATCTGATTCGGCTAAATATTCTATATCTTCCGATACATCCAATTTATATTTGTTTTTTATTCCTAAAAAACCACCATAATAATTTATTCCATTATAAAAATTATAGTCATTTAGTAGACAACTTGATAAAAAGGAAAAAAATCCATCAATATATGCTGAATTATTTGGGTCAGCAAGTTTTTTATATTGACTATTATAGTCTACATTAGTGGTACATGAATTAGTTGTATCACTAAATTTGGGTAATTCTAATATATTGTAACTATTATCGTATTTACCAAGCATATATTTGACTGGGTCGACTAATGGGCTAAATTTCACATAAATTTTTTTAGTATATTTATTATTGCTATTATCTATAACTGTTCCTACAAATTTATTATAGCTCTCTTTTTCCAAAATAGATTCTAGTTGTAATTTATTATTTAAATTAATGGAATTATAATTAGTGCTATTTAAATTAAAATAGTGTTCGTATAATGGAATATAATTTTGAGTTTTTTCTAAATCAAAAAACTCTTCTTTGTTAATTGCCTCAAAAAGCTCCTTGTTATTATTTTTTCTATAGTTTAACTCCATTTAATTTATTAATTATAATAATTTTTTAAATATATAACACAATAGTTTAATATAATGTATTTAAATATAAAGTGTTTAAATAGCTGTATTACGTTTAAATATAATTATATTTAATATACTTATTAAATAAGTAGTTAGCAATGACATTAGAATTGAAAAAGTTTGATATAAAATCCATTAGTTTTAGGCCAGACGAAAATAAAGGACCAGTTATAGTGTTAATAGGGCGGCGCGATACAGGTAAATCTTATTTGGTGCGCGATTTGCTTTATTATCATCAAGATATTCCAATTGGAACCGTTATTAGTGGAACAGAAGCAGGAAACGGATTTTATGCCGAACATGTTCCTAAACTATTTATTCACGATGAATATAATACAGCTATTGTTGAAAATATTTTAAAGCGGCAAAAAACAGTCATGAAACAAATAAGAAAAGAAGTAGAGGTATATAAAAAATCTAATATAGACCCTCGGGCATTTGTGATTTTGGATGACTGTTTGTTTGATGCAACTTGGACTAAAGATAAAATGATGAGATTGTTATTTATGAATGGGCGTCATTGGAAGATCATGTTGGTCATCACTATGCAATATCCTTTAGGTATTCCCCCCAATTTGCGCACAAATATTGATTACGTTTTTATATTGCGCGAGCCATACATAGCAAATAGACGGCGTATATATGAGAATTATGCTGGTATGTTTCCTACATTTGAGAGTTTTTGCCAAGTAATGGATCAATGGGGTGAAAATTATGAATGTTTGGTAATTAACAATAATGCTAAATCAAATAAGTTGCATGACCAAATTTTTTGGTATAAAGCAGATCATCATAAAACATTTAAATTAGGGTCAAAAGAGTTTTGGGAAATTAGTAAAAATTTAGACTCTGATAATGAAGAAGAAATGTATGACCCAAACATAAGAGACAAGAAAAAAGGTCCAAAAATTAATGTGCGGAAAACTAAATGGTAAGTTTTTTCTTTTTTACATTATTTTACAAAAGTTTATTAATATTTACGACGACGACGGCGAGTTGATTTCTTATGGCGCAGGTGTCTAGATTTTCTGCGACCTCGTTTTGTTTTATTGCGATAACCAGATGGGTGCGCGGTGGCTAACCCACCAACCACAGCTGGGAGAGGCGAGGTCGACGAAACAACTGGAAAATTAAGCAACTCTGATTCTTTAAATGTTGAAAACAGACCAGGGTATTCATCCATAAATGCCAGATAACGTGTAAATGATTCAGGAAGTATTTTTTCAGAAAGCCAACCTGGTATTTTTCCTTCTTTAATAATGTCTTCCTTAGTAGTGTTTTTTTCGCGTTGGGCAACTGATGTTATCTTGTCATTGATATCAATAGTAAGTACAACATCACCTCCAGGTTCTTGGTCGAAATATTTTCCTAACGTATCTTGTTCATCCTCAAAAAAATCCTCAGTTTGTAGTTTCCTCCCAGTCCTCCTCCCTGCTTGAATTTCAACGTCCGTGCGAGGGGTTGGGTCGGGAATAAATGATATAATATAACCACCTATATTAGGTTTTATTACTCTTTTAACAGTGTACTGTATATTATAATATACACCATCATGCGTAAATTTATGATTTTCTTGAAATTTAGGATTTTTTTGAAATTTAGGATTTTTATGATATAACGTATTAAACATTATATATTATATATATTATATTTTAAATATCTTAAATATTCTAAATATCTTAAATATTCTAAATATTGTCAAAAAGAAAACAAACGAAGGTAATATAATCTCGTTAAAATTATATATAAAAGACACATATTAATATTAATATTACTATGTGGGCGACTTACGATTATACTAACTTTCCAACTGTTTATGTAACTATTAGTGGTTCAATTGAGAGTCCGTGCGATTTTACACATTTTATAGAACAATGGTTGCAATTATTTAATAATGGTACAACGTTCAATTTATATTTCAATACTATTAATTGTGGTTACATAAATATAAAATATGCTATTTTAATGGCTCATAAGATTAGACAATTTAAAAAAAACAAATATACTAATTTACAATTTAGCAAAATAGCAGTAGCAAATAAATCTATATTAATTTTATTGCGTCTAATTTTTTATATAGAAGCACCTATTGCTCCTGTTGAAGTATATTATGAAAAAAATAACATAATTAGCAGAGAACATTTTTATCCACATTAAACATATTTTAACTAAAATTAAAATATTTTAATATATATAATGAGTTATAGTGAAGAAGACAAAGAATATTTATTAAAAATAATAAAAGCAGTAAATATAATTGAAACATATATAATAAATAACCTTGAGATTAAAGAATTTATAGTGTCTATAGCAAATGATGATATAATAACAAAACTAGATACAATACAAAATGCGGAGTCACAAAATTATATAGCAAATAATAACTCGGAAGAGGCTATTATATTTAACAGATTATCTAGCTTAGTAAATGCTATAATTTACATTACATATTTGCTCTATTTACTTACAGATTTTTATGAATATAAAGAATATGCAAAAGGCAAAGATGACATAATATTTAATAATGTAAATGTTAGCCAAATTAAAGATATTGTTCTAACTTTATTAACCAATAAAGTACAAATAATAGCCGAATTGTATGATGCTTACAACTCAAAATCTAAATCAAAAAAAGAATATATAAAGTTTTATAATAAATTCTTTGATATAAACAAAGTTTCTAATGAATTTAAAAGTTTAAATAATCCTATGGCT
>Ga0194127_10002790_pt1 | contig 23178 bp, 15 predicted proteins | sample TA2KigC100mmetaG_FD_148624 | JGI IMG/M metagenome (GOLD analysis project Ga0194127, IMG submission 148624) | Freshwater microbial communities from Lake Tanganyika, Tanzania - TA2015036 Kigoma Deep Cast 100m | ecosystem: Environmental > Aquatic > Freshwater > Lake | place: Tanzania: Lake...
CCCCGTCACGGCACGCCCCCGCCGCAGTCACGGCACGCACCGGCCGCCGTCACGGCACGCACCGGCCGCCGTCACGGCACGCACCGGCCGCCGTCAAGGCACGCACCGGCCGTCGGCGGTGCACGAGGCGCCCGCGTCGGCGCAGGTCCCGCAGTGGTTCGCCCCGGAGCAGGGGTCGACGCCGCACTCGCGATCGTGGCACGGGTCGAACGCGCACAGGCGATGCTCGTTGCAGTAGATGCCGCAGCCCGCCTTGCAGCCGAGGTCGCCCGGCTCCCTGCCGCACAGGCCGCCGCAGCCGTCGGCCCCGCACTGGCGCGCGGGGTCGCCGGGCTTGGGGCCGTCACATGCCGCGAACACGCAGGTCTGTTCGGCCTTGCAGACGTGGCCGCAAGGGCAGTCGCCGTCGAGCGGGCCGCACGGCAGGCCCCAGCGATCGTGGCCGCACTGGCGCGTCCCGCACTCGGGCATGCGGCAGGCGCCGTCCACGCACACCATGGCCGAGGAGCAGCAGGTCCGGTTCGGGCCCTCGGCCGGGCACCAGAAGGTGTCGCACTGGCACTCGGCCTCCCCGGTCGCGTTGGTCCGGCACGCGGTCCCGAGCGGGCACGGGTCGGTAAGGCGGCGGCACCCGCACGGGTCGAAGGAGGGCGTGATCGGGTCGCAGACGTGGTCGAACTCCTGCTCGGGGGCGCAGGCGGGCAGGTGCAGGGCTGCCGCCGAGACGACGGCGGCCAGGGCGACAGGGAGGAGGGGCGCGCGAAGCATCGGAAGCCGACGAAGCATCAGAACCTCGCCGACGCGGCGAGGCCCGCGCCGCCGGATCCGGCCGGGTCCACCCATGGGGCAGCCACGACGGGGAACGCCCTGTCCTTGCGGTCCGCGAGCGCCCACAGCACCCCGCCCGCGGTCGCCGCAGCCACGGCCGCGCACCCGACCGACCAGCCGACCGTGGACCACGTCCGGGCCCGGGTGCGGGCATCCCCGGCCGAGGCGCGTGCCGACGTCGCGGCCCCGGCGTTCGTCGCGGCGGAATAGGCGGCCATGGCGTCGTCGGAATCGGACACGGCCTTCCCGTACTGCCAGCCGGCGACCGCCGCGACGACCACGCACGCGCCGCCGGCCGCGAGCAGGCCGTAGCCCACGCCCCGCTGCACGCGGGAACGCGATCGCGCGGCCACCGCCTGCCCGGCGCGCTCGACCCGGTCCCGTTCCACGCGCTCGGCGCGGCGGACGCCCAGGCAGGTGTCGTCGAGCGACTGCGCCCAGTTCGGCCCGGGAGGGGGGACGGACCGCGCGGCCCAGCCGACGTGGTCGGCGACCGCGTCGCAATCGCCCTGCCGGGCGTACGCCTCGGCGAGCACCCGGGCCACCCAGGGGTTCCGGGGGTAGGGACTCGCGGCCGCGACCGCGCCCTTGGCGTCGCCGGAGCTCAACAACTCCGACGACTTGCGCCAGGCGTCATGGACCTGATCCTTGGGCACGCCCGGGTTGTCGTCGGCCGCGGCGAAGCGGGCGCGCGCCGCGAGCGCCGTCGCCTCGGCCTCCCGGTCGGTCAGGCGGCCGGCCGCGGCGTCGAGCATCGCAGCGGCCTCGGCGTACCGGCCCGCCGCGAACAGGCGCCGGCCCAGGAAGAGCCTGGCGCGGGGGTTGTCCCAGGTCGCGAACGTCGACGCGAGCAGGTCGAACCCGCCCACCCGGAGCGCGGTCGCGTCCCGGTAGCGTCCCATCAGGGACAGGCGCCCGCGGGCATCGAGCGGCGCGCCCTGCGGCACGCCCTCGGGCACGTCGAACGTGTCGCACCAGGTGCGCATCGTCTCGATCTCGTTCTTCGCCTCGGGAAGGCCCCGGACCGCGATCTCGCCGTGCGCGAGCGCGCCCGCGCAGTCCAGCGCGGCGTACCGCGCGCGCGCCGCCAGCAGCCGGATGTGGGGCTCGTCGTAGAGCTTCAGCGCCTTCTCCAGCTTCTCGATCGCGAGGCTCGGGTTCCCGGCCTCCAGCGCCTTCAACCCCGCCTTCAGCAGCACGAACGCGGCGCGCTGGGAGGCGTCCTTGGGCACGAACCCCGCGGTCAGGCGCTGGCACTCCGCGGTGATGCGCGCGCGCGCCTCGTCCACCTCCGCGCCGACCGCCTTCGGGATCGAGTCCACGAGGCCCATGGCCTCGCCGCACCTGCCGGCCTCGGACAGGGTCGTGGCCTTCCGGATCTCGCAGGCCCCCACGAGGCCCAGGCGGCGCGCCTCGAGGTCGGCGGGCAGGCGCCCCCGGATCCCGCCGAGCGCGGCGGCGGCCCCGGTGCAGTCGCCGTCCTGGGCGAACGCATCGACCTCCGCGAGCGCGCACCGGGCCGCCGCCGCGAGGCGCGCGTCCTCCTGCTCGGGCGGGAGCTTCCCCGCGAGCGCGGCCAGGTGGGCCTTCGCATCGGCGCAACGGCCCGACCTCTCCAGCGACAGGCCCAGGTAGAAGCGGATGAAGTCGTTCGGGGCCAGCGCGAAGGCGCGTTCCAACTCGCGGACCGCGGTCGCGTCGTCGCCGCGCTTGTAGGCGTCGCGCCCGGCCTCGTAAAGGATGAGCGCGGCGTCCTCGTCCGCGCTCGCCCCGGGGGACCGGGCGATGGACGGCGAGGCGAGCGCGGTCGCGGCGATCGCGAGCACGAGGCACGAGAACGGGCGCGCCATGCACCACCCTCCGGCGGGCGAGTGTAGCGCAATCCCGGCGGCGCGTTGCATCGGGTGGGGTTGGAATCGGGACATGCGTCGTTGCATCGCTGCGCTCGCGTCCCTTGCGTTCTCGGTCCTCGGCGCGTGCGCCGGGGCGCCCCCGGCCGCGGACCTGCCGGCGGACGTCGCGTCCGACCCGGCACCGGAGGCCGGCCCCGACCTGCCGGACGCTCCCGGGGAGACGGTGGAGGAGGCGGCCGACGTGCCCCCCGAGGTCTCGTACCCGCTCGCCCCCCCCGGGCCCGGGTTCCACCGCGCCGGGACCGCGATCCTGGACGCGCGGGGGCGCACGCTCAACCTGCACGGGGCGAGCGTATCCAACTCGGCCAAGTACACGCCCGGCCTGCTGCCCTGGCACGGTTCCGGCGACTTCCGCAGCCTGGCGACGCAGGGCTTCGGCGTGGTGAACTACCTGGACCCGCACGTGAAGGCCTGCTACGACCGGCTCCGGAGCGACGACGCCCTGTTCCAGCGGTACGTCGAGGCATGGATCGCGGTCGCGCGCCGGGTGAAGGGCGACCCCGTCGTACTCGGCTTCGACCTCTACATCCAGGACCTGCTCTCCGGCCTCGCCCGCCGGGGCTGGGGCTGGGCGATGTACGCCGACGACCTCGGCGGCGGGTTTGCCCGCGCCGGTCGTGACGCTCCTGCAGGAGGATCCCGTCGGGACGGCGCTTCATTGCGCCCCGCTCTCCGGCGCACCGCCGGGCGTGATCACGTGCCCCGTCGCGGGCGAGTCGCCCGCGTTCGGGGCGATCTGGCTCCCGACCGTGTCGCCGTCCCCCGCTTCCTGAGCCCCGCCCTCCCCGGCTTCGCGACCGCCACCGCGTTGGACACCCGTTGGACGTCCGTCCAACTCGTCCAATCCGGACGGTCGTCCGTCAATCGCAACCAGCCGCAACCATTCGACTTGCCGCCTGGCACGCGCCTTGAAAGAGCGGCGTGAGCAGGGTCGCGACGGAGGCGCCGGATGAACGCTCGGGTGCAGTCGGCGGTGCTGAACGGGATCGACGGGATCCCGGTCGACGTGGAGGTGGACATCAGCCCGGGGCTGTCGGCCTTCGAGATCGTGGGCCTGCCGGAGGCCACGGTCCGCGAGAGCCGGGTCCGCGTATTGTCCGCGCTCCGGAACCTGGGCCACCGCGCGGGGAGCCGCCGCATCACGGTGAACCTCGCGCCCGCGGACGTGAAGAAGCACGGGTCGCTGTACGACCTGCCGGTCGCGGTCGGGGTGCTCGCGTGCATGGAGGCGATCCCCGCGTCCGCGCTCGCGAACCGCGCGCTGCTCGGGGAGCTGTCGCTCGACGGGCTGGTCCGGCCGGTGCCCGGCGTGCTGCCGATGGTCGCGGCCGCGCGGGACCGGGGCATCGCGGAGGTGATCGTGCCGGCCGCGAACGCGGGGGAGGCTGCCGCCGTGCGGGGGGTACGCTGCATGGCCGCCGGCACGCTCCAGGAACTGATCGGCTACCTCGGGGGGAGCGGGACGCTCCCGGAGGCGAGGCCCGACGAGGCGGTCGCCGCCGCGCCGCAGCGCCTCGCGATCGACCTCGCGGACGTCTGCGGCCAGGCGCACGTCAAGCGCGCGCTCGAGATCGCGGCCGCGGGCCGCCACAACCTGCTGATGGTCGGGCCGCCGGGGTCGGGGAAGACGATGCTGGCGCGGCGGATCCTGACCATCCTGCCCGACCTGACGTACGACGAGTCGATCGAGACGACCAAGGTTCACAGCGTGGCCGGGCTGCTCCGGCGCCGGCCGGGGCTCGTGACCCAGCGTCCGTTCCGGGCGCCGCACCACACGGGGTCCGCCGCGTCGATCTCGGGCGGAGGCTCGCCGCCGCGCCCGGGCGAGGTCTCGCTCGCGCACAACGGCGTGCTCTTCATGGACGAGCTGCCCGAGTGGCGCAGGGACGTGCTGGAGGCGCTCCGCCAGCCGATGGAGGAGCGTACGGTCACGATCACGCGCGTCGCAGGAACCGTGACCTTCCCGGCCGACTTCCTGCTCGTGGCCGCGATGAACCCCTGCCCGTGCGGCTGGTCGGGCGACCCCCGCCACCGCTGCTCGTGCTCGCCGCCCGAGGCGGCGCGGTACCGGTCGCGCGCGTCCGGGCCGCTGCTGGACCGCATGGACCTGCACGTCGAGGTCCCCGCGGTCCCGTTCCGCGACCTGGCGAGGCGGGGGGGAGGGGAGTCGTCCGAGACGGTGCGGGCGCGCGTGGTGCGCGCGGCCGAGGTCCAGGCCGCGCGGTTCGCGGGCGACGCCGGCGCGAGGTTCAACGGCCGGATGGACTCGCGGCGGGTCGCGAGCTGCTGCGAGGTCCCGCCCGAGGCCGCGCGCCTCCTGGAGGCGGCCATGGACCGGCTGGGGCTGTCCGCACGCGCGCTCGACAGGGTGCTGAAGGTGGCGAGGACGATCGCGGACCTGGAGGGGTGCGAGCGGATCGGCCCGGTCCACGTGTCGGAGGCGATCCAGTACCGGCTGCTCGACAGGGTGTCGCCGGCGTAGCCCGGGCGGGGCGCGCCGGAGGGTGAAACGCGACGTCCGGGGAGAACCCCGGGGGGAGGGATCATGTCCAGGAAATCCGAGAAGATGAAGGAGCTGGAAGGGGTCATCGCCGCGCTCGACAAGCAGTTCGGCAAGGGCACGGTGATGCGCATCGGCGGCGGCGCGATCGAGCAGGTGCCGGTCTTCCCGACCGGGTCGATGTCGCTCGACGCGGCGCTCGGCGTGGGCGGCGTGCCGCGCGGCAGGATCGTCGAGGTGTTCGGCCCGGAGTCGTCGGGCAAGACCACGCTCTCGCTGGAGATGATCGCCCAGGCCCAGCGCCAGGGCGCGGTCGCAGCGTTCATCGACGCGGAGCACGCGCTGGACCTCGGGTACGCGAAGCGGCTCGGCGTCGCGGTCGAGGACCTGCTGGTCTCGCAGCCGGACTGCGGCGAGCAGGCGCTCGACATCACCGAGGCGCTCGTGCGGAGCGGGGTCGTGGACCTCGTGGTCGTGGACTCGGTCGCCGCGCTGACGCCGCGCGCCGAGATCGAGGGCGACATGGGGGACACCCACGTCGGCCTCCAGGCGCGGCTGATGAGCCAGGCGCTCCGCAAGCTCGTGGCCGCGTGCCACAAGCAGGCGTGCACGGTCCTGTTCATCAACCAGCTCCGCACCAAGATCGGCGTGATGTTCGGGAACCCGGAGACCACGACCGGCGGCAACGCGCTCAAGTTCTACTGCTCGATCCGGCTCGAGGTCCGCAAGATCGGGACGCAGAAGGACGGGACCTCCGTGACCGGGACGCGGGTCCGGGTGAAGGTGGTCAAGAACAAGGTCGCGCCGCCGTTCACCGAGGCCGAGTTCGACGTCGTGTTCGGCGAGGGCATCAACAAGACGATGGAGGTGCTCGAGATGGGCGAGCGCCTCGGCGTGGTCGAGAAGGCCGGGACGTGGATGTCGTTCGGCGGCGAGCAGCTCGGCCAGGGCCGCGAGCAGGCGGACCGGCGGCTGCGCGGCGACCCCGCGCTGCTCGAGTCGCTGTCCGAGGCGGTGCGGACCGCGTCCCTGGCGCGCCGGGCGGGCGCGGGGGGCGGGGCCGGGGCCGGGGCCGGGGGCAACGGCGCGCCGGACCTGGCGGACGCGGCGTAGGAGGGTGCGCGCCCGGGACGCCCGAACCCGTGCCCGTCCACGCCGGGGGCGCCTACGGTGACCCGCCGTTCGCGCGGCCCGGCGAGCCGCCGGCCACGGGGCTCGGCGCCCAGGACGACGGCAACGCGTTGTCGAGCCCGGGGTCGATCAGCTCCAGCGACGGGCCGGTCCCGTCCGGGGCCACGGGCCACGGCGGCGCGTCGTCGTAGGTCACCTCGTCCACGACCTTGCCGGCCCGGTCCACGAGCGCCACGCGCTCGCCGCCGCCGTCCAGCTTCCCGTCGTACTCCGCCGCGACGAACGGGCCGGGGCCGTACCGGGCGCGGAAGCGCACGTCGTCCCGGACCACTACGAGCCACGCCCCGGGCAGGAGGACCGCCCCGGGCGGGACCCGCAACTCGACGCCCGTCACCTCCCAGCCCGACAGGTCCACGGCCTCGGTCGCGGACGGGTTGTACAGCTCCACGAACTCCAGCTCGTCCCCCGCGCCGGCCGGGTCGGCCGGGTCGTCGTACGGGTTGTACATCAGCTCGTTGATCACGACGACCAGGCTCCCGGACTGTGCCGGCGGGATCTCGCCGTCCACGCGGTGCGTCTGGAAGAGGTGGGTCCGGCGCCTCGCCAGGTACTCCTGCTTCAGGCGAGCCACCGCCTCGGCCGGGGTCTCCGCCGCGCCGTACCATCCCCACGCGTCCCTGTCCGCCGCGGCCTCGTCCGCGAGCAGCGCGGCGAGCTGGTCGATGCGCGCCTCGAGCCGGCCCGGGGGGAGCATCTCGTCCATCAGGGTGCGCAGCCTCCGGTGGTACATCCGGCGGATGTCCGCGTCCTCGAGCAGCGCGTCGATCACCCGGTTCCACTCGTACGTCCACTTCCGGTGCTCGCTGTCCCCGAAGAGCGGGTGGCTCGGCGAGACGCCGGGCCGGTCCGGGACATGATCCACGTCCGCGAAGATCGCGTCGTTGAGGACCTCCCACTGGTACATCCGCCCGAAGGTCAGGTCCAGGTCCCAGGCCAGCATGGACCACCGCCCGGTGCCGGCCCGGTCCCGGTACCGGTAGAAGTTCTTCGCGACGTGGTCGTTGTTGTGGACGATCACCGAGGCCGCCTGGTAGTTGATCATGGCCGGGACGTCCAGGGCGCCGTACAGGAAGTCCCGGCGCGCCGGCCCCGCGGACTGGTTCACGCCCGACAGGAGCCCGTGCAGCTCGGAGTAGTCGCCGTCCTCGGGGGTCTTCTCCCAGGGGCCGGGCAGGGACTCCTGCGGCAGGAGGGAGCCGTCGGCGTCGTCCGACTTGTAGAGGCTGCCGTCCGGGTCGAGGCCCGCGCGCTCCAGGCTCGTCGCGTCCCGGTCCTCGAGGACCGTGTAGAGCCCGAGGAACTGCCCGTTGTGCCAGACCGTTACCGGGAAGGCGACGAGCGACGGGCAGCCCGCGTCGCGGAAGGTCTCCCAGGCCAGGAGCTCTCGCACGTAGCTCTTGTCGCTCCAGCCGCTCTGGAGGTTGAACCCCGTCACCGGGAGGTCGCCGAACGGCGCCGCGGCGAACGGATGCCCCTTCGGGAACGAGAAGTTCCATTGCTTCTTCGGCCAGGTCCGGCTCGTCTTCCCGCGCACCCGCACCGCCAGCCCGTCGTGCAGGACGCCCGCGTGGAACAGCAGGGCCGGCTCGGTCTCGTCCGTGTCCCGGTGCGCGTGCGCGTCCTCCCAGTCCTGCGGCGCCATGATCCAGTGGATCACGTCGAGGTCCGAGTCCACGGCCGGGGCCACGTACGTCCCGGTCCACCGGACCGTGTCGTCGTCGCGCGGGCGGCCCATGGCCCCGGTCGGCCCGGCGGCGTCGATCCGGTAGCGGATCAGCGTGCCGGTCGGCTGGCCGGGGATCGCGGCCCCGAACACCCCGTCCCCGGCCGCGCCGTCGCCCGCGAGGCCGTCGTCCGCCAGTGGGACGGCCTGCTCCGTCCCCCAGTCCAGGACGTACGTCAGGGTGGCGCCCGTGGCGCCATCGATGCGGGCGGTCACCGGGATGGCCTTGCCCGCGGCCGGCTCGCCGTGGGCCATTTCGGGGACCCATGGAGGCAGGCCGGCCGCGTCCACGCTGTTCACCGCGCGCGGGGTGGCCTTGCGGTCCGCGTCCAGGGACGCGCGCCAGTTCCGCGGCGAGCCGTTGTCCTCGTCCGGGTCCACGACCTCCAGGGACGGCCCGAGCCCGTCGGGCGTGACGGGCCACGGCGGGACGTCGTCGTACGCGACCTCGTCCACGACCACGCCGGCCGCGGTGACGACGCGGAGCCTCTCGCCCGCGTTCGACAGCGCGGTCTGGCCGAAGACGAAGTCCGGCTCGAACCAGTAGTTCGCGAAGAAGCCGGCCGCGTCCTCGGCCAGCACCACGTAGCCGCCAGCCTCGATGAAGGCCCCCGGGCCGAACACGAAGCCGGGGATCCCTTCGACGCGCCAGCCCTCGAGGTCCAGCGGGAAGGGGCAGGGGTTGTGCAGCTCCAGGAACTCCCCGAGCGGCGGCTCGCCGTCCGGGTGGTACATGACCTCGGTGATCACGACCCGGTCCGGGCCGGACGACACCCGGAGCGCGACCGGCGAGCCGGCCGGCGCCGCGGTCCCCCCGGGCGGGTCCTGGTCCGCCACGCTCCCGGGCGCGACGGTGCAGCTCGGGGCCTCGGTGACCGGCCCGAGGTCCAGCCCCGCGGCCTCGATGGCCGTCGCCGCCTCGTCCAGCGGGAGGCCGCCGACGTCCGGGACCGGCACCGGCGGTGGCGGCTCGTCCGGGACGTCGGCCAGGTCGGCGACGACGGCATCGCCCGGGTCCGGCCCGGGTGCGACGTCCGCCGGCGGCTCGGGCGCCACGTCCGCCGGCGGCTCCGGCGCGGCATCCGGTTCCGGCTCCGGCGCGGCGTCCGGTTCCGGCTCGGATGCGAGGTCCCCGGTCCCCGCGTCGTCCGCGCCCGCATCGTCCGCGTTCTCCGGTGCGGGCTCGAACAGGGACTCGGCCGCGTCCGCTCCGCCCGGATCGGCACCCACGTCCGGGCCGGGGACGCCGGGGTCGTCCGGCAGCATCGGGTCGGCGCGCACCGCATCGCAGGCCGCTCCGCAGGCGTCGCCGGGCAGCGCCGCGCCGGCATCGCCGCCGCCCGACCCGCCGGCGACGGCACATCCGGCGAGCAGCAGCGCCGCCGCGAGCCGCGCCGCCGAGGTCGTCCGGACGCCGTCCCGCCTCCCGACCACCCCCGACCCCAACCCCGATGGCTCCACCGACACCACCATCGCGCGTGACGGGACGCGCGTCCCGGGCCCGGACGAAGACCCCGCTCCGGACACCCGCGAAAACAGCGCCCGACTCTACCACGGCGCTGACCGGGCCCGGGTTCCGCTACAATCCGCCTCCATGGACCTGCACGGCGACGGGCGAGTCGGCGCGATCTTCGACCTCGACGGGACGCTCGTCGCGTCCGAGACGCTGTACTTCGGCGCGACCGATCGCATCCTGGCGCCGCTCGGGCGGTCGCTCTCCGAGCTGACCCCGGAGGAGCGGTCGCGCATCCCGGGCCGGTCCGCGCTCGAAAACCTCCGGTTCTACTGCGAGAAGTACGGCCTGTCCCTCCCGCCGGAGGTCCTCGTCCGGACCCGCCTGGACCTGATCTGCGCCATGCTCGACGAGGGCGGCGTGCCGCTCGTCCCGGGCGCGGACGGGTTCCTGTCGTCGCTCCGGGCGGCCGGGATGGGGGTGGCGCTCGCGTCGTCGTCGCCCCGCCGCTACGTGGACCTCGTGCTCGCGAAGACGGGGCTGGCCGCGCAGTTCGACGTCGTCCGGACGGGGGACGACTGCACGCGGTTCAAGCCGGACCCGGAGATCTTCCTGTCGGCAGCGGCCGGGCTCGGCCTGCCCCCGGACCGGTGCGTCGTCGTCGAGGACGCGCACTCCGGGATCCTCGCGGCGCGGGGCGCGGGGATGAAGGTGCTCGCGGTCGCATCCGACTACACGCTCCCGGAGCAGGCGGCGCTCGCGGACCGGCTGGTCCCCGATCTGCGCGGGCTCGGGCCGGCGGACGTGCTGGCCCTGCTCGACGGCGCCGGCTGACACGCCGGGAGCGCGGTTGCGGTAGACTTGCGGGCCGGGCGTCCGGAGGGGGCAGACAACCGTGGAGAGAACCGGCCTCGCACGATCCCTGTCCATGACGACCGCCACCGCCATCGTGGTCGGATCGGTCATCGGGTCCGGGATCTTCAAGAAGACCGCCGGGATGTCGGAGGCCCTGCCCTCCCCGCTGCTCGTGCTCGGGGTCTGGGTGCTCGCGGGCGCGGTCACGTTCCTCGGCGCCCTGTCCGCGGCGGAGCTGTCCGCGGCCTTCCCGGAGTCGGGGGGGCTGTACGCGCACCTGCGCCGCGTCACGGGCCGGTTCTCGGGGTTCCTGTACGGCTGGTCCGTGCTGGCCGTCATCCAGACAGGGTCGATCGCCTCGGTCGCCTACATCTTCGCGCAGTACCTCGGGTACTTCGTCCCGCTGCCCGCCGCCCCTCCGGAGTGGGAGGCGTGGGGAGCCACGCTGTTCGGGACCATCGACCTCTACCCGTTCCGGGAGCTGCCGACCAAGTGCGTCGCGGTCGGGTGCGTGCTCGTCGTGACCGTCCTGAACACGGCGGGGGTCCGGCTCGGCGCGGCGGTGCAGGACCTGTTCCTGTGGCTGAAGGTCGCGATCATGGCCGGCATCGTGGCCGTCGCCGCGTTCGGCGCCGGGTCGTTCGAGCACGTGACCGCGCCGGCGCTGATCCCGGAGGGCATGTCCGGCATGGCCCTGCTCGGCGCGCTGACCATCGCCACGTCGGGGGCGTTCTGGGCGTACGACGGGTGGATCAACGTGACCTACGTGGCCGGGGAACTGCGCGATCCGGCACGGGACATGCCGCGCGCGCTCGCCCGCGGGCTCGGGATCGTGGTCGCGAGCTACGTTGCCGTGAACCTCGCGTACTTCTGGCTCCTCCCGGTCGCGGAGATCCGCGGGTCCACGCTGGTCGCGGCGGACGCGCTCGGCCGCGTGCTCCCGTTCGCGGCCGCGGCGGTCTCGGCCGCGGTCATCGTCTCGACGTTCGGCGCGGCGAACGCGATGGCGCTCTCGTCGGCGCGCGTCTACTGGGCCATGGCGCGGGACGGCGTGTTCTTCGAGGCCGTGGGCCGGGTTCATCCGAAGCGGCAGACCCCCCACGTCGCGCTGCTGGTGCAGGGCGTCTGGGCGTCGGCGCTCGTGTTCTCGGGCACCTTCGACCAGATCACGGACATGCTCATCTTCGTGTCCTGGGCGTTCTACGGCCTGCTCGCGCTCGCGGTCGTGGTCGCGCGGGTCCGCTTCCCGGACGCGCCGCGGCCGTTCAAGGTGCCGGGATACCCGTTCGTCCCGATCGTGTTCGTGCTGTTCGCGGCGGCGTACGTCGTGATGTCGGTCATCGAGAACACGCGCAACGCCCTGCTCGGCACCGCGCTCGTGCTCCTCGGGCTCCCGGTGTGGGCGTGGTTCGTTCGCGGCAGGCGGCGCCCGCCCGAGGTTCGGGGATGAGGCGCCACGCGTTCGCGGTCGTCGTGGCGGTCGTCGCCTGCGGGGGCGGGGGCGGGTCCGGAATCGGCGCGACGGACCTCCCCGACGTCGCGCCCGGCGACGCGGACGAGGAGACGGCCGTGGACCTCTCCGGCGACGAGGCGACCGCCGGCGCCCCGGCCTCGTACTACCGCATCGAGGCGACCTTCGACGACGGCAGGCAGATGGTGCTCGGCCGCGACGTGACGGACCGGCCCGGCATCTACGCGTTCGGCTCCACCCACATCGCGCCCGCGGTCTCGTTCGCCATGACCGACACGGTCTACGATCCCTACTCCATCGTGACGTTCAACCTCGGGATCGTGGTCGGCTCGCAGCAGTACCCGGTCCAGTGCGACGGGACCGGCACGTGGCTGTTCGGGACCGCGCTCCCCCCCGAGCTGGACCTCTACGCGAACAACCTCCAGTTCCGCTCCCGCCTGCCGGGGTCGCAGGGCACCTTCGAGGTCCTGCGGTGGTCCGTGAAGGAGGGCGAGGCGGTCGAGGGGCGCGTGAAGGGCCGCCTCCGGTTCGACGGCGTGACGCCCCACTGGGCGGACGTCGAGGCGGAGTTCCGGTTCGTGCTGCCGCCCCGCTCCTGAGGTCGCGTCATCGGGATAGGTGGACTCCGACCGGCAAAGGCCGCTTGACACTCCGCGGCCGGGCGGACTAAAGATGGACCGCGTTCGAGGCCTCAACCCGTATCAGAGGAGAAGGGCATGGGGGTTTCAGTCCTGGGCATCGGGGTCTGCGGCTTCACCCCGACATCCACCGGGCTCTCGTACCGGGAGATGATCGCGAAGGCCGCGAAGATGGCGTACTCGGAAGCCGGCATCACGCTGGACGACATCGACGGCGCGGTGTCCTGCGAGGAGGACCTCATCTCGGGGTACTCCATCGCGGACGAGTACACGCCCGACCAGCTCGGCGTGGTCCGCAAGCCGGTCTACACGATCACGGGAGACTTCCTTCACGGGCTCGCCTCCGCGGTCATGCAGATCCAGACCGGGCAGTACGACGTCCTGGTCGTCGAGGCGTACAGCAAGGCGTCGAACATCCTGACGAAGGACGAGGTCCTGCGGTTCGGCTACGACCCGGTCTACAACCGGTTCGGGGTGTCGCCGCACTACCTCGCCGGGATCGAGATGCGGAGCTTCCTGGAGGAGTCGGGCTACACCTTCGCCGACGTGGCCCAGGTCGTGGTCGCGAACCGCAAGGCGGCCGTCAGCAACCCGCTCGCCCCGTGGGGCGCCACGTACACGCTCGCGGACGTCGTCGAGTCGCGGCCGATCGCGACGCCGGTGACCGAGCTGATGATCGCGAAGCCCGCGGACGGCGCGGTCGTGTGCGTCATCGGCAGCGACAAGGCCGCGGCGAGCTTCGGCCGCAAGCGGATCCGGATCGCCGGCACGGGCTGGGGCTCCGGCACGTCGGTGCTCGAGCGCCGCGACCACGCCGTGTCGCTCGGCACCGCGATCGCGGCGGGGATGGCGTATCGCGACGCCGGGATCACCAAGCCGACCGAGCAGATCGACGCGTTCTTCGTGTCCGACCTGTACGCGCACCGGCAGCTTATGCACCTCGACGCCCTGCAGCTCTGCGGCTGCTGCCCCGCCACCGTGAACCCGAACGGCGGCGCGCTCGGCGGCGGCGACCTGTACGAGGCGACGGGCGGCGCACGGTTCTACGAGGCGGTCTGCCAGGTCCGCGGGGAGGCGGGCGCGTGCCAGGTGAATGCCGGCCGCGTCCTGGTGCACGGGTGGCGCGGCCTGCCCACCGACTCGTGCGCCGTGGCCATCCTCGAGGCGGAAGGGAGGTAGCGATGAGCCGCAAGGTTGCATGCATCGGCGTGGGGATGACCCGGTTCGTCCGTCGCGCCCACGAGAGCCCGGGGGAGCTGGCGGCCCAGGCCGTCGAGATGGCGCTCCGCGACGCGGGCATGTCCATCGACGAGATCGACTCCGTCTGCCTCGGCACCGCGCCAGACGCGTTCGACGGCGTCCACATGAAGGGCGAACACCTGATCGCCGGCGCCGGCGGCAGCCGCAAGCCCTACATGCGCCACTTCGTCGGCGGCGGGACCGGCGTGTTCAGCCCGATCCACGGGTGGATGCACGTGGCGTCCGGCCGGTTCGACACCTGCCTCGTGGTCTGCGAGGAGAAGATGTCGCCCTGCAACCCGCACCCGGCGGGGGCGTTCGTCACCATCTTCGACCGCGTGACCGAGCAGCCGCTAAAGCTGACGCTCATCCACATCTTCGCCCTGGAGATGCGGCGCTTCATGCACGTGTACGGGTACAACGAGAAGGAGATCGCCCAGGTCTCCGTCAACCACAAGAGGAACGCGCTCGGGCACCCGGCCGCGCAGATCGCCCAGGAGATCACGGTCGACGACGTCATGAACTCGCCCGTGCTGTCCTGGCCGGTCAAGCGCCTCGACATCAGCCCGACCTCGGACGCGGCCGTGGCGATCGTGCTGGCGAGCGAGCGCGTGGCCCGCGCGCGCAAGCCAGCCCCGGTGTGGATCGAGGGCGTCGGCTTCCGCCTGGACACCGCGTACTGGTGCTCGCGCGACCTCGCCTACCCGAACTACGTCGCGATGGCGGCGCAGGACGCGTACAAGATGGCCGGCGTCGTGGACCCGGCGCGCGACATCGACGTGTTCGAGCCGTACGACCCGTTCGACTACAAGGCGCTGCACCACATGAACGGCCTGCTGCTCGACAAGACCGGCATGAAGGTCAAGGACCTGCTGTTCAAGGGCGCGTTCGAGCGCACCGGCTCGCACCCGATGTGCCCGTCGGGCGGCGCGCTCGGCGTGGGCAACCCGATCTCGGCCACCGGCCTGATGAAGATCGCGGAGCTGTACTTCCAGCTCTCGGGGCAGGCCGGCGAGCGCCAGATCCAGAAGCCGCTCCGCCGCGGAGTCACGCAGGCGTGGGGCGACCTGATGCAGGTCGGCACCGTGGTCGTGATGGGATCCGACGGCGCGGCCCCGAACACCAAGAGCCTCTGGAACGGGCTCAAGGCCGAGGACCTCCCGGGCACCGCGATCAAGAGCGTGGACGACGTCCCGAACATCCCGGACTCGCCGGACCTCCGGTACGCCTGGGACAACGGCGTCGGCATCAGCACGTACCTGGACGGGCTCAGGCACGGCAGGATCCGCGGCTCCTTCTGCACGCGCACGAGCCGGATGCTGATCCCGCCGCGCACGTTCTCCGAGATCGGGAACCTCGACCCGGTCTCCGGGACCTTCGACCTGGCCGACACCGGCACCGTCATGACGTACACGGTGTCGCACGTGGACTGGGACTCCTCGCCGCTGCCCAAGGGCAAGGTCAACATCTTCGCGGTCATCGCGATCGACGGGGCGGGCGACCACACCGGGCTCGTGCACCTGCTGCGCGACGTGGACCCGAAGGACGTGAAGGTCGGGATGCGCGTGAAGGCGGTATGGAAGAAGGAGGCCGACCGGACCGGGTCGATCCTGGACATCTGCCACTTCGTGCCGCTCAAGGGCAGGGACACACCGGCGACCCCGCGCCGGATCAAGGCCCCCGAGCAGACCGTGCTGACGGCCGGTCAGACGCCGGGCCGCATCCCGCTTACGTACCGCTACACCGCGGGCGTGGCCGGGTCGAGGTTCTACAAGGACCTGGCCGCCGGCAAGGTCACGGCGAGCGTGACTGGCGACGGCGGGCTGATGGTGCCGCCGGCGATCTTCGACGAGGAGACCATGTCGATGCTCGAGCCCGGCAAGGTCAAGCCGCTCGAAGGCGGAAGCGGCTTCATCCGGTCCTGGACCGCGGTCCACGAGGACCGGTCCGGCCACCCGCTGGACGCACCCGCCGTGATCGTGCAGGTCGAGTTCCCCGGCGTGCGCGGGTCGGTCTTCGGCCGGCTCGCCCTCCGCGACGGCGAGGCGCCCTCCGAGGGCTACCCGGTCGAGCTGGTCAAGGCCAAGGCCACGAGCCCCGACCAGGTGACGTTCCGCCTGAAGGCGTAGCGCGTACGGCCAACCGCCGATCGGATACAATCCGGCCCCGATGGGAGCGAACCGCGCCGAGGCGCGGCGCGCTCCGCGCCCGCAAGGCGGGCGCGCAAGGGGGGTGGCCCGCGCCCCTCAACGCGGGGCGGCGGGCAGGGGGGCGAGCCGCGCCCCCCTCCGATCGATGCCCCCGGGGCCTGCCGGGTCGGGAAGGCGGGGTATGCGTCTCGACGGGAGTCGTTCGGGACCGCCTGCGGTGCGGGCCGGGCGACAGGGCGGAATGCTCGATGGGAGCGCCCGACACCAGCGTTCGCGCCGGCCCGTTCCGGCGGCTCGTCTCCCGCCTCGACGGGCCCGGGCCCGCGCTCGCAGTCCTGTGCGCGCTCGCGGTCCTTGCCTCCCTGCCGCACTTCGCCGTGCCCGCGGGGCCCCGGGCGACGCCCGGCTGGGCGCGGTTCCAGGACCTCGTGGAGGCCGGCCGCACCGCGGTGGTCGAGCACGGCGAGTTCCCGGGGTGGTCGTCCGGCACCTGCGGCGGCGCGCCGCTCCACGCCGACCCGGTCACGCCGTTCCTGTCGCCCGCGTTCCTGCTGCCGCTCGCGTTCGGCACCGGGATCGGCCTGAAGCTCATGGTCCTTGCCCACCTGCTCGCCGGGCTCGCGGGGGCCTGGTACCTGGCCCGGTCGATCGGCCGGAGCGGGATCGCCGGCATCGGCCTCGGCGTCGCGCTCGCCGCGGCCGCATGGCCCGCCTGGGTGGTCGCCGGGGATCGTCCCGACCTGCTCTGTTTCCTCCTGCTGCCCTGGCCCGTCGCGTTCCTCGCACGGGCCACCGCGGCCGGGGACGCATGGCTGCGCTGGGCCGCGGCCGGGGCCGCGGCGCTGGCGTTGATCGCGCTCGACGGCGGCCTGCCCGCCGCCGCGGCGGGCGCGACCGCGTCGGCGGGCTACGCGGCGCTCCGGCTCGTCGCGGGGCGGCCCTTGCGGCGCGCGCTGGGTCCGCTCGCCGTGGTCGTCGGCGCCGGGGCGATGCTCGCCGCGCCGAAGCTCCTGCCGGTGATCGAGTCGTGGCCGCCGCCCGCCCCCGACTGCGACGCCCTGGCCAGGCTCCGGGCGGACGCCGTGGTCGCGAGCCCGGTCGGGGGGGCGGCAAGGGTCCTCGAGCGGACGCAGGGCCGGTACGAATTGTGGGTCTCGGCCGCCGGGTCCCCCGAGGTGCGGCTGCGAACCGCGTGGGCCCCCGGGTGGAGGAGCGACACCGGCCTCGTGACCGCGCGCGACGGGGGGCTCGCGATCGTCCTGCCGGAGGCGAAGAGCAGGCACGTCGGCGTCTGGTATTCCGCCGCTCCCGTGGTCGCCGGGCTCGCGATCGCTGCCTGCGTGCCCGCGGTCATGCTGGCGGTCTCGATCGCACGCGCGCGGCGCAGGCGCGACCCGGCGGCGGCTCCGGCAGCGGACGAGGCAGGGGCGCCCGGGGCCGGCCGGATCGGGCGGATCGCGGCGATCGCGGCGGGGGCGGGGGTCGCGTTCCTGTACCTCTACCCGTTCCCGTTCTTCGGCAAGCTCACGAACCCGGCCGAGGACTCGCGACTCCTGATGACGCGAGGGATCGTGGACCACGGGACGTTCGCGGTGAACCGGTCCTGGGGGCACGGCTACCTGATCAACCGCGACCTCGCGATCCGGGACGGGAAGTACTACTCGTGCAAGGCGCCGGGGACGTCCTACCTGGGCGTGCCCGTGCTGTGGGCCGCTCGCAAGGCGGGGATCGACGAGCCGGACCGCCTGGAGGAGATCTGGGTCTCGCGCCTCTTCGTGTCGGCGATCCCGACCGCGGCGTTCGTCCTGCTGTTCGGGCGCTTCGCGCGGCGCTTCGTGCGCGACCGGGCGGGCCGCGTCCTCGTGACGATCGGACTCGGCGCCGGCACGATGTCCCTGACGTACGGCATCCAGATCTACGGGCACCAGCAGGCGGCCATCGCGCTGTTCGCGGCGTTCGCGTGCCTGTATGCCAACCGGCGGCGCGGGGGGGGATCGATCGGCCTCCTCGCCGCGGCGGGTGCCTGCCTCGGGCTCGCGGTGTCGTGCGAATACCAGGCCGCGCTGTCCGCCCTGGTGATCGGCCTGTACGGGCTCTGGACGACCGACCGGTGGTGGAAGGCGGCCTTCATGGGAGTCGGCGCGGCGCTGCCGATCGCGCTGACCCTGTACTACCACCACGCCGCGTTCGGCTCGATGACCGCGACCGGAATCGACTTCCTGGAGAACGCGTCCTACCGCGAGTACCAGAAGCACGGCTTCCGGGGGATGCTCGTGTTCTCCTGGGACGGCTTCTGGGGCACCCTCTTCGCGCCGAAGAACGGGCTGCTCTTCTACTCGCCGTGGCTCGCGTTCGTGGTGCCCGGGCTCGTGGCCATGTACCGCCGGCCCGACCTCCGGCGCGAGGCGGTCTGCGTCGGCGCGGCCGTGCTCGCGTACGTCTTCTACATCTCGACCCTGTTCGCCTGGAAGGGCGGCTGGTCCGTCGGGCCGCGCTACCTCGCCGCGATCGTGCCGTTCGTGGCGCTGCCCGTCGCCGTGTTCCTGGACACCCCGGCCGGCCGCAGGTGGTGGGTGCGCGTGCTGGTCGCGGCGACCGTCGCGGTCTCGGTTGTCGTCTATGGCCTCTCGTCCGCGCTGTACCCGCACCTGCCCGACTACATCGACAACCCCTTCTTCGAGTTCCTGCTCCCCCTCCTCCGGACCGGCCACGTCCCGTGGACGCTCGGACACCTGGTCGGCCTGTCCGGCCTCGCCGCGCTGCTCCCGTACCTGCTGGTCCTGTCGGCGCTCGTAGCGGCGGTCGTGTGGGCCGGCGCGTCGTTCCCCGCGGACGACGGTTCCGCACCGCCGCCGGCGCCGCGCACCCGCCGGAAGGCCGCGGCCCTCGTCGTCCTCGTGGCGTTCATCGGCATGTGGGCGATGTCGCTGCCCGCGACCGAGGATCGCGAGGCGATCAAGACGAACATCGAACTCGCGGACCACGTCTGGGAGCCCTGACGAGCCTCACGGCGACGAGGTCGGCGCGCAGCTCGACACGCCCGCGCCGGTGATCACGTGCCCGGCGTCCGGCACCACCAGGACGAAGTTGCCCGTCGCGGGGTCGAGCCGGTAGACCTTCGAGTTGGCGTCCGCGATCGTCTTGAAGAACACGTAGAAGCTGCCCCCCCAGAACGCGAAGGCCCACGCCTGGACGCCGGAGACGATCCCGGCCGGCAGCTCGAAGTGCTCCGCCAGCGCCCCGGTCTGCTTGTCGATCCGTGCGACCAGCGGGGGGCTCGCGCTCGGGAAGAACCCCCACAGATCGCCCAGGCCGGTCCCGGTCAGCTCGGCGGACCCGATCCCGGACTGGAAGGTGGCGACCGGGGTCAGGCCGAGGCCGGGGAACCCGATCCGGCCGAGCTGCGACGCGCCGCCGAGGAGCGGCTCCGCGTAGCTGCTCACCCAGAGCGTCTCGACCTCGCTCATCGGCGCGTCCGACGCGAAGCCCATGCCGAACAGGTCGAAGCCCGACTGATTCTTCTGGAAGGACGTGGGCTTGCACGAGGCGTCCTCGGTGCTGACCTCGTACAGCGCGCCGTTCTGGTAGAGGACCCAGGCGGTCGCGTCGCGGTCGATCGACATCGAGAACGGCGAGGAGAACCCGGCCCCGCACTTGAGCCACCCCACCTGCTCGAACGCGAGCAGGTCGGGCCGGAACCGGGAGAACGAGTTGTCCTTCGCCACGACGTAGACCAGCATGGCGCGCGGGCTGCACGGAGGCAGCGCGCCGTCCGGCGCGGGATCCGGGCCGGGGTCGGGGGGGCCTGGATCCGGCGGCTCCCACGGCTCCGGGTCCGCGGCCGGGTCGGGCGGCGGGGCGGGGTCGGACATGGGGTCGGGCCCGGCCTCCGCGGCCGGGTCGGCGTCGACGGCGTCCTTCCCGGGATCCGCCCACCCCGGATCGGGCTTGACGTACTTGATGTCGAGCGCCGACCCGGCATCGTCTCCGCTCGCGCCCCCGCAGGCGCAGACGCCGGTCACCGCCAGGAACGCCGCAACCGCGACCGACCTCCTCATTCGCGCCCCTCCGGGACCCGCGCGTATCGTATCATCCGCGACCGTGGACCGGCGCGGATTCGCCACGGTGCTCGGGCTGCTGGCGCTGGCCGGATGGGCCACCAGCAACGCCCTGACGCGCTCCCTCGTGGAGAGCCTCGGGCCCTTCACCGTGCTGGCCGTCGGGTTCGGCGGCGGGGGGCTCGTGCTGGCCGCGTTCGAGACCGCGCGCGCCCGGTCGCCGCGGCGCCTCGTCGCCCTCCCGCCCCGCTATGCGCTCGGCGCCGGCGCGTGCTTCGTCGGGTACTGCGGCGCCTACGCGTTCTCGTACCACCTCGCCCCGGACGACGACGCGGCACTGACGCTCGGGCTCGCGAACTACCTGTGGCCGTCGTTCCTGCTGCTGCTCGCGCCCCTGTTCGGCGCGGTCCGGCCGCGCTGGCGGCTCCTGCTGCCTGGCGTCGCGATCGCGACCGCCGGGGTGGCCGCGGCGCTGCCCCCGGCACCGGGCGGGGCGTTCGCGATCCCGGCGGCCGCCCTCGCGCTGATGCTCGCGGCGGCCCTGCTCTGGGCGCTGTATTCGAACCTCGCCCGCCGGTACGGCGCGGCCGACGGCCCGGGCGGCGTGCCGCTGTTCGCGACCGCCACCGGCGCCCTGTTCCTGGCCGCGCGATTCGCGTCCGGCGAGACGTCGTCCTGGGACGCGTCCCTCGCCGCGCCGCTCGCGTTCCAGGCCGCCTTCACCTGCGGGGTCTGCTACGCGCTCTGGGACCTCGGCATGCGCCGCGGGGATGCCGACCTGCTCGGGGCGGCGTCCTACGGCCTCCCCGTGGCCGCTACCCTGTTCGCGTGCCGGTGGCTCGACCGGCCGCTGACCGGCGGGCTCGCCCTGGGCGCCGCGCTGGTCGTGCTCGGAGCCGTGCTCTGCCGCGCCGCCACGACCCCCGCATCCACCCGGGCTTGAGCAGCCGGCCATCGCCGGTCGCCGGCACGCGGACCCTCCCGATCCGGGCCTGAAGAACCCCTTATGATCGGCAGCCGAAGGGAGTCGGGGAGTTACGTGCGCGGTTGGCGCCGGGCCAGCGGGCCTCACATCTGGCCCGCGGCCCGGCGCGCCCGGTTTGCGGGGATACCTCAGGATCAGGATCCCGGCGTTGTCGCGGAACCACCCGAAACCACAGGCAGGCGGCCGAACGAGCCGTGCGCGCCACCCCGACCGGCGCTCCCGTGAATTCGGCGGGTTGCGCGGTCGCCGCGGTCGGCTGAACCGCGACTTTGTCCGGGACCCTGACCTCAGGATCCGGGCGCATTGACCCCCCGCAAGCCTTCGGGCTAGACTGGAGGGCAGAATCCGGACGACGTCGATGCGGAAGTTGTGCCCCCGATGCGACCGCGAGTTCGAGGGCGAGGTCGACCGGTGCCCCGACGACGGCGGGGACCTGGTTCCGCTCCGGCAGAACGACGAGCTGGTCGGCCGGACCATCGACGGGCGGTTCGACGTCCGGAAGCTCCTCGGCCGCGGCGGGATGGGCGCGGTCTACCTCGCGCACCAGAGGTCGGTCGACCGGCTGGTCGCGCTCAAGGTCCTGCGCCGGGACCTGAGAGACGACGCCTCGCTGGCCAGGCGCTTCATCCTGGAGGCGCGCGCCGCGTGCCGGCTGGAGAACCCCCACACCGTCCTCATACACGACTTCGGCAAGACCGAGGACGGGATGCTGTACCTCGCGATGGAGTTCCTGCGCGGCGGCTCGCTCCGCGACAGGATGCGGAAGGTCGGCCCGATGCCGGTCGAGGACGTCCTGCGGATCACGGAGGAGGTCGCGGAGTCGCTTGCCGAGGCGCACGGGCACGGCATCTTCCACCGGGACGTGAAGCCGGAGAACGTGTTCCTGAGCGAGCGGCGCGGCGGCGGCGAGACCGTGAAGGTCATGGACTACGGCCTCGCGCGGGCACGTCCGACGCCCGGGGAGTCCGCGATCACCGGCGCGGGCGTCGTCATGGGAACGCCGGCCTACATGAGCCCCGAGGTCGTGACCGGGCAGGTCGCGGACGCGCGGGCGGACGTCTATGCGCTCGGCATCATGATGTACGAGATGCTGACGGGCATCCCGCCGTACCAGGGCGCGACCCCGATGCAGGTCCTGCTCCAGCACGTCCAGGCCGAGCCGCAGTTCATCGGCGCCGTGGCCCCGGCTGCCAGGGTCCCGCCGAGCATCCGCGCGCTCGTGTGGCAGTGCATCGCGAAGGACCGTGCAGCCCGGCCCCAGGACGGCGCCGGGTTCCTGGCCGCGCTGCGCGACGCACGGCGACGCACGGACGAGGGCGAGCCCGAGCCGGTCGCCGTCGCGCCCGCAGCCATCTCCGCAGCCGCTCACGCGGCCGCACCCGAGTCGCCCGCCCCCCCCCCGACGGACACGCCGCGGACGCCGCCGACCGAGCCGTATTTCGCGCAGAGAGGCCGGCGATCCTCCGCGACGGCACGCCTGATCCTGGCCGGCCTCGCCGCGCTGGTCGTGGCGATCGCGGCCGCCGCCGCGGCCCTGCTCTGGAGCGACTCCGAGGAAGGCATCCCGGGCACGCCACCCCCGATGCCTGCACCGCCCGCGGCGGCCGTGGGCGTGACCCCGGGCCCGATGGGCACCGGCGCGGATGCCCGGGGGGACGATCGGATGTGACCACACCGGCCCGAGACGGGACCGGCGACCTCTGCGATACTCGACTCGCGTAAGGCTCGGAGCCGGACTTGGGCTGCCTCGTCGTCGTCGCCGTTCTCGCGCTCCCCGTCGCGGAGGTCATGGTCGCGCTGCGCCTCGCGGAGCGGCTCGGGTGGGAGAAGTCGCTGGCGCTGGGCGTCGGCACGATGCTCGCCGGGATCACGCTCGCCCGCTCGCTGCGGCGCGCCGCGCTCGCGGGCATGCGCCGGGCGCCGGACCCGGGCCGGCTCGCGCGCGCGGCGTTCGACGCGGCGTGCGGGGCCGCGGCGGAGTTCCTCTTCTTCTTCCCCGGCGTGGTCAGCGACGCGCTGGGCGCGCTGCTGCTCGTGCCGCCCGTGCGCGCACTGCTCGCGGCCCGGCTCGCGAGCCGCGTCCTGGCCGGGGGCGGCCGCGGGTTCCGGGTCGTGTGGCGCGCCCGGCCGCCGGGGCAGGACGACGGGCCGGCGCGGAGCGGCGCCGCACCCCC
>Ga0194127_10002791_pt1 | contig 23175 bp, 20 predicted proteins | sample TA2KigC100mmetaG_FD_148624 | JGI IMG/M metagenome (GOLD analysis project Ga0194127, IMG submission 148624) | Freshwater microbial communities from Lake Tanganyika, Tanzania - TA2015036 Kigoma Deep Cast 100m | ecosystem: Environmental > Aquatic > Freshwater > Lake | place: Tanzania: Lake...
TCTCGTTGATCTTTACCAGATCAAACTTCTCGATAATCTCTTGCGGTGCAAGTAGAGATTTTACATCTTTCTTTTCCATATTGCTTTTTTCTCTTTTATACGTAGCACCTCAAAAAAAGATTTAGCCCTGATTTACGCCAAAAGTCCCGGCAGCGGAGGAGGTATAGACTTGCTTTGCAGCCACCCCGCAGGCAAACGTAAGGGCTGCTTTTTCTTCCGACCCCAGCCCCAACTGGTTGATCCAGCAGTTGACCAGGGAATCAAGCCGGCTGTTCAAACCAGGGAACGGTGGAAAGTCCTGGGCTATGTGGTCATCATCAATCCAGTAGTTCCTGCCTGCATAACTATGGTAATAGTCATCTCCGTCATCCAGGACTGTCCCGTTGATAGTCCGGTAATAGTTCACGATCTGGGCCATGGCAACGGCCGGGCAGCCGGCAATGCTTCTGCTTCCGTTGACCGGATCAAGGGGACAAAAATTATTATACGGGGCTGATTGTTTCCAAATAACCGGTCGGTGCCAGTTCGATCATATAAAAAAGGGTGCTCCGGGTGTGGTCAGGAACAGGGATGATCCGATGGATCGAGTATTCATCGGATTTTCCCATCTGCGCCAGTTGGCTTTGAGCCACCATCCCGGCAGTTTGTTCATTGATGTTTCCAGCAAAAAGGACCAATGCTGAAAAGAGAAACAGCATGGAAAATAGAAGTTTTTTCATATTGGTTATTATTTGTGATGACCCCACCCCTAACCCCTCCCTCACAGGGGAGGAGCGCGGGAAAGGGTCCTACAGTCCGATTTCCTTACTCACCGGGAGCATTGAGTGAATGCAAATCTCGGTAAACGCTTCAAGCGATAGTCCTATTTTTAGACATTCGAGGATATTTTCACGATTAACGGAATCAGCGAAGGATTTTTCTTTCATTCTTTTCACCACTGATTTTGATTTGACCGATGCCAGGCAGTGGGCCATCATTTTCTCATTCCTAATATAATGATTTAACAGAGTAAATGCGATCTCTCTTGTAAGCTGCATAGAATATAAAAAAGGCCCATTACTTTGTCACCGGCACACAATGAACAGCGATTAACGAGTCGATATTCATTTTTGACACGTCGCTGATTTTGAGATTTTTGGCTTTTTGGAGATCCTTACAAACCGACTCTGTTTTACCTGTCAGGATCAGGGCGCGGGCCCGGTTAAGATAGGCAAGCGGATTGGTGGAATCGAGTGAAATGGAGTGATTGGCATCCATCAAGGCACCTTCTCCATCGTTTAGCATAAGTCGGGCAGATGCCCGGTTGTTGTAAGTATAAGCCAGGACATTTACTTTCTTCATCCGGATGGCTGTGTTGTAATCCCGGATGGCATTTTCAAAATCCCCCCTGGGAGTCCATATAAAATACGCTCGGTTTGTATAGGCTTCTGCAAAAGTTGAATCGAGTTTAATGCATTGATTAAAGTCAGCCAGGGCCTCATCCAGTTTTCCTAACTGTCCCTCCATATTGGCCTTGTTGTAAAAAGCCGGTGCGCTGGATGGTTCAACTTCTGTGGCTTTCGTAAAATCAGCAAGCGCTCCCTGAAAGTCCTTGGCGTTCATTTTTTCTAAACCGGCGTTGATGAAATCACCGGCTTTTTCTTCCTGGCACGATGCCATCACCAGGAGTAAAATAAACAAGAGATAGAATTGCCTTTTCATAATGATAGTTTTTTATGGGCAAAAGTAGCATTTATCCAATTGGTCTCCATTTCTCAGATGTATTTTTTGTATTTTCGTTGAAAAAAAGCCATGCAAGTAAGAACCATTATTCCGATATTTCTTTTGGTACTTCTGTTAATTTTTGATGGTTGTGGAAAGAAAGAGGAAAGCCGGGAGGGTAGCCTGATCACCAAGCGGATACAGTATGATGTTGACATCAAATCGCCGGATCCTGATCTTGACTGGTGGGTACAAAACATTGAAGGAGAGAAGCGGGAAACTTTCATCAGGGGGCTGCTCGAAAAAGCATATTCAGGAAAGTACAGGATGTACAATTATTTCAATAATCCGTTGACCGCCGGGCAGGCTAAAAAGATAGGTGTGCGGAGGGATTCCGTAAAACTTCAGCGCTCGGATCCTCCTTATGAGGAATACGATACCCTTGTCGTAAAAACGCTTGAACCCCATGAGATCACCCGAATCAGGTTCCTGGAGGAGTGGTATTTTGATGCCGGGTCAGGTGAGATCACAAAGAAAATTCTGGGTGTGGCGCCCATGATCCGAAGTTATGATGATTTTGGAGAGTTCAGAGGGTTTGAGTTGTTGTTCTGGATGTACTACGATCCGGATTATCCCCTTAAATAACCACCTGTCTGAAATCAAAGATCCAGGTTGAACTGCACCACGTACTGCATGGATGTGAGTTCAAGGGCGATCATATTCCCAAACCCGTCCCGGGACGACATGTACGGGCCATTATCCAGGTCGATGAATTTGTAAGACTTATTCTTGATGGCCAGGTCGATGAGTTCAAAGTTTACCGGTACATGTCCATGAATGATCCGTCGATTGTTGATCTTTTCGGGCATGATTTCATAATCCCTGATCCAGAGCATCGACTTTTTATCGGTTAAAGGATCATCCGGGCGAAAGTTCAGGCCTGCATGAACCAGGATAAAATCATCCACTTCAGCATAATATGTCAGGTTGCGCATCCAGTTGATGTATTCTTCCGGGATTTCTTTGGCATGATTTACATGGAAGCTTTTCAGGGTCCGCCGGCCACCGATCTCAAAAAATATCTCCCGTTTCTTCTTGGCCGAATTGAAAAATGAAAATTTCCCGGGGGTTGTTTCCATGTCATACAGTTCAACAAGAAATTCTTCATGATTCCCTATCAGGGCAACGACATTGTATTGTTCCCGCTGCAGTTTCATGAGGAGGTCGATAACGCCTTTGGAATCAGGTCCACGGTCAATATAATCCCCAAGAAAATAGATCTCATCGAACTTGGTGGGTTTGATCTGTTCCGAAAGAAGTGCCTGGACGGTTTTTACACAGCCGTGTATATCAGGAATGACCCATTTTCTCTTCATTGTTCAGTCTTTCTATTAGTCGATGTTTTTCTTGGTGTAAAGTTTAAAAGAATCCAGTTCAAGTGCAATCAAACTTCCATAATCTTTTGAATTCTTTTCATAACAACCATTGTCAAGCCCCAGAAAATAATAATCTTTCCTGGAAACATTGAACGTGATATCGTCAATCGGGGCCGGCACATGGCCATGGATGATCTTTTTATTTTTCAGCCTCGCAGGGTCGACCTTGAAGGCCCTGGTCCAAAGCATGGCAACGGTATCCTTGAAAATGTCCTCCACATCGAAATTAAAACCGGCATGAACCAGAAAAAAATCATCAAGTTCGATGAAGAGCTTGAGTTTTTTCAACCATTCGATATAGTGGGAAGGGATTTGCAGGATGTTACGTGTGCCGAAGCTTTTCATGGTTTCTTTCCCACCATGTTGATTCCAGAGATCTTTTTTCAGGATGATTCTTTTCTCCAAAAGCCTTGCTAAGCCTTTCGGTCTTCTCTTTTCCTCATAATACGTTTCCAGGAAAAAATCCTCATGGTTTCCTTTCAGGAGTTCAATCTGATAGTTTTGTTCCTGCAGGCTCATGATATAGTCGATCACGCCTTTGGAGTCAGGCCCTCGGTCAATGTAGTCGCCCAGGAAATACACGATATCCTGCCTGGTAGGACCGATTTTGTCCTCCAGCAAACAGCGAAGTGTTTTTACGCAACCATGAATATCAGAGACCACCCAACGGGACATGGTTCAATAGGCTTTAAATTATTTCTTTCCCTGATCGGCAACGGCTTCGATCTTTCTCTGAATTTCTTCAGGATCTCCGATAAACTCATCTTTTAAGAGGTTCATCTCGTCATCAAATTCGAAGAGGTAAGGGATCCCGGTTGGGAGGTTAAGCCCAACAATTTCCTGGTCACTGATGTTCTTCAGGTATTTCACGATACCCCGGAGGCTGTTTCCATGAGCCGCAACGATCCCCTCTTTGTGTTCGCGAAGTGCCACAGAGATATCGGAAAGCCAGTAGGGAACGATTCGTTTAACTGTATGAATGAGCGCTTCTGTACCCGGGATCTGCTCCGGACGAAGATCTTCGTATCTTTTGTCAAATCTTGGGTGACGGGGATCGTCATCGGGCAATGGAGGAGGAGGAACATCATAGCTCCGGCGCCAGATCAATACCTGTTCTTCCCCATATTGTTCTGCCATCTCTTTTTTATTCAGACCCTGAAGGGTTCCATAGTGTTTTTCATTCAGCCGCCAGGTCTTGTAAACCGGGATCCAGAGTAAATCCATTTGTTCAAGGGTCAGCCAAAGGGTACGGATGGCACGGGTGAGGTAAGAGGTGTATGCCAATTTGAAGGAGAAACCAAGCTCCAGTAATGTTTTTCCAGCCTGGATGGCCTCAGCGATACCCTGTTCCGAGAGATCAACATCCGTCCACCCTGTAAACCGGTTTTCCCTGTTCCAGGTGCTTTCCCCATGGCGTAGTAATACCAGTCTGTTCATATTCAGTTTGTTGATTTAGTCGCCAAAGGTACGAATAATTCATGATGCTGCTGATTTCGAATATGCGCTCCAGTAGCCACGGAAGGTCATCCGGGAAGTATTTCTGCAGAACCATCCGAGGCCCCATCCGAAACGCGGTAACCATCTTTTTTATACCTTCGCACCGCATGTATTGTTTGAAAACCAGATATTCAACATGAAAATATACAGCCGGCTCAACAACATCCTTGGATGGGTAATTTTTCTCATTGCCTCGTTGGTTTATATCCTCACGTCTGAGCCCACGACCAGTTTCTGGGACTGCGGGGAGTATATCGCCACAGCCTATAAGCTGCAAGTTGGCCACCCTCCGGGAGCGCCGTTGTTCCAGATGCTGGGACGGTTTTTCTCCCTCTTTGCCATGGGTGATACGGCCCTCGTGGCCCGGATGGTCAATACCATGTCGGCCATGGCGAGCGGGTTTACGATCCTTTTCCTGTTCTGGACCATCACCATCCTGGCAGGGAAACCGGTTTTCAAAGAAGGTTCTGATTATACCCCCGTCAAGATATGGACGGTGCTCGGCGGCGGCATCATCGGCGCCCTGGCTTATACCTTCTCTGATTCTTTCTGGTTTTCTGCTGTTGAAGGGGAAGTATACGCGATGTCCTCCTTCTTCACCGCATTTGTCTTTTGGGCGATCCTGAAATGGGAGGCCGTTGCGGATCAGAACCATGCATATCGATGGATTATCCTGATTGCTTTCATGATGGGCTTATCAATCGGGGTTCACCTGCTAAACCTGCTGGCCATTCCAGCCATCACTTTCGTATACTACTTCAAGAAATATCAACCTTCTCCCAAAGGCATTTTGGTTTCTCTCGTAGTATCATTCCTGATATTGTCAGTGGTTATGTACGGCATCATTCCCTGGATCGTAAAACTCGCCGGCTATTTCGAACTCGCAGCTGTCAATGGACTGGGATTACCGTTTAATTCAGGTACCATCATCTACTTCCTGCTTGTTGCAGCCTCCATCCTGTTCGGACTTTCCTACACCCGGCGCAGGAACAAGGTAATCCTGAATACAGCGATCTTATCTTTTCTGTTTATCCTGATCGGATATTCTTCCTTTCTGATGTTGATCATCCGCTCCAATGCCAACACGCCGATCAATGAAAATGCCCCTACCAATGCCATCTCACTCTTGGCCTACCTTAACCGGGAACAATACGGTGACTGGCCTTTATTAACAGGTCCCTACTACAACGCTCCGATGAAACCCAAATCGGAATGGAAAGATGGGACACCTGTTTATGCCAAAGACGAAACGAAGAAAAAATATGTGATCACCGAAGACCGGAAGAGGTCTATACCAACATACGATGATCGTTTCGTAACCATATTCCCACGGATGTGGTCGAACACGGAGCAACGTTACATCGATGGATATAAGCAATGGGGAAAGATCCGTGGAGTCCCTGTGAAAGTCAGCCGCGGGGAGGATAAGACAGAAATGAAGCCCACCTTTGGTGAAAACCTGCGTTATTTCTTCAGCTACCAACTGAACTACATGTACTTCCGGTATTTCATGTGGAACTTTGCCGGTCGGCAAAACGACTTGCAAGGCTTCGGAAGCCCTGTCGAGGGGAACTGGATCAGCGGTATCGGCTTTTTGGATGAATGGCGGTTGGGACCGCAGGATAACCTTCCCGCATCAATGAAGAACAATGCCCGCAATACATTCTTCTTCCTGCCCCTGCTACTGGGTCTCGCCGGGCTTTTCTACCAGTGGAAAAAAGACAAGCCCAATGGCTATATCGTAAGCCTGCTCTTCATCATGACCGGTATTGCCATCGTGGTGTACCTTAACCAAACAGCTCCGCAGCCCAGGGAGAGGGACTACGCCTATGCAGCCTCTTTCTATGCTTTTGCCATTTGGATCGGGCTTGGCATCATTGCTTTGGTATCCTGGGTCAGGAAATACCTGAATGAAAAACTATCTCTTGGTTTGGTTCTACTGGCAACCTTTTTCTGTGTTCCCGGGTTAATGGCCTGGCAGGGATGGGATGACCATGACCGTTCAGGTCGTTACACCGCCCTGAACGTTGCGGAGAACTATCTCAACAGTTGTGAAAAGGATGCGGTATTATTTACCAATGGCGATAATGATACCTTCCCCCTCTGGTACGCGCAGGAAGTGGAAGGGATCCGAACCGATGTGAGGGTCGTGAATCTGAGTTTGCTTAACACCGACTGGTACATCGACCAGATGAAGAGAAAGGTTTATGACAGCGAGCCGGTACCATTCTCCCTGACCAGGGAGAGGTATAAGATGGGAACCCGGGATTTTATTTATTTCATGCCCGACGACCGGATTCAGGGATACATCAACCTTAAGGAACTTTTCCATATTCTGAATACCAATGAGGCCATGCTGAAAGTCAATTATCCGGAATATGGTTTGATCGAATTCTTCCCGGGGAATAAGTTCAAGGTTGAAGCAGATACCGAAACAGTCATTCGGAATAGGGTAGTGTCATCCCGTGATCGTGACAGGATCATCCCGCTGGAATGGGAGATTGATGGTCCCGGCGTTGATAAGAGCGAAATGATGATCCTTGACCTGCTTGCTACCAATGACTGGAAAAGGCCGGTGTATTTCACCATGACCACCGGTCCGGATACATATATTGGACTTGACCGCTACTTATTTCTGGAAGGATTGACCTACCGGCTGCTCCCATTGCGCTCAAACAAATCGGATGAACAGATTGGTTCTGTCAACACGGATGCCATGTACGACCACCTGATGAACAAGTTCAAATGGGGTAACCTGAAAGACCCGGATGTTTACCTGGATGAAAACATCATGCGGATGACCATGAATTTCCGCAATATGGCAGGAAGACTTGCTTTGGCGCTGATTGCAGAAGGGAAGAAGGACACTGCCCTGCAGGTTTTGGATAAGATAGAAATGGAAATCCCCGATCCAAAGATCCCTCACAGCTATTTTTCTGCAAATATTGGCGATGCTTACATTCAGGCCGATCAGCGTGAAAAAGGAGAAGTGATCCTGATCCGGATTTTTACATTGGTCAGGGAAAGGTTTGATTACTATTCCCGTTTCCCAAATTCCATGTTGAAATCCCTCTCCCTGAACGTGCAACAAGATCTGGCCGTATTGGAAAAAGTTTCATCACTGGCCAGAAAGCATCAGATCAAAGATCTGAAAGCTCAGACAGACCAATACTTCCAGAAGTATTATCAGTGGTATATGGATAGAATATACTGATGCCTGTGGATGCATCAAGGCCACCGGATCTTCTGCGGATGGTCACCGCCCGATGGGTGAAATATGACATGCCCGGTGAAAACAGGGAGTTGTTTCTCACCTTCGATGATGGCCCCGATCCAATTTCAACACCCTATCTTCTCCAGCTTCTGAAATCGTTTGAGGCGAAGGCCACCTTTTTCTGTACAGGCCACAAGGTGGTTTCCCATCCTCACCTGCTCCGGGAGATCATTACCCATGGTCATGTTGTCGGGAATCATTCTTTCAGTCATTTGGACGGGTGGAAAACACCAACCGAAAATTATATCTCAGATGTCGAATCAGCAAATCAGGTGATCCGATCTCCCTTGTTTCGCCCGCCCTATGGCCGGTTCACACCATCCCAATATTGGAAGCTCAGAAAGAAGTACGCTTTCGTCCTCTGGTCGCTCATGAGCATGGATTTCCACCCAGACTGGACGGTGGAACGGTGCTTACAGCATCTTCTGAAGCACACCCGACAAGGCAGCCTGATAGTCTTCCACGATTCGGAAAAACACCTTCCAAAGCTTCAGGCAATACTCCCCACCTATCTGCACCAATGCCATCACAATGACTTCCTCTTCAAATCATTCCCAAACCAACTCTAACCACCTCATTATTAATTACTAATTATTAATTATTAATTGATTATGAGATCACCGCCCGCTCCTCCCCTTTCCTTACATCATCCCCTCGTCAGCAAAGCTGAAATAGCGGTCTTCTCCAATGATGATATGATCCAGAACCACCATTTCCATCAGTTTCCCTGCCTCCTGTAACTGCCTGGTTAACTTAATGTCTGCTTCACTGGGCTTAATATTCCCGGAGGGGTGATTATGACATAGAATAATGCCTGTCGCATTTTGTTCCAACGCGATCTTAAAGATCTTTTTGGGGTCGACGACCGTCCCGGAGAGGCCACCCTCGCTGATGTTCACCTTGCGGATCACCTTGTTCGCCTTGTTCATCAAAATGATCCAAAACTCTTCATAGGCGATGCTTGCAAGCTGTCCATGGAAGATCTCAAAAGCATCCTTGCTGCACGTAACCCTTTCCCTTTCCATTGCTTCTGCCGTCCTTCGACGCCTTCCAATCTCCATCGCAGCAACCATACACAAAGCTTTCGCCTCACCAATCCCTCTGAACCTCTTCAGATCATTCACCGACATCTTCGACAGCTCAGCCAGGTTGTCACCAACATGACCCAAGATCCGTTTTGCCAGATCCACCGCCGTCTCCCGTGCCGTCCCTGACCCAATCAGTATGGCGATCAGTTCCGCATCGCTCAGCGCATTCCTGCCTTTCAAGAGCAGCTTCTCCCGGGGCCGATCATCTTCCGCCCAACACTTGATCGTTATTTTATCACGACCTTGTTCCATGACCCTTAATCGGAAAAAAGCAAAAAGGTCATCTGTTTGATGAAGAAAAAATTTTATCTTGGCTCAAATTTCTTTATGACATGCCCCACCAAATCGGAAAACATATCATCGAATTGCCTTTCACCGAATCCACCAATACTTACCTGGAAAACCTGCTGGATGAACAGGATCTACCGGAAGGAACACTGGTCATCACCGACAAGCAAACCGCAGGGCTGGGTCAAGGCCATAACACCTGGGAAAGCGAACCCGGGTCAAATCTCACCTTCAGTTTCTTTCTCAAACCAACTTTTTTGAAGCCGGAAGAACAGTTCTACCTCAATATGTCGGTTACATTGGGAATTTGTGGGTTTCTGTCCGAACAAGCCGGGATTGACAAAATGGCTGTCAAATGGCCAAACGACATCTACATTAACAATAAAAAGATTGCGGGTATCCTTATCCGGAATATCATCCTGGGAGACTCCCTGGAGTCTGCGATTGTGGGTATCGGCCTGAATGTGAACCAGGAAAAATTCAGCCCGGGAATTCCAAACCCGGTATCCATGTTTTTGGTTTCTGAAAGAAAATACAATCTCAAGGAATGCCTGGAATCATTATTGAAACATCTTAACAGACAATATCAATCCCTCCGGCGAAAAGAATTTGACGTACTCCGGGAGCGATACCTCAGTCATTTATTTCATCTCGGAGTGGTGACCCTTTTCAGGGATAAGGAGAGATCGTTTCGCGGAACCATCACCGGAATTACAGCTTTTGGGGAACTCATCATCGGGCATGACACCGGAGAAACCAAAACCTATGGATTCCAGGAAATCACTATGATCATTGACAACCCCGCCGATTACTTGTTGTAACGCTTTCCTATACTAAAACTCAGGTAAAGAGAGACAAAGAGGCTCTTTTTAGGATTAAAGGCCATCATGGGAATGGCCAAGGGAAAATACTCCATAGTGCCCCCGACTTCAAGTGCCTGCATTAAACGATGTTTGGTTCCAAACTCGAAATCCAGTCCTGTACGGGCATAGAGTCCGGGATAGAATCTTGTTTTCCCGATACCTGAAGTCCATGAACCCCGGCCGTAAATGTTATCGATATAATGGACATCCGGATCGTATTTTTCTTCCTTGATGTCGTACTCGTCATATCCTTGTGAAAAATAGAGGATGTACAAATATACCGGTTTGGCCATTCCAAGGGTTAATCCGCCATAGTAGAAGGCACTGAGTTGAACACCTCCCCAGTATGGCTTCTGGTTCAGGATATGATGAAATCCAATCCCGCCGCGGAGAAAGTAAATATAATTCAACCGGCCATAGAAATAGCTCTTTGCATTGGGAAAGTAGGGGTTGATCACCCGGATCTCTTTTTGTGATTTTTGGGTCACCAAATCAATCTCAAACATCCGCTGTTTGCGGGCTCTCAGGTTTTTTCCCCAGCGCACTTTCAGCCCCCAGCCACCGGTATGCGCCTGAACGCCCAATGAATACTGGTGCCGTAAAAGAACCTCATCAGGCAAAGTATCTGTTTCCGCTACCTCCTGGCTAATGCCTGACAGAGAGAAGAGAACCAAAATAATGATAAACAACTGCCTCATCTGACAAACTAAGTTATGTCTCACAGGTAATTGAACCAACGCCCTCTGTGGAACTCCATGTATTCTCTGTGGAACCCTGTGAAATTGTATTAGCTATTATCACACCGAGATCCACTGAGGTTACTCAAAGACCCACAGAGTTGTTGAGCTGTAAAACATGCATTTCATACAACCTTTTGAAGGGTTGATAGCAATATTCAAAGCAAAAATACAGAAATGCCGGAAAAAGGTAAGAAGTGATCGGAAAAAATCAGTTATGCTCGATCTGGAAACGATGCCCTTCACCGTAGGCCGGACATTTTTCGCTGGTCTTACACGAAACGGCAAGCATGATGAGAAGGATAACAGAGGCAAGCAATATAACGACTTTTTTCATACTTTTACAAAGGTTTGTCAGGTACTAATTCCACTGCAAAGTAACTTCAAATTCATCTATTTAACAAATTTTTTTCTTTTTTATTGCCTGATATGGAAAAAGTTAGTCCGGTCATTGAAGTCGGTTGGAAAGATCTGCTCACTGATGAATTCAATGCAGAATACTTCCTGTTTTTGAAAGAATTCCTCCTTGAAGAGAAGAAAAAATTTCCGGTGTACCCTCCAGGGACACTGATATTCAATGCGTTTAATCTGACCCCTTTCCCGGAAGTTAAAGTGATAATCCTTGGCCAGGATCCCTACCATGGCCATGGACAAGCGCATGGACTTTGTTTTTCAGTACCGGCAGGAATCTCCAAACCCCCATCACTGGTCAATATTTTCAAAGAAATACAGGATGACCTGGGCATTCCGCCACCAACCCATGGGAACCTCGAAAAATGGGCACGCCAGGGGGTGTTGCTGCTCAACGCCACCCTTACCGTGAGGGCAAATATAGCAGGCTCACACCAGAACAAGGGATGGGAAAGGTTTACCGATTCCGTCATCCGTCACCTCTCTGGCCAGCGGGAAAAGCTGATCTTCGTCCTGTGGGGTAATTTTGCCATCGCCAAGGAATCGCTGATTGACAAACAGAAACATTACATCCTGAAAGCCGCCCATCCATCCCCCTTATCGGCTTCAAAAGGATTTTTCGGATGCCGGCACTTTTCAAAGATCAATGAAATCCTCCGCAGCAACAACCTGCAGGAGATCGACTGGAAATTGTGATCATGATGAGGATAATCTTCTTTCTTACCGGTTTTTTAATGCTTTTTCTTCTGGGTAGCTGCAAGAAAGAAGATCAGGAAGCGCCTGCTGATCCTATTCAGACGCCCTATACCATTATTATTCCTACATACTTTCCAACCCTGTTAAATATTCCGGAAGATAACCCGATGACGGTTGAAGGGGTTGAACTGGGCCGCAGGCTCTTCTATGACGGCCGCCTCTCGGGTCGAACCCATCCCGATTCACTGATGACCTGCGCCACCTGCCACCTGCAGGAACATGCCTTCGAATGTGGGATCAACCATCCGAAATTTCAGCATGGACATCCCATGGGGCTTACCGGTATTCAAACACCTCACTTCATGATGCCGCTGTTCAACCTGGTGTGGAATCACCAGGGGTATCTGTGGAACGGTTTTGTTGGTCCACTTAATGCCGATCCCATGAAGCAACAACTTGAGGATCTGGTTTGGATGGGTATTGTTGCTCCGCATGAGATGGCAGGAGATACAACCCGTACCAGACAGTTGCTGGAAAGCATTCCTGACTACCCGGAAATGTTCCGGAAAGCTTTTGGAACACCCGAAATCACCATTCGCAAGGCAGGCAAAGCCATCGCACAGTTCATCCGGACACTCATCTCGGCCAATTCAAAATTTGACAGATACCTGAGAGGAGAAGTTCAACTATCGGATAATGAGTTGAATGGCTATGTTCTTTTCATGACCGAGCAGGGAGGCGATTGTTTCCATTGCCACGGCGGAAGCGGAAATCCGCTGTTCACAACAAATTTTTTCTACAACAATGCCAAAGATTCGCTCTTCACCGGCATTTTTGAAGACCCGCGCGACCGGTATCATGTCACCGGTGATCCTATGGATGTCGGCGCTTACCGAGCGCCATCACTGAGAAACCTGGCCTTTACAGCGCCGTATATGCACGACGGGAGATTTCAAACACTGGATGAAGTGCTGACATTCTATAACTCCGGCCTGGTGTGGTCTCCCTATGCCCATCCACTGATGCACCATCTGACAAACGGAGGTGTCAGACTCTCGCCCACAGAACTGACAGACCTCAAGGCATTCCTCCTTACACTCAGCGACAGCAGTTTTATTATTAATCCTGAATTCGGTCCCGCTGCCATACCCTAACCCGTTAAACCCGGAACATCCATGATCGTTTTTCCAAACAGCAAGATAAACCTGGGACTCCATATCCTCCGGAAGCGAGATGATGGATATCATGATATTGAAACCGTTTTCTATCCTGTTCTCCTGCGTGATGTTTTGGAGATCATTCCTTCTCCGGATGGCAAGTTTCATTTTACCACCCATGGTTTAAACATTCCGGATGATCCTGTAGACAATCTCTGTGTAAAGGCTTTCAACATACTTCAGGAAGAATTTAACCTGAAATCGGTTACCATGGTACTGCTGAAAAATATTCCAACCGGTGCCGGACTCGGCGGAGGTTCTTCGGATGCAGCCTTTACCATCCGGGCAATGAATGATCTCTTTGAACTTGGGCTGACGGAGGAAGGTATGATGAACAGGGCAGCAAAGCTGGGTAGCGATTGTCCCTTTTTTATCCGCAACCGGCCTGTGCTTGCAACAGGAAGAGGAGAAATTTTCATTGATCTGGATCTTGACCTTTCCAAATTCCAGATTTTGCTTGTCAAGCCGGAAATATCTGTTGATACTGCATTTGCCTATAGTTTGGTAAAACCTGTCATACCCGTTGAAACACTGAAAGATGTGATCATCACATCCCCTGATCACTGGAAAGAAAAGTTGACCAATGATTTTGAAAACCCGGTGATGGCCCGGTATCCGCAGATTCGGGAGATCAGGGATAAGTTGTATCAACTGGGCGCAGTGTATGCTTCCATGACCGGCAGCGGTGCGGCGGTTTATGGATTATTCCGCAAACACATCAATCCTCAACGTCATTTTCCCGGGTGCTTTTCGTGGTGCAAGTAATTAGGAAAACTCCTTCCCTCCCAAAATAAATCTCGTTTTTTTGTAAAATCGAAATATTGCCATATATTCGTTGGATCTTTCAACCTTCATTAACAAACCAATCATTCTCCTATGAAAAATCTGATCACACTGGCTCTGGTGATGGTGTCGATTACCCTTGTCGCCCAGTCACCTGAATCGATCAACTTCCAGGCGGTAGCCCGCGACAACAGCGGGAACCTGATCATCAACCAACCGGTTTCTTTCCGAATGAGTCTCCTGCAGGGTTCTCCTTCCGGAACGGTGGTCTATTCCGAAATGCACAATGTCACCACCAACGATTACGGATTGGCCACGCTGGCCATAGGTGCGGGAACGGTCATTTCCGGTGACCTCAGCCTCATTGATTGGGGTACTTCAACCTACTATCTGAAAACCGAGTTGGATCCTGCCGGTGGCAGCTCCTACCAGGTGATGGGGACTTCACAGTTTTTGTCGGTACCTTATGAACTTTATGCGAAAACGGCCGGTTCTGGTGGTGGTGGAGGAAGTGGATGGTCGCTGTCAGGCAACAGCGGGACAAACCCTTCCACGAATTTTCTTGGCACAACAGATCCATTAAACAAGCTGCATGTTGTAGCTACCTCATATCCATGACGACGACCGTCCGTTAAGCTATTCCGTGTTTTGAAAACAGACCTGAGCCTACGGCCAATATTTCATAAAAAGGACGAATATACCGAAGCTCATCTGTTCCTGGGAATACTCGCCTACACGGTGGTAAATACCATCAGATACAGATTGAAAAGCCATGGAATTCATCACGACCGGCAGAATATTGTCAGAATTATAAACATGCAGAAAGCGGCCGCCATTGCCATGGAGCAAAGCAATGGCAAGCAGGTGAATATTAGAATATGCAGCATACCATACGAATAATGTATGCTCAAGTTGGGTTAAAAATCCGCCGGCAAAAATACGCTATTCCCTCAAATCAGAACTCAAAAATCGAATATCGGAAATCGCATATCACCTCCCTCTCTCTCCCACCATCTCCACGCTCACCATCAGTGATTCCCCAGTATCATCGACGAGGGTCAGCACATGAACCCCTGGTTCAGCCAGGACTTCCAGATGATGGGTTCCTGTGGTTTTGGCCAGGTACCGGTTATCGAGATGCCAGTAAAGTGTTGCGCCGGGATCTCTATGGGTGGCTTTCCAGATGGCAGGGGAACGTTGTTGATCCCCTTTGCGGGGAAGGTAAATCTTTGTTCCGGGATAGGGATAGATCAATCCGATCGGGTGTTGTGAAGCCATCTCATCCCTGCACCCGGCGAGGAATGGCGGAAGGGGTTGGTATCCCGGATGGCTTTGCCGGTAGAACCACTCCTGAACGGGGGGTAACACAAACCAGGAAGTATTGATCATCTCTCCGGGTGAACAGCAGCGATCCGTCACCCGCCATGTAACGGTCAGATCCAAATGAACCGGTTTGTGGTAGGGGCACTGCCTGGTGGAGGTGTTGCGTGCCATGATCCTTCTGGTTTCAGTCTCCGGGCAATCTCCGGAAGCGATATGCCCGCTTTTCGGGCATATTTTCACGGTAACCATGTCATCCAACGGTTCATTGAACCAACCGGTTTCCGGCAGCAGGCCGAAAACATCCTTCATCAGGGGCGCAGCACAACTGATTCCTGTGATCCCGGGTCTCCCCTCCCCATCGGCATTTCCAACCCATACGCCAACGGTAAATGCTGGCGTAACGCCAACGGCCCAGGCATCCCTGGAACCATAACTGGTCCCTGTTTTCCATGCTATCTTTCTCAGGGAAGTGTAATATCGGATGGTTCCTTCTTCGTCCGGCCGCCGCGGATTCGTCAACGCCTGGAGGGTAAACCACACGACTGACGGTGAAAAGCGATGACAATAAAAACGGCTACCGGGGATTTTCTTCCCTTTGAAATAGGTCGATGATAAAGAATCTACGCCGTATTCACCGAGGTAATTTCCCAAAGCAGCGTACAGTGAGGTCATTTCCCAAAGGGTCCCCTCAGCTCCCCCGAGGATGATCGACAACCCATAATGCTCCGGTGGGTGGGTCAGGGTACTCATCCCCAGGTCTTTCATCAGGATATTGAATTTATTGATGCCGTAGTTTCTCAACAGGATCACACTGGGTACGTTCAGCGACCGGGCAAGGGCTTCGCCGGCAGGCGCCATACCGCTGAACGTTTTGTCAAAGTTGTTCGGACTGTACCCCTGAAAGGAGACAGGGATGTCGCTGACAAGCATATCCGGCAGAAGAAGCCCTTCATTCAGCATGGCAGCATAGAGGAATGGTTTCAGCAAACTGCCGAAATTTCTTTTGGCCATGATCATATCCACATCACCCCCCTCCTGCTCATCTTCAATCGCCGTATTCCCGGTATATGCGATCACCTCACCGGTTCTGGTATCCAGTAGCAGAACAGCTGCATTGTTCACCTCATTCGAACGGAAAAGGATATGATAGCGGTTGACTAACTCATTGGTCTGTTGCTGTAGTTTCAGATCAATGGCAGATGCAATCCGCTGTCCGCCAAAACCCTCTTTGACGGCACGGTTCAGCAGATGCGGGGCCAACTGTGGAAGTGGATGGGGATAACCCGGAACAGGCTCTGAAATTGCCAGTTCAAAGGTTTCTTGATCGAGGATCCCTTCCCGGTGCATTTTTTCCAGTAGCCTGTTCCGTTTCTTCAATAACCGCTCCCGGTTCCTTCCCGGAAAAATCAGCGAAGGGGCATTGGGTAACACCGCCAGGGTGGCTGACTCCGCCCAGCTCAGTTGATCGGGAGGCACTCCAAAATACCGCCATGATGCCGCTTCCACTCCGACCACGTTCCCGCCAAACGGGGCGTGGGCTGCATACAGCTTCAAAATGGTTGCCTTTCGGTTGACCAGGTCGGTTTTCAGCGCAATGATCATTTCAATCAACTTTTCACCAACATTGCGGGGTGGATCGTTGCGAGACAACCTGACAACCTGCATCGTCAACGTGCTGCCGCCGCTGATGATCCTACCCTGCTGCAAGTTCCGGATCAGGGCCTTCATCATCGAAACAGGGTTGATGCCCGGGTGAAAATAGAAATAATGATCCTCATAGCAGATCAATGCCTGCACATATTTCTCAGGTAGTTGATCGGCAACCGGGAAACGCCACTGATCATCCTTCGCCACCCGGGCTCCCAGCATTTTTCCCTCCCGGTCAAGCAGCAACGTTGAATAGGTCGTCTTAAATGTTGCAGATGGACATATTAAAAACAAGACTACCAGTAACGCAAATACCCAGAACCAGTACCTCCCGTTCCGGAAAAGAAAATATCCTTTTGTCCCTTTCATTCCCTCACCACCTCTATCCACATCCCTTTATCGCGGGCGTTAACGGTATGATCGTACATGGCTTCACAATAACTTCCGGGCAGATAAAATTTGCCCGGATAGGTGGCGGTGACTTCAAAAATAAAGGTCTTTTCACGGGTACCGTACAGGTCGAAAAATGTATTGACCCGGTCATCCCTGAAGTCCTGGTATTTAAACTGCTGAGACCCATGTGAATCCACATCTTCTGCAACCCGTGTGTTTCCGATCTCCCATCCCGAAGGAAATACCTGTACCAGTGCGAGATTCCTACATCCATCAGGATTTTGTGACCGCACCGCAATGGAAATGGTGAAATCTTTCCCTTGTGGAAGCTTCGTGATATCAAGATTTTTTCCATCCTTATCTGCAAACTTCACCACCATCGACAGGTTATTCCGGAAGGAGATATCATCCGTTTCAACCGGTATGCCCGATTCTGTCAAGGTGAGGAACATAACCCCCGTCGACTGGTTCACAACGGTGATACTGTTTGACTTTTGATCAACAACTTTCACCGGAAATTCGAGCTGGAAAAGATTGGTTTCTGCCCGGGACTGCTGCCCGTTGATGGTCACCAGGGACTTGATTCCGTTGGATTTCACAAATTCTGAATAGTATTTGGCCAGTGCCATCAGCGAAAATGCGCTCTCCTGGGTGCTCAGCCAGTCAGCGCTGTTGATCTTTGAGGCAATGTTTTTGGCCAGCTTTCCTGCTTCGGCTGCATTTCCCAGGGTTATCATTGTCTCCAAAGCCATGGCCTGGTCACGAAGCTGAGACCCGTAAGTATAATATCCTTCGTTATCATGCTGGAATTGAACCGGCAGGTTCCTTGTCATGTTTGCTGCGATCTCACGCTTGCCGGCCAGGGCATATGCAGCAGCCAGCCGCCAGGATGCCTGCGGAGAAAGATTGACTACCTCCCGCATCCTGTTCATGGAACCCATATCCGGGCTTCCTGCCAGTGCCAGCGTATACAGCCGATAGGCCTGAACAAGCCCGGGCCAGCTAACTTTGGGATCAGCAGCCCATCGTCTGACTGCTGCGCATTGATAATCTTTCCACCGGTTGATCATGTGATCCGGCACAGAATAACCCAAAGCGATGGCTTCCAGGAGAAAATGTCCGGCATAGGAGCTGGTCCAGTCGTCAATATCTCTACCTCCCGGCCAGTATATAAAACCACCATCTGTCGCCTGCATTTTTCCCAGCCGTGTAATACCCGTTCGAATGTTGTCTTCGGTTCTTTTTCTAACCTCTTCCGGAAGGTTGACAACCTTTGAAAGATACAACTGGGCAAATGCTCCGGATGTGGTTTGCTCGGCACATCCATAAGGGTATTGAACAAGATATTTGATCAGTTGGTTGAAATCAATTTTTTCCACGGCCGACAATACCAGGGAGGCTTGATTGGTACCGGACAATCCAAAAGGAGTAAATGCGAGGGTCTTTGTTTCACCCTGATTTACCTGGTAATCAGTTGATTTTTGAACCGGAACATGGGGTGATCTGATGGGCAGATCGGTTGTATACACAGAGGTTATCCCATTTCCGGTGGCCTTGCATTCGATATGTGCTTCCCCGAGAGATGATCCCGCCTTAAACCGGAAAAAGATCATCTTCTCCCCTTCACCAGAAAAAGCGATTGTTTGGGTTGACGATCCTTCCAGCGTGAGCAATTTGTTGCTTTTTATGCTCACCGTCACCGATTTTACCGCCCGATTCATCACAAAGACATTGACGGGTACAATAATCTCTTCCTTGGGACCAAGTACCCTTGGCAGGGTGGCCATCACCATCAGGTCCTGCTTGACAGGTGTTGTTTTCTCAGCCATTCCGTAAGCCCCCTCACCGGCGGCAACCACCATTGTTCTGACCGAACCGATGTAGTTGGGCATGAGGAAGGAATGGGTAACCTTTTCGCCAGCCTTGATGGAGAATGGTCCCAGGAATTTCACCACCGGCTTGAAGCGAAGACTTTTTCCTTTTTCTTCCTGTTTCATCTCTTCATCCCCGCCAATAGACAACAGCCGTTCAAGGGTACCGCCAAAGGCGCCGATCACCCCCTCATAGAGATCAAATGATTTGACCCCCAGCCCTTCGTGGGCATAGAACAAGGCATGCGGATCAGGCGTCTTAAAACGGGTAAGGTCCAGAAGTCCCTCATCAACCACGGCGATGGTATAGGTTATGGGCTTCCCATTCTTTTCCGATACGGTAATCCCGACCTTCTGCTCGGGTTTCAGAACATCCGCCATCCGGATCACCGGCATCAGATGTGTACCAGGGTCTTCCACTTCCAGGGGTAATATCCCGTATTGCCTGATCGGCAGATCATTCTTTTTATCCTTGTGCGGCTGGATAAGGGTGATATGGATGTATACATTCGGGGTCATGGTTGCCATGGCCTCAATCTTTACAACATTTTCACTGCTTCCGGCGTCTGTCCAGAAAGATTTTACCACGCGGCTACCATTTTCAATGGAAACCAGGGCACGTGCTCCGGCCATGCCAGGAATGGTCACATTAACCGATTCTCCTACCTTGCAACCCGATTTATCTGCCGAAAGCGGCAGCATGGTGGCTCCTCCGGGCATATCCCCTCCCCGTCTTCCATAAGAATCAGGCCAATCGATATAGATGTATTGCCCACAGGTTTGCCCGGTTTCAGGGTTCTTTACCCTGACATAGAACCGTCCCCACTCAGGATAGGGGATTTTATACTGAAAACTCCCTTTCCCTCCCGAAGTGGAAAAAACAGTTGAATAGATGGGTCTTTGGTAAGATGAAACAGCATACTCCGCCGATCCTGCATCATCTTCGTTCCACCACCAGCTCCAGTCAACCTTGAAAATTTCTGCCTGCAGATCCCGGCCGGCAACAAGATTACCCATTCGATCAATGGTGACAATGCTGACCGTATGATCCTTATCGGCTTCCAGCCAGTACCCTTCCCTGGGCATCTCGGCTTTCATTCCAACATACACCGGATAGGGCAAAACAGGTTCTGTCAGGAAATCCACACTGAAGTCTCCCCCCGGTTCGAAAACCTTTCCCCTGAAATAAGCATTCAGCGCCGAAGGCAAAGTGGTTGATAACCCCAGGTTTTTATCAATCGTCACATATCCTTCTTCATCGAGCCTTCCGTCAAATAGTGGCAACGTCTGGGGATAGAAAGTTATACCCGGATCATCAAAAATAAAATTCCTGTAGGACTTGAATTCCGCCCGGGCCTTGGTGAGCATGACCTCATAACCGGTTTTCAGGTTGGCCGCTTTCCCGCCATGCAACCATTGAGCATGCAAGTTGGCCCGTATCTTTCCGGTGTTTCCAAATACGACAGCTTTATCAGGCTGGAATGTGATTTTCAGCCTATTTGGCTTAACCGTTTCAATCCGAAGGGCTTTGGTGAAAACGGTTCCTCCCGTTTTGACTGACACATTCCATTTACCGGTAGGTGCATCCGAAGAAGTGGCTGTGATAAAGGTGTATATACCTTTTTTATCATAGGTTTTAACCTTTCTGGAAGTGAGCTGCCCTTGCGGATTCCGGAGCTCAAATACGATAGGGTGTCCCAAGGGTAATATTTGTTCACGGTCTTCCAGGATAAAGGAGACAAAGAGGGTATCCCCGGGCCTCCAGACACCACGCTCTCCATAGATGAATCCCTTGAGCCCCTGCTGTATCTCTTCGCCCGAAATATCAAAATTGCTGAGCGACAATGCCGAGCCATCATCCAGGCGCAGGTAACTTCTTTGATTCCCTTTTTTTGCGATGAGCAGGAAAGGCTTTCGATCCAGACGGAAAGTGGCAAAACCATCTTTGTCTGAAGTCGCCCGCGTCATCTCCTGAAGCTGATAATCCAACACCGAAAGATCTACACCGTTCATCGGTTTGGCGGTCGGAATATCACATGCGGCAACCAGGATATCTCCGCTGTTCCCGCGCTTCGCAATGAGCCCGATGTCCGTAGCCAAAAGGTTTTGCCTGAGCATTTTGTCCTGAGAATAATACGCGCCATTGCAGGGATTATCCCGCTGGCTCCAGTCATAATCTTCCGTGTAATAATCTTCCGACCAGTATGGTGAATAGTACCCCTCCGGACTATTGAACAACTTTTCCAGCCGTTCCAGGTCTTCCTGATCGGTGGAAGCATCCGATTCCTCTTCGCTGTTCTCACAGGGATATAAAATATGACGCTTGTTAAAGGTTATGCTGATCTGGTAAATCGCTCCCGGATCGGCCTGAATGAACTGGCTCAGATCGAAAGTAAAACGGTTCCATCTCGAAAAGTCAGTCACACCCGAATTGGTCAGCGGGATGGTTTTTGAAAAGACCGGCAGGCTTACCCTTTTCATATCCCCATAACCACTGAGCTGATTCTCCTGCAGAAACTGCCCGATATTGTTCTCAAAGATCTTGAAAATAGTAAGTTTGACCGCCTTCAGGTTCACCGCTTCAAAAGGAAATACCAACCCCTGTGAAGAGGGCAGAATATTTCCGGCGCCAACAGCCCTGATCTGCGGTTTCAGGGAGGCAAAAGACCCGGCAGGCTGCCGGATGATATACTCCTGTGAAAGTTTTTTTCCTGACAGGTTGAGCAGTCCTGCGTTAACGGTAACAGTCAACTCCTGTTCAAAAGCATCGGAAAAGAAGATCTTTAAGGTATTTGATTGAATAAGATAGCTTGTCATTTCATCCACATTGGTAGTCACCAGGCCGCGTATATCCTGCCGGGGATCGAGCGGATCGCTGAAATAAAGATACAGGCTCCGCTGGGCTCCGGGTTCAATCCGTTCACTCATTTTGACAAAGGCTCCCTGTGCCGGTACCGGTATCTCCCGGTCACCTTTCACATCAACCGCAACCGGTTTTCCATCCCAACTGATCTTCAAGGCAGTTGAAGCCCTCTGCCGGTCAATTCCCGAAACAGAAAAAGCATGAATGTGGCGGTCAGAACCAGAAGTCCGGGAAATCGTCAGCTCCTTACCCTGATAGGTTGCCTGAAGGATATTTTTCACCTTTTCGGGATCCATGACATCCATGGTCAGCACCCTGCCCTCAAAAGTGTAACTATTGGGATTGGAAGTGTTTTCAATAACCAGACCGCCGGATTCAACTTCAAAAGATTGCTTCATGATTTGGAATCCAAACTCAAACTCCCGGAGGCTTGATTCCACCTCCTTAACTTTCCCAAGAGCAAACGTCGCCTGGTAGACCTGGTCTTGTTTCATGGATTCCGCAGGCTTGAATTCGACCGTCTGCCGGTCGATCCAATATGTTTCTCCTTTCAATGCCGGGGAGAATTCGAACAGCGGTTCAACAGCCGGCCGGTTCTCTCCGGCGAAAGTAGCAGCGGGTTCTGCCAACCGGATTTTAATCGTCGAGGCGGAGGAGATAATCCCGGTCGTATAGGCCGCAATATGCGGGATAAACCTTGGATCGGCTTGCGGGATCGCAGCTTGTTTCGGCTTGCACCCGCCAAGGTGCAGCAGCACAACGGCCATCAAGACACTGATGGCAATGGAAATCATATTTCTTTTCATGACAGGAAGGATTATGGGGTGAAAAGGAAGAATAAAGGTAAATAAGAAAATGAATTCAAAGTTATGTTCTGGCGATCAGAATCATACTCTTCCCGACTTCAGAAGAAATCGCAGAGATAGTCATTCAGGCAAGAAACCGGCAAACAGATGAAGCTTTGCCGGTTCTTTGACTTACCCCGGCCTTAAGGCCGGGGTAATTGATAATCAATGCTTTCCGGACTTTAGTCCAAAGTTATATACTTTTCGGAGTGGACTCATTCCCTTTTCCTTGACCATCACTG